>Ga0302314_10021440_pt1 | contig 10638 bp, 9 predicted proteins | sample III_Palsa_N2_3_FD_200533 | JGI IMG/M metagenome (GOLD analysis project Ga0302314, IMG submission 200533) | Peat permafrost microbial communities from Stordalen Mire near Abisko, Sweden - III_Palsa_N2_3 | ecosystem: Environmental > Terrestrial > Soil > Palsa > Peat permafrost | place: Sweden... | reverse complement strand
ATCCGACAACTAGGCTCTGTGCCATGCGAAGGTAACTTGCGTTCCGCGTCGCTCAATCGAGACTTTCGCCTCGACGCTGCCTTGGGCCCTCGGCGAGCGGGAATCCCCGCTTGCTATGGCGCTCAAAACAATGGTCAGTGCTGCGAAGAAAATCTGGTATTTCCTCCGCGGCGGGACTGCTTTCCGTTCGAAAATCTGATTTCGCATCTCGCCTCCTCCTTGGAATCTACGCTTTTTAGGTCCAGAGGCAAGCGGTGTGAAATCCGCCCCTTCCCGCCCGGAGAATAAATGCTGCCAGCCGCCCAACGGGTGCCTCGTGAGGCAAAGGTTGCGGCTGAATAGTCGCCGGTAAGGTCAGGTCTGTGCCATGCGAAGGTAACTTGCGTTCCGCGTCGCTCAATCGAGACTTTCGCCTCGACGCTGCCTTGGGCCCTCGGCGAGCGGGAATCCCCGCTTGCTATGGCGCTCAAAACAATGGTCAGTAAACCGAAGATAACCGGTAATTACCTAAAAAACAAGAAATAAATTCGCTAAATTTTCGCTTAACCTTTAAGTTAAGGGTAGATTCGGTTCAAGGTTCTGGCGAAGGGGATGGTTTCTCTTACGTGGTCGAGGCCGCAGATCCAGGCTACGGCTCGCTCGATGCCCATGCCGAAGCCGGCGTGGGGGACGCTGCCGTACTTGCGCAGGTCGAGGTACCACTGGAAGGCGTCGAGTGGGAGATGGTGCTCTTCGATGCGGGACTTGAGTAGGTCGTAGCTGTCGATGCGCTGGGAGCCGCCGATGATTTCGCCGTAGCCCTCGGGGGCGAGGACGTCGACGCAGAGAGCCTTGGTGGGGTCGAGCGGGTCGGGCTGCATGTAGAAGGCCTTGAAGGCGGCGGGGTAGCGGTGGATCATGACGGGCTTCGAGAACTGGCTGGAGATGTAGGTCTCGTCGGGGCTGCCGAAGTCGTCGCCGTATTTGTGGGGGGCTTCGAGCTTGCCTTCGGCGAAGGCTTTTTCGAGCATGGCGTGGGCTTCGTCGTAGCTTAGGCGGGGGAATTTGTTGGTTGAGACGTTATGCGGTTGGTTTGGCTGCTGCGGCAGAGAAGCGGATCCCTCCACTTCGCTGCGCTCCGGTCGGGATGACGGGTCTTTGGTTGGGCTTGGGGCGGTTGTGCTTATAGCGTCAGGGGCGGTTGTGCTTATAGCATCAGGGGCGGTTGTGCTTATGGCATCAGGGGCGGTTGTGCTTATGGCATCAGGGGCGATTCCGGTCTCGGCTCCGATGACGGCTTCGAGTTTGGCGATGTCTTTGCCGATGACCTTGAGGTCGGCGCGGTGCGACTCGAGCACGCGGGTGACGATGTGGGTGATGAAGCCTTCGGCGAGGTTCATGAGGCCGTCGAGTTCGAGGAAGGCGACCTCGGGTTCGATCATCCAGAATTCGGTGAGGTGACGGCGGGTTTTGGATTTTTCGGCGCGGAAGGTGGGGCCGAAGCTGTAGACCTTGCCGAGAGCGAGGGCGGTGGCTTCGATGTAGAGCTGGCCGGACTGCGTGAGGTAGGCCTTGTCGTCGTCGAAGTAGTCCATCTCGAAGAGCTCGGAGGTGCCCTCGCAGGCGTTGGGGGTGAGGATGGGTGGATCGGTGCGGATGAAGCCGTTGGTGTCGAAGTACTCGGCTGCGGCGCGCATGATGGTGGCGCGGACGCGGAGGATGGCGGACTGGCGCGGGGTGCGGAGCCAGAGATGTCGGTGCTCCATGAGGAAGTCGACGCCGTGCTCTTTGAGGGTGATGGGGAAGGGAGTGTCTTCGGGGACGCGCTGGAGGACTTCGATGCTTTCGACGTCGAGCTCGTAGCCGGAGGGGGCGCGAGAGTCGGCTCGGACTTTGCCGGTGACAGTGAGGCTGGACTCGAGAGTGAGATTTTTCAGGGTCTCGAAGACCTCTTCGGATACGGCGGCTTTGGGGACGATGCCCTGGATGGTGCCGGTGCCGTCACGGAAGATGGGAAAGAGGAGCTTGCCCGAGGCGCGGAGGTTGTAGAGCCAACCGCGGAGGGTGATGGTCTGGCCTTCGTGGGCGGAGAGGGAGGCGATGGTGGCGAGGGGTGCGGAGGTTGTGACGGGAGTGGTTACAGATTCGCTCATTGGTTCCTTATTTGTGCCTGATACAGGTACTAATTGCTTTACGCTATGGCTTCGGCGGCTCGCTTGAGGAGGTCGAAGGCCTGCGTGGCTTTGGTGGTAGCGGATTCGGGAGTCTCTTCGAGCTCGTGGGCGATTTCGAGGATACCCGGGGTGTTGGCCGGGAGGGTGGCGATGTGGCGGGCGATGTGGTGCCAGTCGATACCAGCGGTACCGGGCCAGAGGTGGTCGTCTTTGGCGCCGAGGTTGTCGTGGAGGTGGAGTTCGGCGATGCGGGGCTTGAGGAGCTCGAAGGCTTCGTCTATGCCTTTGTTGGCATCAGGGGCGGCGAGGTGGGCGTGGCCGATGTCGAGAGCGACGCCGACGCGGTCGAAGTGGCCGACCTTGAGAATTTCGAGGAGATGCTCGGGTGTGGTGATCTCGTTCTGGAGATTTTCAAGCAGGATGCGGACGCCGAGGGGGTGCGCGAAGGCCTTGAGGTGCTCGATGGCGGTGAGGGAGTTTTCGAGGGCGCGGAGATTCCAGGCGTCGTCCTTGTAGCCGAGGTGGAGGGTGCAGGCGGAGATGGGGATCTGCTCGGCGGACTCGAGGGCACGCTTCACCTCGTCCATGGCGGAGATGCGGCGGGACTTTTCGGGATCAATGAGATTGAGGTTGGGGGCGACGTGGCGGGACCACTGGGCGTCGGCGCGGTCGCTGAGGTAGAGAGGCTGGTGAAGTGTGGCTCCGACGCCGGTGTTGCGGAACCAGGTGGCGATGTCGCGGACGGCGGCGCGGTCGGTGTAGTCGAAGTGGTGACGGGCGGCGAAGAGCTCAATGACCTGGGCTCCGGACTTGTGGAGAGCATCAAGCAGGCCAGGGTGTAGCCGCTGGGGGAGGAAGACGTGGGTGGAGATACCGGGTTGCATCACCTTTTAGGGTACAGCAGCGGGTGGCTTGGCGGTGTAACGGAAGGAGTTCAGGATACTTCGGCTAGAATTAGGGCGCTACGGAGGGCAAGATGAAAGGTTCTGTCAGGTTGGTTGTAACTGGGTGGGTCGTTCTGTGGAGTGCGATGGGGTTTGGACAGGTTGGAAGCTCGACTGCTGCTGCAGCGCCAACGTCGACGATGGTGCCGGTAGTTTCGACACCGGTGGAGATGGCGAAGCAGATTGCCTCATTGCAGGCGAGGCTGGCGGATTGGCCGGGATTGGGGCGGTATAGCGCAGATAATGCTGCGTTGGCGCCTGTGGCCGAGGGGGAGCAGCGGGTAGTGTTTTATGGAGACTCGATTACAGACGTGTGGGGACGACGGCCGGGTACCGGGGATTTCTTCCCTGCGAAACCTTATGTGAATCGGGGGATCAGCGGGCAGACGACGCCACAGATGGTGGTGCGGTTCCGGCAGGATGTAATCGATCTGCATCCTGCGGCGGTTTTAATCCTGGCAGGGACCAACGACGTCGCCGGGAATACGGGGCCGATGACGCCGGAGATGACCGAGGATAACTTTCGCTCGATGATCGATCTGGCGAAGTCGAATGGGATAAGGGTGATTGTGGCGTCTATTCTTCCGGTCGCGGACTATCCGTGGAAGCCTGGACTGACGCCAGCTCCGAAGATCAGGGCTTTGAATGACTGGCTGAAAGGATACTGTGTGAATCACTCGGTAACTTATCTGGACTACTACTCGGCGATGGTGGGGCCGGATGGCGGGATGAAGCCGGGGATCAGCTTCGATGGGGTGCATCCGAATGCGCAGGGGTACGCGATTATGACGCCACTGGCGCAGGCAGCGATTGACAAGACACTGGGCAAGTAGTGCGTAGCTTGTTCAGCTGAGCGGCGGCGACTACTTGCGATGGCCTTTCATGCCGTGGTCAAAGATCTCATCGACGTAGCTGTCGGAGATAGCGGAAAGACTGCTGTAAATTTTTCAATACGCGAGTTCATGCAAGAGATTGATACGGCCAGATTAGTGTTTTCCGGCGACTTCGACTAGTTGTTGGAGCGGTGGAAGGATGACGAAGTCGGTCAGTTCGGAGTGGTCTGCTGATGTTTTCAGAAGAGTGTTCTGGGCTTCGATCCATGTTGAGGCCGGTGGGGTGTGGGACTCGATCGACGTGAGGGATTGGATTCCCAGCTGGCCGAGTTGAACAAGCTGGCTGCGGCGAAGAGAGAGCTGGTTGAGCTTCGGATGCTCTGGGGCTAGGGCGTCCAGCGTTGGGCCAGAGGCGATCCATGACTGGAAGAGGGTTTGAAGCTGCTCGTGAGCGGCAGTGTGTTCGGCGGTCGAGGTACTGTTCAGGTAGCGCTCTACCAACAGACGCAAGTCTTCTCGAAGTGGTGGGTCGGGTCGAGTGTAGTCGACGGCGTCGCCCATGGGAGTGAGCTGCGAAGTCTTCTGCTGCTGGTACCGTTCATGAAATGGGACCGGCGAGAGCGTGGAGATGAGGACGGCAAGCTGAGAGGCGGCGGATTCGCTGCCTGCGAGCTGGCGCAGGCCGGACTCTGGGCCGGAGATGTGGGTGAGACCGAGGCCGTCGAGCCGGATGGATTCGACTGCGAGGCGGCGGTACATGTCTGGGACATCGCGTGTCTGTCGTGGAGACCAGAAGCGCTCGGCGAGAGCGGCAGTGCGTGGCCAGACGCGGGAGTCGACGGTCTGCGCGGTGATCTGCTCGGCCCACATGCAGACTTCGCCGCCGAGGATGAGTCTCTGCTGGTCGGGGGTGAGGGTGGAGTTGTCGGGGATGGGGTCGTCGAGGTACATGCGCTCGGCGGTCTTCATGCCGTCGAGATAGTAAGGCGCGGAGAGGATGCCGCGGTTGCCTTGTTTGGCGGCGACGGCGAGTGATTCAACGCCGCGCCAGCTTTGGATAACGGCGTCCTTTGGCGTGCCCGGGGTGAGGATCTCGTCCCAGCCGACCATCTGCTTGTGATGTTGGTGGACGAGCGCGAGGACGCGTGTGCTGAAGTAGGTTTGAAGTTCGTCGGTGGACTTCATGTTGTGAGCCTTCATGAAGGCGACGATGCTGGGGTTGGCCTTCCAGTCGACGCCGTTGCTCTCGTCGCCGCCGAAGTGCAGGTAGTCGTCGGGGAAGAGCGCGGCCATCTCGCCGATGAAGGCGTCGAGGAACTTGTAGGTGCTGTCGCGTGTGGGGTCGAGTGCGCCGTCCCAGATGCCGAAGGTGCGGGAGATCTCGTAGGGGCGCTGGACACTGCCGAGCTGGGGCATGCCGACGAGCCAGCTGGTGACGTGGCCGGGAATGTCTAACTCGGGCACGACGCGGATGCCGCGGGCACCAGCGTAGGCGATGACGTCGCGGACCTGATCCTGGGTGTAGAAGAGGCCGTCGGAGCCTTTGGCGGTAAGCAGCGGGAAGCGCTTGCTCTCGATGCGGAAACCCTGGTCGTCGGTAAGGTGCCAGTGGAAGACGTTGAGTTTGACGGCGGCCATGCCGTCGAGTGTGCGATAGATGACGGGTAGAGGCATGAAGTGGCGGCTGACGTCGAGCATGAAGCCGCGCCAGGGAAAGCGTGGGGAGTCGTTGATCTCGACTGCGGGGATGATGTAGTGGCCGTCTTCGGCTCGCACGAGTTGCTGGATGGTTTGCAGGCCGTGAAGTGCCCCGAAGACGGTGCGTGCCTGCAACATGATTTTGTTGGGACTGGTAGTGATGGAGTAGGTTTCGTCAGTCTCGAGCGTGGGGCGCGTGCCGGTGATGTCATGCACCTGGATGGTCAGGGTTGGGTTGGGAGATTCGAGATCCTTGCTAAGCCGAATGCCGGTGCTGGCTTCAAGGCTGTTAAGGGTGCGACGGGTGGCTGCCTCGAGGATTGTGTTGTGTGCGCCGCCGAGGGAGACGGTGAGATCTTTGGTGATGGAGAGGGAGCCGTTACCTGTGGTGATGCTTGATGGCACCGGAAGGAGTGTGTTCTGGAAGGCCAGCGACTGTGCGGTAAGAGGAGTCATGAGGCAGAGTGTCCCGACGGTGATTCCTCTGGCGCAAACGCGCAGAGTCGATGCGAGGTTCATTGTTGCTCCTTGATAGCCCGGAATGAGAACCGGGAATACTGATAATCCGCGGAATACTCCGGCTGGGCGCTTGCTGGTGCGGACAGGCCGTCTTGTCTGTGTCAGTTGCCGTGACTATATAGACACGGCGGCTGTCTTGCTCAAACTACGATAGTTTATAGCCAGGATGGAGTGGATCTGAGCTTACTTTTCGGATGCTTGGCAGGAAACGATGCACCGCTGCGATACTGGTAGGCGTCTAATGTTTTAAGCCCATGGCAACCACGAACATCCCCAAACCGAGCTCATTCGACCGTACGCTGGCCAGCGCGCGTTCGACGATGATGTTCAGTGAGGTGGCGAGACTGGCGGTTGACAGCTTTCGCGCGAGCAAGACGCGATTTCTGCTCACCATGCTTGGTATGGTTATCGGCTCTGCCTCGATTATCCTGGTGGCCACGCTTGGATCGACCGGGAAGCAATATGCGCTGGATCAGTTGACGAGCATTGGTCCGAACAAGATTGAGTTGCAGTATGGCGGTGGCAACGTCAGTGGCCCTGACAACACCAGCACGCCCGACTTCATGACGCTTGACGACATGCATGAGGTTCTCGACCAGGTTCCCGGCATCATCGCATCGTCCCCGATGTTGGAGTATCACGACAATGTCAGCCTGGGCGGCGGCATTACGAAGCAGACAACGCTGCTTGGCGTCTCCCCGCAGTACAGGATCGTGCGCAATCTCGTCGTTGTATCGGGACGCTTTTTCGACGACCAGGACGAGCTCGCCCATGAGAAGGTCGCGGTGATCGTGAAGCCGTTCGCGGAAGAGCTGTACGGCAACGCGAACGCCGCTGTCGGGAAGACGATCAGCATCAAGGGTATTCCGTTCGTTGTGATAGGGGTCTTCAAAGAGGCGTTTGACACGTACGGGCAGTCGGAGATCAGCGATCACACCATGCTTGTGCCTTATCCGGTGGTGCGCTATTTCACAGGCACGAATACTCTGAAAGAGATCTTCTTCACCATGCGGAGTGCTTCCATGGTGGTACCTGCCAGTGAGCGCATTCTTGAGATTGTTCGGTCGCGCCACTATGCAGGTTCGGTTTACACAGCTGCAACGCTCACCGATATTCTCAGCAGCATGGCGAAGATCGCCGACATGCTCACCATCGTGCTCACGCTCGGCGCGGGTATTACGATGATAGTCAGCGGCGTGGGCATTATGAACAGCATGCTCGCCAATGTTCAGTCGCGATTGAAAGAGATTGGAATCCGGAAGGCGCTGGGTGCGACGAGCCGTGAGATCAGGCTTCAGTTTTTGACCGAGGCGGTCTTCCTCTCGTTAAGCGGTGGCGTCATCGGCACAATGATTGGCTTGGCCCTGCCGTTGACCCTTGGTCTGCTTACGCCGTTCAGTATTCCCGTCAATCCGTGGTCGCCTGTCTTTGCGCTCGGCAGCTCGGTGCTCGTCGGCGTTCTTTTTGGGACACTTCCGGCGAATCGGGCGGCTCGGCTTGATCCAGTTCAGACGCTCAAATACGAGTAACCCTCCGTTTGCAGTTACAAATTAAAATGCATCGACCTGCCCAAAATCTGCGCAGGTCGATGCATTTTTTGATGCTTTAAGACTGCTCGATTAAGCCGTTACTGTGGCTGCTTCGGCTTCGGGCTGGTCACCCTTGACCGTTACCTTCACGTGGCTGGTGACCTCGCGGTGCAGCTTTACGGGAACATGGTACTCGCCGATCGTCTTCAGTGGTTCCTCGAGGGAGATCTTGCGACGATCGATAGTGAAGCCCTTTGCCTCAAGCTGGTGTGCGATGTCGCCCGAGGTGACCGAGCCGAAGAGGTGCTCGTTCTCACCAACCTTGCGCTCGAACACTAGCTCAACCTCGGAGAGCTGCGTAGCCAACTGCTCGGCTCCGGTCTTCTCCTTGGCGGACTTGCGAACCGCCGATGCCTTCATCTGCTCGATGACTGCCTTGTTTGCGAGGGTCGCTTCAATGGCGAGCTTCTCCGGCAGCAGGTAGTTGCGCCCGTAGCCGTCGGCGACTTTGACCACATCGCCGCGATGTCCGAGCTTATTTACGTCTTCCTTCAGAATGACTTCCATTGCATTTCTCCGATTTCGTCTCTGGCTCCGGTGCCGCCAGTCTTGCGTATCCAGTAGGTCCGCCGTAGCGGAAGAAGTTAGAAGCGAGCAGCGAAGGCGAGCAGGGCGATGTTACGCGACTGCTTGATTGCCAGGCTGAGCTTGCGCTGGTGGCGAGTGCAGACACCGGTCAAACGACGCGGAACGATCTTGCCACGCTCGGCAACGAAGCCCTGAAGCAGGCGAACGTCGCGGTAGGAGATTGCGTCGATCTTCTCGGTGCAGAACTTGCAGACCTTCTTGCGGCGGAAAAACTTGCGGCCGCCGGGACCACCGCCAGGACCGCCAGCGGGGCGTGGGGTGCGAGGACCCGCGCCGGGGCCAGAGTGCGCCGGGCGGGGTGTTGGTGCATGCTGCTCAGTGGATTGCGTGCTGGTTTCGTCAGCCATGATATTTCCCTCTCAGGTACGTTATGCCTCTCCTCGCTCCAGGTTCGCGTTGGAACCTCTGAACAACCGACGAAGTGCAGCCGATTGGAAGCGAAGATTGGTGTTCGTAGTGCGTTGTGCGATGCGGTTTGAATCTCATCGCGAATGTTCAGGCGTAGCAAAAGTTAGACCGCGGTGGAGACAGTCTCGGCCGGTGCGTCGGTGGCGACGTGCTCGGCAAGAGCTGCTGCAACGGGCTTCTTCTCTTCTTCGGTCTCGGCTGCTGCGGCGTGGACAGGAGCTGCAATCGGCTGCGCGCTGCGCTTGACCTTGGTGTCGCGGATGGCCTTGACCTTCGCAAGGCGCTTCTCTTCTTCGTCCATGCGAACGGTAATAAACTTGATGACCTGCTCGGAGACACGGAGGCGACGCTCAATCTCGGTGATGAGCGAACCGGCTGCGGCGACGTTCAACAAGATGTAGAAACCGTCGTTAAACTTGCGAACGGTGTAGGCGAGCCGGCGACGGCCCATCTTCTCGACGCTCTTCACTTCGCCGCCACCACTGGTGACATTCGCGGAGAAGCCTTCAATCAGCTTGTCGAGTTCGGCTTCTTCAACGTCCGGGCGGACGATGAACATGATTTCGTAGGTACGATTCATTCGATTACTTCTTTCTGCGAAGTTCTGCTTCGCACCGTGCCGGCGTCTGTTCTGCCAACCCGGTTTGGAATTTCGACTGCGTCTAAGTAACAAGCTTCGCTACTTCTTCTTTACTTCTCCTTCGGCCGTATCCGATCCATTCTCCGGATCCTCTGGCCGACGGTTGAATCTGTTCATTGCGGCGCTGACCCCTTCGGTCAGTACCGTCTCGACAGCGCCCTTTGCCCTGTCGAGTACTTCGTCCAACACCGCAAGTTCCTGCTTGCGAAACTGAGCCAGCAGATAATCCTTGCCGCCAGCTTTGATCTCTCTGCCATCCTCAAGCGCCGGCTTCCCAACGCCAATGCGGATGCGCAACCACTCTTCCGTTCCAAGCGCACCGGAGATGGACTTCACTCCGTTGTGCCCGTTCGCCCTGCCGTTCGCGCTGATGCGTAGTCTGCCCAGCGGAAATGCAAGCTCGTCATAAAGGACGATCAGATCCTCAGACGGTATTTCGATTTCAAGCTCCTGAACCAGTGCGGCTACCGAAAGCCCGCTAAGATTCATGTACGTCTCAGGTTTAGCAAGCAGAACTTCGTGGCCTGCAAGCCTTGCCTTTGCTGTTAGAGCCCGTCCCCGGCGATTGGAGAGGACCACGCCGCAATCTTCCGCGATGCGATCCACTGCGAGAAAGCCAGCGTTGTGCGGCGTGAACTGATACTCGATACCGGGGTTGCCGAGACCGACAATCAACTTCACGCGTTGTTTCCCTTTCCAGCAAACTCAGGCGGCCTGCGCATCTTGGTGGATCGCAGGCCGCGTAAAACTACTTCTTCTTCGCGTCCTTGGCATCGGCGGCAGGGGCAGCAGCGGGTGCATCTGTCTTGCCCTTCTTGGCAACCTCCGGCTCGGCCGGAGCAGCAGCCACCGCATCGGCAGCAACCACTTCTTCTTTGATCGCGGTAACGTGAGCGACGGTTGCATGCTCATCGCCGAGGAACTTGATGCTGCCAGAGTGCGGCAGATCGGAGACGTGGATTGCACCGTTGATCTCGAGATTGGAGACATCGACATCGAGGTGGCTCGGAATGTCGTTGGGCAAGCACTCGACTTCAACTTCGCGCATGACGTGCTCGAGAATGCCGCCCTGGGTCTTGACGCCCACAGGAACGCCAACGAGCTGAATTGGCACGGAGACACGCATCGCCTTATCCATCGCGATCCGCTTGAGGTCGATGTGCAGCAAGGTGCCTTTGATCGGTTCATTCTGCCAGTCAACGATCATGGCCTTTACAACAGACGCACCCTCGACGTTAAGGTCGAAGATGGTGTTGTGACCGGAGT
>Ga0302314_10021437_pt1 | contig 10639 bp, 12 predicted proteins | sample III_Palsa_N2_3_FD_200533 | JGI IMG/M metagenome (GOLD analysis project Ga0302314, IMG submission 200533) | Peat permafrost microbial communities from Stordalen Mire near Abisko, Sweden - III_Palsa_N2_3 | ecosystem: Environmental > Terrestrial > Soil > Palsa > Peat permafrost | place: Sweden... | reverse complement strand
CGGCCGTAGTAATCGGGCGCCTCCTCGGGCGTGATCGACTCGACGGGCAGCTTCAACCCCGCACCGATCGCCTCGGCGATCTCGCGCAGAGGCACGCCTTCCTCGGCCACGGCGTGGTACTGGGCGCCCGCCCTGCCCCGTTCCAGCGCCAGCCGGAAGAGCCGGGCCGCGTCGGAGACGTGGACGGCTGGCACTCGGTTCCGGCCCTCACCGACGTAGGCGACGCGGCCCTGCTCCCTCGCGATCTGGATATGCCACCTGATCCGGCCCTGTCGGCGCGTGTCGTGCACCTGCGGCAGCCGCATCACCATGACGTTCCCGCTCTGCTCGATCAGGGCGTCGGCCGCCTCTTCGGACGCCGCCCGGAGGAACACTGCTGACGTGGCGTGCTCGTCGGTCTCCCGCGCCGGTTGGCCGGTCGCCGACTGGACCAGGCCGGTGCCGGAGGTGACGACGAGCGGCCGGTCCGTGCCGGCCAGCGCCGCGCCGAGTACCGCGATGACCTTTCGGTCGTTCTCGCTGTGCTGCTTCAGGTCGGAGGCGTCATGGTTGAAAGCCGCATGGACGATGCCGTCGGCGCTCTCAGCGGCGGCGTGCAGGCTCTCCAGGTCGTTCACATCACCCCGGAAGACCTTCGCCCCGGCACGCACGAGCGTCTCGGCACCCGCATCCGAACGGCTGAGCCCGACCACCTCATGGCCGGCACCGATCAGCTCCGCGACGATGAATGAACCGACGAATCCGGTGGCGCCGGTGACGAATACCTTCATGCCTGGACTTCCCTCCTGAGTGGTTTCTCTGATCAGCGGAAAAACTTTTCGCCACGGTCGACGCCACAAGCTATCACAGTTATTTGTGCACACAAGGCCTTGTGTTCATAGAGACTTGTGTACACCGGGCGCGGGTATCATGCACGGGTGGACGCAACGACAGCCGGAGCCGAATCCGGACAGGGAGCCGCGCTCTCGGGGTTGCTTCGGGGTCGTCTGCGCGAGGTCAGCGTGCTCATCGAGCAGCGTGGAGAAGCCGCCCTCGCCGGCACATCCCTGTCCCTTCCGCTGAATCACCTGCTCAACGCGGTGGTAGCCGAGCCCGGCGTGACCGTGACCGAGATCGCCCGCCGACTGGGCAAGAGCCAGCAGGCGATGAGCCAGGCGGCGGATCGCCTGGAACGGCTCGCGTTCATCGAGCGCCGCGTCGGCGCGGGTCGCACCGTCGGCCTTCACGCCACCGACGCTGGCCGGACCGCATCGGCCGACGGGGTGCACCGTGAACTCGCGGCCGAGGACCGAACCCGAGAGGTGCTGGGCTCCGATCGGTTCGACGCTCTCCTCAGACTCCTCGAGACCGCCCGCGACGCACTGCTCAACGACGCGCCCGACGACTGAGCTGCACACACGACGCCGCCAACCGCAGGCCGCCGACGCGGGCGCACCTGCTGGAAGTCGTGCGCAGGGCGGATGGGTGGGTGGCGCGCGGACAGCTCGCTCCCTCACGGACATCGGACACAGCAGCACAAGGCACCGACCACCACCACACCGCAGCCAATGAGCGCACCGAGGCACATGCCGCTAGAGCTGTAGTGAAAATTCACCTCACCAACCGATGGCCGCTGACGTGGGGTGATTGTGGGCTGCCGTGGGGCCCGGAAAATTGCCAGCAACAATCCCGGGCACGTGCGACGTCGTTTCACGGCGCGGGCTCGCATTGGGGTGCGGTGGCGGGGACGTGGGTTAGGGGTGATCGCTAGCGGTCTCGGCTGGTTGCGGGGTGTCGAGTGCGGTGCGTGCCTGGCTCATGATCTGCGACACGGTGTCGGACTTGAGGGCGGAGTATTCGCGCAGTGCGTCGGCCTCTTTTGCGGCGCTGAGCTTTGCGTGCGCGTATCGGGCGACGGCGGCCGGGTGCGTCCTCAGGTAGTCGCGGAACATGATGTTGTCGGCCCACAGACGTCCGTGGAGTTCGACGACTGCGATGTTGGCGGGCTGGTCGGTTCGGCGACGGAGGTATTCGCGGCCGGGGCCGCCTGGGTGTCCGAGGTGCTCGAAGCCGAGTTGCTGCGTGCGGGTGAGGACTTCGTCGAGATCCCGCGGTGTGCAGCCGATCTGGAGATCGATGATGGGCTTGGCGACAAGACCGGGGACGGCGGTGGATCCGATGTGCGCGACGTCTACGGGTAGCTCGTGTAACCGGTCCGAGACCTGTTGCACGAGTTCGCGGCCCAGCTCGTGCCAGGTCGGGTCGTAGTCCACCAGCTGAATCGGTTCATCGTCGTCTAGCACGCTCAGCAGCGTATCGATGGGCTGCGGAGTCGCGGCCATCTCGTCGATCTCGTCGAGTTTGCCGCGTGGTTGGTCAGGGTGCGTCGATGCGTGTGGTGAATTCTAGGATGGCCTTTGCCAGTTCGTCGGGGGCCTCCATGGCGGCGTAGTGGCCGACGCCGTTGAGGGATACGGAGCTGACCTCGCTTGCTGCTACTGCGGCGGCGGCCTGGGTCATGGTGGCGGAGGTGAAGGGGCCTCCGCCGGCGCCGATGGCTAGGACGGGGACGGTTAGGCCGGGGGTCTGGGCCAGGGCTTTGATTTCGGCGCCCTCGCGCAGCATCGATTGGTAGAGGCCTGCTGCTCCTCGCCAGCCGTTGGGGCGGGCGTAGGTGCGGGCGAATTCGTCGATGTCGGCTTCGGTGATTGCTTCTGGGGTCGCGCTCATGGTCGGGAAGGCGAACTGTCCTAGGAACTCGCGTTCGCGGCCGGTCAGGAGCATCTCGGGGATGCCGGGTGCGGCGAGGACGCCGATGTACCAGGTGCCGCCGTGGGTGATGTCGGCGAGTGCCTCTAGGCCGAACCCGGGTAGTCCCATCTCGATCGCGGTGAGGCTGCGGACGTCCTGGGGGTGCGTGGTCGCCAGGCGGAATACGGTCGCGCCGCTGATGTCCTGGCCGGTGAGGTGGACCGGGCCTAGGTTGAGGTGCTGGATCAGCTGGTGCAGGTCTTCGGCGGACGTGGCGCTGTCGTATTCGCCTGGCTTGTTGTCGGAGTCGCCGAAGCCGCGCAGGTCTACGGCGTAGACGCGGTGGTGTGCGGCGAGCAGCGGGATGAGTTTGCGGAAGGTCCACCAGGTCTCGGGGAAGCCGTGGACCAGCAGGATTGGGGCTCCGCTGGTTCCGGCCGCGACGTAGTGCAGCGTGGTGCCGTTGACGTCAACGCGGTGGTGGGAGATCTCCGGAAGGGTGGCGGCGGGGGGTGTGGCGTTCATCGTTTCTCCGTAGGTCGACAACCTGGTTGTCGAAAGACTAGCCAACCTGGTTGTCGATGTCTAGGCCTGTCTGCCGTAACCTGCTGCCATGTCTCGCTCCGGTGCCGATCTCGCGCTGCTTCTGCTCGGGGGTTTCCGCTCGCTGGTGGACGACGCGGTCGACGAACTGGCCCTGCGCGGCTACGCGGATGTGCGCCCCGTCCACGACTTCGCCATGCGCGCCATCGCGGCGGGCGCCGACAACGCCTCGGAACTGGGCCGCCGCCTCTCGGTCTCCAAGCAGGCGGCGGCGAAGACGATCGCGGTGCTCCAGGAACGCGGATACGTGGCGCGCGACACCGACCCCGAGGACGCCCGGCGCAAACGGCTCCAGGTCACGGAGCTGGGCTTTGAGGTGCTACGGCAAGGCGAGGAGATCTTCGACGAGCTGCGAAAGCGATGGGAGCAGAAGATCGGCGCGGCCGGAGTTGAGAGTCTCGAAGCGCATCTGGCGACGCTGGTCGGGACGTCGTCGGCTATCCGCTTCGACACTCCCGGGTGGATGAACCGGGATCTTGGCGGGCCGATCTAAGCGCATTTGGTGTGATTGATGAACTTCTAAGTGCGTTAGTAGAGCTCGCAGGCGTACGACGTGGCTGGCTTGTCGTTGAGTGTCAGCTCGCCGACGGCGATGAACCCATTGCGTTCGAGAACCTTGCTCGAGGCCGGGTTGTCCCGCGTGACCCTGGCACGCAGCCGGGTCAGTCCGTACTGTTTGGCGGCGAGTTCGCGGACCTCGCGCACCGCTGCGGTGGCCAGGCCCCGGCCTGCGGCCTTCTCGGCGATGCGGTAACCGAGCTCCGCCGACCCACCCTCGGCTTTGAGCAGGTTCACCCGGCCCACGATCTCGCCGTCCTCGGCCACGAGCACGTGGAAGTAATCCGTCCCGGCGGCCTGCGACTCGAGCAACTCCGCGTGCCGCTCGTCGAACTCGGCGAAGTACTCGTCTCCACGGTCCGGGATCACCGCTGCGAAGTAGGCCCGGTTCTCCTGCTCGAACGCGAGCAGCGCGGGGGCGTGGTCGGCGCGGACCAGCTGAAGTTCCGGCATCGGTTCTGACATCGTCTCTGTCTCGATCTCTGTCTCTGGCATCGGCGGTCTCGGGTTCGTTCAGTCGGTCCAGGGGCTGAGCAGCTCGTCCGGGCCGAAGGCCGCGTCGAGGTGCTCCGCGGTGCAGCCCGATCGGCTCACCGCTAGCAGGGGGATCGGGTCCGCGGTCACGCGGTCGCGGTGCCGCTGTAGGGCGACGAAGTCGTGGGCGTCGAAGGGTGCGTTCTCCAGCCATTTGATCGAGCCTAGGAACAGCAGCTCCTTGGCGATCGGCTCACGGTCCGCGCCGACGATGTCGATTTCCACGTCGTTGCTCCGGGTCCAGTATCCGCCGACGGCGGGGGCCGCCCGGATGCCGTGGCTGGGCAGCAGGCGCATGAGGGATTCACGCACCAGTGGCTCGACGGCGCGGCCCCGCCACGCGGTCCAGCCTCGCCTGATTCTCTCCAAGGTGAGATCCGAGCGCATCCGGTCGATCTCGGCCAGGTGCGAGCGCAGGAAGGCGAAGTAGAAGCGCAGGTAGGAGTCGGTGATCCGGTAGCGGCGTTCCTTCGACGACTGCAAGGAGATCGGGAGTTCGGCGGCCATGATCTGCTTCTCGACCAGCACGTCCGTGGCCCGGGTGAGTGTCGAGTGGGCGATGCCTCCGGCGGCGCGGGCGATGTTGGTGAAGGTCCGCTCGCCGCTGCCGATCGCGCCGAGCACCGCGCGCGCTTGGGCCTGGTCCGGGAACTCCGCGGCGAGGGAGAGCTGCGCCGACGCGATCAACGGGCTGATCGGCTCGGCGAGTTCGTGCTCCAGGAACGACCAGAGGTCCTCGCCGGGGCGCCAGCGTGCGCAGATGATCGGCAGGCCGCCGGTCACCAGTTCCGCGTCGAACGCCTCCGCCGCGCCCAGCCCCGTCATCGCGGCCACGTCGCCGACGTTCAGCGGGCCGATCGGCATGTCCACGCCGCGTTGGTGGAACGGTCGCCCGTACGAGCTGAGCCTCTCCATCATCGACAGGTCGGAACCGACCAACAGCAGCAGCACCGGCTTGCGGGAGAGCTCACGGTCCCAGGCACGCTGCAGCACGCTCTCGAACGCCCCGGCCTCGTCCATCAGGTAGGGCACCTCGTCGAGGACGACGACGCTAGCCCGATCGGTCGGCAGGACGCCGGCGAGCTGCCGCAGCGCCGCCGCCCAGTTCCCGGGTGTCGCCTCGTGGAAGAGTTCCGCCTCGGGCAGCGACGAGACCGCCACGTCCCGGATGAACTCGGCCAGCGGATCACCGCCGAAGCCGATCTCGGCCGTGTGGAAGACGTAGGGCACGCCGCCGCGCCGGACGAACTCCTCGACCAGCGCGGACTTGCCGATCCGGCGGCGTCCGCGCAGGATCAGGCAGCGTCCGGGCTGCGCGGCGCCCACGGAGGCCCGCACCTCGCCGAGGACGCGGCCGAGGGTGGCGAGCTCACGCTTCCTGCCGACGAACTCCGCCACGTAGCGCCTCCCTTTGGGCAGTTCGAATACTTTCGCTGAAGATACTATCGGTAGCGATAGTATTGCACGGTTGCATTGGTGGGGGTCCGGTTTAGCTGCGCGTTCGAAGTCGGCGGCGCTCGCGGCGGTGAACCGGGCTCACGAAGCGGTGAGGGCTGCGTCGAGTGCGGTCGCGTTGCGTTCGAGCCAGGGTTCGCGGCGTTTGATGATGTCGCCCACGCCCTCGTCCCACATGCGTTGCCAGCCGCCGCCTTCGAGCTCGGCGCGGAGCTTCATGGTGTGCCGGGTACGGCGGGTGCGGAGGATCCCGACCTCAACCAGGCGGGCGCGGTCCTGGTCCGACATTCCGTAGGCGTCCGCGAGGATGCGGCATCTACGGAAGGCGTCCACCTTGCCGAGGGCCGGGTCCACGTCGGCTGGCTCGTTGAGCGGGGCCCACCAGAGCATCGCGTTGTAGAGCTCGTCGACCCTCGTGCCTGGGCGCACGAAGTCGAAATCGATCAGCGCGTACGCCTCGCCGTCGCGGAAGACGACGTTCTCGGGCGTGATGTCGAGGTGGGCGACGATGTCCGGCTCGGGGTGCTGCGGATCGTCGTGCCAGCGGCGGCTACCCGGATCAGTCGAATCAGACATCGTTGTTCTGCGCTATTCGGTCGAGGCGGCGGGCTGTTCGGGGATCGTCGGCAGGCCGCGCTCGTCCAGCGGCCAGAAGGGGTTGTGGGCGACCTCCCAGAGGTTGCCCTCGGGGTCGGCGAAGTAGCCGGAGTACCCGCCCCAGGCCGCCTTCTGGCCCACCTTCACCACGCGGCCGCCGATCTCCGCGACATACGCGAGCGCGGCGTCCACCTCGGCTGGGGACGCGACGTTGATGGCGAGCGTGTGCCGGGTGCGGAACACGGTGGCGGTGCGCTCGACGGCGACCATCGCGTCGGCGGCGAGGTCGGCCGCGGGGTAGATCGACAGGATCGAGCCGGCCATCCGGAAGAAGCTCACGCCCTGCTCCGCGGGGAGCACCTGCGGCCAGCCGAGCGCGACGTAGAACTCGGTGAGCTTGGCGAGGTTCTCGCAGCCGAGCGTGACGAGGCTGACCCGCGCGGGCACCGGGCTGCTGGATCCCGACCCGTTGGGGTGCTGGTTCGAGCGGAACCGCGAGGGCTTCGACTTCTCCGATTGATCTGCCATGGGCTTCAGGCTAGGCGACCGGTCGGACAGAGGACGTGGAAGACACGAGTGACGCAGGCGACACGGCGGAAGTCGGGCTGAGGTACTGCGGCGCGACGTGTTCGGTGAGCCAGACTCCGTTGGTGCTGCGGAAGAACTCGTGTCCGGCCTCGTGCATCCGGGCTGCCGCGACCACGAGTACGGCGGGCTTGCCGTGGCGCGCGCCGACCTTGGCGGCCGTCTCGATGTCGACGGACAGGTGCACGTGGTGCCGACGCCCTGGCTTAAGCCCCTCGCTGAAGATCGAATCCAGCGAACGGGTGGCCGTGCCGTGGTAGAGCGTCTCCGGCGGGACGCGGGACTCGTAGCCGAGATCGACCGGGACGCTGTGGCCCTGGCTGGCGCGGATCCGGGTGCCCGAAGCGTCGTACTCGAAGCGCTTCTTGTTGTTGTGCTCGACGACGTAGTCGAGGCGGGAGCGGCCGACACGGCGGCCGTGGCTCGCGAGGGCGGCCAGCAGCACGTCCACATCCACCCAGCCCGCCGCGTCGAGCTCGACGCCGATCTTGCCGGGGTTGTGGCGCAGCACGCCGGAGAGGAATTTCGAATCCCGGACGGCCGCGTCGCTCATCGGCTCGCTCACTGCTGCTTGCCGCCCCAGTTCCCGTAGTGCACGAGGTCGTCGATGGGGCGACGGCGGGACTTCAGGTCGCGCTTGGCGGTCTCGGCGTCGTAGCCGATCGCGATGGCGCCGATGGGCTCGTACTCGGGCGGCACGCCGTAGGCCGCGCGGAACGGGTCCACCTGCTCGGGCACGATGCCGAAGTAGAAGCCGCCGAGGCCCTCGTCCACCGCGGTCAGCAGCTGGAGCATCGCGGCCATGCCGGTGTCGATGTGCCAGAAGGGCACCGGCCAGCGGGCCTCGTCACGGTCCGTCCAGCCCTTGTCGTCCCGGGCGTAGCGGTCCAGGTAGACGTCCTTGCAGGAGAACGGGACGAGCACGAGCGGGGCCGTCGCCGCGGCCGACTCCCCCGCGCCCATGATCCCGAATTCCCAGAACCTGGCCAGGTCCTCGCCCTCCAGCACCAGCCAGGCCTGGCCCTGGGAGAATCCGGCCGACGGCGCGCGGGTGCCCGCGTACAGGATCCGGTCGAGGGCCTCGCGCGGCACGGGGCGGGCGGGGTCGAAGGTGCGCACCATGCGTCGGTGCTTGATCGCGTCTTTGAGTTCCATTTGCCGCGCAATCTAACCGACCGGGCCGCCCGCGTCGAGCAAATATGGGCGTGGACTCGACAACACGCTTCTATAGACGCAGCTTGAACCCGACGTGCGAGGCCTCGAATCCGAGCCGCTCGTAGAAGCGGTGGACGTCAGTACGCGACTTGTCCGAGGTCAATCGCCGGGACGTCCTCGGCGCGGGCTCGGCGCATCGTCAGCTCACGACGATCCATCAGGCTTCGAGCTCGTTGCGGCCGTCCCCGCCGCCGCGGCCGAGCTCGGCGCCCTTCTTCTTCCGCCTCACGTGCCGGACGTTCACCCCGCCCCAGAAGGAGAAGCCCCTGACCAGCACGACCGGCGCGCGATCCGGGAGCACGGAGTTGGTCCCGGACTCGCCGAAGCCGCCCATGATGCCGATGCCGCCGACCCGCACGTTCACGCCCTCGGGCGCGAGGATCTGCACACCGCCCATGATCGCGATCGCGCTCACGACCGTGGTCCCGGACTCGAAGCGCGCGTCACGCAGGTCGATCACCGAGCCGCCCCAGAACGCGAACACCCGCACCCGCCGCGGCACGACCCACCGGCCGCCGCGGTTGGCGCCGGACATGATCGCGATCGCGGTGGCCCGGTCGTGGTACTGCTGCTCACCGACGACCAGCGCGCTGGAGGGCACCGGCGACGGGCCCGCTCCCGCAGGACGCGCGTCCTCGATCGGGAGATCCTCGGTGATCGGGACGAGCTCGCCGTAGGTCTTGGCGGCATACGTCGCGTCGAGGCGCTCCTCGAGCTCGTCCATGGTGATCCGCCCGTTGCCGGCCGCCGCGCGCAGCCGGTCGGCCACCCGCTCGCGGTCGGTGTCGGAGGCGCGCAGATCCAGTTCGGTGCGGCGTGCTTCCGACTTCTCCTCATCAGCCATACGGAGAATCCTAGTCAGCCGATGTGCCAGGCGACCAGGTATGAGTGCACTGCGTTGGCGACCATCTGGACGGCGATCGCGGCCAGCAGCAGACCGGCGATCCGGGTGACGAGGGTGACCCCGGAATCCTTGATCACCCGGATGACGTACACCGAGTAACGCATCGTCAGCCAGATCACGAGGTGCGTGGCCACGATCGCGGCGGCCACCGCCAGATAGTCCCCGAGGCGATGGCTCTGCTGCACGAACACGATCACCGCGACGATCGCGCCGGGCCCGGCCAGCAGCGGCGTGCCGAGCGGGACGAGGGCCACGTTGACGTCCGTGGTCTCCGAGGGCTCGTCGGCGTTGCCGGTCAGCAGTTGCAGGGCGACGAGCAGGAGCAGCAGCCCGCCGGAGGCCTCGAGCGCCGACACGTTGATGCCCAGGTACTTCAGGATCTGCTGGCCGAACGCGGCGAAGCAGGAGATCACCCCGAGCGAGACCGAGGCGGCCTGCAGCGCGAGAGAGCGGCGGTCCTTCTTCGAGCGGCCCGCGGTCAGCGCCAGGAAGATCGGCACGGTCCCGGGCGGGTCCATGATGACCAGCAGCGTGATGAAGCTGGTGCCGAACAGGGTCGCGTTGAACATGAGGGCCTTTAATCGGGGAACGGGACCGGCCCAGTGTACGAGTGGTGCGGGTGTGCGTTCACGCCCGCGCTCACGCGTGGCCTCACGCGTAATCCGGCAACAGCGTCGCGAACGCCTCCGGATCCGTCGTGCACTGCCCGAGGACGACCGTCTTGCGGGCGCCGTGGTAGTCGCTGGAGCCGGTGGCCACCAGGTTCAGGTCCCTGGCCAGCGCGTGCATCCGCTTCCTGGTCGGCTCGTCGTGGTCCGGGTGGTCCGCCTCGAGGCCGTGCAGCCCGGCGTCGGCGAGCATGGCGATCTGCGCCTCGGTGACGATCCGGCCGCGCTTGGCGGCGGCCGGGTGCGCGAAGACCGTCTTGCCGCCCGCGTCGCGCACCAGGCGGATCGCGTGCACCGGTTCGAGGGCGTACTTCTCCACGTACGCGCGGCCGCCGTCGGCGAGCCAGAGGCTGGAGAAGGCCGCGTCCACGCTCGGCACCACGCCCGCCTCGACCAGCGCGCTGGCCACGTGCGGACGGCCGATCGCCGCGCCGCCCGCGATCCGGCGCACCTGCTCCCAGGTGATCGGGGCGCCGAGCTCGCGGCAGCGCTCGGTGATCAGCTCGGCCCGGTGCTCGCGGTCGTCGCGCAGCTGGGCGCGCTCGGCGGCGAACTCGGGGGCGCCGCGGTCGAAGCCGTAGGCGAGCAGGTGCACCTGGATCCCGCCCTCGCCGCCGAAGCGGCAGGAGATCTCGGCGCCTGGCACGACGCGCACGCCGTGCCGCTCGCCCGCCGAGGCCGCGGCGTCCCAGCCGGCGGTGGTGTCGTGGTCGGTGAGCGCGATCACGTCGAGCCCGGCCGCGGCGGCGTTGGCGAGCAGTTCGGACGGCGTGTCCGTGCCGTCCGAACA
>Ga0302314_10021436_pt1 | contig 10639 bp, 12 predicted proteins | sample III_Palsa_N2_3_FD_200533 | JGI IMG/M metagenome (GOLD analysis project Ga0302314, IMG submission 200533) | Peat permafrost microbial communities from Stordalen Mire near Abisko, Sweden - III_Palsa_N2_3 | ecosystem: Environmental > Terrestrial > Soil > Palsa > Peat permafrost | place: Sweden... | reverse complement strand
AGGTACGGAAACGGCACGCACACGGCCACGTCGCACGCGAACGGGCGCGCGGCCAGGATGCCCGACAGCAGCTCGGCGTTGGCCGAGTGCGATCCATGCATCTTCCAGTTGCCGGCGACGAGTTTCTTGCGCATGGGTTTGTTCTCTCCGGTTAGGCGTTTCAGACCCACGACAGCATCAGCTTGCCGACGTGGTGGCCGGCTTCCATCGCGGCATGCGCCTGCGATGCCTGCTCCGCTGGAAACACTTCCTGGATCACCGGCGCCACCTGGCGCGAGGCCAGCAGGGGCCATACCTTGTCGCGCAGCGACGCGGCGATGGCCGACTTGAAGGCCACCGGACGCGCACGCAGCGTCGAGCCCGTCAGCGTGAGCCGCTTGCGCAGCACCAGCCCGGCGTCGACCTGCGACTTCGTGCCGCCCTGCACCGCGATCAGCACGATGCGGCCGTCCTCGTTCATGCACGACACCTCGCGCGCGACGTAGTCGCCGGCAACCATGTCCAGCACGACGTCGACGCCCTTGCCGCCGGTGAACTCCAGCGCCTTCGCGGCGAAGTCCTCGCTGCGGTAGTTGACCGCGTGGTCGGCGCCGATCTCGAAGCAGCGATAGCACTTGTCGGCCGAGCCCGCGGTCGCGATGACCTTGGCCCCGAACGCCTTGCCCAGCTGGATCGCCGCGACGCCGATGCCGGACGCGCCACCCTGCACCAGCAGCCATTCGCCGGCCGCCAGGCGGCCGCGGTCGAACACGTTCGACCACACGGTGAAGAAGTTCTCCGGCAGCGCGGCGGCCTCGATGTCGCTGAAGCCCGCGGGCACCGGCAGCATCTGGCCGACCGGCACCGTGCAGTACTCGGCGTAGCCGCCGCTGGCCACCAGCGCGCAGACGCGGTCGCCGATCGCGAAGCCGCCGGCCGCCAGGGCCGCAGCATCGCCGTCGACGACCTCGCCCGCGAGCTCGAGGCCCGGGATGTCGGACGCGCCCGCCGGCACCGGATAGTGCCCCTTGCGTTGCAGCACGTCGGGCCGGTTGACGCCCGACGCCGTCACGCGCACCAACGCCTCGCCCGCGCCCGCGACCGGGCGCGCGCGCACGACCGCACGCAGCACCTCGGGACCGCCGAAGCCGGCGATCTCGATGGCGCGCATGGTCGCGTTGGTGGCGTCGTTGCTCACGTGAAGGCGTCAGCGGCTGACCGCTTATTGCGGCTGACGGTCGCCTTGCGGCTCGCGATCCAGCAGCGCCTTCATCGACAGCTTGACGCGGCCCTTCTCGTCTGTCTCGAGCACCTTGACCTTCACGATCTGGCCTTCCTTCAGGTAGTCGGTGACCTTCTCGACGCGCTCATGGGCGATCTGGCTGATGTGCAGCAGGCCGTCCTTGCCCGGGAGCAGGTTGACCAGCGCGCCGAAGTCGAGGATCTTGGTGACCGGGCCTTCGTAGACCTTGCCCACTTCGACCTCGGCCGTGATTTCCTCGATGCGCTTCTTGGCGTGCGCGGCGCGGTCGGCGTCGGTCGAGGCGATCGTGATCGTGCCGTCTTCCTCGATGTTGATCTGCGTGCCCGTCTCTTCGGTCAGGGCGCGGATGGTCGCGCCGCCCTTGCCGATGACGTCGCGGATCTTTTCCGGATTGATCTTCATCACGTACAGGCGCGGGGCGAATTCCGACACCTCGGCGCTGGCGCCGGCGACGGACTCGACCATCTTGCCCAGGATGTGCAGTCGCGCTTCCTTGGCCTGCGCGAGGGCGACCTGCATGATTTCCTTGGTGATGCCCTGGATCTTGATGTCCATCTGCAGCGCGGTGATGCCTTGGGTGGTACCGGCCACCTTGAAGTCCATGTCGCCGAGGTGATCCTCGTCGCCCAGGATGTCGGTCAGCACCGCGAAGCGCGCGCCGTCCTTGATCAGGCCCATGGCGATGCCGGCCACGTGCGCCTTCAGCGGCACGCCGGCGTCCATCAGCGACAGGCAGCCGCCGCAGACCGAAGCCATCGACGACGAGCCGTTGGACTCGGTGATCTCCGAGACCACGCGCACCGAGTACGGGAACTCGTCCTTCGACGGCAGCACGGCGACCAGCGCGCGCTTGGCGAGGCGGCCGTGGCCGATCTCGCGGCGCTTAGGGCTGCCGACGCGGCCGGTTTCGCCGGTGGCGAACGGGGGCATGTTGTAGTGGAGCATGAAGCGCTCCGAGTACTCGCCGGCCAGCGCGTCGATGGTCTGCGCGTCGCGCTCGGTGCCCAGCGTCGTCGCGACGACGGCCTGGGTTTCGCCGCGGGTGAAGATGGCCGAGCCGTGGGCGCGCGGCAGCACGCCGGTGCGGATCTCGATGGCGCGGACGGTGCGGGTATCGCGGCCGTCGATGCGCGGCTCGCCCGCCAGGATCTGGTCGCGGACGATCTTGGCTTCGATGTCGAACAGCATCGCGTCGACCTTGACCGGATCGACCTTCGCGTCCTCGGCAGCCAGCGCGGCCTTGACTTCGGAAGTGGCGACGCGCAGGGCCTGCGTGCGCGCCTGCTTGCTGCGGATCTGGTAGGCGGCTTCGATCTTGGCCTGGGCCAGGCCGCCGATCTTGGCGATCAGCGCTTCGTCCTTGACCGGCAACGTCCATTCGCCGGTCTCGAGCCACAGCGGCTTGCCCGCGTCGCGCACGAGTTCGTGGATCGCGTTGATGGCGATCTTGCCTTGCTCGTGGCCGAACACCACGGCGCCGAGCATGATGTCTTCCGGCAGCTGGTCGGCTTCGGACTCGACCATCAGCACGGCGGCTTCGGTGCCGGCGACCACGAGGTCCAGCTTCGAGTCGATGCGCTGGGTCTTGCCCGGGTTCAGCACGTATTCGCCGTTGATGTAGCCCACGCGCGCGGCGCCGATCGGGCCCGCGAACGGGATGCCGGAGACGGACAGCGCGGCGCTCGACGCGACCAGCGCGGCGATGTCGGCATCGACTTCCGGGTTCAGCGACATCACGTGCACGACGATCTGCACTTCGTTGAAGAAGCCTTCCGGGAACAGCGGGCGCACCGGGCGGTCGATCAGGCGCGACGTGAGCGTCTCGAGCTCGCTCGGGCGGCCTTCGCGCTTGAAGAAGCTGCCCGGGATCTTGCCGGCGGCGTAGGTCTTCTCGATGTAGTCGACGGTCAGCGGGAAGAAGTCCTGGCCCGGCTTGGCTTCGCGCTTGGCGACGACGGTGGCCAGCACCACGGTGCCTTCGATGTCGACCAGCACGGCGCCGGTCGATTGGCGGGCGATCTCGCCGGTCTCCATGCGAACGGTGTGCGCGCCCCATTGGAACGACTTGGTGACCTTGTTGAACATGCTCATGTTGTTCTTTCTCCGATGTTTATAGGACGCCGTATCGTGGCGTGGGAGACGGGAGGCGACCGTTCAGTGGCGTGATGCCATTCCAGCGAGATTCGAACGAACTTCGGTGGAATGACACATCAGCGCCGGCAAGGCAACGGCTCGAACTCCAAACGCAAAGAGCCTGTCCTGGAGGATTCCAGACAGGCTCTCTTGGTTCATCAGGGCCTTACTTGCGCAGGCCGAGCTTGCCGATCAGCGCGAGGTAACGCGGGGCGTCCGTCTTCTTCAGGTAGGCCAGCAGGCTCTTGCGCGAATTGACCATCTTCAGCAGGCCGCGGCGGCCGTGGTGGTCCTTGGCGTGCAGCTTGAAGTGGGGGGTCAGCGCGTTGATGCGCGCGGTCAGCAGGGCGACCTGGACTTCCGGGGAGCCGGTGTCACCGGTGCCACGGGCGTGGGCGGCGACGATTTCTGCCTTGTTGATGTCAGTCATTGCGGATTTCCTTGATGTTGAATCGGAAACCGGCAGCGCTGAGCCGGGGCGCACCCCGGATTCGCAGCCGCGTCGCGTCCGCAAGGGGCGGCTCGGCCTGCTCGGTTTCCTTGACGACTTGCGCACCCGAGTGAAACCGACCCGGGGCGTGCTGAACTCATCCGCGAAGCCGCTTCCGAAAGAGAAAGACAACCCCGAGGACAAGCGCCGGATTATAGCCCAAGCGAGCGACCCGCGCCAGTTCGCCCATCCCGGCCGGCGCGGCGGCGCTGCCCCGCCGCTGCGGCATGGCGACCGCGCGTCGTGGGTTCTGCGGCGCGATTTTCAATGCGTCGCGGCGAAAAATATCGCCTATTGAAATGGTTTGGGCCGCTGCCAACTGGGGAGTCATGCGACGCCGACCTCGCGCCGAACAGCGGCCAGGGATGACGTCGACGAACCCTCAACCCAAGGAATTCATCATGTTCATCGTTCCCGTCTCCCGCCGCGCCGCCGTCCGCGCCCGCCACTTCGACCACCTGTTCGACAACGCCCTCGGCCAGCTCTTCTCGCAGCCCGCGGACGACGCCGCGCCCGTGCGGCGCCCCGCCATCGACGTCAGCGAGTCCGACCGCGGCTACGTCGTCACGCTCGACGTCCCGGGCGTGAGCCGCGAGGACGTCAAGGTGTCCATCGACGGCCGCCGGGTGAGCATCGTCGCCGAAGCCCGCAGCACCGAAGCCGCGCCCGAAGTGCCCGCCGCCGACGGCGCCGAAGCCCCGAAGGCCACCGACCGCGTGATCCTGCGCGAGCGCGCGTTCGCCAGCTATGCACGCAGCTTCACGCTGCAGTCGGAGATCGACCAGGCATCGTCGCAGGCCAAGCTCGACAACGGCGTGCTGACGCTGACGCTGGTCAAGCGCGATCCGGTGGCGACGCAGATCTCCGTCAACTGAGTTCCTCGAACGGCCGGGCAGCCCGTCAGCTTGTCCGGTCTTGGCGGCGGAATCCCAACCTCTGCGCCGCCGGCGAGTCCTTCGCGCCGCAAGGTGCGAGGGACTTTTTTTCAGGCCTGCGCCAGCGGCCAGCGCGGCTTCACGTCGAACGCGTAGTCGCGCTTGGCGAGCGACGGATCGCCCTGCAGCCGCAGCGCGCCGGCCAGCGCGATCATCGCGCCGTTGTCGGTGCACAGCGCGAGCTCCGGGTAGTGCACGCGCAGCCCGCGCCGTGCGGCCGCGGCGTTCAGCTGTTCGCGCAGCCGCGTGTTGGCGCCGACGCCGCCGGCCACGACCAGCCGCGACAGCCGCGTCTCCTGCAGCGCGCGCAGCGACTTCCTGACCAGCACCTCGCAGATCGCGGCCTGCGTGCTGGCGGCGAGATCGGCGCGTTGCCGTTCGGTCGGCGCGGGGCCGAACTTCGTCATCGCAGTCATCACGGCCGTCTTCAGGCCGGAGAACGAGAAGTCGAGGTCGCCGCTGTGAAGCAAGGGACGCGGCAACGCAATGGCCTCGGGATCGCCGTGCGTGGCGAGCGCGGCCAGCGCCGGGCCGCCGGGATAGCCCAGCCCGAGCAGCTTGGCCGACTTGTCGAAGGCCTCGCCGGCCGCATCGTCGATGGTCTCGCCCAGCATCTCGTAGCGCCCCACCCCGTCGACCCGCATCAGCTGCGTGTGGCCGCCGGACACCAGCAGCGCGACGAACGGGAACTCGGGCGGATCGGCCGACAGGAACGGCGACATCAGATGGCCCTCTAGATGATGGACGCCCAGCGTCGGCTTGCCCAGCGAGGCCGCCAGCGCGCACGCGACGCCCGCGCCCACCAGCAGCGCGCCCGCCAGGCCGGGGCCGCGGGTGAAGGCGACGACGTCGATGTCCGCCTTGGCCAGCGCCGCGTCGTGCAGCGCCGCCTCGAGCAGCGGCAGCACGCGCCGCACGTGGTCGCGCGAGGCGAGTTCCGGCACCACGCCGCCGTAGGCCTGGTGCATCCGGATCTGGCTGTGCAAGGCCTGCGAGCGCAGGACCGGCAGCGCGTCGCCGTTCGCCTCGACCAGCGCCACGCCGGTCTCGTCGCAAGAGGATTCGATGCCGAGAACGATCATGAGGCAGTGTAGAGGCTGGTGCACAACGCCGAGGCGCCGGGTCGGCCGGGTGAACGCCGTGCCGCTGTCGCAAATGGAGATTGCACCGGAGAAATTCGGGGGGCCTGGCTCGCATCCCCCCTGAAATCGTGCATTAATCGACTCAGATGGTTACAACCTCGGTGCTTGCTCGCTTCCGGAAATCGAATTGGCCGGTTTTAATTGCGCTCGTGGTGATATTCGGCCTCACCCGCCGGTTCGACAATGATCTTGTCCTCCGGAGCATCCAATACACATAGGGCCGTCGACCGTCGTTGGGAATCATGAAGCAATACAAACTCACTGCTTGGCCGGACCTGCCTCCGCGATTCCAGAAGACCACGATGCGCCGCGTCGTGAGCGAGTTGTCGCAGCGCTTCGTCAGCGTCCGCGACCTGGCTCGCAGCAGCGGCGCCAGCGCCCGCGACATCGAGGAACTCGTCGCGAAGCTCGACAAGGACGGCATGCTCATGACGCGCGCCACGCCGCAATCCGTCAATCAATCGAGCGCCTGGAGCCAGTGGTGGCCGGTCGTCGCCGTGCGCGGCATGGTGCGCGACTGGCGCTGACGGGCCGTCTCTTCCACGCATCGCAAGGCGGCCTACGGGCCGCTTTTTCATGGGCGGAATTGTCACGAAGCTGAATGTGACAACTCGGCGACCGCCTCAGTGATTTTCCCGCGCGTGGTTGATCGTGTACTTGGGAATCTCGACCACGAGATCGGTCGCCGCGACGATCGCCTGGCAGGACAAGCGCGATTGCGGCGTCAGGCCCCACGCGCGATCGAGCAGGTCGTCCTCGGCTTCGTCCGCCTCGTTGAGCGAGTCGAAGCCCTCGCGCACGATCACGTGGCAGGTGGTGCAGGCGCAGCTCATGTCGCACGCGTGCTCGATCTCGACGCCGTTCTCGAGCAGCGCCTCGCAGACGGACGCGCCCGGCGCCGCCGTGATCGTCTTGCCCTCGGGGCAGAGCGTGGCGTGCGGAAGGATCTTGATGACGGTCATGGCGGCTTCAGAGGTCGTTGACATTGCGGCCCGCGAGCGCGTCGCGGATGCCGCGGTTCATGCGGGCGGCGGCGAAGCCTTCGGTGCCCTCGGCGAGGGCCTCGACGGCCGCCTCGATCGCGCGCGGCTCGCCCGCGTCGCGCGCGGTGGCGCGAACGCGCGCGAGGAGCGCGTCGATCGCGCTGCGTTCGGCGGCGTCCAGCAGGTCGCCGTCGGCGGCCAGCGCCGACTCCGTCGCCAGCACCATGCGCTCCGCGTCGACCTGGGCCTCGCGCAGGCTGCGCGCGGCCATGTCGGATTCGGCGGTCGCGAAGCCGTCCTTGAGCATGCCGGCCACCTGCTCGTCGCTCAGCCCGTAGCTGGGCTTGACGACGATCGCCGCCTCAACGCCCGAGCCCAGTTCCCTGGCGCTGACGCTCAGCAGCCCGTCGGCATCGACCTGGAACGTGACGCGGATGCGTGCCGCGCCGGCCACCATCGGCGGGATGCCGCGCAGCTCGAAGCGCGCCAGCGAGCGGCATTCGGAGACCAGCTCGCGCTCGCCCTGCACCACGTGCACGGCCATCGCGGTCTGGCCGTCCTTGAACGTCGTGAAGTCCTGCGCCTTCGCGGTCGGGATCGTCGAATTGCGCTCGATGACGCGCTCGACGAGCCCGCCCATGGTCTCGAGGCCTAGCGACAGCGGCGTCACGTCCAGCAGCAGCAGGTCACCGCTGGTGGCGTTGCCGGCCAGCGCGTTGGCCTGGATTGCGGCGCCGAGCGCGACGACCTCGTCCGGGTTCAGGTTGGTCAGCGGCGGCTTGCCGAACAGCGTGGCCATCGCCTGGCGCACGACCGGCATGCGCGTGGAGCCGCCGACCATCACCACGCCCTGCACGTCCTCCGCGGACACCTTGGCGTCGCGCAGCACGCGCTTCAACAGGCGCAGCGTGGTGGCCGTGAGTTCGGCGGTCGCGACCTCGAACTCCGTGCGATCGACGTCGAGGTCGTGCACCACGCCGTCCACCTCGAAGGTGACGGTGGCCCGGTCGACGCCGCTCAGCGCCTCCTTCGCATGCCGCGCCGCGGTCTGCACGCGCCGGCGCTCGCGCGGCGTCAAGGCCTCCAGCGTCTTCAGGCCGGCGCGCTGCAGCAGCGCGCTGGCAAAGCGCTGGTCGTAGTCGTCGCCGCCGAGCGCCGAATCGCCGCCGGTGGCCACCACCTCGAACACGCCGCGCGCCAGACGCAGCAACGAGATGTCGAAGGTGCCGCCGCCCAGGTCGTAGACCGCGTAGAGGCCTTCGACGCCCTCGTCGAGGCCGTAGGCGATCGCCGCCGCGGTCGGCTCGTTGATCAGGCGCAGCACGTTCAGGCCGGCCAGTTGCGCGGCGTCCTTCGTGGCCTGGCGCTGCGCGTCGTCGAAGTACGCGGGCACGGTGATGACGGCGCCGTAGACGTCGTCGTCGAAGGTGTCCTCGGCACGGAAGCGCAGCGTGGCGAGGATCTCGGCCGACACCTCGACCGCCGTCTTCACGCCGTCGCGCGTGCGCACGCCGACCATGCCGGGCTGGTCGACGAAGTCGTACGGCAGGCGCTGGTGGCCCGCCACGTCGGCCAGCGTGCGGCCCATGAAGCGCTTGGCCGAGACGACCGTGTTCTCGGCGTCCTCGCCCTGCGATTCGAGCGCGGCGTGGCCGATCTGGCGGCCGCCGCCTTCGAGGTAGCGCACGGCCGAAGGCAGGATCACGCGGCCTTCGTCGTCCGGCAGGCACTCGGCGACGCCGTGGCGCACCGCGGCGACCAGCGAATGCGTGGTGCCGAGGTCGATGCCCACCGCGATGCGACGCTGGTGCGGATCGGGCGCCTGGCCGGGTTCGGAGATCTGGAGCAATGCCATGGAATTCTTTTCGTTATGAAAGCGCATCGACCCGGCGGTCGATGTCGCTGATGAACTTGTCGACGAACATCAGCCCGCGCACGGTGCCGGCGACGGCGCGCCAGTCCACGCTCGCCGCGTCGTCGATCTGCGCCTGCAGCGACTTCCATGTCGCCTCGCGCGCGGCCGTGACCTCGTCGGACAGCGCATCGACCGCGTCCAGCGTGGTCGCGTCGGAGAGCGCGTCGCGCCATGCCATCTGCTGCATCAGGAAGGCCGTGGGCATCGCCGTGTTGCTCTCGGCCTCGATGTCGGCGCCGTGCAGCGCGCACAGGTACGCGGCGCGCGCGAGCGGATCCTTCAGGCGCCGATAGGCCTCGTTGATGCGGATCGCCCATTGCATCGCGACGCGCTGCGCCGCGGCCGTCTCCGTCGCGAAGCGGTCGGGATGCGCGGCGCCCTGCAGCTGCTTCCACTTCGCGTCGAGCCGCGCGAGGTCGATCGCGAAGCGTTCGGGCAGGCCGAACAGCGCAAAGTCGGTGGCCTGGAGCGTCAGTCCGTCTTCCATCGTTTCTCCAGGAAGAGCGACGAACCGTTGTCCGGGTACTCGCCGAACTCCTTGCGCTCGACGTAGCCCGCGGCGCGGTACATGCGCGTGGCCTGCGCCAGCTCCTCGCCGGTTTCCATCAGCGCGCGATCGATGCCTTGCGCGTGCAGCACCGTCTCCAGCGCGGCCAGGATGCGGGCGCCGATGCGCTCGCCGCGATGCGCCGGCGAGACGAACATGCGCTTGATCTCGCCGTACGGCAGGCCTTCGGTGGCAGGCTCGCCCGGCATCGCGCGGACGGCGCCGCAGCCCACCAGCGTGTCGCTGTGCCAGGCGCCCAGGAACGTCACCGAGGGCTGCAGCAGCCCGGACAGGTCGAGCAGGTAGTTCTGTTCCGGCGGATAGACCGACAACAGGTACGCGTCGAGCTCGGCGATCAGCGCTTGCACCTGCGGGTGGTCGGGCGGCGTGGGACGGATGTCGAGAGTCATGGACAAACAGGATTCACCAACAAAAAGGCGCGACAGCTGCCGCGCCTTCGAGGCGTCCGCGCGATGAGGCGGTCAGACGCGGAACGATTCGCCGCAGCCGCACTTGTCCTTCTCGCGCGGGTTGTGGAACTTGAAGCCCTCGTTGAGGCCCTCGCGCACGAAATCGAGCTCCGTGCCGTCGATGTAGGGCAGGCTCTTCGGGTCGACCAGCACCTTGACGCCGTGGCCCTCGAAGATCAGGTCTTCGGGCGCGACGTCGTCGGCATACTCGAGCTTGTAGGCCAGGCCCGAGCAGCCCGTCGTCTTCACGCCCAGGCGCACGCCGACGCCGCGGCCGCGCTTGATGATGTAGCGCGTCACGTGCTTCGCGGCGCGCTCGGTCAGGGTCACCGCCATCGTCGCTCAGCCTCAGGCGTTCGCGGACGCAGACTCGGCCACAAGCGCGGCGGGCACCTCGGCGCCGTGCCGGGCCTTGTAGTCGCTCACCGCCGCCTTGATCGCGTCTTCCGCGAGGATCGAGCAGTGGATCTTGACCGGCGGCAGCGCCAGTTCCTCGGCGATCTGCGTGTTGCGGATGGCCATGGCCTCGTCGAGCGACTTGCCCTTGACCCATTCGGTGACCAGCGACGACGACGCGATGGCCGAGCCGCAGCCGTAGGTCTTGAAGCGCGCGTCCTCGATCAATCCGGTGGCCGGGTTGACCTTGATCTGCAGCTTCATCACGTCGCCGCACGCCGGCGCGCCGACCATGCCGGTGCCCACGGTGTCGTCACCCTTGTCGAAGCCGCCCACGTTGCGCGGGTTCTCGTAGTGGTCGATGACCTTGTCGCTGTATGCCATG
>Ga0302314_10021433_pt1 | contig 10640 bp, 9 predicted proteins | sample III_Palsa_N2_3_FD_200533 | JGI IMG/M metagenome (GOLD analysis project Ga0302314, IMG submission 200533) | Peat permafrost microbial communities from Stordalen Mire near Abisko, Sweden - III_Palsa_N2_3 | ecosystem: Environmental > Terrestrial > Soil > Palsa > Peat permafrost | place: Sweden... | reverse complement strand
GCGGGCGGGCCGCCCAACGGGCGACGGGCGACGGGCACAAAATTTCATCGGGCACCGCCCGAGTCGGAATCGTCGGATGACACACCTGCAACGTGGCACAACCAAAGACCCAAGACCAAATCCAAACACATAATAATGCCAAACTACGCTTTCATCATCGGCGAGCTGCTAGTTTTGCCCGTCACGCTCGTGTACGCCGGGTTCTTCCTCTATCGCTGCCACAAGTACAAGGACTCGCCGGAACGCGACGGCGCATCGATTACCGCAGCCTTTGTGATCGCAATGCGCTACGTGTTCCATGAGCTCGGCTTACGCCCCGACGCGGCGTCGGCTGCGCTGTGGCCGCACCACCCGGTAGCGCCGCCGCTCATTGTGTGCCAAATGTTCATTTGGGGGCAGCGCTTTGTGCAAGCGCTGGTCAAGCTGATGCGGACCGGAAGCGTCTCGGTTGGCATGGACCTGCTCCCCAAGCGCTTTGCCTTTTTCGACCGCACCATTGCCGAATGCGGCTGCGAGCAGCTCGTTCTCATGGGCGCCGGCTTTGAGGCGAGGCCGTACAACGCGGACCCGCGTTGCACGGGCAACGCGCGCCGCGTGTTTGAAGTCGACCGCCCCGAGACGCAGCTCGCCAAGCGCGCCTTGCTCAACGCCGCCAAGCTCAAGAGCGACAAGGTGACGTACGTGCAAGTTAACTTTGCCAAGGAAAGCTGGTCGCAAAAGCTCATCGAGGCCGGCCTGGACGACTCCAAGCCCTTTTACATGCTCTGGGAGGGCGTGGCCGGCTACCTGCCCGAGCAAGTCGTGATTGATTTTTTCAACGAGGCCGCGGTGCACCTGGCCAAGAACCCCAACAGTCGCTTGGCGTTCAACTACCTGGTCAACTACGGCAACATCGAGCCCTTCTGCAAGTGGGTGCACGAGCCCCACTTGTCGAAAATGTCCCACGACCTCGAGGGCTACTTGGCCAAGGCGGCCCCTGGGCTCAAAATCCTCGAGATTGAGCGCGTCACCCATGGCGGCATTGCCATTGTGGCCGCCACGTGAAACAAACAAGCAAAAAAAAAGCATGGCGCGCAAAGTTTTCCCGTCGTCGCTTTTACAACAAATCGTATCGTTACTCAAGTGCAACAAAGTCTACGCAGCTACAGCCGGCTGCCGCCCCACTGGTTGAACAGGCGCAGCGGGCTGTCCACAAACACCGCGGGCTTGCGCAAGTCGTGCACCAGCAGCAGCGTGCACACGAGCAGTGACCCTTCGCTCGGGCGCACGTTGCCGCTCACGACGTGCCTGCGCTTGTCCGCCAGCCAGCGGTACGTGCCCAGTTGCCTAGCCACGACGGCGCGCCATCGCCGCACCTGGGCGCCCATCAACGCCGCCGCGTCGCCGCCCGTGGCGCGCTTCAGCACAAAGCTGCTCTGCGCGCCGCACGTGCGGCCGAAGCGCGCCTTGGTCAGCGCGCTCGTGCCTTGAATGCGCGCCGACGGAGGGGCGCGCTCGACGATGCGGAGCTCGCCGCCCTCGCCCACCAGCAGCGCCTCGTCCGGCGACGACCACGCGGCCAGCGCGCTGCCGTTGCGCGCCTCGCACACGTGCTCCACGAGCGCGTCTGCGCACGCCACCAGAGGGAAATCCGCGCTGGCAACAAAATTGCACAAAACGGGCTGCGCCGACGCCGCGTGTTGGAGCACAAAAATGGTCACCTCGGGAAGGTCGGCCACCAGACTGCATCCGCGTCTATCGGCGTCGACGTCGTCGTCGTCGTCGTCGTCGTCGTCGTGGTCGCCTTGGCACGCAATCACCAAAGTGCCGCAGCTAGCGCGCGCGGCGGCTTCGAGCTCGACCCAACGCGGTCCCGGGGCGTCCACGGCCAGCACGGTGGCGCCCAGTCTGAGCAGCTCGCGCGAAGGCGCGTCGTCGCTGAGCGCGCCGAGAACAATGAAATCCACGCCTCTCAAGTCCCACGACGCAGGCACGGCGCCGCACTCGGCCATGACGTCGCCGTCGGCCATGCCGGCGTCCACCCACGCGCTGGCCAACGCGTTAAACTCGCGCGCCACGGCGTCAACGTCCAGCCGCGCTGCCGTGCCGCGCACAATGTGAGCGCGCAATCGTTTCCTGGGTGGCAAGGTTGAAGCCTCGCTGAGCGATACACGCGCGCCGTTCCTCGTGTACGTGGAGCCATCAAGCATGCACTCCAGGCCGCGCTGTGCGATACGCACGCAGTCCTCAGGGCTGTGCAGCATGGCCGTGGCCACGGCTTCGAACCACGCCTGGTGCGAGACGGCCAATGGCGTCGACGGCGGCTGCGCCATGCCCTTGAGCGATGCGCGCAACACGTCTTCCATCGACGGTGTTTGCAGCATTTGTTAGAGTCACTGGAGTGGCGAGGAGGCTCCTGCGCCGGCCTTTGCCGCATCGCCTTTTTCTCCAGCGACCACAACACGTGCGGCCGCCACCCACGCCGAGATGACTGACGCACGCACGGTGCAGATTTCTTTTCAAAGCCTCATAGATTAGGCTCCCCTCCCCCATTCTCCCTCTTTGAGGGATTCAGCTGTGGTTACATGTATGCGCAGAAGTGGTTCAATATAATGGTACAAGGTATGTAAACAAAGCACACACATACATACACCCAACGCAGCCGACGATGCAGCCACCGACGCCGCATTCAGACGCGTATAAATCCGTCGTCTCCTTCACCGCGGGCGCCTTCTACGGCTTCACGTCTGTAGTGGTCGGTCAACCGTTTGACACGATCAAGACGCGGCAGCAAGCGAGCGCGGTGCGGCAGTCTGGATGGAAAACGGGCGTGGACTTGTTTGCCAAGGAGGGCGTGCGCGGCCTATATCGCGGCGGCGCGCCGCTCTTTGTCGGTGGCGCGCTGATTCGCTCGGCGCAGTTCGGCGTCTTCGAATCAGCCATGACTGTGCTGGGCGGCCCTGCAAAGTCTCGGGTGTTTGGCGTTTTTGACGTGCACGTCATCGTTGCCGGCTTTTGCGGCGGCGTGGGCCGCGGGTTGGTGGAGAGTCCGTTTGAATTCGTCAAGGTGCGCAGGCAAGTGGACCAGCCGTGGAAGCTGCGCGACGTGTACCGCGGCTCAGGCGTGACGCTGGTGCGCAACTCGATTTTGTTCATGAACTTTATGGTGGTGATGGACGTGCTCAAAAAGCTCGTGCCGGGCGGCGACCAGCTCGGGCCGTTTGTCACCGGCGCAGTGTGCTCCAACGTGGCGTGGTTCTCCATCTGGCCGCTCGACGTGCTCAAGTCGCGGCGGCAAAGCGGGCTTTACGAGGGCGGGTCGGCGCTCTCGCAGCTGCGCGCCGTCGTGCAGAGCGGGGCGCTGTTCCGCGGCCTGCTGCCCGGTCTGGCGCGCTCCACGGTGGCCAACGGCTGCTCCATGTTCGTCTTTGACAAGGTCAAGACGTTTATGCTCGCGCCGCGGTGAACAAAAATCGGGGTGTCCTTGTTAAAACCTGCTGAGCAGCTCTGCGAGCGACGCGCCCGTCTCGGCGTTGTGTGCGCGGACAACGTCCTCGGTCCACTCGCGCTCGGCATCGCCGGGGTGCGCCGAGGACGGAACAATGACAATGCGCGTCGACGCAGTCACCACCGGCATCAAGTCCACCAGAAGCCCCGCGGGCGGCGGCGCGTCGGGCGCGCACGCCAGCACCACGAGGTCGAGGCCCTGCGGCGCGCGATGCCTGGCGCATTCGCGCAGACGCGTGCAGTCGCCTCTGTGCTGCGCGTCGACGGCCATGGCGGCCACGCCCGCGCACAGGCCGGCAGCGAGCACCGACCACCGCTTGCCTGCGAGCGCGCGCGCAAATTCGCCCGTCCAGCCGCCCGGCAAACAATGCACCACGGCGTTGCGCTCCCACGCGCAGTCCAAAGTCGCGGCGGCGGCCATCTTGCGCTTGGGGAGGCAGCGCGCCAAGCCAGCGTCCCACGACGCTCCCGCCTTGACCTCGAGCATGACGTCCACGACGTGCTTGGTTGTGAGCACTTTGGAAAACCCAGCCTTTGACAGTGAGGCGAGGCCGTCGAGGGGCAGGCGCGCTGCGCGCACGCCCAGGTCGCCGGCACGCTGCAGCGACGCGCCCTTGTGCCGGTTGCGGTCCACAAAGCCGCCCACCACGTACACGGCGTCGTCGTCAATCACGTCGAGCACGTCAGACGCCTCGGGCGAGAGGTACACGACGCGCTCCTTGGCGTGCGCGCCCAGCACTTGGCCGTCGAAGAACCCCTGAGTGAAATTGGCGCGCCAGTCGTCCACGTGAAGCTTGGCGAGTGCATCGGCCATGGCCGATGGCCGCCTGAGACCGCGAAGCTCCAGGTTAAACGGCCGTGGTGCGTGGCGATTGGCCGAGTAGCAATACGAGAGTTGCTGGCTCATGGATTTCCTTTCCTGCTCGGTCATGAGCCCTTCAAAGTCGAGATCAATGATGAGCGTGCCCGACACGGCACGCGCCAGCGATTCCGCGAGCAGCTGCTTGCGATCGCCGTAGGACAAGACTGCGGGCTCGTGCCGCAGCGGCGTGCGACGCACTCGCTCTGTGGGCGGCGCATCGTCGCGCGCCAATCGCGCCTCCTCCTTCTTGGCCTTCTTTTTCTGCACGCGGTGCTCCTTGGCGGCTTGCAAGCGCGCCTGGCGCTTGAGCGCCTTCTTCGACACTGGCGCTGCCTCGCCCGCGACGCCCGCGTCGCCCATGGGCGCGCGCCGTTGTCAAATGTGTGTGTTTAATGCTCGCACTGCGGCGACAACAGTGTACAACTACTTACACGCACATACAAGGTCAACTTACGCAGAGTCTGAGGCGCTCAGCTCGGCCAGGTTGACCTGCCATCCCGACTGCCTGCGAATGCCAGACGTGATAAACGAGGGTCGCCGCTTGTTGGGCTCTCCCACGGCGGCGGCACCCACTCCCTCGGCAGAGCGCAAATTCTGCTCGTGCTGCACGACCATGAACGCAAACGCTGTCGAGGGCTCGGGATATGCCGAGCTCAGCTCGATGAAGAGCGCCTCTTCGCGCCCCTTGTTCGCTGCCAGCAGCGCGTCCACCTCGCCGACGCGTTTTGCTTGAGGCCCACCGGAGTGTTAGCCGCCTGCGCGCGCTTCGTGTTTGAACGCACGGTCGTGGTTCTCAAAGAAGAATCGGAGCACCGACTCGTTGGTAACCGCCTCGGCCTCGGGAGCGAAGAACTCAAACGTGGCCGGCGCGTTGTCGTCGCCCTTGAGCAGCTCGTCGATCCACACGGGCTCGCTTTCCTCGAGCCAGTCTTCGAGGTCTTGCATTTCGACCTCGTCCTTGGCCCGCTTCACCTCCAACGGCGCCGCTGCCGGGCCGAGCGCGCTCTTCCTGCGCTCGCTGATGAGCGACGCTTGCACGAGCAGGTTGTGCTTGCTCGCGAACCGGCTGGCCTCGCTCGCCGGTGCGATGCGCGATCGCGCCCTGGCCGCTTCGTGGAACGCCGCGGGCGTCTGCGCGGGCTTGGAACCCTTCTCGAAGCGCAGCCGCAGCTCCTTGACCGACGGCCGCGGCGGCAACGGCTCCACCGGCATGTGCTCGCGCGGTCGAGTGCGTGCGGGAGCCGATCTGCCGCCACATCGCGCCGCGCCGCGCGCGCGTATAGCCACGGCGATGAGCGCGGCGCCGCCGGGCCGTTTTCTGCGCCTCGGGCTGCTCTTCGCGTGCCTGGTCGGGCCTCTAATCTTGTTTTTGTCGCCGCCGCGCTCCGTTGTTGTTGCGGCGGCTCCACGCGACGCATCCGTCGCCGCGGCAGCAACAACGACGACGACGACGACGACGGAGGCCGAGCCACCCGCACCAGCGGCCGTGTTCCGCGTTGTCAAGGCGCAGTCCGCGCGGTCCTCCTCGGCGGCGCACTGCTCCGTCAACGTGCTCACACCGGCGGCGTGGAAGACGAATGCGTGCTGGTACACGAACTTGTGCTACGACCTGACGCGGCGCGACTTTGTCTTCTTCAACGAACTCGAAGGCGCGCGCCTGCCGCTGCCCGTCTCGCTTGACCACAAGACTGAGTTCACGCCGCGCATCGAGCACGCCCCGCTGCCGCTGCCCCGTCTCGAGCCCGTGCTCGCTGACGAAGTCTTTATTCCATTCCAGCCGCGGCACACACGCCTCGAGGACGCCGTGCGCGACGAGGTGTTTGCGCTGTGGCTCTTGGCCGCGAATTCGCCTTGGGAGTCGTATTCTGGCGTGCAGCCCATCGCGCTCACCGGCTCGACGAGCGCGGCCGCGGCGTGGATGCGCGCCCTGCTCGACAGCGAGCCGATGTCGCTCGACGCGCTGGCGTCGAACGAGGGCGCGCAGCACGTGTGCTTTCCCCGCGCGGCCATGGGGCTGGGCGCCTTCACGGACCACTGTGACGTGGACGCGCACCACCTCGTGAAGAAGGACAACTCGCGCCGCCACGGATTCAAGGAGCCGCGCTTCCCGTGCGCGTTTGGCCGCGGCCCGCTCTTCTGGCGCATGCGACTGGATATGCTCGCCGCGCTGGACGTGGCCGATGCCGGAGCGGATGAGGTGCTCGACGTCGTCATCAACGCCGCCGACGACTCGGCGCTGTGGGCGCAGCTGCGCGACAAGCTGCCGCGTGACGTGCCCGTACGCATGGTCAATCTGGCGCAGCTCGCGCTCGCCGAGCAGGCCCGCGTCGTGGCGCGCGCCAACGTGCTGGTGACCCCCAACGTGGGCGCTGGCTCTGCGTCAACGCACTTCCTGCCTCGCAATACTGCCGTCGTGCTCGTGTGCGCGAGCGAGGCGCAGGACAACTTTGGCTACTTTGGCGGGCTGGGCTACGTGCGGCCCTTCTTCCACATCGGCACCGGCGGGCTTGACGAGCTCGCGCGCCTCGTCGCGTTTGAGCACGGCGCGAGCCAGCGCATGCGGCGCACCGTGTAACTAAAACGTCTTTAGCGCGCCCTTCTGGACGTCAAAGGCAAAGCCGGTCTGCGCGCGCACCTGCTCCACGGACACGCCCTCGGCGAGCTCGACGAGGAGCGGCGGGCGCGCGCCCTTGAAGAAGTCAAAGACGCACAGCTCTGTAATGACGCGATGCACGCAGCGCACGCCCGTGAGGGGTAGCGTGCACGCGTCGAGCAGCTTGCGCTGACCCTTGGCGGTGTGCTCCATGACGACGACGACGCGCGAGGGCGAGCTGACGAGGTCCATGGCGCCGCCCATGCCCTTGACCATCTTGCCCGGGATGATCCAGTTAGCCAGCGAGCCGTCCTTGGCCACCTGCAGCGCGCCCAGCACGGTCAGGTCAAGCTTGCCGCCGCGGATCATCGCAAAGCTGTCGGAGGACGAAAACACTGATGCGCCCTGGGCGAGCGTGACCGTCTCCTTGCCCGCGTTGATCAAGTCGGGGTCCACGGCGTCGGGCGCGGGGTAGGGGCCCATGCCCAGCAGTCCGTTCTCGCTCTGCAGCGACACCGTCATGCCCGCCGGGATATAGTTGGCCGCTAGCGAGGGCACGCCGATTCCAAGGTTAACGTACTGGCCGTCTTTAAACTCCTGCGCGGCGCGCCGCGCGAGCTTTTCGCGCAAGGGGTCGACGGCCTTGGCGCCCTCCGATGCAGCCACGGTGCGCTTCTCAATGCGCTTGGGCTCGTCCGGAGCCAGCACCAGTCTTTGCACGTGCGCGCCGGGCAAGTGCACGTTGTCCGGGTCGATTTCGTTCACGATTTCCTCCACCTCGGCCACCACCACCTTGGACGCGCGCGCCGCGTCCGGGTTGAAGTTGCGCGCGGCCACGTGGAACTGCAGATTGCCAAACCGGTCAGCGCGCCGTGCCTTGATGAGCCCAAAGTCGCCGGCGATGGCGCGCTCCATAATGTAGTCCCTGTCACCGAAACGCCGCGCCTCGCGAGGCTCGCTCAGGATTGGGTTGGCGCCGTTTTTAATGGCAAATCCTCCGGTTTGCAGAATCGTGCCCGCGGCGGTGGGCGTGTAAAACGCAGGAATGCCTGCGCCGCCGGCGCGCAGCCTCTCGGCCAACGTGCCCTGCGGCGTGAGCTCGACTTCGAGGTCGCCTGCCAAGTACAGACGCTCAAAAGTCTTGTTCTCGCCCACGTAGCTCGACACCATGCGCTTGATCTGGCGCGGCTCGTGCAGCAGCAGCCCCAGGCCCCAGTCGTCCACGCCTGCGTTGTTGGAAACCACCGTGAGGTCCTTGGTGCCGTGCTGTCTCAGTGCTTTGATGCACGCTGAGGGAATGCCGCACAAGCCAAAGCCGCCCACGCACACCGTTGCGCCGCGGTGGATGTCGCGCGTGGCCTCGAGCGCGCTCAGAATGGGCTTTCTCATCGCTGTGCGCTCCCGCCACTCTATCGTACTCGTAGTTTTGTGCGCCAAAAAAATGGATTTCGCAACCACCGCGGCTTCCGTTGTCCGCCGCTCCCCACAAAACCCACATGGCGTCGCGCAAGTCCCGCGCTCGCTTGGCGGCCATCACTGCGGAGAGCGATGCGCGTGCAGCCACCGCGCACCTCGCAGCGGTGCCGTCGTCGTCGCTGTTCAACATTGTGGATGCCAAGGGCGCTGCCCCAGTGCCGGCGCATCGGCGCATCGACGTGAGGGAGGACGCCGTTGTCAAGCAGAGGCGCAAGGCCAGGGGCAAGGTGTTCGCCGCGGCGCCCGCCGTCAAGCCGTCGACGCAGTCGCGCCGAGCGCCGCCGCAGCTCGCCGACGCATGGGCGGATCCTGACTCGGTTGCCCGCAAGGCGCGCAAGGTTGCGATGCGCTCGCGAAAGACGATTCCAGCGCAAGTGCCCGCGCTGCCGCTGCCGCTGCCTGGCTCGTCGTACAATCCTACTGCGGCCGACCACGCGAACGCGCTCATGACGCTGGCCGAGGCGCAAGCGCGCGTGCGTTCAACGTCCAAAGCCAAGGCGCAGCTGCCCAACACCGCAGCGGCCGCGCTGGACGAGACGGCGTCGTCGTCGTCGGACGATGAAGAGGACGAGCCCAAGGCGCCGGCGCGACCTGCGAAAACCGAGGCCAAGACGCGCGCGGACCGCGCGAGGGAGTCGCTTCACAGGCAGCGCATGGCCGACGTGGCGAACCGCAAGCAGGCGCGCGCACAAGCCGCCCAGGCGCACGCGCTGGCGCACACGATGGCCGAGGTCGAGGCCGAGGAAGCCAAGCGCGCGGCGGAGCGCGAGGAGGCGCGGCAGCGCAAGACGGCCAAGGAGGCGAGCACGCCCGTGGTGCGCATCAACGGGCGCGTGTGGCGGCCGAGCGCGCGCACGGTGCTACTGCCCGAAGTCGTCGCGCCCGAGCAGCTGCCCGGCTCGTTGCGCGCCATGCCCGGCATGCCCGGCGTCGTGGACGAGCACGTGCGCCACATGCAGGGCCGCAACCTCATCGAGGCGGGGCGCCCGCAGCTGCGCGGTGTTCGGCGCAAGGCGCGCTTGCACAAACGCGGTCAGCCCGCGCTCGATCTCGAGGACCACGCCAGGCGCGTGCCCGAGCCGCACTTTGCCGCGCCCAAGCACAGCGAGGGCGGCTACAAGCGACGCAAGCGGTGAAATGGTGTGTAAATGAACGTTTTATGCAGTTTCAATCGTCGTGTTCATCGCCGTGCAGCGCGGGCTCGTCGTCGGCGAGCAGCGATTCAAGCAGCACGGGCTGTGACGCGTCGCTCGCCCCGTCGCCAGCGCCAACAACGAGTTGGGTGGGCTCCTCGACGGCAATGTGCTGCGTGGGCGCCGTGTCCGCGTCGTCGGCGGCGGGCGCAGTCTCGGCGGCGGCCAGGTCGCGCGCGACGGCGTCGGCCTCCTCCTTGGCCCTGCGGATCGCCAGAGCGCGCTCCTTGTTCGCGCGGATCTTCTCCAGCACGGCCTCGTCCAGCGCCGGCGCGCTGCTGTGCGGCGACTGCGCAATCGCCGCGTCCTCCGCTTTGGCATCAGCCGCGGGCGCCTCCGTTTCGTCTTCCGGACGCTTGCCGTGGCGCCTGACCTGAGCGGCGCGCTGATCGCGCAACCAGGCTTTGATTTTCACCTTGGGCACCTTGTCAAGCGCGGCCGTGAAATGCAAAGGCCACTGTTCGCGCACACCCAGACCGCTCGCCCAGTCGGCGTAGCGCTCAAGGAGCCGTGACAAATCGCGCGCATCGCCCTTGGCCACGAAGGATGTCGACAGCGAATGCTGCAGTCTTGCAAGCGCGCCTTGATCCTTGCTCCCGTCGGCTTGCAGCAATTCGCCGCCCACGAGCAGCGCTGGCGTGAGAGCGGGCAGTTGCACCTGTGCAAAGCTGTGAGCGCGCTGGCACGACGACGGCGTCCACTCACCCTCACGCGCTTCGCGGCCTTGACGGGCGCGTCGGGGTCATCCTCCTGCACGGGCTTGGCCGCCTTGACAACCTCCTCGTCCTCCTCCGCCTCGTCCATATTTTTTTCAAAATTTGGGGTAAAATAGCCGCTCGGTTGGATTTTTTCACGACGCTCGCTCGCTGCGACAAAAAAAATGCAGAGCGCAGCAGAGGATCGCCTGGTGAGCGGCTTCTTTGTCGAGGGCGGCAACGACGACGATGATGACGACCGGGCGCGCGCCGAGATCAAGTTTGCGCCGCGCGTGTCCAAGAAGCGGCTGCGCGCCAATGTGGCGAGAGACGAT
>Ga0302314_10021432_pt1 | contig 10641 bp, 11 predicted proteins | sample III_Palsa_N2_3_FD_200533 | JGI IMG/M metagenome (GOLD analysis project Ga0302314, IMG submission 200533) | Peat permafrost microbial communities from Stordalen Mire near Abisko, Sweden - III_Palsa_N2_3 | ecosystem: Environmental > Terrestrial > Soil > Palsa > Peat permafrost | place: Sweden... | reverse complement strand
GGGTGGACCTGCCCCCGTTCGATGCCCCATGGGTCAGGATGACCGTGATCACCGATCCGCAGGGCGCCACGTTCACGGCCAGCAAGTTCGTTCCGGAGAACAAGGACCTCGCCTTCCAGGCCAGCTCAAGCCTCAACGCCTAAATACCGATATCAGGTGTATTAGCGTGTGATCCTAGGCGTGGAGCGTTTCCGCCGCGTGGCCGAGGCCGCGCGGCGGGTTTCCGCCGCGTGGCCGAGGCGGCTACCATGGGGCGTTCGGACACCTGGGCGAGCCTGCTCGTGTCCGCGGGCCGCCGGTGCGGCTCGACCTACCAGACCGGAGCTGTGAGCTCATGTGCGGCATCGTCGGCTACGTTGGTCCCCGCTCCGTCCGCCCGCTGCTGCTGGCCGGGCTCGAGAAGCTCGAGTACCGCGGTTACGACAGCGCGGGCATCTCGGTTCTCAACGGTGATCGGATCGAAGCCGTCCGCGCCGTCGGCAACCTGAGCCGGCTCCGCATCGCCGTCGACGCGCATGAGGCGCTGCCGGGTGCCGTCGCGGTCGCCGAGCGAGGCGATCCGGGGACCGGGATCGGCCACACGCGCTGGGCGACGCACGGGCGCGTCACCGAGCAGAACGCCCACCCGCACTTCGACACCACCGATCGCATCCACATCGTCGTCAACGGGATCGTCGAGAACTACCTGGCGCTCAAAGACCGGCTCGAGCAGGACGGGGCCGTGTTCACCTCGGAGACAGATGCGGAGGTGATCGCCCACCTCGTCGCGCGGCACAACGACGGTGATCTCGTGGAGGCCGTGCGCGATGCCTACGCGGAGCTTCGGGGTCACTACGCGTTCGTCGCGATGAGTGCCGACCAGCCGGGTCTGATCGTCGGCGCGCGCAAGGAGTGCCCGCTGATCATCGGCCGTGGCGACGGCGAGCAGTTCATCGCCTCCGCGGTCCCGGCATTCCTGCGCTACACCCGCCATGTCCAGTACATCAACGACGACGAGCTCGTCGTGCTGCACCCCGACGGGGTCGAGTTCCTGACCGCGGCTGGAGTCCCGCTGGAGCGGGAGATCGTCGAGATCGACTGGGACGCCGAGACAGCCGAGAAGCAGGGCTACGAGACGTTCATGCTCAAGGAGATCCACGAGCAGGCCGACGCGGTCGCGGAGACGATCGGTGAGCGCGCCGCGCGCGCGGACGGCATCGACCTTGGCGAGATGGGCACGATCGACGATGAGTTCCTGCGTGGGGTGCGGAGGATCGTGGTGGTCGCCTGCGGCACGTCGTACCACGCCGGCTTGATCGGTCGCTATGCGATCGAGGGCTGGGCGCGGGTGCCGGTCGAGGTCGACGTCGCATCCGAGTACCGCTATCGCAGCCCTGTGATCGGGCCCGGAGACCTGGTCGTCGGCATCTCGCAATCCGGCGAGACCGCGGACACGCTCGCCGCAATGCGAACGGCGCGCGCGCGCGGAGCGAAGGTACTCGCGGTGACGAACCTGATGGGATCGCAGGCGACCCGCGACGCTGACGGCGTCCTCTACACGCGTGCCGGGCTCGAGATCGGGGTCGCGGCGACGAAGACGTTCGTCTGCCAGGTCGCGGCGATGTACCTGCTCGCCCTCAGGCTCGCCGAGCTGCGCGGCACGCTCGAGCCCGACGTGCTCGAGCGGACCATCATTGAGCTCAAGCGGCTGCCACATGCAATCGCCGAGATGGTGGAGCACGGCCTCACGGAGGTCGAGCCGATCGCGGAGAAGCACTACCACGCCGATTTCTTCCTCTACCTCGGACGCCACGTTGGCCTGCCGGTGGCGCTCGAGGGCGCGCTCAAGCTCAAGGAGATCTCCTACATCGCCACCGACGCGTACGCCGCCGGTGAGATGAAGCACGGCCCGATCGCACTGCTCGACGAGAACACTCCGGTGGTCGTCGTCGCCACCGACTCCCCGGTGCTCGAGAAGGTGGTCTCAAACATGCAGGAGGTGCGGGTGCGCGGCGCCGATGTGATCGCCGTCGTGACCGCCGGTAATCACGAGATCAGGCGTCACGCCGACTCCGTGATCGAGATCCCGGCGACCGACTGGATGCTCTCTCCGCTGCTGGCCGTGATCCCGCTCCAGCTGCTCGCATATGACATCGCCCGCAAGCGCGGGCTGAACGTCGACCAGCCGCGCAACCTCGCCAAAACGGTCACGGTGGAGTGAGCGGCCGCCTCGGAAAGCTCGGATCGGACCCGGACCGGCGCGGCCGCGGCGACCACGCGATGTCCGTCGGCGTCGACCTATTGGAGATAGAGCGTCTCGAGCAGGCGCTGGAGCGCCGCCCTCGGCTCGCGGAGCGGCTGTTCACGGACGGCGAGCGAGCGTACGCGGCCGGCCGGGCGCGCCCCGGTCAGCACCTGGCCGCGCGGTTCTGCGCCAAGGAGGCGGTGGCGAAGGCGCTGGGCCTGGAGGCGTGGAGCTTCCGCGACGTCGAGGTCCTCTCCGGCGACGGGCCGCCGCAGGTGCGCCTGTACGGAGCCGCCGCGAAGCGCGCGGCCGAGCTCGGTGTCGAGGTCCGCGTCTCGCTGACGCATACGCGGCGGGATGCGGCAGCGGTCGCCATCCTCGCGTAGGCTGCCCAAATGACGCTGCCACCGTGGCTCGAGCCACTTCCGGACGCGGCTGAGCAGCGGGCGCTCGATGGCTGGGCGATCGGCGAGCTCGGGATCCCCGGCCTCGAGCTGATGGACCGTGCTGGGACAGGACTTGCCGAGCTCGTGACCGAGCTCGCGCCGGCTGGGCGGATCGCCGTCGTGTGCGGTAAGGGCAACAACGGCGGCGACGGGCTGGTCGCCGCGCGGGTGCTGCGTGAGCGGGGACGCGAGGTCGACGTCCTGATCCTGGGCTCGGCGGACGAGTACAAAGGTGACGCGCGTGCGAACCTGGAGCGCCTGCCGGGCTCGCCACCGGAGCCGTTTGCTGCCGCGGGGCTGGCGGGTGCGGGTGCGATCGTCGACGCGATCCTCGGGACGGGGTTCGCGGGCGAGCCGCGCGAGCCCGCCGCCGGTGCGATCGAGGCGATCAACGCGGAGCGGGATCGGTCGGTAGTCGTTGCCTGCGACATCCCCAGCGGCGTCGACGGATCGACCGGCGTGGTCGCGGGGGCTGCGGTGCGCGCGCACGCCACGGCGACGTTCCACGCTGCCAAGCCGGGCCTCTGGATCGCGCCCGGCAAGCTGCACTCGGGCGAGGTGCGCGTGATCGACATCGGCATTCCGCCCGGTGGGCCGGCCGAGCCGCGGGTCGGCCTGATCGGCGACGGGGTGCTCGACGGCATCCCGCGCCGCGGGGCGGAGTCAACGAAGTTCGCGGCCGGCAGCGTGCTCGTATGCGGCGGATCGCCGGGGCTGACGGGCGCACCGTGCATGGCTTCCGAGTCGGCGATGCGGGCAGGCGCGGGATACGTGACGGCGTGCGTCCCGGCCACGCTGCACGCAATCTTCGAAGGGCGCCTGCTCGAGGTGATGACCGTCCCGCTTCGGGACACCGCGGGTGCGCTTCATCCGATGGCGGTCCGTGAGGCGGTCGAGCGAGCGGCACGCGTGGACGCGGTCGTGCTCGGCCCGGGCCTCGGTCGAGATCCTGGCACGGTCCGTTTCGCGCGCGGGCTGGCGAGCGCGGTCGAGCGCCCGCTGCTCCTCGACGCCGACGGGCTGAACGCGCACGCCGGGGAGCTCGACGCGCTCGCCGACCGCAAGGGGGCCACTGTCCTGACTCCACACGCCGGCGAGCTCGGGCGGCTGCTCGGGATCGAGAGCGGGGCGGTGCAGGCCCGCAGGCTCGAGTGCGCCCGGCGAGCGGCGTCGGAGGCGAGGGCCGTCGTCGTCCTGAAAGGGGACGACACGATCGTCGCCCAGCCAGACGGCCGGGTTGCGGTCAGCCGTGGAGGTGCGCCCGCACTCGCCACCGCGGGAACCGGCGACGTGCTCTCCGGGGTCATCGGCGCTTTCCTGTCAAAGCGCATGGATCCGTTCCAGGCGGCATGCGCGGGGGTCTTCGTGCACGTCGCCGCGGGACGCCAGGCGGCCGCGAAGATCGGTCCCGAGGGCGTGATCGCGAGCGATGTGATCGACGCGCTGCCGCGGGCGATACGCTGAGCGACATGTTGCGCGCGCTCGCCCGTGTGAACGTGGCGGCGATCGAGCGCAATGCGGCTCGCATGCGCCGGGAGCTCGATTCGCGGGTTGCGCTGTGCGCGGTGGTGAAGGCCGACGGATACGGGCACGGTGCGGTGCCTTCCGCGCGCGCTGCGCTGGCGGGAGGGGCGAGCTGGCTTGCGGTTGCCACCGCTGAGGAGGCCGCGGAGCTGCGAGCGGCGGGCATCGGCACGAGAGTCCTCGTGCTGGGTGCGATCAGCCTCGAGGAGCTCCCGGTCGCGCTCGCCGCAGATGCCGATGTGGTCGCCTGGGACGAACGATTCGTGGCCGCCCTTGCGGCGGCCGCTGCCGGCGAGCGAACGGTACGCGTCCACATCAAGCTCGACACCGGCATGGGGCGGCTCGGAACGCGCGTGCGAGCCGAGGCGATGGCGGTTGCCGAGCTCGTCTACGCCGAGCCGTCGCTCACGCTCACCGGGGCTATGACACATTTTGCGACGGCGGATGTGGATCCCGAGTTCGTGAGGGCGCAGCTTGCTTGCTTTCAACCGTTCGTCACCGAGATCCGCCGGCTCCTTCCAGGCGTCACCGTCCACGCGGCTAACAGCGCGGCTGTACTCAACGAACCGGAGTCTCACTTCGATCTCGTCCGTTGCGGCATCGCGCTGTACGGCCTCGACCCGATGAACGAGCGCGCGGACATCCGCGATCTCGAGCCCGCGCTCGAGCTGACCTCATATGTGGCCGCGGTCAAGGCCGCGTCACCCGGCGACAGCGCCGGCTACGGGAGGCTGTTCGTGACCGACCGTGAGACCCGGCTGGCCACCCTTCCGATCGGTTACGCGGACGGAGTCCGGCGGGCGTTCACCAACAACCTGGACGTCCTCGTCGGCGGGCGGGGTCACCCCGTCGTCGGCGCGGTCAGCATGGACAACATCACGGTCGAGATCGCGCCGGGTGCGCCGGTCGAGGTGGGAGCACAGGCGACGATCATCGGCGCCGACGGGCCCGAGCGCCAGAGCGCTGAGGATCTGGCGGCAAGGATCGGGACGATCAACTACGAGATCGTCTGCGGGATCTCGAGACGCGTGCCGCGCGCCTATCACCGCGATGGGGCGCCGGCATGACGGGGGACCCGATCGGAGTGCTGCGGCGCCTGCTGTCAGGAGCAGACGCGTGGCTCGTGGGTGGGTCGGTACGGGACCGCCTGCTGGGACGGCCAACCGTAGATTTCGACGTGGTAGTCGCGGCTGACACGGCGACAACCGCCCGCGATCTCGCGCGCCGAATGAGCTCGCCCGCATTCCCGCTGTCCGAGGCATTCGGCGCCTGGCGGGTAATCGCGCGGGACCGCTCATGGCAGGTCGACTTCGCGCCGCTCGGCGGCGCGACGATCGAGTCCGACCTCGCCAAGCGCGATTTCACGATCAACGCAATCGCCGAGCCGCTCGCGGGCGGCGAGCTGGTCGCGGGCGGCGAGCTGGTCGCGGGCGGCGAGCTGGTCGCGGGCGGCGAGCTGGTCGACCCGTTTGGCGGGCGGGTGGATCTCGAAGCGCGGCGCCTGAGGATGGTCTCACCAGGAGCATTCACGACAGATCCGCTCCGGACCATGCGCCTGCCGCGTCTCGCCGCCGAGCTCGAGCTCGAGGTCGAGAGCGGCACGGCTGATGCGGCGCGCAGCTGCGCCCCGGCGCTCACGGGCGTTGCGGCGGAGCGGGTCTTCGCCGAACTGAAGCGGATCGTTTCCAGTGATCGCGCGCTCCGAGGGTTCGAGCTGATGCTCGAGCTCGGCGTCACCCGTGCGGTCCTGCCGGAGCTGGCCGAGCTGCGCGGCGTGGAGCAGAGCGCCTACCACCACCTCGCCGTGTACGACCATACGATGGCGGCGCTCGCCGAGACGATCTCGCTCGAGCGCTCCGGGGAGGCGATCCTCGGCGAGCACGCGCAAGCGGCGGCGGCGCTACTCGCAGAGCCGCTCGCGGACGAGCTGACGCGCGGTCAGGCGCTCAGGTTCGGCGCCCTCTTCCATGACCTCGCCAAGCCGCGGACGCGGACCGTGAACGCCGAGGGCCGGGTGCTGTTCCCCGGCCACGATCTGGTCGGAGCGGAGCTCGCGCGGGAGGTGCTGGGCCGGCTGCGCGCGAGCGAGCGGCTGCGCGCGCATGTGGCTGCACTGACACGGCACCACCTGCGCCTGGGGTTCCTGGTGCACGAGGCGCCGCTCACCCGGCGGGCGGTCTACCGCTACCTGCGGACGTGCGAGCCGGTGGAGGTGGACGTGACCCTGCTGTCGATCGCCGATCGGCTCGCCACCCGTGGCGCCCGCTCAGATGAGGCGATCGCGCGCCACCTCGTACTCGCCCGCGAGCTGATTGGGGAGGGGCTTCGCTGGCGCGCCGGTCGCCCGGCGCCGATCCTGCGCGGGGACGAGCTGGCCCGCCGACTGCGGATCAGGCCAGGACCCGAGCTCGGATTCCTGCTCTTAGAGCTCGAGGAGGCGGCATTCGCCGGTGAGGTCTCCACGCCCGCCGAAGCGGTCGCGCTTGCGCGCGAGCTGGTCGGACGCGGACAGGCCGGTGGGGGATAAGGCTTCGAGACGACCGCAGGACGCGGCGTGATTGCGAGAAGAAGCGCGGGATCGCGGCGTGATTGCGAGAAGGAGCGCGGGATCGCGGCGCGATTGCGAGAAGGAGCGCGGGATCGCGGCGTGATTGCGAGAAGGAGCGCGGGATCGCGGTGCGATTGCGAGAAGGAGCGTGGGATCGGTGATCCGGGCTAGGCTAAGCTCCCGCAGTCGATGAGGGATCCGGACTGCGTGTTCTGCAAGGTCATCGCCGGCGAGCTGCCCGGGCAGATCGTCGCGCAGGACGACCTGACCGTGTCGTTCATGGACATCAGCCCCGCCACCCGCGGGCACGCGCTGGTAGTGCCCCGGCGCCACGCCAAGGACCTGCTCGAGATCGAAGCCGAGGACCTCGCCGCTGTGGTGCTCGCCGCCCAGCGGCTGGCTGCGCGCGTGAGCGAACGCCTGCACGCGGACGGTGTGAACCTGATCAACAGCTGTGGACCGGCGGCGTGGCAGACGGTGTTCCACTTCCACATGCACGTGATCCCTCGCTACGAGGGCGACCCGCTGCGCCTCCCATGGCAACCGACGCCCGGCTCCGCGGAGGAGATCGCGGCTGCGGCCGCGGAGCTGCGAGATTGAGGGGACCTTCGGCTGTCAGAGTCGAGCGCGACGGCGGGCTCGCCGTCGTCACTTTCGACTCGCCGCCGCTGAACCTATACGACTTGCGGCTCCATGCTGAGCTGGTCGCCGCGCTCGACGAGCTCGAATCCCGGCCGGCGCGCGCGGTGCTGTTCCGCGCCGAGGGCCGGGTCGTCAGCGGTGGCGTCGACGTGTCGGTGTTCGCGGCGCACGCCGGCGCGGACGCGGCGACCGAGCTGTTCGATGGGCTGGTGGCGCTGAGCAGGCGCGTCGAGCGCCTTCCCTGCCCGACAGTGTTCGCAGCGCACTCGCTGTGCCTCACGTGGGCGTTTGAGCTGGCGCTCGCGTGCGATCTGATCCTGGGGGCCGAGTCGGCGCGGTTCGGCCTCGTGGAGGCGGTGGTCGGCCTGACGCCCGCGATGGGCGGCACTCAGCGCCTGGCCGAGCGTGCCGGCACCGGCAGAGCGCGCGAGCTCGTCATGACCGGCGACCTTTACGACGCCGCGACTCTCGAGCGCTGGAACGTCGTCAACCGGGTCCTACCCGACGAGAACTTCGATTCCTCCGCGCGCGGGCTGGCTGCCTCGTTCGCCACCGGGCCGACGCTCGCTCACGACGCCACCAAGCGAGTCCTGCGCCGTTATCTCGAAGGAGGCGTGGACGGCGCCGACGCAGCGGTCGGCCGCATCGCGGGTGGGCTGTTCGCGACCGCGGACCTGCAGAACGCGGTTCGCTCGTTCCTGGCGGATGGCCCGGGCCACGCGACGTTCGAGGGTCGCTAGTACCGGCGACGTTTGCTACTTTTCGCGCGGATCGGGGCCGATCAGTCGCCGATCGATCGTGGTACGGCACCAAAAGGGGAGCACATGGCAACTGGCAGCGTCAAGTGGTTCAGCGACGACAAGGGCTTCGGCTTCATCACGCCTGATGATGGCGGGCGGGACCTATTCGTCCATTTCAGCGGCATCTCCGGCGACGGCTTCCGGTCGCTAGCTGAGGGCGCAAAGGTCTCTTACGAGGAGGAGGAAGGCCCGAAGGGGCCCAAGGCCGTCAACGTGAGCAAGCTCTAAAACGGCGCTCTGCGCACCGCTCGGCAACGGGCGGGGCTGGGCCGGCACCGATTGCGGCGGTGGTCGATCGCTTGCGTGGCGCGACTCCGACCGCTGCTTGGTGTTGAATGCTCATATGAAACGATTCCTCCTGGCGGCCGGGGCGTCGGTCGCTGCGGTGCTGACGTTCGGGGCCGCCACCACATTCGCCTTGAGCATCGAGCTCGGTGCGACATCAACGCCGCTGGCCAAGCCGACCTGTCCTGCTACCGGCAGCTGCCCGATCATCTTGACCGAGACGACGGCGCTCGAGGTCCTGAGTAACGGCATCCCGTATCCCACGAGCGCGCTCTACAACGGCCGGATCGTCGCGTTCACCGTGACGCCGGCGACCGTCACAGCAGCCGACATCGACGGCACCACTGCGACCAAGACCACGCCTGCCCAGCCAGGCCTCAACGCGACGTACGGCGGCGCGTCCGAGGTCGCGATCACCGTCATGAAGCCGTCGAGCACAAAGGTCGCTCCCGGCCTGCGCATCTACAAGGTCGTGGCCGAGAGTCCGCTGTTCAAGCTCCAGCCCTACTTCGGCCACCTGGTGCAATTCGTCCTCAGTCAGACGCTGCCGATCGCGAAGGGTGACGTCGTCGGTCTGACCGTGCCGACGTGGGCACCCCTGCTCTCGGTCGACCTTCCCAAGACACAGTTCGGGTGGCGGGCAAGCCGTACCAGCGGCTGCCTCGACTACACGACCCAGGCAGCCCAGCTCATGCTCGGCGCGAGCACGCAGTACAAGTGCTATTTCGACGCCACGCGGGTCGAGTACAGCGCGACCGAGATCACGCTGCCGGTACCGCCGCCCCCGCCGAAGGTGACGAAGAAGAAGAAGTAGGCCGGGGATCCCGCTGCGGGATTCCCATCGCAAAATTCTGCTGGCATGGCGGGCCGTCTCGGATTACCATCGCGGGGGTGAGCACTCAGGCTTGGATTTTCATCGTCGGCTTGCGCGTGGTCGACCTCGGCGGAATGCTCATCTGGCTCGTGTGGTTCTTCCGCCACGGCGGCGGCACAGACGATCAGCAGGACGAGGGCGGCGGCGGCGGTGGTGGGGGTGGCAAGCTTCCGCCCGACCGGCCGAAGCCGGGAGGCCCGGGGCTCGACCTGCCGCTGCTGGACTCGAGGCCTTGGCCGACCCGGCTACGCGATCACGGTAGCTCTCGCCGTCCACTGCCCTCGCCGGGCATCGCAACACCATCGTGGCGCCGCGCGCCCCGGCCGCGCCAGCCGGTCCGGCCGCGCCAGCCGGTCCGGGGACGCCCGCCGGTCCGCGGACGCTAACCGGTCCGGGGACGCCCGCCGGTCCGCGGACGCTAAGGGTCCGTTGGAACCCTAGAGCCCCGCGCCGCTAGGGCCCGGCGCCGCCGCTGCCGCCCGAGGTGGTCGTTCCGGTGCTCGCGGGAGTGGTGGCGGTCGTCTGCGTGGTCTGTGTGCCGGGGACGCCGGCACCGCCGGAGCTGGCTCCACCGGGCGTGGTGGTTCCGGCTGCGGGTGAGGCCGCGGAACTTCCGGCGCCGGCGCTGCCCGACGACGCCGCGGACGAGCCGGCGCCGTCCGTGCTCGTCGTCGTGGTGTTCGTGGTGGTGGTGGTCGATGTCGACACGGTCGGTGGCGCGCTGTTGGTAGGAACCGTGAGCGTAGGAGAGCCCGCCGTGTTCGCCTGGGTTGAACTGCCGCCGCAAGCGGAGACGCCGACCGCTAGCGCGATGCCGGCGGAAAAGGCAGCAACAGAACTCGCGAGGCTGGTACGGCGCGTCGACACGTCGCGGGCCTCACGCCCCGAGCGGGTCCATGCGACGCCCGCAGTGCGGGCAATCGTTCAGATCCTTCTGGGCGAGCTGGTCGCACCAATTGCAGAAGCGGAGATTCTCGACCGCCCACGGGAGCTCCGAAGGCGTCGGGGCCAACGGGATCAACATGGCGACGACTTCCAGTGTTTCGCCCGTCTCCCGGTCCAGATAGGTCCTGCCGGGCTCGGCCTCGAGCACGACTTCGCGACCTGTCGAAGGTGTCCTCAGCCGGTACTTCTGATTGTTTCTCACCGCTTTGATCCTACCAGCGGGCAGGAGACTCGACATCACCGCCTCCGCCTGGGATAGAGTGCCGCCCTCGCGACATGGTCCACCGTGTAGCAAGAACCCTCTGGAGCCTGGCAGCGCTCGTGCCGGCGGCACTAATGGTCGTCGGCCTCTA
>Ga0302314_10021431_pt1 | contig 10641 bp, 8 predicted proteins | sample III_Palsa_N2_3_FD_200533 | JGI IMG/M metagenome (GOLD analysis project Ga0302314, IMG submission 200533) | Peat permafrost microbial communities from Stordalen Mire near Abisko, Sweden - III_Palsa_N2_3 | ecosystem: Environmental > Terrestrial > Soil > Palsa > Peat permafrost | place: Sweden... | reverse complement strand
GCGTCCAGATAGGCCCCGGCAAGCTCCTCCAGGTACCGGGTGAGCTCGTGCGGCTGGCGCCGGCGGGCGGCGCCGGCCACGCGTTCCGGCAGCCAGGAGATGACGGCGAGCAGCGCGCGCTCGGCCGGGCCCGCCAGCAGCCGCGGCCCCAGGCCGCCCGGCTCGCCCCGGCCCGCGCCGAGGTCAGCGGCCCGCCGCAGGGTCGCCGACGCATCCGCGTGAGCAAAGCTGACCGCATAGAACGGGTTTCCCAGAACGCGCCGAACGGATTCCCTGGCGTCGATCACCACCGCCCGGCCTGCCCGCACCCGGGCGAGTGCGTAGCAGATGGCATCGGCGCCGGCGAACGCGATAGCGGGTGCCACCGGGCCTGGCCGGACCTCGGCGGCTGGACCGGGCGATGATATCCGTTCAGGATCCTGGCGGAAACTCACCTGGGCACCGGCTGCCTGCGCCAGCCGGCCGGTTACCGCCGCGGCGAGCCGCTGACGTGCCTGCTCCCAGGTCAGGGCCGTGACCAGGTCCGCGTCGCTGGGCGCGCGCAGGGACACGCCGCGCAGGGCGTCGCTGCGGGCGCAGGCGGGGCCGGCCTGGCTGACCCGGACGGCCAGGCCGGCCAGTGCGTCGCCGGTGACCGTGACGGTCAGGTAGCCAGCGCCGGTGACCTGGGCGGCGCCGATCCAGTCGCGGGCGGCCAGCCCGGCCGCCAGCAGCGCGGCGATGTCGCGGGCGCCGCGGCCGGTGCGGGCGGCCAGCTGGAACGGCAGCGAGGTCGAATAGGTGCCCGGCGTGCCCGGCGACGGCCGCCAGGTGCCGGCGGCGCTCGCCGCGCTCCCGGCGGCCGGCGGCAGCTCACCCGCCGTGACGGCGGCCGCGATCAGGCGGCCAAGCTCGGCACCGATGTCGCAGGGAAGCACCCGCCCAGGTTATGGCGCCGACCGGTCAGCCGAAGGCCCGGCTCAGCCGAAGGCACTGTGCGGCGGGCCGGCCAGCTCGCGCACGACGCGGATCATCTCCGCCGGGTCGAACGGCTTGGTCAGGTACGCGTCCACGCCGATCTCCCGGCCCCTGGACTTGTCGTCTTCCTGCGCCCGTGCCGTGATCAGCACGACCTTGATCCCGCTCGTCAGCGGGTTCCTGCGCAGCATGGTGGCCGTCACCCAGCCGTCCAGGCGCGGCATCATGATGTCCAGGGTGATCACGTCCGGGCTGGTCTCGGCAACCTTGTCGAGGCAGTCCTTGCCGTCCACGGCGGTCACCACCTCGAACCCCTCTAGCGTGAGGTTCACGGCGATGAGCTGCCTGATGACCTCGTCATCGTCGACAACCAGCACGCGGCCCAGTCCCTGCGTCACCCGCGCGAGGCTACCCTCTCAGCGACGGCGATGCGCGCAGATCGGTGCCGTGTCCGTGACACTTCCGGGCTGATAGCCTGGCTCCGGCCTAGCAGGCGTGCCTGCAGGCCAATCGCGCCAGCCCCCATAGCTCAGGGGATAGAGCACCGCCCTCCGGAGGCGGGTGCGCAGGTTCGAATCCTGCTGGGGGCGCCACTCACTTCGCCGGCACGGTCAGCACGCACGGAGCGCCCGCCTGTGCACCAGCAATCCGCGCTCCACCTCGCCGAGGGCCACTCGCACCTCGTCATCCTGCTGCTCCGCGAGCGCTGCGGCCAGGTACTGCCCGAGCCGGTCGAGATCCTCGCCGAGGATACGGCGGACCTCCTCGTCGCTCGCGGCCCCATGCCAGGGGTGCGGTGGCTTGCGGCCGGCCCCGGTCGGCATGCTCGCCAGCGGCGACACGCCGAGCGCCCGGTCCTGGTCTGCGAGCAATCGGGCCCAGGTTCTCAGATCGTCGAAGAGCTGGTCGAGCACCGCGTGCAGGGCGTGCGTCTCGGGAACCCTCCGGTGCGCCTGCTTCACGTCCAGAACCCCGTCAATGACCTCGCTGAGCACCTGGTTGAGGGCGGCGGCCGGATCGTCGCGCCGGGGCGGGCTCACGCCGGCACCGATGCGGGCCGCCGGCCTCCGCACGCGCAAGGCCGGGCTACTGGATCACGCCATCTCACGCGCGGGACCTCCCCTGCCTCTGACATTGCGCTCCTCTCACCGGGCCAGCCCGGATGAAACCGCTCAGTGAACCAACGAGCTGCGAAACCATGCGCACTGGAACCGCCTTACCGCGGCCTGTCGCTAGGGAGGCCTGATCCTGCGATCTGCCGCCCGCCCCAATCGATCGGCAACAGTCGCCAGCGCCAGTCCGGACGGTCATACTGCCTGTGTGCCTCCCTCCTGCCCGGAGCCGAAGGTGAGGCTCAGCCATGAGGGAGCGTCTTGCGTGATTAGCAGCGTAGTCGTCAGCTACCAGGTGCGGCCCGAGGCCGTCGCCGAGCACGTCCGCCTGATCGAGGCGGTTTTCGAGCAGTTGCACGCCGAGCAGCCGGGCAACGTTGAGTACAAGGTCGTGCGCCTTGAGGACGGGGTGTCGTTCGTGCATGTTTCGTCGGCGGACACGCCAGACGGGTCGAACCCCCTGCCTGAACTAGCGGCGTTCAGGGAGTTCGGCCGTGACTCAGCCGCCCGGGTCGCGACCGCCCCCGTACCCACGGCTGCCGACATCGTCGGGTCGTATTACCCGGCGACGCCGGTGACGGACCGCTAATAGCTCACATTAGGGCGGGTCGGTGAAGCGAACCCGGACTTCCTCAAGAAAACGTTCATCGGAAAAAGGTCAGGGGCATGTTGCGATCTTGAGGTTGTACCCGGTGTAATTTGGAGCCCGCGAGACGGGTTCCCAGGGACCATGGCCGGGCGGGCGGTGTGACGATGACGGGCCAGGTGTTCATTAGCCATACCTCCGACGTGGAGCGGTTCCCGGCCGGACGGTCGTTCGCGCAAGCCGCCCTGGACGCGGTCAACCGGGCCGGGATGACGCCAGTCGACATGCGCTATTTCGCCGCGCGCGAGGGCAAGGCGGCGGACTACTGCCGACAGCGGGTGGGCGAGTGCGATGCGTATATCGCGGTGGTCGGGTTCCGGTATGGCTCGCTAGTGCCGGGCGAGACGGTGTCCTACACCGAGCTGGAGTTTGATGCGGCCACGGAGGCCGGCCTGCATCGGCTGGCGTTCTTACTGGACGAAGAAGCGAGCGGCCTGCCGCCGGAGGCCGCTGATGCTGACCGGGGTGCGGTGGAAGGGTTCCGGCAGCGGCTGCGTGATGCCGGGCTAGTGGTCCGCAGCTTTGCAACCGCGGACCGGCTGGAGCTAGAGGTGTTCCACGCGCTCAGCGAGCTGGCTAGCAGCGAGTCGCCGGCGGCCATGGCCGGGCCGTCTGCCCCGCCGTTCGGTGCACGACTCAGGCAGTTGCGGACTGACTCGGGCATGACGCAGGAGGAACTGGCCAGGGCGGCCGGGGTGAGCGCCCGTTCTGTTAGGGACCTGGAGCGCGGCAAAACTGCGACCGCCCGCAAGGACACAGCCCGGCTGCTGGCCGATGCGCTAGGTCTGGCCGGCCCGGCGCGGGAAGCATTCGAGACGGCCGCGCGAGGACATAGACCGGTCGGCGAGCTCGCCGGAGGCTGGCTCGTCCCATTCGCGCTAGCAGGCGTGCTGGTGCTTGCCGGGGGGGCCGTCCTTGCCGGTAGGGCACTCTTCTCGCCTTCTTCGTCGCGCCCGGGCTCAGGACCAACTACGCCCCTAGGGCCGACTGGAACGACGACGGCTTCGTCCACGCCCGCACCGACGTCGACGGTGAAGCCTTCGTCTATCACTGTCGGGTGCAGTCTCAGCCGAAAGAACCTAAAACCTGGCATGACTTTGCAGCTGACCTACCATATTTCAGTTAGCTCAGCGGTCCTAGCCGGTTTGGGCGTAGGCCTATATGACAATCAGGGTCACGACCACTCTAATGGCCGCTATGACCGCAACGCCTTTCCCTTGATGGCCGGTAGCCACAGTTATACGCGCCTGGTAGCTATCCGGGCCAACCTGGCACCTGGTCGCTACGAGATGGATGCGGAAATATGGCCGCCGCATCACGTCGGACAGAACGGTTTCAACACGTGGGCTGATCACAGATGCGCGTATATGACTGTACCCCGCCTTTAACCACCGGCGGACAACAGCGAGTAAAACTTGACCAGTCGCGTCGGCCAGTCCGGCAAACCCTATAGAGCCATACGCAGACGGCCAGCGATTCACGAACCAGGCAAGTCGGCATCACGCCAGTGCACTAGATCAACTAGCCCCGGTCCCGCAGTGCATAAAGATCGGCGGTTCAAGCACTCCGGTGAGACAGCGGAAGGATCGACTGTTCTTCGACTGGCATCGAGACTGCCCAGCCCGACAGTCGGCTGAGGAATGCGACGATGCCTGCCTGGCCCCAGTGCCAGGACATTTCCCGGGGATTGGCCCACCGACCTGACCTGGCGTTGAGCTGGTCGTACCACCAGATTCCGCGCCGGTCGGTCCGCGATACTGAGCCAAGCCAGCCCACCATGCTTTCAGCGGCATCCTGGTATTTTTTAGTACCAGTCACCACGGACAGGTCGTGCAGGAAAAACCCGCATCCGGCGGCGCCGTTGTCTAGGCTCGTATGGAAAAGTGTCGTATTTCCGCTGCCGATGTCCTCCACGCACGCCAGGCCGCCCCGCATTCGGCTGAGGTGAGCGACCAGGTAATTGCCGGCCCGCTCGGCTACGGTGAGATAGGTGGTACGGTGCGTGACCTCGTAGGCGTTGAGCATCACCCAGCCGATGCCTGCGTTCCCCTCCTCCGTGCCGAGCGCGACCGCGTTGTTATCCTGGCGGCCGGAGGGATCAAATTCGATCGGCCACGACTCCTGGTCATCTGTGACGTGGCCAGTCCGGTCAACGAAGCCAAGCAGTCGGATGGCATCACGCAGCCACCGCCTGTGGTGGGTGTGATGGTAGAGGCTAAGGAACATGAAGGCGTCCCCAGCCGAGCCCGACAGGTAGCCGGTGTCCCAGCCGGGCTGCCCGGGTTGCTCGGGAACAGCGTCGTATCGGGAGTTGATCAGGCTCTGGACGTAGCTGGCTGCGCCCACGGCGTAGCGCTCCAGCCTGGCACTGCCCATCCGGCGTGCGAACAGGTCGAAGGTGTAGGCGATCCCCGAAACGCCCATCCCCATTCCCGTGAAGATGCCGCTGTGCGGATCCTGATCCCATCGCCAGGAGCACACCACGGGGCAGCGATGGCCATTATGGCCGCGTGCGACTGCTTCTTCCCACCTCAGGCCAGCCTTGGCGGCGCGGCGGTACCTCTTGTGGTGGTCAAGCGCGTAGACCCGGTACAAGAAATCGGCGATACCCATCGCCCCGTCGTCGAACGAGGTGTAGCTCGTTTGATCGATGGCGGCAGTCGACACGCTGTTAGGCCAGTGCAGGCCCCCGCGGGCTGGCTCAGCTATCGACACGAGCCAGTTCGCAGCCTCCTCAGCCGCATGCAAGTACGCTCGCACCCCCGTGGTCTGGTAGGCAGCGATGAACCCCATACCCACGCTCGCCGCCCCGACGTCACGGTCTGTGTTCACCTGGGGTGCCTGAATGGCGCTTGGCCACGCCCAGCCCTTGCCGGTCCGGGGACCGCGGATGTGATGACGGATCATCGACCGCGCCGCGCTTTCGAGCAGTCCGCGCACCGAGCTGACTCTCGGCCGCGTCAGCGTGGCGCCGGGCGCAACGCCAGTTAACCCGGCTGTGCAGCCGCACATCAGTACGGCAGCCAGCAACATCCACCTGAACGGACAGCCTCTCAGCCGTCCAGGCACGCTACGCCAAGCCCGCTCGTTGCGCACCCAAGCATCATGCACCAGACAGCCACGAAATGCACCGGCCAGAGCCCGGTGAAGAAAGCCTAAGCGTGCCCGGTCCAGCTGATCCAGCACAAGCCCGGAGAAGTCAGCCCGGCTGGCCGGCGCGCTAATCAGATGGATCGATGTAAGGGCCCGTCGCGGTCCCTCCTGCTGCCATGCGGAGGACGGTGGGTCACCGCGCGGGCCCGGCGGAGCATGCCAGCTGCGCGGTCAGCAGGTTGGGATCGGTGCCCGTGACATAGGCGGCGCTCGTGACGTAGATGGTGTGGCCGGTGACGGCGACGGATGAGGGGTTGGACAGGCCGTCCGCCGCGGTCAGCACGGTCGTGTGCGTGCCGTCCGGCCGGATCAGCGCGACCTGGCTGATGGCGTTCTGGGCAGCCAGCACGGTGTCGCCGGCGCCGCTGGTGAAGGAGAAGTCGTCGATGGCGGCGACGCCGCTGGCGGCGACCCGGATCGTCCCGGCCGCGCCGCCGGGCAGGATCGGGATTCGCAGCAGCAGGCCCTTGTCGGTGTTGCTGGCCCAGACGGCGCCGTCGTGCACCTTGAGCCCGTTGGCGCCCAGGAAGCCCGCGCTCTGCAGATCCGGGCCGCTCGCCCAGACCACCGGCGTGCCGCCGCTGACCGGTACCCGCCAGATGACGCCCAGCGCCGAGTCCGTGACGTAGAGCATCCCGGTGCCCCTGTCGATGGCCAGCCCGTTGGCCAGGCTGTCGGCCGGCAGCGCCGCGATCCTGGCTGGCTGGCCACCCGGGCGCACCCGCCAGACGCCGGTCAGCGCGGCCGTCCCGGTGTCGTAGTTGACGAAGCGGGTGCCGTCGCGGGCGATGACGATACCTGCCAGGAACTCGGGAGCGCCGAGGACGGGTACGGCCGAGCCAGCCGGTGGCGCCGGCAGCGTCGCCAGCACCTGGATGCCGCCGCCGCGGGTCACCCGGGCGATCTGGTGCGCGAACGCGAACGTCACGTCCGGGACGCCGTCACGCTGCAGCGCGATGTTCTCCGGCTGCTGCCCGGTGGCGATGTCGAAATGCGCGACGATGTGAACGTGCGACACAGGCGGCGTCGCGGCCAGGGCCGGCCCGGCCGTCGCGGCCAGCGAGATCGCCGCCACGCCGGACATCACCAGGAGACGCTTACCGAGCATGATCCCTCCCTGCAGAACTGCCTAAGCCTTTGCCCGGAAAGCGTAATTGCTGCCGCGCTCAGGTCACCAGGCCCAAAAGGATGCAAGATCCGAAAATCACCCGGAACCTGCTCTCTGCTGCGTGCGGACCACCGGGACATGACGCGAACGCGCCAGCTGCCCGGCGCCGCAGGTGCTCGCCTGGCCTTTTGCTCGTATCAGCGGGCCGGTCGTTCGCTGATAATTAGACTGCTGTCGTGGGCAACAGGGTCGGCATTGGGGGCGTGGTTGCGGCGCTTTCGGTGGCGAGCGATCTGACGCGCGGGCATCCGCCGGGGGAGGCGATGCGCGCGTGCTTGCTGGCGACGGAACTGGCGCGGCGAGCGGGGCGCGATGGCCTTGTTCACGGTGAGGTCTACTACGCGACGCTGATGCGTTTCGCTGGCTGTGCTGCGACGTCGCACGAGATCGCGGCCGCGTTCGGCGGCGATGACGTCGTGGTCCGCGCCCGTGGCGACCTGATCGACGCGACCCAGCCCGCGGAGGCGCTGCCGTTCCTCGCGGGCCTGGGCGTGGACGCGGGCCGCCTGCGGATGCTGGGTGGTCCCGCGGGCGTCGCGAAGCTCAGGGCCGAGGGGGCGCGGGCGGACTGCGAGGTCGGCGCCGGCCTGGCGGCTCGCCTGCGACTGCCGGAAGCGGTCAGGCGCGCGGTCCTGGACAGCTTCGAGCGTTTCGACGGCTGCGGTATCCCGGCCGGCCGGGCCGGCGCGGAGGTCGCCGAGGCGTCCCGGTTCGCGGCCGTCGGCTATGCGGCCGTGATGTTCGACGCCGTTGGCGGCGGCGACGTCGCGGCCCAGGCGGTCGCCCGATGGTCGGGCCGCGCGCTCGATCCCGCGATCGCCGCGATCTTCGCGGATGCGCCGGCTGAGCTGTTGCGGGCGGCTAGCCCGGAGGACCTGTGGGCGGCGGTGGTCGATGCTGAGCCGGCGCCGCGGCGTGCGTTCCGCGACGACACCGCCTTGGAGGAGGCTCTCGCCGGGTTCGGGGACGCCGCCGACCTGAAGAGCCCGTGGTTCACCGGCCACTCGGGCGGGGTGGCCAGGCTCGCGCGGGCCGCAGCGCAGCGGCTGCCGGCGGCTGATCCGGCGGTCGTCTACCGCGCCGGGCTTCTGCACGACCTGGGCCGCGTGGCGGTCCCGTCCGGCATCTGGGAGCGGCCAGGGCCGCTGCGGGCGGAGGAGTGGGAGCTTGTGCGCTTGCACCCGTACCACACCGGCCGTGTGCTGGCGCGGTCGCCGGTGCTGGCACCCCTGGGCCTGATCGCGAGCCGTCACCACGAGCGCACGGACGGGTCTGGTTACCCGGCAGGCGTGCGTTCCGCTGAGCTGGACGCCGCGGCCTGCCTGCTCGCCGCAGCCGACGTACTGCACGCCCTTGGCGAGGCGCGGCCGCATCGCGCCGCGCTCGACCGGGCCGCGGCGTCGCGCGTGCTGTCCGGTCTTCCGCTGGATCGTGACGCGATCCGTGCCGTGCTCGACGCGGCCGGCGCGCCGCCGCCGTCGCTGCCCCCACTGCCGGCCGGCCTGACCGAGCGTGAGCTCGACGTCCTCCGCCAGCTCGCCGCGGGCCGCACGAAGCGGGAAATCGCCGCCGAGCTGGTGATCTCACCGTCGACCGTTCACACGCACACGGTGCACATCTACGGCAAGTGCGGCGTCTCGACGAGGGCGGGCCTGGCGATGTTCGCGATGCAGCACGGGCTCGCGGCCAGAACCGGGCCAGCCGCCGGCGCCAGAATCAACTGAACGGTCGATGGCACGGGCGTCGTCGCCCCTTTACGGTTCCTGTTAAGCAATCGGTAACGGAGCCACGACGGCCATCGGCACGAAAAGGAGCAACCCATGAGCGCTGAGCAGAACGTCCAGACCACGAAGGAGATGTACGAGGCGCTCGGCCGCGGAGACGTCGAGGCCATCCTTGAGCGGGTAACCGACGACGTCGACTGGTCGACCGACGCGGCGGTCACGTCGGCACCGTGGTACGGCCCCCGGCACGGAAAGGAGGAGGTCCGCGGCTTCTTCGAGGCCATCGGCAAGACCGGCCCGATCACCGAGTTCAGGCCACTGAGCTTCGCCAGCAACGACGACGGCGACGTCATGGTGCTCATCCGCTACGCGTTCACCGTCACTGCCACCGGCAAGGACGTTGCGATGAACATGCACCACTACTGGAAGTTCCGGGACGGGAAAGCATGCTTCGTCCGAAGCTCCGAGGACACCGCGCAGGTCACCGCAGCGCTGACGCCCTGACCCGCGGCCGGCTGGATCACCAGCCACGACGTGCTGTTCGGGGCTCGCGAGTTCAGGCCTGCCGGTTGAGTGCGCTTCCCGGCTCGGCCCCGGCGATGTCGGCGAACTCCGCGGTGAGCGCATCGACACTCCGCAGGAGCGGCGTGCAGCGAAGGCGCCCGGCGATGGCTCGTGCTTCGCGGGCGGCGGCCTGGCCCGCGGCGGCCTGCCCGCTGCGGGCAAGGAAGGCGGCGTGGTCGAGCAGGCCCCAGGCGAGGCGGTAGGGGCTGGCGGCGCGGCGTTGGGCGGCAACGGCCTCGCTGAAGGCACGCCCGGCGCCCAGATCGCCGGCGTCGGCCTTGACCCGGGCGCGGGCGAGGTCGTTCTCGGCCCGCAGCAGCGGTGGCAGCTGGCCGGGCGGCTGGGTGTCGAGCAGGGCGAACAGCTCGGCCAGGGTGGCGCTCCTGCCGAGTTCGGCGGCGACACGTGCCGCGAGTGGCCAGGCCCAGCGGACTTGTTCGCGGCCGATGCCGATGGCCGGCGCGTGGGACAAGACGCTGCAGGCGTGTGCCAGCGCGTCGGCCGGCCGGCCGAGCGCCGAGGCGATGAACGCGTCGAGGAGGGCGGCCCAGGCCCGGTCATCGATCCTCTCGGTGGTGAGCAGCGAGGTGTGCGAGGCGAGTATCGCGCTGGCCTGCTCGCCGTCGCCGCGGAGCGCCGCTAGCCATGCCTGGGCCCATCGGACCGATTCGTCGTCACCGAGGCCATCGGTGTCGATCGTCGCTTTGAGTAGAGCTGCGACTTCGTCCCACTCGCCGAGCTCGAGCAGGGCAATGCTCAAGTTCCAGGCGCACCCGCCGAGGTAGCGGCGCGCGCCGATCCGGCGGGCTTGCTCGGCGGCAGCCCGTGCCGCGTCCGCCGCGGCGGACGGATCGAATCCGCTCAGCGCATCGGACAGGTTGCCCAGCGCGGTGCAGAGCCGTAGGCCTTCGCCGGCCCGCTCAGCGAGGCGGGCGGCCTCGCGATAGGACGAGGCTGCTTCTTCCGTCCGGTTGGCATAGATCTGGGCGTTTCCCTGGGTCAGGAACAGCCAGGCGAGCAGCCCGTCGCCGACTTCGAGGCCTTCGCCCATGGCGAGCGCCTCGGCGGCGAGCCGTTCGCCGTCGTCCGTCTTCCCGTCGAAGAGCTCGAGGTTGGCAAGTCCGGCGAGCGCTATCGCGGTGTCGGCGTCGGGTTCGCCGCGCAGCCCTTCGAGCGCCGCGGCGAGGTACGTCCTGGCCTGGGCGTGGCGCCCCTCCTGCAGCAGAGCACGCCCGGCAGCGACCTGGACGCGTGCCGCGCTGCGGGCGTCGCCGAGCTCGAGGTAGCACCGCCGGGCGGCGTCGGCGTGCTCGACGG
>Ga0302314_10021429_pt1 | contig 10642 bp, 11 predicted proteins | sample III_Palsa_N2_3_FD_200533 | JGI IMG/M metagenome (GOLD analysis project Ga0302314, IMG submission 200533) | Peat permafrost microbial communities from Stordalen Mire near Abisko, Sweden - III_Palsa_N2_3 | ecosystem: Environmental > Terrestrial > Soil > Palsa > Peat permafrost | place: Sweden... | reverse complement strand
AGGCGGTGAACATGAAGCCGGCCCTGCCGCCGGCGCGCGGCGCTGCTGCGGGCGGACCGAACCGCCCGAACGCCCAACAGGCCGCGCCAACCACGCCCGCAGCGCGCCCCGGCCAGCCGCCGGCACCCGCAGCCGGCCGTCCCGACAACCGCCCGGCAGCCGAGACCCGCCCTGCTCCGGCTGCCCGTCCGGCGCCGGTGTCGCCACGCGCCGTCCCAGGGACCGGGAGACCGGCGATAGACAGGCCGGCAGCGCCGAAACCCGATATGGCCAAGCCGGATGTCGCCAAGCCCGACATCGCCAGGCCCGGGGCGCCCAGGCCTGACGCCGTGCGGCCGCCGGCGGATCGTCCAGCCACAACCAGGCCGGAAAGCCGCCCAGCCGCCGACACGCCGCGTCCGCCGCGCCCCGAGGCCAAGCCGGCCCCGGCCGCGCCACGACCGGAAGCTCAGCCGCAGGCGCGCCCGCCCCGCCCGGCACCGCAGCCGCCACAGCAGGCGGCGCCCCGGCCGCAGGCTGAACCAAGGCCGCAAACGGCTCCGCGGCCGCAGCAACAGCAGCCACGGCCTCAGGCACAGCCGCAGGCCCAACCGCCACGGCCGCAGCCTCAGGCGCAGCAACCGCGCCCGGCCCCGCAACAGCAGCATCCCGCACCGGCCGACCAGAAAAAGAAGCCGGACGATCAGAACAACAAATAGGCCGGATAGAGTCCGGGTACGGCGAATGGCGCGGGGCACCCCGCGCCATTCGTCTTTATCGGCGTGACTGTGGAATCCGGCCGGCCGACCGGCTAAAAGCCAACGTCATGAGCAACGAACGACTGCCCACCGAACTGTGGGTTCAAGCCCAGCTGCGCCGCTTTTCGGCCGCCGGCACCGGCGCCTATCTGGTGCGCCGGGGCGATACCGAGCGCGGCACCGTGCTGGTCCGGTTGGTCGGGCGCGAGGGCACCCGGATTTTGACCCAGGTCCGCGACCTCAACGGCAAGCTGGCCTGGATGGGAGTCAAGGAGGGCGCGGTCCTGCCTAACCCGGATGCCGACGCCTATGTCGACCGCGCGGTAGACCGCGATTCCGACCTGTGGGTCATCGAAGTCGAGACCCGCGACGGCGAAAACCCGTTCGAGCGGGAAATCGTGGGGCTTTAATAGCCCTTTCCTATTTCCCGAAACACTCGCCGCTTAGTTACTTGGCAATGTAGCAATTTTAAGATACGCAAGTTCCATGCGCCAATGAACTCTCGCGTTAGCTGTTTAGCCACATGTCCTACGTCGACGCCCTAAAGGCGCTCGGAAACGAGCGCCGCCTGATGATCCTGAACTGGTTGAAAGACCCGCGCGGGCACTTCCGCGAGCAGGTCGACGGCGACTTGGTGGATGACGGCGTCTGTGCGCTCCTGATCGCCGAGAAGCTCGATATCAGCCAGCCGACGCTGAGCGAGCACATGCGCGTTCTGGTCCAGGCACAGCTGGTCACGCCGAAGCGGATCAAGCAGTGGACCTTCTACAAACGGAACGAGGCGCGGATCGCGGCCCTGAAGGCCGAGCTGGCAAGCGAGCTCTGACTATGTTGCAAGGGCTCGTCGCCTCGATAACCCGCCGGTTCATGGGCGAACGCCTTCGTTGAAATCGACGGCATCGGTGTTGGCGCCGCAGATGAGGACGCCCACGTGCTCGTGCGGCGCTGGGCGATAGCGGCCGCTGAGAAGCGTCGCGAGCGCGGCCGCCCCACCCGGCTCGGCGACGATGCGGAGCACGCGCCAGAGGCATTCCTGGGCGGCGCGGATGGCATCGTCGTCGACCAGGATCACTTGCTCGACATGGCGCTGGGCGATGGGGAACATCAGTTCGCCGACGCGGCGGGGCGCGAGCGAATCCGCGGCCAATCCGCCTGCTTTTGCATCGACCGGCCGCCCGGCCGCGAGCGCCTCGGTGAGTGTCGGCGCAGCCTCGGGTTCGACCCCGACCACACTTATGTCGCCCCGGTACCAGCCCGCCACGCCGCCGATCAGCCCGCCGCCGCCCACCGCCACGAACAAGGTATCGAGATTTGGCGCCTGTTCGCTGAACTCGGCTCCAACGGTCGCCTGGCCCATCAGCGTCTCGACCTGATCGAAGGCGTGCACCTCCATCGCGCCGGAGGTCTCGACCCAGGCCTTGCTGGTCGCGAGTGCATCGGCGTAGCGGTCGCCGGCGATCGTGAGATTGGCACCATAGGCCTCGATTTGCCTGAGCTTGGCCGGCGAGGCGACGCTCGGCACGAAGATCTTGGCGGGAATGCCGAGGCGCTGGGCGGCGAAGGCCACCGCCGCGCCGTGATTGCCGCCGGAGGCCGCCACCACGCCCGCCTCAGGCACGTCGCGCAGCAAGAGGTTGGCGAAGGCGCCCCGCGCCTTGAAGGAGCCGGAATGCTGCAGGTACTCCAGCTTCAGCGTCATACGGGCGACCCCGCTCAAGCCGAAGTCGGCGGGATCGACCTCGATCACCGGCGTGCGCCGGATGAAGGGCCTGATCGCGTCGGACACTCGGCGGATGCTCGTCCGGTTGAATTGGGTGTCTGCGACCACCTGCATCGGCTCGCCCCTGTCTCTTTGCCGAAAACGGCGCTATTGTATCTTAGCTAAATAGCCAAGAGACGATTCATATGCGCCTGTTGCACTCCCTTGCAAAGATCAAACATGGTGCCTTTGAAGGCCCCGAGGTGAAGGACCCGCCGGAGCGCGATTGATGAAATTCACGTTGGTCATAGGAAATAAGAACTATTCATCCTGGTCGATGCGAGCGTGGTTGCTGCTCCGTTTGATTGGGGTGGAGTTCGAGGAGATTTCCATCGCCCTTTATCGAGAGGGCTCCAGGGAAGCGGTTCGACGCCTCGGCGGCGAGACCGGGCTTGCGCCCGTCTTGATCGCAGATGCTCATCCTATTTGGGACACCATGGCGATCACCGAATTCCTGGCCGAGCGGCATCCGCTGCTTTGGCCGAGCGACCCCTTCGAGCGCGCTCGGGCGCGCAGCTACTGCGGAGAGGTGCATTCCAGCCTGTCGGCGCTGCGTGAGGCGATGCCGGTCAATACAAGGGGCCGAAGACGATCTGCTCGCAGGAGCGAGCAAGTCGAGGCGGACGTCGACCGGGTCACCGCGATCTGGAGCACGGCTGGTCGAGGCGGGAGCCCCTGGTTGTTCGATCGCTTCGGCGCCGCCGATATCATGTTCGCGCCCGTCGCCACACGGTTTCAGACATACGACGTGCGGATTGAGGGCGCAGCCAAGGCTTACCAGCAAACTATCCTCGGGCACGCGCTCGTCCAAGAATGGCTCGAACTCGGCGCGAGGGAGGCGGATACGATCGAAATGTTCGAGCTGCCGGAAGCTTAACCAATAGACGGCCTTTGACCTGTAGGTCATCGAGTCGAGACCCGCGACGGGAAAACCCGTTCGAGCGGGAGGTGGTCGAGCTCTAGCGGCTCACTCCGCCAGCACAGGAACCGGCGGCCTTGTGATCTGCCAGCACACGAACAGCGCGCCGGTCACGAACACAGCCGCCAGATAATAGGGCGCACCCGGCAGGTGGATCAGGCCGGCATGCATGATGCCGATGGCAAAGACCTGGCTGTAGGCCAGCGGGCCCAGCATGTCGGCGATGCCGCCGAGGCTGGATTGCGCGCCCTGAAGCTGTCCTTGCTCGTTGGGACCCACCCTTTGAGTCGCAAGGCTCTGGATAGCAGGATTGGCGATGCCCCACAGCGCCACCAGCGGCAGCGCGACCAGGAAGATCGTGCCGTTGGGCGCGTAACCGTAAAGCGCGAAGCCGATCGCGCCGCTGACCAGGCCCAGCATCATCGTGCCGCGCTCGCCCAGCCGGGCGATGGCCGGCCGGACCAGCCCGCCCGAGACGATCATCTGCGCCACGCCGACCGCGGCCAACACCGCGCCGACGGTCTTGGCGTCCCAGCCATAGCGATAATCGGCATAGAGCACGAACATGCTGGGCAGCGAGCCGTGGGCGAAGCGCTGCAGGAAACTGGCGAGCGCAAGCCGCGCCAGCATCGGGTTGGAACCCAGCAGCTTGAACGAGCCGATCGGATTGGCCCGCCTGAGCGAGAACGGCGCCCTGCGCGCGGCGGTGAGCGACTCCGGGAGCACGAAGAAACCATAGGTCGCGTTGACCAGGCTCAGCACCGCTGCGCCCCAGAACGGCATCTTGAGGTCGATATCGCCGAGCACGCCGCCCACGGCGGGTCCGATCACGAAGCCCAGGCCGAAGGCCGCACCCAGCATGCCGAAACGGGCCGCCCGCTTTTCCGGCGGAGTCACGTCGGCGATATAGGCGCCGGCGGTCGAGAAGCTGGCGGCGGTGATGCCGGAAATCAGCCGCCCGACGAACAGGAACCAGAGGTTCGGCGACAGCGCCATCAGGATATAATCGAGCCCGAGCCCCAGATTGGACAGGATGATGACCGGCCGCCGGCCGAACCGGTCGGACAGGCCGCCCAGCACGGGCTGGAAGACGAACTGCATCAGCGCCCAGAAGAAGCCGAAATAGCCGACAACATGGGCCGCGCTGGCGGTGTCGCCGTTCATGAACGCCTTGATCAGCTTCGGCAGCACGGGGATGATGATGCCCAGCGCCATCATGTCGAGCAGCACGGTGACGAAGATGAAGACGAAGGCGGCGCGGCTGGGGGCCGGCGTCATGGACTCCGGTGCCTTGGGGGCGTCGGTCATTTGGGGTCGTCTCCGCTCGGTCCGGGCAGCAGCGCGTGGGGATTCATCAGTCCTTCGGGGTCCAGCGCCGCCTTGACGGCAAGCATCATATCCAACTCGGCCGGGCTCTTCACCTGCCGCATCTCATCGCGTTTGAAGCGGCCGATGCCATGCTCGGCGCTGATCGAGCCGCCGAGGTCGAGCGCGACCTGATGAACGATATGGTTCATACGCTCCCACTCGGCCATATATTCCTTCTGGTCGACGCCCACCGGCTGGGTCAGGTTGAAATGGATGTTGCCGTCGCCGACATGGCCGAACGGGACGGGACGGATGCCGGGCATCGCCGCCTTCACCGCGTCGCTGGCGCGGGCGATGAAGTCGGCGACGCGGCTGACCGGCACCGAGATATCGTGCTTGATCGAGCCGCCCTCGAATTTCTGCGACTGGACGATCGCCTCGCGGATGAACCAGAAGGCGTTGCGTTGGGCTTCGCTGGCCGCCAGCGCCGCGTCCAGCACCAGCCAGTCCTCCATCGCGGCGCTGAGTGCCTGCTCGATCGAATCGCGCAGCATGTCGCCCGCGGTCCCGGCGGTCGCCTCGACCAGCACATACCAGGGATGGACGCCCTGGAGCGGGTCGGTCGTGTTCTCGATATGCTTGAGCGCGAACTCCATCAGCATGCGCGGGATCAGCTCGAAACCGGAGAGCGCATCGCCGGTGGCGGCGCGCAGCCGCGCCAGCAGCTCGATCGCCGCTTTTGGCCCCGGCACCGCGACGAAGGCGGTCTCGGTCTGGCGCGGGCGCGGAAACAGCTTCAGCACCGCAGCGGTAACGATGCCCAGCGTGCCCTCGCCGCCAATGAACAGGTGCTTCAGGTCATAGCCGGTATTGTTCTTGTGCAGGCGGCGCAGCCCGTTCCAGATCCGCCCGTCGGGCAGCACCGCCTCGATCCCCAGTATCAGCTCCCGCATATTGCCGTAGCGGATGGTCATGGTGCCGCCAGCATTGGTCGAGAGCAGCCCGCCGATGGTGCAGCTCCCCTCCGACCCCAGGCTCAGCGGAAAGAGGCGATTGGCCTCTTCGGCGGCCTTCTGGACATTCGCCAGGATGCAGCCGGCCTCGACCGTGGCGCTGTAATCCAGCACGTCGAGTTCGCGGATGCGGTTCATCCGCTGGAGCGACAGCACGACCGCGCGCTCCCCCGGATAGGACATGGAAGCGCCGACGAGCCCGGTATTGCCGCCCTGGGGCACGATCTGGACCCCGGCGGCACGCGCGGCGGTGACGACGGCCGCCACCTGTTCGGTCGAGGACGGGCGTACCACCGCCAGCGCGCCGCCGCTGAAGCGGCCGCGCTGTTCCATGAGATAGGGCGCCATGTCCTGAGGGTCGTCGATCCAGCCGGGCGCATCGACTGCGGCGCGCAGCGGCTCCAACGCGGCGTCAGTCATTTCTGTCTCCGTCAGGCGGCGCGGCGGCGCGGGCCAGCCGGTCATTGATGGCGATGCCGAGGCCGATCGCCGGGATCGTCATCACCGCGATCGAGTCATAGCCACCGGCATCCAATGTCCGCAGCATCGAAAACAGATTGGCCGCCGCCTCGTTCAAATCGCCGCTGTCCGACAGGTTGAGCACCTTGACCGCATGGCGCGCGGCGAATGGATTGGGCCCGAAGGCCAGCAGCGCCTCGCCCGGATCGGCCATCGCCGCATTGAGGCGCAGCCTCGTCGCCGGCGCGTAATGGCGGCGAAGCTGGCCCGGCGCGTTAGGACGGTCGGGATTGCCTTCGCTGAGGGTAATAGGTCCGATCGCCTCCTCGATCTCTTCCACCGTCACCGCGCCGGGACGGAGCAGGATCGCCTGTTGCCCGGACAGGTCGAGGATGGTCGATTCCAGGCCGAGCTGGCTCTTGCCCGAGGCCAGAATCAGGTCGACACGCTCACCCAGCTCCTCGGCGACATGGATCGCCGTTGTCGCACTGATGCGGCCGGAACGGTTGGCGCTGGGCGCGGCGATCGGCCGGCCGGCGGCGGCGAGCAAGGCGCGCGCCACCGGATGGGCCGGGACGCGGATGGCGATACTGTCAAGGCCGGCGGTGACCAGGTCGGAAATCGGCGAGCCCGGCCGGCGCTTCAGCACCAAGGTCAGCGGGCCCGGCCAAAAGCGGGTCGCCAGCTCCTCGGCCCGAGTATCGAGCACAGCATGCTCCTCGGCGCGGGCCACATCGGGGACATGGACGATCAGCGGATTGATCGATGGCCGCCCCTTGGCGGCGAAGATCGCAGCCACCGCCAGCCCTTGCGTCGCATCGGCGCCAAGACCGAAGACCGTTTCGGTCGGAAACGCGACGAGCTTTCCGGCGGCGATCAGCGCGCCGGCCTGGGCGATGGTGTCCGGCGTGGCCGGAACGATGTTCGACACGGGGAGATACTGTTTATGTTGCATCGCAATGTAACTCTTTCCCGCTACCCGGAAAGCATGCATGCTTTGCTCGGAGCAATCGGAGATTCGCTATGGCCGGCAAAGTCCTGACCCTGGCCCAGCAGAAAGGCGGCGCCGGCAAAACCACTTTGGTAGCCCAGCTCGCCGTCGCCTTCATCGCCGGGGGCCGCAGCGTCGCGCTGGTCGATATCGACCCGCAGGGCAGCCTGACACGCTGGTTTATGGTACGGGAAGCCGCCGGCAAGGCCAAGCGCATGAGCCTGACCGCCGTCACCGGCTGGCGGGCGCAGGCGACGGTCGAGAAGCTGAAAGCCGCGAACGACCTGGTCCTGGTCGACAGCGCGCCGCATGCCGAGATCGAGGCGAAGATCGCGGTGCGGGTCGCCGACCTGATCATCGTGCCGATCCAGCCGAGCCCGCTCGATCTGTGGGCGACCGAACCGACCCTGGCGCTGGCCCGGTCGGAAAAGCGCAAGGCGCTGATCGTCATCAACCGCGACCAGACGCGGATGAAACTGTCCGAAACCCTGGCCGGCCATATCGCCGATTTGGGGGCCGAAATCGCAAACTCAACGATCGGCAACCGCACCGCCTTCGCCGCCTCGATGATGGACGGGCTGGGCGTGGTCGAGACCGCGCCCCGGACCAAGGCGGCGCTGGAGATGCTGGCGCTGGCGGACGAGATCACGAAGCGGCTGCGATTGTGACAGGCGGGCGCCCAGGCGCGGGCGTGTAGACTCCGCCCGGCATCGGCTGCGGCACGCCCGTGGTCGAGGGCAGGCTGAGCGGCAGGCCTTTGAGCGACCGGACCGCCAGATAGCCGAACGCCTCCGCCTCCAGCGCGTCGCCGCGCCAGCCGACTTTTTCGACCGGCGCAACGTCCGTATCCGGCAACGCCGCCGCCAGCCCGGCCATGATCCCGCGATTGAGCCGCCCGCCGCCGCAGACCAGCAGCTGTTTTGGATTGCCCAGCTTCAGCAGCGAGCGCGCCGCCGCCTGGACGGTGAAGGCGGCCAGAGTTGCCGCGCCGTCGGCCGCGGAAAGAGTCGCCACGCCAGAGGCATCGAACGCATTGCGGTCGAGCGACTTGGGCGGCGGCCGGTCGAAATAGCGATTGTCGAGCAGCTGCGCGACGATCGCCTCATGGACCATGCCGGATAGGCTGAGCGTGCCGGATGCGTCATAGAGATTGCCTGTCCGCGCATGGACGAAATCGTCGATCAGCGCGTTGCCCGGCCCGCAATCGAAGGCGACGATCCGATCCTGCTCATCGAGCCAGGTGACATTGGCGACGCCGCCGATATTGAGCACGGCCAGCGGCGTCTCCAGCTTCGATGCCAGCGCGGCATGATAGAGCGGCACCAGCGGCGCGCCCTGCCCACCCGCCTTTACATCGGCCAGCCGCATCTGCCCGACGACGCCGATCCCGGTGCGCTGGGCCAGCAGTTCGGCATCGCCGATCTGCCAGGTGATCCGTTCGGCCGGGTTGTGGAACACGGTGTGGCCGTGGAAGCCGACGACGTCGATCGCGTCGGGCGCAAGGCCGGTGGCGGCCAACAGTCGCTCGATCGCCTCGGCATGGGCCAGCGTGATGTCGCGCTCAACCTTGGCCGCCGCCTTTCGGTCGGCCCCGCGATCCGTCACCACCTTCTGCAGCCGGCGTCGCAGCGCAGAGCCATAGGGAACGGTGAGCGCGGCGCCGGTCCTGACGGTCGAAACGCCGTCGGTCCACACCAAAGCGGCATCGATCCCGTCCATCGAGGTGCCCGACATCAGGCCGATCGCCGCCAGCAGCCCGTCCTTCGGCTTGGGCACACTCATTTGCCGGCCCGGCGGAGTATGCTAAGCGACCCGTCCGTAACGCACCTTGCCGAAACAGGCATCATGACCGCTTTTCGCTCCGAGTTTCTCAATGTCCTCTCCGAACGGGGATTCGTCCATCAGCTGACGGACGCGGACGCGCTCGACGCGCGCGCGGCCAAGGCCAAGATCACCGCTTATATCGGATTCGATGCGACCGCGGACAGTCTTCATATCGGCAGCCTGGTGCAAATCATGATGTTGCACTGGCTGCAGCAGACCGGGCATCGCCCGATCGTGCTGATGGGCGGCGGCACCACCAAGGTGGGCGACCCCTCCGGCAAGGACGAAAGCCGGCAGCTTCTGTCCGACGAGACCATCGCCGGCAACATCGCCGGCATCAGGAAGAACTTCGAATCGTTCGTGCGGTTCGGCAGTGAGGGCAACGACGCCATCCTGGTGAACAACGCCGACTGGCTGGACGAGCTCAAATACATCCCGCTGCTGCGCGACATCGGCCGGCATTTCACCATCAACCGCATGCTGACCTTCGATTCGGTGAAAATGCGGCTGGAGCGCGAGCAGCCGCTGACCTTCCTCGAATTCAACTACATGATCTTGCAGGCCTACGACTTCGCCGAACTGGCGCGGCGGCACGGTTGCATGCTGCAGATGGGCGGGTCGGACCAGTGGGGCAATATCGTCAACGGCATCGATCTCGGCCGCCGGATCGGCGATTTCGAGCTGTTCGGCCTCACCACCCCGCTGATCACGACCGCGTCGGGCGCGAAGATGGGCAAGACCGCCTCCGGCGCCATCTGGCTGTCGCCCGACCGCGTATCGCCCTACGACTACTGGCAATTCTGGCGCAACACCGAGGACGGCGATGTCGGCCGCTTCCTCAAGCTGTTCACCCTGCTGCCGCTAGACGAGATCGCCCGGCTGGAAGCCTTGCAGGGCGCCGACATCAACGAGGCGAAGAAGGTGCTGGCGTTCGAGACAACCGCCATCCTGCATGGGAAGTTAGCCGCGACCGAGGCGGCGGAGACCGCGCGGCGGACGTTCGAGGAGGGCGAGGCGGCGGAGGGGTTACCGCGCCATGCGATCGATCCGCTTGCGCTCGGCGGACCCGGCTTGCCGCTCTACGCCGTTCTAGCCGAGACTGGGCTCGCAGCCTCAAGCGGCGAAGGACGCCGACTGATCAAGGGCGGCGGCGCGCGGGTCAACGACGAGGTCGTGACCGACGAGCAGCGCCGGCTGACCAGCGCCGATCAGCGCGACGGCGTGATCAAACTGTCCGCCGGGAAGAAGCGGCACGTGCTGTTGACCATCGGCTGATTGTGCAACTGGCGGGAGCGGCGATCGGGTTCCTGCTCGCCAGCTATTACTCCGTGTTCCGCACCGACGCGGTTCGGGCGAAATACGGGAGCCTCGATCTGATGAATTGGTTCTATTACGTGATATTCGCCTGGGCTTTGCTCGGCTGGGCCATCGATGTCGCGATCTGGAGTGCTCACTACGCACTCTGGGCGACAGGGTCGGACTGAAAGCTGGTGGCATCGCAAGATCGATAAGCACCGCGAGTCCCGTCAGAAGTTGAACCGCCAAGACGCAAAGGCGCCAAGGATTCCGCACCCGTCATTGCGAGCGCAGTGAAGCCATTCAGTAGGATGGGTAGGTCGGAAAAGCGAAGCG
>Ga0302314_10021428_pt1 | contig 10642 bp, 9 predicted proteins | sample III_Palsa_N2_3_FD_200533 | JGI IMG/M metagenome (GOLD analysis project Ga0302314, IMG submission 200533) | Peat permafrost microbial communities from Stordalen Mire near Abisko, Sweden - III_Palsa_N2_3 | ecosystem: Environmental > Terrestrial > Soil > Palsa > Peat permafrost | place: Sweden... | reverse complement strand
ACCGAGCACCAGTGACAACCGCGTGCGGCCCGATTCCTCGGTGTAATCGTTGTGGACTTGACCGTTCGCGGCCGCTATCGTGCCTTTATCCGGGCGCCCGAAGCCGAGAGGCCTGCGGTCTGCTTCGCGCCGGCGTACAAGATGATCGAACACGTACGCACGGGTTGCTCCGGTCGCCATACGTGCAAGTTCTTCGACCTCCGGGTAATACGCCTTAACGATCGTGTCTTTATCGAGGAAATCCTGCACCATCGACGGCGCGTCCCAAAGCGCAAAGCCTTCAACATGAATTGAACTCCGCGTTGACGCGCAGCGGCCGTCACTTATGGAGACTACGCGCTCATCGTGCCGATAGTTTTCCCAAGGTGTTCCTGGCGGCGGTTGATAAGCATAGTTATACGGACGTTCTTGCGTCGGCTGCAGGTAGTTAAGGGCCGCCTGCACTGAAGACGTGGGAAAGACCGCCGGTGAATAACGGCGTGTCATTTCACTGGTAGCGACGTCGGCCGCCTTGGCATCGGCGGAAGGACAGCGCTGCGGCGCAGACGAATCGAAGGTCGGATCGACGTTCATAGCAGGCTCCATGAGTGCCGGCGCGATCGCGCTGGCCACACGCTCATTGAAACCGACCGTCGATGGCTTGCTCAAGCGCGGATCTCGCATGCCTCACATGCGCGTAGTGCATGCGATTGACCGCGGTCTCACTGCTGCGCTTCACTCACGATCCACTCCATCACTGCGCGCGCGTCGGTCCGCGGCACGGCTTCTGCACCCATCAACCAGTAAGCGTGGTCATTCGTCGGACCAGGATGGGGCGCCGAGAGAAGCACGAGCCGTTTATCGGTCAGCATCGGTCGAATCAGTTCGATCCGGCCCAGCGCGATTCCCTGACCGGCCATTGCCGATTGCACGACCTGGTCATATTGATTGAATCGCAGAAAACCTTTGGGCTTCACTCCCTTCCAGCCAACGCTCGCGAACCAATCGTCCCAGTGCAGCCACGGACGACCGGGGTCGTCGAATTCGAGCAACACTTGTCCCGCAACATCCTTGGGCGACAAAACGTGCTCAAGGCCGAGAGAGGGATGCGCGACCGGACTGATTGTCTCGCGGAACAACAGGATCGCGTCATTACCGACTGCTGAGCGAGGGCCGTACCTGATGGCGATATCAATGCCCTCGCTGGCGAGATCCACCAAACGATTGTTCGCGGCGACGCGCAAGTCGATGCCTGGATGCAGCCGCTGAAAACGCCCAAGCCTTGGCAATACCCATAGTCCGGTCACGCCAATGCTGGCGCTCAAGGTAACGGGTAGACGGCGGGCGCTAGCGCGAACCGCACCAAACGCGTCTTGCAACTGCTGGACGGCGCCGTTGGCGCTTCGAAACAATCGTTCGCCCTCCGCCGTAAATGCAATCGAGCGATGTCCTCGCACGAGCAATTTTGCCCCGATGCGCTCTTCCAGCGCTTGCACCTGCCGGCTCAAAGCGGATTGGGTAAGGCAGAGGTCGTTGGCGGCGACGGTGATGCTCATGCGACGCCCTACCGCGACAAAGCCGCGCAACGGTTCCATCATTGACGCGAGGGCAAGCAGGGTGTTTGACATGCGGCTGTCTCATGCAAAGATTACGCAAGGATAGCACCGGCGGCGGCGCCGGCCCGACGCGAAACTGCCGCAAGGGTAATCTTCGGAGACACGCCAGCCAGCGCGGGAGGCCGGTCGAGCCTCCTCACTAACCAAGGTTAAGGGCTTGGTCGGCCACGGCCACGTCAAGACCTAAGGCCCATCGAGAATCCGCCACGCGGTCACTGATTGCCGGACGTAAGTTGCTTGTTGCGGTCGGTGAGAAACTGGATCAGCCCGTCGACGCCGCTTTGCTGAATCTTGTCGCTGAATTGCGTACGGTAGGTCTGGATCAGCCACGCGCCAAGCACGTTCATGTCATAGACGCGCCAGCCCTGCGGTGATTTGTATAGCCGGTAGTCGATCTGCACTTGACCGCTTTTGCTTAGCGCGATCGTGCGCACCACGGCGTCGGTGCCGCCCGACTCGGCGGCCGAAGGCGGATACTCGAATTTCTGATTCGTGTTGAGTTGCGCGAGCGCGCCGGAATACGTGTGGATAAGCAACTGCTTGAACTGCTCGACCACCTGGTCCTGTTGCCCGGGTGTTGCAGTGCGCCAGAAGCGGCCCATCGCGTACTGCGTGGCGCGGCGAATGTCGACGTATGGGAGGATGTCCCGGTTCACTATCGTCGTAATGCGCGGAATGTCCTCCGGCGTGAGCGCCTGCTGGCGCACCTCGTCCAAAATTTGCTGAGTCACGGTCTGGATGAGTGTCTGCGGGTCGGTCTGGTCGTTGATTTGGGCGGACCAAGCGTGCTCAGGCGCGCACAACAACCCGCCGCCGGCCGCCATGGCCATCAATGCGACGAATGCGGACCGGACAACGGTGCTTCGGCAGACGTGCTTCATCGCAAACCTCGATTCCGGGAGGGGCCGATAGACCGCGGGAGCGGTGACGGCACGGTCCGCGCCGCGTTTAGCTGCTCATGCGGTGACGCAGTTTCCCGCGTGAAGACGGACCGTCTGCAACATCCTACCGGATAGCCTGCCGATGAAGTATTCAGTCAAGCATTCCCTGCCCACGCGTTTCGGGCAGGAACCACGGCAGCACGATCCCGAGCACGTAGGCCAGACCAAGCGCCATCGCCGCCTGCGGCGCGCCGCCGAACGACTTGACGATCGTGCCGGCGAGAATCGGGAATACCCACGCGATGAGCCGCGCCGCGTTGAATACGAAGCTGATCGCGGTCGAACGCACGGTGCTCGTGAACAGCTCGCACGGATAGATCGCCATCCACACATACGCGAAACCGAGCGTGAAGAAGCCGTTGATCGGTGCGATCACCGCCATCGCCTCAACCGTGTGAGTGAGCTTATACGTGACGAACGTAATCACGAGCGCACCGACAAACGTCAGCGAAATGAACGCGCGCCGTCCGATCACATCGATCACGAAACCGCCGACCGTGTAGGCGACAACCGCGCCGATCGTGTACGTAATCGACACGCGCGCGCCCCATGAGGCAGGGTCGGCAACATGTTCGGCCTTGCCAATCGAAACGGTGTAGGCCGGCAGCAAGGTGGAAATTGCCCACCAGCCGATCGTCGCTACGACCGACAGCAGGAACAGCAGCACCATGCGGCGCGCGGCTTCGCGCTCCCTGAACAGCTGCGCGAGCGTGAACGGACGCTTCTCCTCGCGCGCGTGCTCCGCAGCATGCGTTTCGACTGTCGTCGCGTTCCAGCGCTTTTCGCGCACCGCAGTTTGCCACTTCTCCGACTCGTTCACGCCACGCCGGATGTACAGCACAAACAACGCAGGCACCGCGCCAAGCACGAACATCAGCCGCCACGTCTCAGCACCGAGCGGATGCAAGGGTGCGAGCAGGTACCAGACCACCGCCGCCAGCAGCGTCCCCCAGCCAAATCCCGACTGCAGAAATCCGGCGCCTTTCGCGCGAGCGCGTTCCGGCCACGTTTCGGACAGCAGCGCGACGCCGGTACTCCATTCGCTACCCATCGCGAGGCCGGTGAGAAAGCGCAGCGCACACAGCGCGAACAGGTTCGGCGAGAGGGCCGTGAGACCTGAGAACAGCGCATAAAGGAACACTGACCACAACATCATCCTCTTGCGGCCGACGTAGTCAGCCAGCACACCGCCGATCAGGCCGCCGAGCCCCCAGCCGAGCAGTGTGATGCCGATGACGATGCCCGCATAAACCGGCGTCGACGCGGCCTGTTCGGGCGTGAGCACCGAGTGCAGCATCGGCGCAAGCACGACAACGAGCGCCAGCGTTTCGTAGCCGTCGAAGATCCAGCCAAGGAAGCTCGCGCGCAGCACGCGCCAGTGCATCGAAGTAAGCTCGTCATACCAGCGGCTGCGCAGGCCGATGGACGTGTTGCCATGTTGCATTAGTGTCGTCTCCTTCTTTTCGATTTATCGGCTTTCACCGGGCGGTGCGTACGAACTGCCGACGATCGGCAGGAAGCAGGCACGGTGCCACGGCGGCAATAACGCATCGGCGCGATGAGTACGTCGACCAGCGATGGCGTAATCGTGTCGGTGCGCGGTTCGCTGCTGCACGTAATCGCATTCCACGTACTGTACTCCGCAAAAGTCAGGTGATTAGCATGCGATATCGCCTAGGTGAGCACAATTCGAAAATGCCTAAGCCTTACTTAGCTTCCGTTTAAGAGACTATTGGCAAAGGCTTTTACGGCTGCCGACCTGACGCACATCAGGGTAAGCGAGCATTGCCTGGCGGGACGCGAATGGCCCTTTACGGGTCGCTTCAGAAAGCGGAATCGAAACCACGCTAAGCCGTCGACGACGTGTGGCGGGCTTGGCTATTGTTGAAGACCCGCGACTTATCCTTCAAATGGACGTGATTTGTGCGCTCCGCCAGTTCCCTGATTCTCTCTCCAGGTCTTCTTGAATAATCTTGGTAGTGCGAAATACTCCCGCGCGTTCCTGAATCAATGGCCCGATGCAGGATTGTTCGCCATGGCAAACAATGATTTTTCACGAAGACGATTTCTCGAATCGTCCTGCGGCCCTAGACTAGGCACATTCGGAACCCACGTTGATCAGTGAATTTCCGCTCCCCCACTACCGGAGTAAGCTCATGCCATTAATCCGCTTCGACATTATTGAAGGAAGAACAGACGCCGAGATCACGACCTTGCTCGATGCCGCGCATCGTGCCGTTCTGACCGCATTCGCGGTGCCAGAAAGGGATCGCTACCAGGTTGTTACGGAACACAAGCCGTCGCGGGTTATCGCGCAGGATACTGGCCTGGGGATCGCGAGAACCAGCAATCTAGTTCTCGTATCCGTGGTTAGCCGTGCGCGGTCGCAGGCATCGAAGCAGATATTCTATGCGGAGCTTTGTCGAGAGCTCAAAGAGGCGTGTCACGTTGAACCGAGCGATGTGATCGTATCCTTCACAACAAACTCTGACGGTGACTGGAGTTTCGGAAATGGCGTCGCGCAATACCTGACGGGCGATCTTTGATCCCATAGCCGCTCCGCGGATAAGTCAGATAAGGGTGCATCAGGTCAGCCGACGAATCATTGCTTACTGACCGGTCCTTTATGCGCCGAGCCTTTCCATCAGGAAGTCCACAAAGCTGCGCACCCGCGACGACAGATGCCGGCCGTGCGGGTACAGCAGGATAAATGGTCGCGAACAGCCGCCATACTGAGGGAGCAATTCATTGAGCGTTCCGTCCGCGATATCTTTCTCGACAACGAACCGATAGGTCTGGAATATCCCCGCACCATGACGTGCCAAGGTCACCCCCGCAAGCACATCGTCCGACGATCCATAGCCTCCGCGAGTCGCGACTTCCACACAGCTGCCGTCCAGATTGAACTGCCACGGTATGTTGCGACCGCTGCTTGGCAACTCAAACTGGATGCACTCGTGGTTAACCAGATCGTCCGGGGTTTGCAGTGTGTGGGCCTTCCGCAAATACACCGGTGATGCCACCACCACCAGTTCCGAATCCTCGAGCTTTCGCGCGATAAGACCTGAATCCCGAGGTGCACGCCCCCGGATCGCCAGGTCAAAGCCTTCGTCCGCAAAATCGATGTTGCGATTACTAAGGTGCGTTTCCACTGTGACGCCGGGATACCGCTCACGAAATTCCGCCAGCAGGGGAAGAACGCGATAGTGGGCGTACGGCGTTGGCATGCTGATTCGCAGGACGCCAGCCGGGGTTGTCTGTTGCCCTGTCACTTCCCGCTCCGCATCCGCGAGATGTCCAAGCGCCAGCCGGCACTGCTCAAAGTACCGCTTTCCCGCGTCCGTCAGTCGAATCTGTCGCGTTGTCCGGACGAACAACTGTACGCCGAGGCGTTTCTCAAGGGCCGCTACTGAACGGCTGACCGCAGCAGGATTCACGCTCGCAGCCGCGGCGGCAGCCGTGAAACTTTCCAATTCAGCAGCCAGACAGAACAGTTCAATACTGCCCAAAAGGAGGCCTTCAAATTGACGCTGCATAGTCCCTCGATGGCATAAAAATTTTGCTCTTTTCCGCGCGGCCGCCGATAGCTATTGGCTCGCTCAAAAGCTCGGATCCCTGTCTTTATCTTAGCGTCGACGGGCCGACGGGCCGACGTAACGGATAAACCGCGAAGAGGGCTAGCGCTTGAAGGGCACGGTCGAACGAAGCCCTGATTAGCGAACCTGACCAACCTAAGACCCGGCCAATCGACCGTGGAATGGTGCCCTAATTTGGGTATTCCTGCCTGCCACTCGCTGCGCTCGACGCCACATTTCAAGCCGCCGGGTCCCGCGCCTGATTTGTTCTTGTCACGCAAGACTGTTTGTCCATGGCGGGTATTCGAACTCGACGTCCACGCGCCTAGACTGCGTTCAGCACTTCCAGATGCCGTCGGTCCGATCGGCACCAGAGCTAAATCTACCTATAGAGGTCTACCATGAGCACATCACAAAAGGTTGTAGTCGTCACCGGTGCATCCCAAGGCATTGGCGCAGAACTGGTCAAGGCTTTCCGGGAACGCGACTACCGCGTGGTCGCAACAGCGCGAAGCATCAAGCCGTCGGACGACCCCGACATTCTGACGGTGGTGGGTGATATTGGCGACCCCGCTACGGCCCGTCGCGCGATTACCGAGGGCGTGGCACGCTTCGGCCGCATCGACACGCTGGTCAACAACGCCGGCATCTTTATCGCGAAGCCCTTTACCAAGTACACCGCCGAAGACTACGCAGCGATCACAGGCGTGAACCTCTCGGGGTTCTTCTACGTTACGCAGCTCGCGATTGCTGAAATGGAGAAGAATTCGAGTGGGCACGTGGTCACCATCACGACCAGCCTGACCGACCATGCTATCAGTGGTGTGCCGTCGGTACTGGCATCGCTGACGAAGGGCGGCCTGAACGCAGCCACGAAATCCCTCGCGATCGAGTACGCAAAGAGCGGCATTCGCGCGAACGCCGTCTCGCCAGGCATCATGAAATCGCCGATGCATGCGCCTGAAACCCATGCGGCGCTCGGGGCACTTCATCCCATGGGCCATATGGGCGAGATGAGCGATATCGTGAACGCTGTCCTGTATCTGGACTCAGCACCTTTCGTGACAGGCGAGATCCTGCATGTAGATGGCGGCCAGAGCGCTGGTCATTAAACACTTCCGGGCGCCGATCGCAGGCGCCTCTTTAGTTGAGCACTAGAGGAGAGAGCGACATGCCTATTGTCACCATTCAAGTTACCCGCGAGGGTAGCAAGCCCGGACAAGATTCGGTCACAGCGGAAGAGAAGGCGCAGCTGATCAAGGGCGTAAGCCAGGTGCTACTCGACGTACTGAACAAGCCACTTGATGCGACCTTTGTAGTGATAGAAGAAGTGGCTACCGAGAACTGGGGCTGGGGCGGACTACCGGTTGACGAATTCCGCAAGCAGCGAAGAGCGAAGTCGCAGTGAACGTGGGTCCGTGCGTTTTGCTCTAGGTGAACGGGGGATGTGCACCATGCGGCCAAGCCCTCGACGCTTTACCTCAACTCAGCCGGGATCGAACAATCACTTTTCCGGCGCGCGCACCGCAGTGTTCGCCTTGCCACCACGTCAACTCCCCGTTCACCACGACAGCTTCCACGCCGTCAGCAGCTTCGGTCGGCGTATCGTAGGTTGCCCGGTCTTTGATCGTAGCGGCATCGAATATGACGACGTCGGCGTGGTTACCCGTCTCAAGCGTGCCGCGTCCCGTCAAGCCAAAGTTCTTTGCCGTGAGACCGCTCATCTTCCACACCGCGGTTTCGAGCGGGAACAGACCGATGTCGCGGCTGTAATGTCCGAGCACGCGCGGGAACGTCCCCCACAAACGCGGATGCGGCTTCTCGCCCAGCGCCAGTCCGTCCGATCCGATCATCGTTTCTTCGAATGCGAGGATGCGCCGCACGTCGTTCTCGTCCATGCTGAAGTAGATCGCGCTCGCCGGCTGCAGGCGTCTGGATGCCTCGGCGCGGCTGACGCCCCACTCTTCTGCAATCTCACCCAGATCGCGTCCCGCCAGTTCGGGATGCGCCTCACTCGTCGCAATGCGCACCCGCCCCTGAAGTTTCGTTTCATCGGTGTGAAGCATGGTCGAGCTGGCGTCGTAGGGGTAACAATCGAGTGCGACGCACTGACACTGCATCGCAGCACGGATCAGCGGCAACGTGAGCGTCGACTTGCCGAAGTTCGCCTCGCGCATTAACTTGTGATGTGAAATCACGACCGGCACGTCGAGCGCCCGGCCGATCTCGAACGTCTCGTTGAGGGAGTCGATACAGCCGTCCGCTTCGTTGCGCATGTGGGTCACATAGACCGCGCCGGTGCCGGTCAACGGGCGGCATACGCTGATCACTTCCTCCATTGGCGCAGCGGAGGCAGGCGGATAGTAAGTGCCCGTCGAGATACCGATTGCACCAGCCTCCAGCGCTTCGCTCAGCAAGCCTTGCATCGCTTCGATCTCCCGGTCGTTCGCGGCGCGGTCGAGCGAATCCATTGTCATCACGCGCAGGGTGCTGTGCCCCACCATCGCAGCCACGTTGACGGATGATGGCGAACGGCGAACCGCGTCGAGATAGTCAGCAAAACGCGAAAAGGTAGCGCGTGGCGCATGTTCGTCGCCAGTCAACAAGCTCAACGGCATCGGGCGCGGTGAATCCGGGCTCAGCGGTGCAAGGCTGATGCCGCAGTTGCCGGTCACGACCGTAGTGACGCCTTGCGAGATCTTGCAAATCATATGCGGGTCGAAGAGAACGGCGGCATCGTCGTGAGTATGCGAATCGATGAAGCCCGGTGCGACGATCATGCCGGCCGCGTCGATGGTCTTCGCCGCTTTACGCGCACGCAGGTCACCAATTTCCGCGATACATCCGTCGCGAATCCCCACATCGGCGTCAAAGCGCGGCCGACGCGTGCCGTCAATCACTGTGCCGCCATGAATAATAAGGTCAAATACATTGGATTCCTGACTAGTCATGATGGATAGTCCATAGCGTGATTATTTGGCGTGCGGCCGGTTGTGAATGGGCCATTTTGGCAGCTTGATCTTTTTATACGGTAACGCTGACCAGTCGGGACTTGCGGACCCGGGTGCGCCAACATAGATGATCTCGTGAGCAATGGTGGAAAACGACGCGTGAAAATGCTGCGCCGATTTGACCACCACGATCTTCTTGCGCGCGAGGTCGCACCCGAGCTGCGTGAACAGGTCGATGTTGAGCGCCTGCGCGCGGCGCGTGGACAGCACAATCTCGATGCCCTGCAATTCGACCAGCGCACAGTCACCAAGCGGGGACGGCGTGCCTGCCTGACCGGTCATTGTCATGTCCGGGAACACAGCGCGCACCAGACACCGTCCATCGACCGGCGTACCCGACTGCGGCCCGATCTTGCCGCCGATCCGCAGATCCAGCGTGGCGCCAACGCCGGCATCTAAAGCGATGCTGACCGCAACCGGGTCCCACAACGGCCCGAGCGCCGCATCACCGATACCACGCGCCAGCATGCGCTGCAGGATGAAAGTCGAGTCGCCCGCGGCGCCGCTGCCCGGGTTGTCGGAGCGGTCCGCCAGCACGACCGGTGCGCCCGCGGATGCCAGCGCGCGGTCGAGCGCCGCGTCGATATCGAGGTAGCGCACGAGCAAGGCATCGCGCAGGGTGATGACCTCATCGGCGAACCGCCTCGCAATGGCTTGCGCCGTGGGCGCATCGTCATCCGCATAAACCAGGACCTTGGTGCCCATGTCCTTGACATCCCCCGTCGCGAAGCCCTGCACGATCGAGATCGATAACACGCCGTCGTGCCCCTCCAGTGCTTGGGCACGATCCGTCAGCGAGCGGCCGGGTTCGCGCGTGGTATGAATCGGCACGACCATGCCGCAGTCGACTACCGCGGCAACCGGATTGATTTCACCCAGCGCAGTGCGCTGACAGAGATCGGCCAGCTCAAGCGCCCGCTCCAGCACGTCCGTATGCGGGTACTCCTTAAACATGATGAGCACGTTGGCATAGCCGACCATCGCTTCGCTCAAGTGCGCATGCGGGTCCAGTTCCGCGCCGATCACGGCGTCAGAGCCCACTATCTGCCGGACCTCGCGCAACAGATCGCCTTCGCAATCGTCGTAACCATCAGCCACCATTGCACCGTGCAGGCCGAGCAACACAATATCGACAGGCAAGGCCGCCCGCAGATCCGCCAGCAACTCGTCGCGCAAGGTCTCATACGCCAGACGCGTGACCACGCCGCCGGGATTCGCCGATGCAACGAGCCCCTCGATTACTGTCCAGCCGTAGGTCGCTGCGCGTTGACGTGCCGCCCATAAGGGGCCGCCGAAAAAAGTCATCTCGCCGGGATGCTGCCCGGCCCGGAAATAGCCTCGATCATGAAACGCGCCGAGGCCTGTCGGAATGGGCGCGAAGGTGTTCGTTTCCGTCGCAAGGCTGCCGGTAAACACGCGCATTAGTTCTCCTTTCATAGTCAGGTCTGCAGGCTCGGCAAAGGCGGCTCGTTTGCCGGGCTCCACGTCGACGCTACCAGCACGGCCAGAATCCCGGCAAT
>Ga0302314_10021427_pt1 | contig 10642 bp, 9 predicted proteins | sample III_Palsa_N2_3_FD_200533 | JGI IMG/M metagenome (GOLD analysis project Ga0302314, IMG submission 200533) | Peat permafrost microbial communities from Stordalen Mire near Abisko, Sweden - III_Palsa_N2_3 | ecosystem: Environmental > Terrestrial > Soil > Palsa > Peat permafrost | place: Sweden... | reverse complement strand
TCTGACTTTCAACAAAGTCGCCGGCGCGGTGCTGGCTACGGGTCTGGTCATTGTCGGGTTGGGTCAGCTGACCGACATCATTTACAAGTACGAAGCGCCGGCCAAGGCCGGGTACGCCATCGTGCCTGATGTGCCCGCCGCGGGCGGCGCGGCCGCGCCGGTGGAACTGCCGATCGACTGGGGCACGGAACTGCCTAAGGCCGACGTCAACGCCGGCAAGGAAGTGGCCACCAAGTGCCAGGCCTGCCACGATCTCACCCAGGGCGGCCCGAACATGACCGGCCCGAACCTCTATGGCGTCCTGGGCCGCCAGCCCGGCACGCACGCGGGCTTCGCCTATTCCGACGGCATGAAGGCCTTTGGCGCCAAACAGCCGATCTGGGACTTTGAGCACGTCAACGAATTCATCACCGCGCCGCAGAAATATATCGACGGCACAAAGATGACCTTCGTGGGTCTGAAGCAGCGCCAGGACCGCATCAACGTCCTGGCCTACCTGCACACCCTGGGCTCCAACCTGCCGATCCCGGCGCCCAAGCCCGTCGCCGCGCCCGCCGCCTCCGGCGCGCCGGCTCAGCAAGGCGCCGCCGCCAGCGCCTCTGCCCAGGCCGGCAACAGCGCCGCCGCAACGGCCGCCCCGACCTCGCCGAAGTAGGCTTCTACCAGCCGGAGGTCCCAGCCATGAGCAGGATCTTCGGCGCCATTCGCCAGAACGGCTATGTCGTCCGCGACATCCAGGCGGCCATGGACCATTGGGTCACGGTCATGGGCGTGGGCCCCTGGTTCTACATCCCCAAGGTTTCGACCGAATATTTCCGCTACCACGGCGTGGACTCGCCGGTGGAGATGAGCATCGCCCTGGCCAATTCCGGCGACCTGCAGATCGAGCTGATCCAGCAGCGCAACGACGCGCCGTCAATGTACAAGGACTTCCTCGACGCCGGCCGCGAGGGCCTACAGCACGTGGCCTATTGGAGCCGCGACTATCAGGGCGTCTATGACAAGGCCCTGTCGCTAGGCTACCGCGTCGGCCACGAGGGCCAGATCGGCGGCAGCCGCGGCCGGTTCTCCTATTTCGAGACCGAGGCCCATCCCGGTACGGTGATCGAACTGTCCGACATCAGCGGCCGCAAGGGCGAGTTCTTCGAACACGTGAAGGCCGTGGCCGCCGATTGGGATGGGAGCGAGCCAATCCGGGCGGTGGGGTGATTTCTCGACGAGGGGGCAGAAGCAGGGCGCATCCCAGCCCTGTCTGTTAACTCATCACCGTCCCCTCGCCCTTGTGGCGAGGGCCCATTGAGTGCTGAGGCAAGGCGATAGGGAGCAGACGGCGCCACCGCTTCGAACTTCCTCCCGTTCGAGTCCAATGGACCCTCGCCACAAGGGCGAGGGAACGGCGGAAGTTAGACCAACCCTAAGCCCACATCCCCATCAGCAGGCTGAACGCCCGCGTGTCACCCGTCGTGGTCCCGGCCATCTTGTTCATGGCGTAGCCGTAGCTCGCGTGGGCATCCATATCGATGACCGCCAGTGAGCCGCCGTAGCCGCCCCAGTAGATGGTGTTCGGGTTGGGCAGCGGCACGGCGGCGCTGGGCAGGCCGAAGCCCATGCCGAACCGAGCCGGGACGCCCAGCACCAGGTCGACGCCTTCGATCTGCAGCTCCAGCGCCTTGCGGCAGCCGGCCTCCGACATGATCCGCTTGCCCTGCGCGACGCCGCCGTTGGCCAGCAGGGCATGAATCTCGGCCACCGAGCGGGCGTTGCCGTGGCCATTGGCGGCGGGGATCTCCGCCGCGCGCCAGGCCCGGGTGCGGGTATCCATTGGATCGATCGGTGGATTGCTCGACATGTTGCGGACCAGTTCGGGCTGCTCGCCGTCCATGATGCCGCCTCCCGGCGGCGGCGGGATCAGATCGGCCACGCGGCCGTCCTCGCTGGCGGGCAGGCCGATATGGAAATCCGCGCCGAGCGGCTCGGCGATCTCTTCGCGGAACACCGTGCCCAGCGACTTGCCGGTGATGCGGCGAACCACCTCGCCCACAAGATAGCCTTGCGTGGCCGCGTGGTAGCCAGAAGCCGTGCCGGGTTCCCAGTAAGGCGCCTGGGCGGCCAGCATCGCGGTCGCCTTCTCCCAGTCGTATATATCGGCCAAGGTCATGGGCGCCTTCCAGCCGGACAGGCCGGAGGAGTGGCTCATCAGGTGGCTGACCTTGACGTCCGCCTTACCGTTGGCGGCGAACTCAGGCCAGTATTTGGCGACTGGCGCGTCGAAATCGAGCTCGCCCCGGTCCGCCACCAGCAGCGCCGTCAGCGCACACATGGTCTTGGTGGTGGAATAGACGTTGACGATGGTGTCCTTCACCCACGGCCGGGTCTTGGCCGCATCCGCATAGCCGCCCCAGAGGTCGACCACGGTCTCCCCCTCGATGGTGGCGCAGAAGGCGGCGCCCACATCCGCGCCGCTGGCCAGATTGCCTTCGAAAATCCCGCGCACCGGCGCGTAACGGTCCTGGGCGAACCCGGACGACAAACCCTCGGCCATGACGACGTCTCCCCCGTTTTTTACAGGGCTACCTCAACTCGTCGGATATCGCCAATCCCGGCCGCGTCGCGCCCGCGATAATCTGCTCCCAGGATTTGCCTTGGGCGATCAGGGCCTCGATCGTGGGACCTGAGGGATTGCCGTACTTGGCTTTAGTCCGCGCATAGATTTGCGTCCTGAGCGGCTCCGGCGTCAGCTGCTTGTATTCGATCGCCAACGACAGCCGATCGGCATGTAGCGTGCGGGCGATCGTCTCCAGATCGGCGCCGCGGCCCTTTAGGTCGTCGGCTTTGTTCGCCAACGCCCGGACGGCCTGCTCGTACATGTCGCGGAGGGTGTTCACCGGAGGCTGATCACCCCATCCGCCCGAGCACAGCCACGCTGGCCAGGTAGCCGCCCACAGCCAGACCGGCGATATTCATCACCCGGAACGTCGGCTCGTACCTTGGATGCCCGAGCGCGTGTTTGAAGGCGTTTGGCGCCGCCAGCAGTCCCGCCCCCTCCAATGCCCACCAGCAGCCGGTCAGGCTGACCGTCGCGTCGGCCGGCGAGGACCAATCCCGGTGAAAGGAGACGATTCCCGCGCCAACCAGAAAGGCAAGCGCGCCCACGGCGTGCAGCACGGCCGGATGATCCCGCAGATCATCCACGAACCCCGCCCGGCCTAGCAGCACGCCGAGCGCGGACAGGATCAGATAGGCCCCCACCACAGGCGCCAGCAGGAGCGTCGTCTCGGCATGGACTACGAAGAGCGCAGCGACCATGGGAGGGTCTCGATCAGGTGTCCACTTCCGCGTCCAGGGCGTTTTCCTGGATGAATTCGCGGCGCGGTTCGACCAGGTCGCCCATCAGGCGGGAGAACATGTCGCCGGCTTCCGCCGCGTCCGCGACCCTGACCTGCAACAGGGTGCGGGCCTCCGAATCCAGGGTGGTTTCCCAGAGTTGGTCGGGGTTCATCTCGCCCAGGCCCTTGTAGCGCTGGATGGTCAGCCCGCGTCGGCCAGCCTCGAAAATCACCTCCATCAGGTCCAGCGGCCCGCGCACAGGGCTGACCTTGTCGCGGCGCTTGAAGACAGCCGCCGCGGAGAAGGTTTCGGCCAGGGCCGGCACGCGCTCGGACAAGCGCCTGGCGTCCGCCGAATGTAGCAGGGCCTCGTCCAGCACCACCCGTTCGGTCACGCCGCGACGGACGCGGGAGAAGGCATAGGCCCCGCCGATGCCCGGCTCGCCGGTCCAGGCGCTGTCGCCTTCCTCGGCATAGAGGTCGAACCGACGGGCGGCCGCCGCCACATCGGGCGCGTCGCCCAGCAGACCAGCCAGGGCCGCCTGCTCCACCGCGAAGTGGGGCGCGCGGGCGGCGAGGCGTTCGATGGCCGACTTGGCCGTGCGCGCCGTCTGCACCAGGGCGTGCAGGTCGGCGCCGCTCATAACCTCGCCGGAAGCCAGCTCCAGGGTCGCCCCGTCGACGCCTTCGTCGATCAGGAAGGCTTCCATCTCGGCGTCGTCCTTCAGGTAGCGCGCCGACTTGCCCTTGGACGCCTTATAGAGCGGCGGCTGGGCGATATAGAGGTAGCCGCGCTCCAGCACCTGCGGCATCTGCCGGTAGAAGAAGGTCAGCAGCAGGGTGCGGATGTGCGCGCCGTCGACGTCGGCGTCGGTCATCAGCACGATGCGGTGGTAGCGGATTTTCTCGATATCGAAGTCGTCGCGGCCGATGCCCGCGCCCAGGGCGGTGATCAGGGTGCCGATCTGATCGGAGCCGAGCATGCGGTCGAACCGAGCCCGCTCGACATTCAGGATCTTGCCGCGCAGGGGCAGCACCGCCTGATTTTCGCGGTTGCGCGCCTGTTTGGCCGAGCCGCCGGCGGAATCGCCTTCGACGATGAAGATTTCCGACTTGGCCGGATCGCGTTCCTGACAGTCGGCCAGCTTGCCGGGCAGGGAGGAGATGTCGAGCGCCGACTTGCGCCGGGTCAGCTCGCGGGCCTTGCGGGCGGCCTCACGCGCGGCGGCCGCCTCGGCGATCTTCTGCACGATGAGCTTGGCTTCGGCGGGATGCTCCTCGAACCAGGTGGCGAGGCCGTCGGCCACCAGGCCTTCGACCGCCGGCCGCACTTCCGACGAGACCAGCTTATCCTTGGTCTGTGACGAGAACTTCGGGTCCGGCACCTTGACCGACAGGACGCAGGTCAGGCCTTCGCGGGCGTCTTCGCCGTTGACGTTGACCTTCTCGCGCTTGGCCGCGCCGGAGCTTTCGGCATAGCCGGTGATCACCCGGGTCAAGGCGCCGCGGAAGGCCGACAGGTGGGTGCCGCCATCCTTCTGCGGGATGTTGTTGGTGAAGCACAGCATGGTCTCGTGATAGCTGTCGTTCCACCACAGGGAGAGGTCGATCTCCACCTTGTCCCGCTTGCCGCGGATGACGATGGGGGCCTTGATCAGCGGGCTTTTGGCCTTGTCCAGGTGGCGCACGAAGGCCTCGATCCCGCCATCGTAATGGAGGATTTCCTCGAACGGCTCGGCGCCGCGATGATCGCGGAAATAGATGGTTACGCCCGAGTTCAGGAAGGCCAGCTCGCGCAGCCGATGCTCGAGGGTTTTGCGGTCGAATTCGATGAAGGCGAAGGTTTCCAGCGACGGCAGGAAGGTGACCTCGGTGCCCGTCAGATATTCGCCGTTCTCGCGCCGGGGCGCTTCGCCGGTGACCACCAGGGGCGAGACCGCGTCGCCGCGCGCAAAGCTCATCTCATGGGCCTTGCCATTGCGGTAGATGCGCAGCGACAGGGTGTCCGACAGGGCGTTGACCACCGAAACGCCCACGCCGTGCAGGCCGCCGGAGACCTTGTAGGAATTCTGGTCGAACTTTCCGCCCGCGTGCAGCTGGGTCATGATGACCTCGGCCGCGGAGACGCCCTCCTCGTGCATGTCGGTGGGAATGCCGCGTCCGTCGTCGGTGACCGTGCAGGATCCGTCGGCGTTCAGGATCACCTCGACCCGGGTGGCGTAGTCCGCCAAGGCCTCGTCGATGGCGTTGTCGACCACCTCATAGACCATGTGGTGCAGGCCCGAGCCGTCGTCGGTGTCGCCGATATACATGCCGGGCCGCTTGCGGACCGCGTCCAAGCCTTTGAGAACCTTGATCGAATCGGCGCCGTAATCGTCGCCGTTGAGCTCACGATCGGGGGTCTCGGATTCGGGGATATCGTCGCTCATCACTCTACCGTTTCAAGAAAGCTCGCCGGCGTCGACGCGCACGCCCTGGGCGCGCCCGTGCAGACCGTCGAACAGCGCTCCGTCGGCGCCTGTCAGAAAAGCCTGCAGGTCGAGCGCCTCGATTTCGTCGAACAACGCCGCGCGGCGGAAGGGGTCCAGGTGCGCGGCGACTTCATCCAGCAACACTACAGGATTCGGTGTGATTTTGGCATCGGAAAGTCGTGCGGACAATCTCGCGGCTTGGGCCAAAACCAGGTTTAGAATCAGCGCCTTCTGCTCGCCGGTCGAGCATTCCGCCGCCTCGCGGTTCTGCAGCCGATGACGCACGGAAAGATCGCCCCTGTGGGGCCCGGTCAAGGCCCGTCCAGCCGAGGCGTCCCGGTCTCGCGAAGCCGCCAGGGCGGCGGCCAGCCGACCGATGATTTCGGCCTCCGCGACCCCCGCCAGCGCCATCTGTTCAAAGGCGCCGGTCAGGCCGAGATCCGCGCGCGGAAAGGCCCGTTCGGCGCCGGAATCGATCTGGGCCTGCAGCGCCTGAAGGCTCCGCGCCCGCGCCGTCGCCATGGCCGCGCCAGCCTCGCCGAGCTGGGCCTCCAGCGCGGTCAGCCAGTCGGCGTCCGCCGGGCCATCCGTCAGCAGCCGCATCCGTTCGCGCATGGCCCGCTCATAGGCGCTCACCCGGGCGCCGTGCGCCGGCTCCGCCGCGAACACCAGCCGGTCGAAGAAGCGCCGGCGGTCGGAGGCGGCTTCCAGAAACAGCCGGTCCTCGCGCGGCGTCAGCCAGACCAGCCGCAGGATGTCCGACAGCCGCCCCGGCGGCACGGTCTCGCCCTCCAGCCGCACCAGCCGCCGCGAGGCGCCAGCCGTCTCCACGCCCGTGCCGACACTGACCGGACCGTCGTCGCCCTCGATGTCCGCCGCGACCGCCCAGGCGCGGCCCACCGTCTCCTCCGGGCGGCGGCGGCCCAGGTCGGCGATGGCGGCGCCGCGCAGGCCCCGGCCCGGCGAAAGCAGGCTGATCGCCTCCAGAAGGTTGGTCTTGCCGGCTCCATTGGGGCCGAACAGGAAGACGCTACGGCCGTCGAGCACGAGCTCGGCGCGGTCGTAGCCCCGAAAGTCGGTGAGGGTCAGGCGGCGGACGCGGGCGATGGTCATGGGTATAGCCACCCTACACCGCCCATCCCGGCGAATGGCGGGACCCAGATCGTATGGAACCGTCGCCGCCGCGGAATCATGGTCTCCAATCCCGTCGGCAGAGCCTTATGATCTGGGTTCCGGCATTCGCCGGGATGAGCGGGTTTTGAGGGGGAGAAGGCCGAGATGTCAGCTCGTCGCGTTCTGGGGGTTTGTCTGATTCTCACGGCGGCGGTCACTGTGGCCTATTGGGTGGATTATTTCACCTCCGCAGAGGTCGCGGTGGTCCCCGCCCGCTGGTACACGGCCTTCGAAAGCAGCTTTCCCGTCGCCGACGGGTGGATGGCGCTGACCAGTCTGCTGGCCGGTATCGGGTTCTGGCGCGGCTCACCCCACGCCGGGCGGCTTGGCCTGCTCGCCGGCAGCGCCCTGCTCTATTTGGCGGCGATGGATATCACCTTCAACCTGGAGAACGGGCTTTATGCGCTGGCCTGCGCCTCGAACGCCATGCGGTTCGAAGTGCTGATCAATGGGTGGTCGCTGGGGATGGGGGTTTGGGTGGTGATCGCGGGGTGGAGACGGAACCGCCCTTGAAAGCGCTCATCTCCGCGAAGGCGGGGACGAGCGCTGTTTTTCAAATCAAACCCGCAGCGGCATCAACACGTACTGGACGTCCGGATCCGTCGGGTCGAGCATCAGGGTCGGCGAACCGGGGTCGGCGAAGCGGAACTCGGCGGTGGCGCCCATCTGTTCGGTGACGTCCAGCAGGTAGCGGGCGTTGAAGCTGATTTCGAAGGGCTCGCCGTCGTAGTCGACCTCCAGCTCCTCGACGCCCTGGCCGGCTTCCATGTTCCGCACCGTCAGGATGATCCGGCCTGGCTCGATGGCCATCTTCACCGAGCGGCTCTTTTCGGCCGAGATGGTGGCGACCCGGTCGACCGCCTTGGCGAACAGGGTGTTGTCGACGATCAGGACGCGGTTGTTGTCCTTCGGGATCACCCGCTCATAGGGCGGGAAGGAGCCGTCGATCACCTTGGACGTCAGGGCCGCGCGGCCAAACTCGAAGCGGATTTTCTGGGCCGAAATCTGCAGATCCACGGTCTCGCCGGCGTCTTCCAGCAAGCGCCGGGCTTCCTGCACGGTCTTACGCGGCACGATCACGCCGGGAACGCCCGCCGCGCCGTCGGGCGCCGGCATCTCGGCCAGGGCCAGCCGGTGCCCATCGGTGGCCACCGCGCGCAGCTTGGTCACCCCGCCCTCGACCACCGTGTGCAGGTAGAGGCCGTTGAGATAGTAGCGCGTCTCCTCGGTGGAGATGGCGAACCGCGTCTTGTCGATCAGCCGGATCAGCTCGTTGGTGTCGATGGTGATGCGGCTGGACAGGCCGTCCGACGACATGACCGGGAAATCCCCCGCCGGCAGCACCGGCAGGTTGAAGCGCGAGCGGCCCGCCGACACCTGAAGCCGGGGATCGTCGCCGGAGAACCGCAGTTCGACCTCGGCGCCCTCGGGCAACTTTCGAACAATCTCATAAAGCGTGTGGGCCGGTGCGGTAATCTGCCCCTGGCCGTCGACCCGACCAGGGGTCTCGTCGACGATTTCCATGTCGAGGTCGGTGGCCGAGAAGGTCAGGGCGTCGCGATCGGCCGATAGCAACACATTGGACAGGATCGGGATGGTGTTGCGCCGCTCCACGACGCTTTGAACGTGTCCCAGCGCCTTCAGCAAAGCCGCGCGCTCGATGGTTAGCTGCATCTGGTCGTCCGATCTGGCGGCCGCTTGTCGAAAAGCCCCCGGGCGCGGCCAAGACGAGGGGACCGGAGATTAACCGAAAACGCCTCGTGGGGAAGGGGCTAGACAAGGGCCCGGAGCATCAATCTGGCGACCCGGACGCATCGGGTTGACACCAGCCACCCACGCGCTCAAATAAACCCGCAACATGCGTCATTTTGACGCGTTCAGCCTTTGCTGAGAGGGCAGGCCAGCCCAGCTGAAAGCCTTTACCCGGGCTTTTCGGTCGATAAGAATTGGCGCCGTCGACGTGAACTGGTGATCCTTGAGCCCGGGGTAGTGCGGATGCGTGCGATCAGCATCGTCTTGGCGACGAGCGCGGCGGTCCTTGTCGCGGGTTGCCAGAAGAAGCCGCCACCACCACCGCCGCCCACCGTCATCGTCTCCAAGCCTCTGGCTCAGAAGCTCGTCGATTGGGACGACTATGTCGGCCGGTTCGTCGCGATCAATTCCGTCGACGTGCGACCCCGGGTGTCGGGCTACCTGACCGCCATCCCGTTCACCGATGGTCAGATCGTCCACAAAGGCCAGGTGCTGTTCGAAATCGACGCCCGCCCCTACCAGGCGGCGCTGACCCAGGCCCAGGGGCAGGAGGCCCACGCCCAGGCCGCCTTAAGCAACGCCCAGATCGAGTTGACGCGAGCGACCAAGCTCTTGGCCGACCACGCCATCGCCGAGCAGGAATACGAGACGCGTCTGGCCGCCCAACAGCAGGCCAACGCCGACCTGATCGCCGCCAAGGGGCAGGTGCAGACCGCGCAGCTGAACCTGACCTTCACCAAGGTGATCGCGCCGATCAACGGCCGCATTTCCGACCGGCGGGTGACGGTGGGCAATCTGGTGTCGCAGGACACCACGGTCTTGACCAACATCACCGACCTGGACCCGATCTATTTCACCTTCGACGCCCCGGAATCTCAGTACCTCAAGTACGAGCAGCAGCACCTGAAGGGCGAACGTCCCTCATCGCGCGATTTCGCCAATCCGGTGGAGATTCGCCTGCAGGACCAGGCCAACTACACCGTCCACGGCTTCATGAACTTCGTCGATAACGTGCTGGACCCCAACTCCGGCACCATCCGTGGCCGGGCGTCCGTGCCCAACCCGCAATATATTCTGGCGCCGGGCCTGTTCGGCCACATGCGGCTGCTGGGCTCTGGCGCCTATACGGGCCTGGCCATTCCCGACAACGCCATCACCACCCAGCAGAGCGACCAGATCGTCTATGTGGTCGGGCCTGACAACAAGGTGAAGCAGGTCAAGGTCCAGACCGGGCCGCTGGCGCAGGGGCTGCGAGTGATCACCTCGGGCCTGACGGCCAATGACGAGGTGGTGATCAATGGCGTGCAGCGCGCAAAGGTCGGCGTGACCGTGACGCCCAAACAGGGTCAGATCACCGCGCCAGATCCCGGTTCTTCGCCAACGCCGGCCGATCTCGCGCCGCCGCCGGCCTCGGCCACCTTCGCCGCGCCCAACTGATATCCGGCGATGAAGTTTTCCCACCTCATGATCGACCGGCCGGTGTTCGCGGTGGTCATCGCCATCCTGATCACCCTGATGGGGGCGATCGCCTTCCCCAATCTCGGCGCGGCCCAGTATCCCTCCATCGTACCGCCGACGGTCAATGTGACCCTCACCTACGCCGGGGCCTCCGCCGAGACGCTGGCGGAGACCGTGGCCGACCCCATCGAGGAACAGATCAACGGGGTCGAGGACATGCTCTACATGTCCTCCCAATCCACCGGCGACGGCAACCTGCAGATCACCGTCACCTTCAAGCTGGGCACAGACCTGGATAAGGCTGAAGAGCTGGTCCAGGACCGGGTCAACACCGCCCTGCCCCAACTGCCGACCGAGGTGCAGCAGACCGGCATCACTGTCCGAAAAAGCTCGCCGGACATCCTGATGGCGGTGCACATGTACTCGCCGGACGGATCGCTCGATCAGGCCTATGTGGCCAAC
>Ga0302314_10021426_pt1 | contig 10642 bp, 12 predicted proteins | sample III_Palsa_N2_3_FD_200533 | JGI IMG/M metagenome (GOLD analysis project Ga0302314, IMG submission 200533) | Peat permafrost microbial communities from Stordalen Mire near Abisko, Sweden - III_Palsa_N2_3 | ecosystem: Environmental > Terrestrial > Soil > Palsa > Peat permafrost | place: Sweden... | reverse complement strand
CCCGTTCCTCGGCCTGTTTGCCGCGGATGACGAGCTGGTTGTCTTCGATCTGGACCACGAGATCGTGCATGGTGAAGCCGGCAACGGCGAGGGTGATGCGAAGCCGGTCGTCGCCGGTCTGCTCGATGTTGTACGGCGGATAACCGTCGGTCGACGCTTTCGCGACGCGATCGATCGCGCGTTCGAAATGGTCGAAACCCAAGAGCAGCGGCGAATTGAACAGGGAAATGCGATTCATGGCGTCTTCTTCAAGCCTCCTCCTCACGCGATCGAGCGAGCAGACGAACCCGGGCCCGACATCGGCACCCGCGACGACGGCCTAGCGCCGTCGTCCTTCTATCAGGTGGTAAATGGCCTTCTCTAATCAAGAGCGTTCTCGGCGGACGAAGCAGCTGATCGCCGTTTGGTTGCGGCGCGTCGGCGAGCCGCTCGTCATCATCCTGCTGGCCATTCCGGCGCTGCAGCTCGCCTATGATTCCTTCTGGGGCGCGTTCGTGGCCGACCCGTTTCCGCCGGCGACGCGGATTTCCGGCATCTGGGGCATGCGCTTGTTGGTTGCCGGCCTGGTGATCACGCCCTTGGCGCGCGGGACCGGGCTTGCCGGCATCATCCGCTTCCGCCGGCCGGTGGGACTGTGGGCGGCCGCCTATTCGATCGGCCATTTCGCGATCTGGAGCCTGGATTACGGTTTCGATCTCAGCCTGATCACGACTGAGATCCTGCGCCTGCGCTATCTGTTCGTGGGCTTCGTCGCGACGCTGTTCCTGGTGCCGCTCGCCGCCACCTCGTTCAATGCCGCCATCCGCTGGGTCGGCGGGCGCAATTGGCGGCGGCTGCATTGGCTGGTCTATCCGTCGGTGCTGCTGGCGCTCTGGCATATGGCGACGGCCGGACGCCTGTCGGGCGTGGATTTCACCATCATGAGCGTGGTCACCGGCCTGGCGCTGCTGTGGCGCATCATCCGCGCCGTGCCGAAACTGTCGGCTGCCCGTTGATCTCCTGAGACAAATTTGAGACTTTCCGGTCGGTCATGCGATCTGAACGGGAACGAAACCCTTGTGTTCAGCGTAATTAGCCGACATCTGCGTGCCTCGATACCGCTCCCGGTTCGAGCGGCAGACGGAATAGTCCACGATAGCGGGGCGTTCTCGAAAGTGACGAGGCGCACCCCGCGCCGATTTCCTGAGGAGAGGGTAATGCCGATCAATCGCCGCACCGTTCGTAGCGGCCCCGCGCTCGCCGTCGCATTCGTGGCCCTGTCGGTCGCGGGCTTCGGCTCCACGGTCCAGGCGTTCGCCCAGGATGCGGCACCCCAGAGCGGGACCGTCGCGCAGGATCCGCCGTCGCGCGTCGGCTATGTGTCCTTGATCGAGGGCACGGTCTCGATGCGCGTGACCTCGACCGATCCGAATGCCGGCGACGCCCAGTGGGCGCCGGCCTCGATCAATTACCCGATGAGCACCGGCACCTCGCTCTGGACCGAACCGGGCGCCAAGGCCGAGATCCAGATCGGCGCCGCCCATATCGATCTCGATGGCGGCACCGAGGTCGATATCGTTGCGGTCGACGACCAGAACGTCGACATCAACGTGCCCCAGGGCCGCGCCGACATTCATCTGCACGGCCGCGGCCCGAGCGAGAATTACGAGGCGACTCTGCCGCGCGGCACGGCGGCGCTGATGGCCGACGGCACCTATCGCCTGATCGCCGGCGACGACCAGAACCCGAGCCGCATCGGCGCGCTCTACGGCACGGCCCAGCTGCTGGAGCCGAGCCAGACCGTGCCGGTCGAGACCAACAACGAACTGGTCGTGACCTCGGGCGATCCGCTGCAATATACCCAGGCGCCGCTGCAGGATGATGCGTTCGACCATTGGGTCGCCGACCGCATGCATCGCGCCGATGCGCCGCCGGCGCATCAGTATGTCTCGCAGGCGGTCGTCGGCGCCCAGGCGCTCGACCAATACGGCACCTGGCAGCAGACGCCGCAATATGGCGCGGTCTGGATCCCGGCGCAGGTCGGCCCCGACTGGGCGCCCTATCGCGAGGGCCATTGGCGCTGGGTCGCCCCCTGGGGCTGGACCTGGGTCGATGACGAGCCCTGGGGCTTCGCACCGTTCCATTACGGCCGGTGGGCGCAGTTCGACGGCCGTTGGGGCTGGGTTCCGGGCACAGTCGTCGCCCGTCCGGTCTATGCGCCGGCCATGGTCGCCTTCGTCGGCGGCGCGCCCGGAGTCTCGGTCGGTATCGGGATCGGTGCCGGCATCGGCCTCTCGATCGGCTGGGTCCCGCTCGGCCCGGGCGAGGTCTATCGGCCGCCCTACCGCGTCAGCGACAATTACATCCGCAACGTGAACGTGACCAACGTCTCGAACGTGACCGTCATCAACAGGACCGTCAACGTGACCAACGTCACCTACGCCAATCAGCGCGCGGTGACGGTGGTCAATCACGATGCCTTCGTGAACGCGCGTCCGGTGCAGGCCGCGGCCCTGCCGGCATCCCAGGCCGCGGCCTTTACCCATCCGATCGTGGCAACGGCTCCGGGACGGGGCGGTCCTGCCGGCGGCGCCCTGCCGCAGCCGACGGCGGCCAGCCGTGTCGGTGCCGAAGCCGCGGCCCATCCGGTCCAGGCTCCGCCCAAGCCGCAGCTACAGATGCCGCAGACCCATGCGACGGCCCAGGGCCGCATCGTGCCGACCTCGGTCCCGGCGGCGCCCGCCGCGGTCCGCCCCGGCACGGCGGCCCAGCCGCCGGCGCGCGCTCAGGCCCAGCCCACGGTCGCGGTCCCGCATCCGGCCACGCCGCAGCCGAACGCGGTGGCTCAGCCCCATGCGCCGAACCAGCCGGCGGTGGCGGCGCCCCATCCGGGTCCGCAGCCGAGTGCGGCACCGCAGCGTCCTGCCGCCCAGCCCCAGGCCGTGCCGCATCCGCAGGCCCAGCCGGCGGCGCGGCCCCAGCCTCAGGCGCAGCCGCACCCGGCACCTGCGCAGGCGCATCCGCAGGCCGCCCCCCAGGCACATCCGCAACCTCAGGCCCAACAGCCGCATCCTCAGCCGGCCAAGCCAGCCAAGCCGGCCCCGGCACCGCATCCGGATGAAAAGAAGAAGGACGAACATCCGACCGCCTTCCATGGCGGGCGTGGCGACGGTCCGAACGACAAGCGGGCTTAAAACCAAAGGGCCGGCGGAGCGATCCGCTGGCCCTTTCTTCATTCGACCGCAGGGAGGAGACGAGAATGGCGCCCGACGAGATCGAAGCCCTGACATTCGATGTGTTCGGTACCGTGGTCGACTGGCGGGGCGGCGTGATCCGCGACGGCAAGGCCCTAGGCGCCAAGCACGGGCTGGATGTCGATTGGGGCCGCTTCGCCGATGCCTGGCGCGGGCGCTATCAGCCGCTGCTGTCGGACGTGCGCGAGGGCCGGCGGCCCTGGGTCATCCTCGACCAATTGCATCGCGAAGGGCTGGACCAGGTGCTGGCGCAATTCGGCATCAGCGGGCTCGACGACGCGACCCGCGAGGATTTCGTCCGGGTCTGGCATCGGCTCGATCCTTGGCCGGACGCGGTTGCCGGCCTCATCCGGCTCAAGCAGCGCTATGTGCTGGCGACATTATCGAACGGCAATGTCCGCTTGACGGTGAACATGGCGAAGCGCGCCGGCCTGCCGTGGGATGCGGTGCTGGGAGCCGAGGTCGCCCGGGCCTACAAGCCCTCGCCGGAGACCTACCAGACCGCGGCCCGGCTGCTGGACGTGCCGCCCGCGCGCTGCCTGATGGTCGCCGCCCATTATTCCGACCTGGTCGCGGCCAGGGCCCAAGGCTTCCGCACCTGCTATGTCTGGCGCCGCGACGAATGGGGCACCGGCGAGAAGCATGATCTGCCGGCCGACCATGGGCTCGACCTGGTGGTCGAGGATTTCGCCGAATTGGCCGACCGGCTCGGGGTTTAACGATAGCGCGATGACCGGAGGCCGAAAGGCCGCGGGTCTGAATCGCCCTCTCATCAAATATCTACCGCCGCGGTCGCTCGTAGCTCTGAGAAGCTGGTGCCGGCTTCGGCGGGGCCAGTTCGGCCTTCAGCTCGGCGATCTTGGCCTTGATCGCGTCGCGGGTGACGTCCTGGGCGCGGGCCGGCAGCATCTCCAGCTGCTGCTGCAATTGGCGCAGCTGCTTCTGCTTTTCCTCCGGCGTGCGGCGGATCGGGCGGTTGCCGGTCAGCTGATTGTCGAAAGCACGCATACTCGTTCCCCCACCAAAAGAAAGCGCGCGAGATTGCCCGCAGCACTCGGGCGGTGCAACCATGTCGTGATGGTCGCGCGTGAAATTGGGGAATGACGATGGGTGGCTTGCTGGAGCCCGACGGGCCGGTCGAGATGGTGATCCTGGGCCGCGCCCGCGATCTGGGCGGGTTCGAGGTCAGGCGCGTCCTGCCGTTCGCCCAGCGGCGCATGGTCGGGCCCTTCATCTTTCTGGATCAGATGGGGCCGGTGAGTTTCGATCCGCCGGCGGGCCTCGATGTGCGCGCCCATCCCCATATCGGCCTCGCGACCGTGACCTATCTGTTCGAGGGCGCACTCATGCATCGCGACTCGCTCGGGACGGAGCAGGTGATCCGGCCGGGCGACGTCAATTGGATGACCGCCGGCAGCGGCATCGCCCATTCCGAACGCACGCCCGGCGACCTGCGTCCGGCCGGCGCCCGGCTCTATGGCATCCAATCCTGGGTGGCATTGCCGAGCGCGGTCGAGGAACGGGCGCCGCGCTTCGCCCATCACGGCAAGCTCGACCTGCCCCTGGTCGAGGGCGAGGGCCTGCGCGTGCGGCTCATTGCCGGCACGCTCTATGGCGCCCGGGCGCCGGTTGAGACGGCGTCCGACCTGTTTCATGCCGATGCGATGCTGGAGCCGGGGGCCAGGCTGGAAATCCCGGCCGACTGGATCGAGCGTGCTGCCTACCTGGTCTCCGGCGCCGTCACCCTCGGCGACCAGACGTTCGCGGCCGGCGAGATGCTGGTGCTGAAGCCGGGGGCGGAGATCGTGCTGACCGCGACGGCGCCCAGCCGGCTGATGCTGCTGGGCGGCGAGCCGCTCGACGGCCCGCGCTATATCTGGTGGAATTTCGTCTCCAGCTCCAAGGAACGGCTGGAGGTTGCCAAGGCCGACTGGAGTGGCGGCCGGTTCGGGGCGGTGCCGGGCGAAACCGATCCGCTGCCGCTGCCGGAATAATCCCGAAAAATCATCGATTGCTAATAATCGCCGGCCGCTTGGTTACGGCTCGTAAACCGGTACCCGGATAGAGTGATCTGGTCGATGCCGATCGGGTTACCCCGCCCGGGCCCGGCGTCAGGAACCCGAAGCTCATTCAGCCAGCACCTTCTCGCAGCCCTGCAGCACTTTCATAGCGCCAGCAGCACCTTTTGCGAGCACCGGATCCGCTAGATCCATCCGGTTTCGATGAGATCCCTGGTCTCCTCGACCGCGACCTTCCAAATCGCCAGCATCTCTTCGTCCGAACGGCGGTAGAGCCCGCCGAAATTGCCGTCGCCTAGATAAGCGCGCGCGGCGTCGGGTGCCATCAGCCGCAACCGTTCCGGCTCGATCATCGGCTTCGCTTCCTTGGGCGCACTGTCGCTCGAGATCCGCGTCCAGGGAAAATTCTCCATCCACGAGGCATGGGAGGCGACCGGGTCGGTCTCCTGGACCTTGGCCCAGGTCTTGGGCGAGATCCACCAATTGTGAAACCGCACCTGCACCTTGGGGTGGGCGACCATCCATTCGGGCAGGAACGCCTGGACCGGCGCGTTGCCACCATGGCCATTGACGATCAGGATGCGCTTGAAACCCTGTTCGGCCAGGCAATCCAGCACGTCGCCGACCAGGCGCAGCAGCGTGTCGATCTTCAGCGAGATCGTGCCGGGATAGGCCCGGAAACCGGGCACGATGCCGTAGACCAGCCCCGGAAACACCGGCACGCCCAGCGGGTCCGCCGCCTCCAGCGCCACGCGGGCGGCCAGGATGATATCGGTCGCCAGGCTCAGGCCCGCATGCTGTTCGGTGCTGCCGATCGGCAGGATGGCCCGGTCGTCGCGGCGCAGGTAGCTCTCGACCTGGCGCCAGTTCATGTCGGCGATACGCATTATGCGGCTGGGTCCCCTCAGGCGGTGAGCGCACGGGCGAGGAACGGCAGGCTCTCGTCCATGCGATAGTCGATCGAGGAATGATTGTCGGGAAATTCCTCGTACCGGTGCGCAATACCGCGCCGGTCGAGCTTGCGATGCAATTGGCGCGCCCCGAACACCAGATTGTACTGATCGTCGCTGCCGCAATCGATATAGAGAGCCTTCAGTTGCCTCAGATTGTCAGCGAACGCGTCGGCAAGATTGACCGGATCCCAGGCCAGCCAATTGGCCCAGCGCTCGGGGATGCGTTCGCCCGTCTCCAGATCCAGCGGCAGGCGTATGCCCAGGAACTGGCTCGGGTCCGGGTCATAGCTGGCGGCCATGGCCAGGATCATCAGCAGATGGATGTCGCCGTCGCCCTGCTTCGGCGCCGCTTCGAACTGGGTCATGAATTTCTCGATCGAGCGGTCATGCTTGCCGAGCTTGCGGACCGTCTCGAACAGGTCGCCGAGGTAGCAGAGCTCGAACCCCATGTCGCCGGAATGGCAGGCGGCCGCCGCCCAGGTGTCGGACCGGCGCAGGGCATGGACGATGGCGCCATAGCCGCCCGAGCTTTTGCCGAACAGCCCGCGCCGGCCGGCGCCGCCGCAGCCGAAACGGCCTTCGACCGCCGGCAGCATCTCGTCGATCAGGAAATCTTCCCAGCGGCCCATGGCGGCGCTGTTGATGTACTGGTTGCCGCCGAGGCGGGTGAAGCAGTCGGGAAAGGCCACGACGACCGCCGGCATGGCGCCGGTGCCGATCAGGCGGTCCAGCCGCTCCGGCACGTTCTCGCCGAAATTCTTCCAGTTGGTATGGGCCGGGCCGCCGGCGGTGAAGCCGACGATATCGACCAGCAGCGGCAGGCCGCGTGCGTCATGGCCGGCCGGAACATAGACCGGTACGGCGCGATCGGTCGGATCGCCCAGCAGGTTGCCGGCCAGCACTTGGCTGGAAACGGTCAGGGAATGGATCGTGCCTTTGGCGACGGTCCGGTCTTTCAGCATGGCTCCAAGCTCCGGTGACGGCTCGCGGATTCGCGGACGCCATCCTGGGCCGGCCTGGGGGCCGCTGTCGACCGGTGCTTAGCTCAGGCGAGCTGGCTCTCGCGGACGACCCGTTCATGGCCGTCGAGCACGCATTTGATGCGGTATTGATTGTCGCGTCCGTCGGACGGCAGGCTGCGAACGACCAGATAGGCGCCGCGCTTGGCAGCTCGGTCGAACAGGCTCGGCGTGTAATTCACCGCTTGGCCCGCATTGAAGCGATACTGCTGCATGATGGACTCGCTGGTGAGAGAAAAGCAGACGCTTTCGGGCATCGGCTCTCGGGACGGCGAGTAGGGTCTTAAGATCGGGTACGGTGCCGCCGATAAATCGACGGCACCGCGAATCCTTTAAGGCTTATTCGGCGACGAGATTAACCGCCGACGTCTTGCCCTGCTGGCCACGCTCCAGCTCGTAGGTCAGCTTCTGACCTTCGTTGAGCGAACCGAGACCGGCGCGCTCGACTGCGGAGATGTGAACGAACACATCCGGCCCGCCGCCCGTCGGCTCGATGAAACCATAACCCTTGGTCGAATTGAACCACTTCACAGTGCCACTGGGCATGCTGCTCTCCACGTAAATCGATAGAAATTCAGCCCACGGAAATGCAGGCTGATTCGAGTTCAATCATGGAGAACCAAGTCTTACGCCCTGTAGAAGCGGTCGGATCGGGCTAACGCAGAAAAGAACCGAAGCCGCTCATATGGGGACGCCCGCAAAAATAGGCAAGAAGATTCGGTTTTTTTGGCCAATTCAGCACGATTTTTGCCCAATCGCCTGCAAAATGGCCCGGGCGCGGGGAGAGACATCGACCCGTCGCGCAACCCGACCATAGCATGGTACGCTCCTCCGAAGCACTTTTTTAGGGTACCAGCCGATGTGGGGCAAACGACCCGCCAGCACCATCGAAACCTACGAGATCCAGGCGCTCCGGAACGGCTATTGGCAGATCGCCGTGGCGATCGATGACGGGCGCAATGGCGTCGGGCCACCATTGACGCCCAATGCCCTGGAACTGCTGGAAAAAAAGATCCGCGCCGCCGCCCAGGCCCAGTTGAGCATGCCCGGCACCCAGGCGGTGCAGGTGCTGCACGAACGGATCCGGCCGGACGGGGCGATCTTCGTGAAGGAATTCCTGCGGCTCGACGGGCTGGGCGTGCCGGCCCGGGTGCTGGGCCTGTCGCCGATCCGGGATGCCGGGCCGCGCTGCGAAACGCCCGGTGGCCTGTTGCAGCGGCGCTCGTGCCAGCTGATCGGCACCCTGCTGCGCGGGCTGTTGGACGAACTCGCGGTCTCGCCGCTCGAGCTTTTGACCGACGAAAGCTGGCAGCGCCGTCTGCAGCCGCATGCGACCCTGCTCGCCGCCGCGGTGCAAAAGGTCGCCTCGCTCCAGGTCGGCGGCGACCCGCGCGCTCGGGTCACGGCCTTGGACGCGCTGGTCGAAGGCGCGCAGAAACGCGCCCGCGCCGCAGCGGCACTCGATAAGGTGCCGGAGCTGGAAGCGGACGGCGTCGACGCTCTGCTGGCCCGGATCAAGGAGATGAAGGCGACGGACGGCGAGTTCCTGTCGATGCGCGCCATGGCGCGGCATCTGCGCAAGGCCGGCTCGCCCCTGTCCAAGATCGAGCGGCTGCTGGAACTGCTCGTGCCGGGATTGTCGGCCCAGGGCGTGGCGCTGATCGATCGTTTTATGGCCGGCTTGGTCGATGCGGCCTCGATGGTCAAGGATCTGCTGGGCCGGCAGCCCAACCTGGGGACGGCGCTGATCGCGCTCGGCGAATTCGCCAATGGCAAGCCGCCGGGCGGCGGCAAGGGCGATCTGGCCGAACTGGCGCGCTGCCTCGCCGACCCTTTGGCGGCGAAGCGGCTGCCCGATACGCGCGACGCGCTCTGGGACCGGGTGATCAGCGGGTTGCTGTCGAATCGGCCCCTGGCCGAAAAGATCCGCGACGAATGGCCCCTGCTGAAGACGATCGATCGGGAGCTGCAGCTGACCGCGCCCGAAAGCCGGCGCGAGGCGCTGGCCGCCGCCGTGGCCGCACGCAAGCTGGCACTGCGCAAGGCGGCGGACCAGATGTGACGGGCGCGCGCGGAACCGGGTTGAGTCGGCCGGCCAAAGCTCGATAAGCTGGCCGGAACAACGACGAGCATCGACAGCCATGTTCGAGCCCCACGGTGACACCCAGTTCCTGATCGAGGAGCAAATGCTCCTGGTCGAATTGCGTGGTCCCTGGAATGCCGAATTGATCGACGCCTACGCCCGGCAATCGAGGCCGCTGATGGCCGGCCTGTCGGCTGCCGGCCGCTGGGGCGTGATCGCGATCACTCAGACCAGCACCATGTTCACCGACGACGGCGCCCAGCGGCTCCGGGACCTGCTGCAAAAGCCGTCATCCGCGATCAATCGGGCCGCCACCGCCTTCGTGATCGCACCCGAGGTCGAGGGCTATCGCCTGTGCGACCCGCTGCTGCACGAGATCTACGACCCGATCGCGCCGTTCGAGATCTTCGAGAGCCTGCCGCCGGCCAAGGCGTGGGTCCGGGCGCTGATCGCCGCTCCGGTCGCATCATGACGCGGGGCTGGCCGCCCGTCCTCATGGTGATGGCGATGCTCTTCGCCACGCCGGCGGACGCCGGCTGTTCCCGTCCGATCCGGGTCGCGGCCAGCCCCCTCGGCCTGCTGATGACCGTGGCCGACGACGGTGTGATCGGAGGCCCCGACGAGACTTTCCTCAAGCTGGTCGGCGCACGGATTGGGTGCGAATTTCACTATGACGCCATGTCCCGTGCCCGGGCCTTTGAGCTGATGGCCGCAGGCGAGATCGATCTGGTGACCTCGGCGGTCCGCACCCCGCAACGCGATGGGTTCGGCGATCTGATCATGCTCTATCGGGCGCGGGCGATGCTGATCTCGCTGCGGGACAGGCAGTTGCGCATCCGCGATACGGCGGCGTTCGCCGCAAGCGGGCTCTCGCTCGATCTGGTGCGCGGCTACGACTACGGCACAGCCTATCGCTGGCTGCAGGCGGCGGTTGCGGCGCAGGGGCGTCTGACCGAAAATGTCGATCCGGCCGCCATCGCGCGCAAGCTTTTGGCGGAGCGCACCGATGCGACGATCATGGCGGCGCCGGCCTTCAGCCAGGATGCCGAGGCGGTCGGTATCGCCGATCGGCTGGCGGTGACGGCGCTCGACGATCTGGCCACCTATGACGTCGGCGTCTATCTGGTGCGTGCGGCACTCGATCCGGCCGATGCCGCTCTCCTGTCCAATGGATTTCGCGTCGCCGCCGCGGAGGGGCGCTATTCGGCGTTGCTGCGCGAAACCTTCGTCCACCCGCGCTGGGCGCTCGACGGCGTCGAGTTTGTGGAGAAATAGACCGATGGGTTCACCGATCATCAACAGCCGCGACGTCACCTTCCTGCTGCATGAGTGGCTG
>Ga0302314_10021425_pt1 | contig 10643 bp, 10 predicted proteins | sample III_Palsa_N2_3_FD_200533 | JGI IMG/M metagenome (GOLD analysis project Ga0302314, IMG submission 200533) | Peat permafrost microbial communities from Stordalen Mire near Abisko, Sweden - III_Palsa_N2_3 | ecosystem: Environmental > Terrestrial > Soil > Palsa > Peat permafrost | place: Sweden... | reverse complement strand
CGTTCAGCTGCTGGGCCGCCATGCCGGTTGCGGCGGTGCGTAAAGCCATCATGGTCTAATCTCCCTTATTGAACCGAACCAAGACGCTGGATCGCGGTCTTGGACAGGTCGGCGCTGTCGCTCATTAATTGGCTGACGGATTCGTAGGCGCGGCTGATGCGGATCAGATCGGTAACCTGGATGATCGGCTGCACGTTGGAGCTTTCCAGCATGCCCTGGTGGACCACCGACGCTGACGCCGGTGTGGGCTGGGCGTTGGTGGTGTTCTGGTAGAGGCCGTCGCCGGACTTGGTCAGGCCGCCCAGGCTGTCGAAGTTGACGACGCCGATCTTGCCGATCACAGCGGCCTGAGGCTGGCCAGGGATGCTCTGGGTTACGACGCCATCCAGACCGATCTGCGGCGCGCTGCCCTGGGCGTTGAGGGTGATGGGCGAACCGCCCGCGTCGAGTACGGGATCGCCTTGTTGGTCAATCAGTTGGCCCTGGGCGTCGGTTCCGAAGCGGCCGTCACGGGTGAAGCGGACGCCCGCCGCCGTCTGAACTTGAAAGAACCCCTTGCCGTCAATGGCTACGTCCAGCGGCGCGCCGGTCTGCTGCATCGCGCCCTGGGTGAAATCGCGGGCGACGCCCTGGTCCAGGGCGAACTGTACGGGACTGGAACCGGGCGGTGCGTGCGCCGGCATGACGGGGTCCGCCTGGGTGATCAGCGATTCGACCTTGAAGCCGGCGGTGTCGATGTTGGCCATATTATTGGCCGCAACATCGAGCTCCCGGTTCAGGATCATCTGCTTGGACAGGCCGACATAAAGGGTATTGTCCATGGGCGTTAAGGTCCGCTTGGCTGCGTTTCAGGTCACCATGGTTACTGTGCAAGCGGGGCGCCACAAATTTTCCTCAATAAAATCAACAAACAATAAGGTTAATTCCTTGCCTCGCGGCGATCTTCGCCCGGCAAAATTTGCAGCGCTTAAGGAAGGTTAATCACCGATCCTTAACCATCCGCGGGCGATCAGTCGGGTCACGGAATTGCTGGCCCGTACGCGGGCGCGCAGGGGCTTTGGAATCCATGGCGAAGGATGTGGCGGACAAGCCAGACCCGGAGGCGGCCGAAGGCGAGGCTGTCGAAGGGGAAGGCAAGAAGGGGCTGCCGCTAAAGCTGATCATCATCATCGCCGTCGCGGCGGTGCTGGTGATTGGCGGAGGCGGGACCGCGGCCGTCCTGTTGATGGGCCACAAGGCCTCGGCCGCGGACGCCCAGAAGACCAAGCCCAAGAAGGACGACAAGAAGAAGGGCGACAAGAAGGACGACAAGGGCGGCCCGCAGATCGTCGACGGTCCGGATGGTGTCGTCTTCTACACGCCCGCCGATATCGTCGTGAACATGCAGACTGCCGATGGCCGCCCGACCTTCCTGAAACTGAAACTGACCCTGGAACTGCCAGACCACGACACCGCCGACACCTTGGATGCGGACATGCCCAGATTGCAGGACATGTTCCAGACCTTCCTGCGCGAGCTTCGCCCGGAAGATCTGCAAGGCAGTGAAGGCAGCTACGCCCTGCGTGAAGAGATTAAGCGCCGCGTCGATCTCGTGATCGCGCCGGCCAAGATCAACGCCGTCCTGATTGAGGAGATGCTGATCAACTAGGGCGTATCCCTGGTTGCCGCAGACCGTATGGCTGAAGAAACCGATCTGAAGGAAGATGGCGTGGGATTGGCGTCGCCGGCTGAGGCGGGCGCCGACGACTGGGCCGGTGGCGATACGCCAGCTGCTTCCGAGCGCATCCTCAATCAGGATGAGATCGACAGCCTGCTCGGCTTTGATCTCTCCGATGATGACGCCGCCGACCGTACCGGCATCCGCGCCATCATCAATTCGGCGCTGGTCTCCTACGAACGCCTGCCGATGCTGGAAATCGTCTTCGACCGCCTAGTGCGGTTGATGACCACCTCATTGCGCAACTTCACCTCCGACAATGTCGAGGTCAGTCTCGACAACATCTCGTCGATACGCTTCGGCGACTATCTCAACTCGATCCCGCTGCCGGCCATCCTGTCGGTGTTCCGGGCGGAGGAGTTGGACAATTTCGGGTTGCTGACGGTCGACTCCAACCTGATCTATTCGATCGTCGACGTCCTGTTGGGCGGCCGGCGCGGCACGGCGGCCATGCGCATCGAAGGCCGACCCTACACCACCATCGAGCGGGTGCTGGTGCAGCGGATGGTCGAGGTGGTGCTGGGCGACGTGAAGACCGCCTTCGAGCCGCTGACGCCGGTCAACTTCAAGCTGGACCGGCTGGAGACCAACCCCCGCTTCGCCGCCATCGCCCGGCCGGCCAACGCCGCCATCCTGATCAAGCTGCGCATCGACATGGAAGACCGCGGCGGCCGGATCGAGCTGCTGCTGCCCTACGCGACCCTCGAGCCAATCCGCAAGATGCTGTTGCAGCAGTATATGGGCGAGAAGTTCGGGCGGGATAATATCTGGGAAGGCCACTTGGCTACCGAGCTTTGGACGACCCAGCTCGACGTCATGGCCGTGCTCGACGAGCAGAAGGTCGATCTGCGCCGGGTGCTGGACCTGAAGGTCGGCGATACCCTGGTGCTCAACACCACCGCCGATAGCCTGATCGAACTGCGCGCAGGGTCGATCCCGCTGACGCGCGGCCGGATCGGTCGCCGCAATCACAACATCGCCGTCCGCGTGGAGGGACCTCTCTCCAGCGCCGCCATGTCGGCCATTCAGAGGGTCCCATGAGCCCCATTTCCATCGGTCTTAATCTGCTGCTCGCCGTTCTGCTGGGACTTACCCTGTGGCTAGGTTTGCGGCTGAACCGCCGACTGACCGCCCTCAGGGAGGGACAACTCCAATTCGCCGCCGCCGTGGCCGACCTGGACCGCTCCGCCGCGCGCGCCGAGCGGGGCCTCGCCGAACTGCGTATCGCTGGCGACGAGACGCTGGAGCTGCTGTCGGGCAGGGTCGAGAAGGGGAGGGAACTGGCGACGCGGCTTGAGCGACTGAACGACACCGCGCGCGCCATGCTGGATCGTGCGGCGATTGAACAGTCCTCACCCGCGCCCGTGCCGGCGCCGGCCAAGCGTTCGCTGCCGCCGGCCATCGCCGCCTTGCAAAAGGTTTGGGGCGAAGCCCCGGTGAAATTATCCGCCGAACTCTCTCTTGAAGAAGCCGAGGCCGCCGCCGAGTCGCTGGTGCTGAAGCTGTCCAAGACCGAGGTGCTCGAGGAGGGGCAGATGACCCCGACCGCGCCTCGTCCAGCACCGTCCCGTGCAACCACGCCATCGCGCATCTTCGCCGACGACGACCTGTTTGACTCGCCCGTCCGGCCCGCGCCGCGCATCCTTGTCGGAGACCGTTAATGGTCGGAATTCCTCGCCTCATGCCGCTCGTCGCGGTCGCCATCGGCGGCGTCATCGCGGTGAATGCTGTCCGGGGCGCGCCGCAGCTGCTCGGCTTCGCCAAGGCTTTCGCCGAGGACGCCGCGCCGTCCAAGGGTGCGAAGGCGTCCGCGGCCCCCTCCAGCGCCACCCTCGCTGGTGATCCATCCCAGTCTAAGCCGCCTGCGGCCGCCTGTGCGCCCACGGCGGCGGAACTGGCCAAGGAGGCCGGCCTGTCGCCGGCCGAACTGCAGGTGCTGCAGAGCCTTGGCGCTCGCCGAGGCGAACTGGATCAGCGCGAACAGGGCCTCGACACCCAGGTGCAGTTGATCGCCGCCGCCGAAGCCAAGCTCGACTCCCGCATTCAGGAGATGAACGGGCTGAAGGGCGATATCCAGGCTCTGGTCGGTCAGGCGGAGGCTCAGCAGCAGGCGGAAACCGATCGGCTGATTAATGTCTACGAGAAGATGAAGCCGAAGGATGCCGCCGCGCGGATGACGCTGATGGACGACGCGGTGCGCCTGCCCATGGCGGCAAAGATGAAGCCGGCGATCCTGGCGGCGGTCCTTGCCGCCATGCCGGCCGAGGACGCCAAGAATCTGACCGAGAAACTGGCGCACAGGATGGACAACGCCAAGGCGGTGCTCGACGCAAAGACGGTGCTGAACCCGCCCGCCGCGCCGCCGCCGGCCGCTACCGCGCAGAACGCCACAGCCCCTGCGGATGCCGCGCCTGCCGACCCGAATGCGGCGCCAGCCCCGGCCAAACACCATAGGCCGAAGGCCTTGGCCGCCGCCAAGAAGTCTGGCGACCTGGCTTCGGCCGATAGCGCGGCTGCCGGCGATACAAAGGCCAAGCCACCCGCTAAATCAGGCTGATAATCCGTGAACTTGAAGCGAAACCTGAGGTCTGGAGTCGCGGCGATCTGCATCGCCGGCGTCGCCGCGCCTGCTGGATTCGCTGAAACCACCGCCCTGGCGCCGGTCGCCAGCCAAGGCCCGATGAGCGTCCGAGTCGCCGAGGCGGCCGACTTCTCCCAGATAGAGCTTCGATTCCCCGGCGCCAAGATCTCCAGCCGCCGCGACGGCCAGAAGCTGATCCTGCGGTTCAACCGCGACGCCCAACCGGACCTGCGGCAGTTGCGAGTCGATCCGCCGCACTGGCTGAAGTCCGCCGATGAGACCCACACAGGCGGCGCGCTGGAGCTGACGCTAACCCTCGCCGATGGCGCCGACGCCAAGGTGGGCGAGAGCGATGGCTCCACCTACGTCAATCTTTTCTCGGCCAAGGCGCCAGAGCCTGCCGACGCGAAGGCCGCTGAAGCCACCGCGGCTGCCGCCGCAGCCGCCAAGACCGCCGAGGCCAAGTCGGCGCCGACCCGTCCCAGTCCCGCCCCCGCCAATGGCGTGGTCAAGATGCAGGCGGAGATGTCTTCAGGCCAGGTCGTCCTGCGCTTCCCATGGAAGGCCGCCCTGGGTGCGGCCGTATTCCGGCGGGGCGAGGCGGTCTGGATCGTGTTCGACGCCGCCGCGAAAATGGATCTTTCGGCGGCGCCGCATGGGTTCCGCCAGGCGACCAGCTTTCAGGCGGTGCAGGGCGGCGACTATTCCGCCGTCCGCATCAGCTCGCCGTCCGATATCGGCGTCAACGCCAGGGCCGAGGGGGCTCTGTGGATCGTCACCCTGGCGCCCAGCACCGCCCAGGCCACGGACGCCATCAAGGTTACACGCGACGAGGGCTCCTCGACGCCAGCCCTGAGCGCGACGGTGGCGGGCGCCACCAAGGTGATCTGGCTGGACGATCCGGTCGTGGGCGACCGGCTGGGCGCGGTGACCGCGCTCGCGCCCGACAAGGGCCTGCAGGATCGCCACGTCTACGTCGATCTCACTCTGCTGCCCACCGCGCAGGGGTTGGCCATCGAGCCCGCCGAAGACGATCTGACGGTCTCCACGGACGGTGACCTCGTCAGTATTGGCCGGCCCAAGGGCCTGGCGCTGTCCGAGGCCTCGGCCCACACCATGGTGGCCGACCAGGGGCCGGACATTCCGCAGGCTACGTCCCGTCCTGGACTGATCGATTTCGAAAGCTGGTCGAAGATCAGTGAGGGGGGGTTCAATGCGCGCTACGACAGCCTGCTGGCCGCCGCGGCCGCGGAGAGCACCGGCGCCAAGGACGAGCCCGTCGCCGCTCACATGGGACTGGCGCGGTTCCTGATCGGATCGGAGCTGTCGTTCGAAGCGATCGGCGTGCTCAACGAGGTGGCCCGCAAACATCAGAACATGCTGGGCGACGCCGAGTTTCGCGGCCTGCGCGGCGCGGCCAAGGTGATGGCCGGCCGCTTCAAGGAGGCGTCGGCCGATTTGTCGTCACCCTCGGTTGGCGACGATCCCGCCTGTTCGCTCTGGCGTGGCTATATCGCCGCCAAGCTAGGCCAATGGGCGGATGCCCGGACTCAATTCGCGCAAGGCGCGCCGGCGCTCTATCAATTTTCGGACAAATGGCGCGCGCGGTTCGCGAGCGAAGACGCCGAAGCGGCGACCAAGCTGGGACAGTATCCGGCTGCGGAAGCCTCCATCGAAACCGCGCTTCAGGCCAACGTCGATCCGGTCGAGCAGATGACCACCCGCCTGACCCAGGCCGAACTCTACGAAGCCGAGGGTCAGAAGGACAAGGCGCTGCATGGCTTCCAGGCGCTGCAGAGCGCCAAGGAAGAATGGCTGTCCGCGCCGGCGACATTGCACGCCACCGAAATTCAGCTGGCGGCGGGCCAGATCACCCCAACCCAGGCGGCGGACGTCTATGACGGCTTGCGCTATCGCTGGCGCGGCGACGCCACTGAACTCGACACCATCCGGGCGCTGGGCCAGATTTACCTGAGCCTTGGGCGCTATCGCGAGGCGCTGGAAGCGCTGCGCTCAGCCGGCCAGCGGCTGCCGGACCTGCCCGAGGCGGTGCAGCTCCAGGCGGACCTGAACAACGCATTCCGCTCGCTGTTCCTGGAGGGGCAGGCCGACGGGCTCCAGCCAGTACAGGCCTTGGCGCTGTTCTATGACTTTAAGGAGCTGACGCCGGTGGGCGGCGACGGCGACCAGATGGTGCGCAAGCTGGCGCGGCGCCTGGTGGACGTGGACCTGCTCAGCCAAGCGGCCGAGCTGCTGAAGTATCAGGCCGACAATCGGCTGGATGGGGTCCCACGGGCGGAAGTCGCTACCGACCTGGCGATGATCGACCTGATGGATCGCCGGCCCGAGGACGCCCTGCAGGCGATCAACTCGTCCCGAACGACCCTCTTGCCCAATGCGCTGAACGCCCAGCGCCGCGTGATCGAGTCCCGCTCCTGGCTGCAACTGGGCCAATACGACCATGCGCTTGAGATTATCGAGACGGATAAGGGCGGCGACACCGACGCCATCCGCGCCGAGATAAGCTGGAAGAAGCACGACTGGGCCGGAGCGGGCGGTATGTTCGAGCGGATGCTCGGTGATCGCTGGAAGACCAACACGCCTCTGAACGAAGATGAAGAAGCCAAGCTCTTGCGCGCGGCGGTGTCCTTCAGCCTCGCTGGCGACCAGGCCGGCCTCACGCGCCTGCGCGGCCACTATCAAACCTTCGTCGATGGGACCAGTGCGCCGAACGCCTTGCGGGTAGCGTTGTCGGACGTCTCCAGCGTTCAGCTGACCTCCACGGACTTCACCCGCGCGGCCGCGGAAAACGACAGTTTCGCGGGTTGGGTGCAGGCGATGAAACAGCGCTTCCGTGACCATCCGGCGCCGGTGAGCAACGGTTTGAAGCCAACCCTGTCGGCGACTGGTCCGAGCCAGGGCCCGTCCAAGGGATAGGCGGCGTGGCTAACGCCAGCCGTAGTTGAAGCTCACCGAGATCCGCTCGCCCTTGCCGGCGATCACCTCGTGGCGAAGCCAGCTTTCCCACATGACCACATCACCCGCCTGGGGATGGATGTAGACGAAGGTCTTGAGCGTTTCCGGCGCATCGGCGCGGCGGGGTGGGGCGGCCATCATGCGTTCGAGCCGGGGATCCTCCAGCTTGAGCGCGCCGGCTCCGGGCGGCGTCGCCACATAGACCGTGCCGGAGAGGACGCTGTGCGGGTGCACGTGGCCGGAATGGGCCGAGCCGGGCTTGAGGATATTGACCCAGAGACTGTCGAGCTTTAGCCGGCCGCCGCCCAGGTCAAAGGCCAGCGAGCGGGAGAAGGCGCCGGCGTGCTTGTCCAGCTTGGTCTTCAGCGCGCCGAAGGCGCTGGCGCGGGTCGGCAGGTCATCCAGGGAGGCGTAGGAGGTATAGCCGCCGTAGGCGTTGGCGCGGCACCAGGACTTGCCCGCCTCGTCTTCCGCCGCCAGCATCCGGCAGGCGTCGGCCAGGTCGGCGTTGAAGGCTTCGAACCCCTTGTCCTGCGCCAATGAGGCTTCGTACAGCGGGGTGGTGAAGAGGGTGCGCAGCGACATGCCCCGCGAATAGACCAGCCATGAGCCTGCGTCACCCGGCAAGCCATTGATCAGAAGCCGGGCGCCGGGTGTATATGCCCGCTTGATCGACCGCCCGGAGGCCCAGATGTCGAACGCCCCGCGATCCCTGTTTCGCCTTGCCGTCACTTTTAGCGTGGCGGCCTTTATCGGCGGCTGTTCGCTGCTGCCGGACAAACACGCCATCAACAAGGACAAGCTTGAGGCGGCGATCGACGCCAACATGGGCGGGGGCAATACCTGCGTCGTCCTGCTGGACGCCAAGACCGGCCTGTCAGTCTACCAGTACGGCTCGGCCGGGGTGTGCCGCACGTTATTGCCTCCCTGTACGACCTTCGATGTGCCCTTGGCGCTGGTCGGCCTGGACCAGGGCCTGATCACACCGCAGACGATCTACAAGTGGGACAACACGCCCCAGAAGGTGAAGGCCTGGGAGACCGACGCGGATATCACCAAGGCCTTCCACGACGATATCGGCTGGTGGTGGGGCGATCTGGCCACGGCAATCGGCCACGACAAGCTCTCCGATGCGGCGCACCGATTCGATTACGGCAACACGTTCGTCGATGGGCCGGTGACGTCCTTCTGGATGGGCCCGCCCAACGGGGGTGCGCTCGGGCTGACGACCGATCAACAAGCGCATTTCTTCAAGCGCTTCTATGCTGGCGAGCTGGGCGCGAAGCCGGCGACAACCCAGTTCATTCAGCAGCTTCTCGTTCGCGAGGTGCGTGACGACAGCCGCACGGGTCGCGCGACCTTCAGCGCCGCCGAAGGCGCCTGTCCCAGCAATGCCGACGGGTCGAACAACGTCGGGTGGGCGGCAGGACGGCTGCTGACGAAGGACCGCGATCTGATCTTCGCCGCTTCGGTCAACGCCGCCGACGCCCCGCCAGGGGTCGAAATCCGCGACAAGCTGCGCGACATCTTCGCCAGTGGCGGGCTCTGGCCAAATGCAGGGTAGGGCCTACCTCGCCAGTTCGTAGATCGCGCTGAGATCGACGCGCGTCGTCAGTTCGCCAGGCGCGACCGGCGTGGGTGACGGCGCCGCGGCCATGGCGCGAACCATCATCACCGGCCGCAGAGGCTCCGTGACGGGCCCGCCCTCATTCAAAGCCAGCAGCCGGCCGACATGATAGCCGGTCGCGCCCGCATAGAGGTCAGCCTTGGCGCGCAGCGCTTTGACCGCCGCCAAGCGCGCGGCGTCTTCGGCGGCGCCGGAGTCCTTCAAGCCAAAGCTGATGCCGGAAATCTGGTTGACGCCGGCGCCGACCACGGCGTCCAGCGTCGGACCCAGCTTGCCGAGATCGTCGACCGTGATCGCCACCTCGTTGGACGCGAGATAGCCTGACAGCCGAGGCGGCTGGTTTTGTTCATAGTCGTACTGGGCGCTCAGACTGATGTTCGAGGTTTGGATCGCCTTGCCGGGCAGGCCTCGAGCCTTGAGGGCTGCGATCACGCGGTTCATCGACTCCGCATTCTCTCCCATGGCTTGCGCGGCGGTGGCCGCCTTGCTTTGAACACCCAGGCTGATGGTCGCCTCATCTGGCGTGGATTTGACGTCGCCGAACGCAGACAGGCTGACCGTGGTCGGCGTCTCGGCGGCGGTAGTTGTCTGGGCGGGCGCGGCCAACGGCGAGGCGGTGAGCAACAGCGCGGCGGCGAGGCCCGCGGCGCGGGAAAAGGCTTTCATAGAGCAGCTCCGAGGGCGAAGACCCCATGGTCGTCACATCCTTACCTTCGAGGGTGGATTGTCCAGGCTGAACGCAGGCTTTAAGCGGCGGTCATCGCATGGTAACCCGCGATCCCCTCGCGTCCTGGCTTTCGGGCCGACGCCCCCGGGGGCCCGTAGCTCAATGGTTAGAGCCGGCCGCTCATAACGGTCTGGTTGCAGGTTCGAGTCCTGCCGGGCCTACTCCGGTCTTCCTGAACCTGCATTACGCTGTCAGACCGGTGAAGCGTCCGAAGGATCGATCGCGCAGCCGAACAAGATGGCGTCGGCAATTGCCTGATAGCGGGCGGCCAACTCACCCTCGGGAATAGGTGGCCGGGCCTGATTCACCCCGCGTGCGCCGTCGGCGACCATGGCCGCCGCGGTATCCGCCGAGGTTCCAGGCCGAAGGCGCAGGCGGCCCGTCGCGCATAGAACTTCGATGATCTCCGCCAGCGCCCGGTTCGCCTCATAGGCCACCTCGATCATGATGTCCGAGCCGAGTCGAAAGGCGATGTCGTTCAGCTCCCGCCAGTGCGGGCTGGCGGCCAACTTGCGCCGCGTCCCGCCGTATCGGTCGTCTAGATAGGCGCCAATCACCGCCGCGGCGCCGTCGCCACGCTCCAGCGCCTGTTCAGCGACGGCAGCGGCGCTCGCCAGGTGTTTGGCGTTGAAGTGGCGCATCATGCCGCGGAACAGCTCTTCCTTACTGTGGAAGTGGTAGTAGAGCGCGCGGCGGCTTAGACCGCAGGCCTCACCCAGCATGGCCATGGTCGGCGTGGCGTAGCCATGCGCCATGAAGGCCTTCTCGGCCCGTTCGATGATCTTAGCGGTCGCGGCGCCGACGGTGGACTGAGTCACTCAAAAGGCTCCGGTTTGGCCCGTCTGCACATCGTTGTAGCAGCGATGGCTACACCAACACCATCAGTCGGACAATCGGATGAATTTGCTCAGAATGCCGTGGATTGTGAATTTCAGATTTGCGCATTTACCCAATTTGTGTGATGAGCCGGGCGTGAACGGCTTGGCGTCAGGCCGCCCCTAAGGTCACCGACCAT
>Ga0302314_10021424_pt1 | contig 10643 bp, 9 predicted proteins | sample III_Palsa_N2_3_FD_200533 | JGI IMG/M metagenome (GOLD analysis project Ga0302314, IMG submission 200533) | Peat permafrost microbial communities from Stordalen Mire near Abisko, Sweden - III_Palsa_N2_3 | ecosystem: Environmental > Terrestrial > Soil > Palsa > Peat permafrost | place: Sweden... | reverse complement strand
ATCCGCCGCACCGGCCGCGACCAGGCCACGGCCCTGTTCGGCGACATCCCCGACCTGGTGACGCCGGCCGTGGCCGCGGCAACCCCGGACCAGCTGGCGGTCCTGCCGATCGATGCGCCGCTGCTGGTGCGGCCCGCGGGCGACCACGGCGGCGAGAACCTCACCCTGCTGCGGGATACGGCCGACCGGGACCGCTATCTGCAAAAGCCGCCGCCGGCCGCGGCGAGGCTGCTGCTGACCCGCTTCCACGACTTCCGCTCGCCGGACGGGCATTGGCGCAAGTATCGGCTGATCTTCGTCGATCGCCGGATCCATCCCTACCACCTGGCCATCGGCGACGACTGGCTGGTGCACTACTGGCGCACCGAGATGAGCCTCGCGCCTTGGAAGAAGGCCGAGGAGGCGCGGTTCCTGGCCGACTGGCGGGGCGTGTTCGGCGCGCCTGCCACCCGCGCCGCGGAAGAGGTCGCCCGACGGCTCGATCTCGACTACGGCGGCATGGATTGCGCGTTGCTGGACGACGGCCGGCTGCTGCTGTTCGAGGCCAACGCCTGCATGCGGGTCCACCTCGACGAACCGGTGGAGGCTTTTCCCTACAAGCACCGCCATGTGCCGGCGATCCGCGACGCGTTCAGCGCCATGGTGCGCGAGCGGACCGGCGCGAAGGCCGACTTCGCCCAATCCTAGCGGTTCGGGCGACCCGTCAGGGCCGCCTGAACGCCAGGAAGGTCAGACCCGGTGGCAGACCTTGCGGTGGTGATGGATGCTGCAGACCGTGTGGTGACGATGGCCCGGCCCGGCCGCAGCCACGCTCGGAGCGGCGATGGCGGCCAGCGTTGCGGTGGCGACCAGCGCGGCGATGATGGTCTTCATGGAGATCCTCTTCCCTGGAAGCGTGACTGTGAACGACATCGTCAGCCCGGCGGCGCACGGATCGTGTCCATGGCGCCTGCCGGGTGAGCCCGACGCCGGACGGCGCCAAGCCCCCGCAACAAAGCGCTCGCCACGTAACCGCGATATTGCATGATTGTGAAAGTTGGTAAGCGCGGGGCCGGCAGGCGCCTGCGGCGGAACGGGGCGATGGGGCATGGGCCGGCATGGATGACTGGATCGCGGGCAGAGGATTGGCGGTCGTCGATCGCGACCGGCTGCGCGCGCTCAGCGAGCGTTCCGACCTGAAGGGCTGGCTGCAGGCGGGAAGCCATCTCGGCGCCGTCGGCGTCACGACCGGAGGCCTCGTCCTGGCTCCGGCCCTTCTACCGGCTGCCTGGCTGCCCGTGGTCTGGCTGCCGCTCCTGCTGGCGCAGGGCGTGCTGATCAACTGCCTCTACGCCGGCCTGCACGAGCTCAGTCATTGGACGGCGTTCCGGACCAAGGGACTGAACGACGGGTTCGGTCATCTGTTCGGCTTCGCCACCCTGAACCCGTTCCTGACCGATCGGTGGTCCCACTTCGCGCACCACCGCGCCACGCACGATCCCCTACGCGACCCCGAGCTGATGGGCATGAAGCCCTACACGCCGGCGACCTATCTGCTGGAACTGGCGGCCGCCACCTTCTGGGTCCGCCGGGTCCGAGCCGTCGTCCGCGCGGCGTGGGCGCTGGACCTCGACGAGGCCTACTGGCTGACCCCGGACCAGGCGCGGATCGTCGTGCGCGAGGCGCGCATCCACATCGGCCTATGGGGCGTGATCGCAGCGACCTCGCTGGCGACGGGCTCGTGGGCGGCCGTGGCCTTCTGGCTGGCGCCGCTCCTGGCCACCAAGGTCTTCCACCAGCTGCAGAACACCGGCGAGCACACCGCGCTGGAGCACCAGCCCGACACCTTCAGGAATACCCGCACCCTCCGCGGACCGGCGCCGATGCGCTGGCTGGTGTGGAACATGTCGTACCACACCGCCCATCACTGCTTTCCGGGCGTGCCGTTCCACGCCCTGCCGGCCTTGCACCAGGAGATCGTGGGCGGCCTGGATCACCCGGTCCCGACGCGCGGCTATCTCGAAGCCCAGCGCGATATCCTGGCGACCCTGCGCGCACGACACCGGATGGCGGCCTGATGGTGCAGGACCTCGAAGTCTATCAGTCGCTGTGGGCGATGGAGCGTCGCGCGCCCGGCGTCGCCGAACTGTCGCTGGAGCAGAATATCGCTCGTGCGGCCGAGGCGGGCTTCCACGGCCTGGGGCTGGACCTCGCCATGAGCGACGTACCGGTCGCCATCGCCGCCCTCCCCTTGCTGGAGCGCCACGGACTGAAGTGCCTGTTCAACGGCTTTCCCCGCTCCGACGACGAACTGCGCTTCATGCTCGAGCTGTCGAAGGACTTCGGGGCGCCCTTCCTCAGCGTGATCGGCCAGCTCATGCCGCCGCGGCTCGACGACATGATCGCGGTCGCCCGCCGCTGGATCGACATCGCCGACCGGGCCGGCCAGTCCCTGCTGTTCGAGACTCATCGCCACGGCCTGCTCAACGACCTTTATCCGACGCTGCAGATGCTGGAGGCGATCCCGTCCCTGACCCTGTGCGCCGACCTCAGCCATTTCGTGGTCGACCGGGAATTCTCCCTGCCCGTCGAGCCCGAGGCGGAGGCGATGATCGGCCAGGTGCTGGCGCGCGCCGAGGCCTTCCAGGGCCGGATATCCTCGAACGAACAGATCCAGGTTCCGATCGGCTTCCCGCAGCACCAGGCTTGGGTCGACCAGTACCTGCGCTGGTGGGACCAGGGCCTCGCGGGCTGGCGCGCCCGCGCCCCGGCCGACGCCACGCTCACCTTCCTCTGCGAACTCGGCCCCGCCCCCTACGCCATCACCGGCCCCGACGGACACGAGCTGTCGGATCGCTGGGAAGAGGCGCTGGTGATCCGGGACCGGGTTGAGGCGCTGTGGAGCGAGATGGAGACGGCCTCAACGCCCGGCGGATGATCCGCTTGGCGGGCGTTGAGCGGGCGGCTCAGCCGCGATAGGCCTTGATGGCGGCGCTGATGTTCTCGCCGCCAAGGCCTTTGGCGCACAACTCGTCAAAGACCCCACGCGCCGCCTCGAGCACCGGGACCCTGGCCTCGTTCTCGGCCGCCTCGGCGACCGCGTAGCGCAGGTCCTTGGCGATCAGCGCCGCGGTGAAGCGAGGCGCATAGTCTCCGGCCACCATCAGGCCGGCGAACCCGTTTCCGGCCGGGCTCATCACCGGCAGCCCGCTGAGGATCTCCAGCGCCCGCTTCGGCACGATGCCGGATTTGTCGAGCGCCACCAGGGTCTCGGCGATCGCGGTCACCTGGATCGCCAGCAAGGCGTTGGCGGCCAGCTTCATGGTCGAGCCTTGGCCTTGCGGGCCGACGTGATGGACGACGCCTGCGATACAACCCAGCACGGGTTTGGCCTTCAGGAAGGCGGTCTCGGCGCCGCCGGCAAGAAGGACCAGTTTGGCGGCCTCGGCCTGCGGCAGGGAACCCACGACCGGCGCATCCAGCAAATGCGCGCCGCGCGCCTCGACGGCGACCGCCAGGCTCTTGAGCCAATCGGGCGAGACGGTGCTGATCTCGATGGCGATCGCGCCCGCGCCGAGACCGGCCAGGGCGCCGGTATCGGGCGTCATCCACACGGCCCTGGAGGCCCCGTCGTCGGTCAACATGGTGAGGACGAACTCGGCGCCTTCCGCCGCCTCGCGCGGCGTGGAGGCGGATTTCGCCCCTAGCGCCACCGCGGCTTCGACGGCGGCGGGCGAGCGGTTCCACACCGTTACGGCGTGGCCGGCTTTGATCAGGTGCGGAGCCATGCGCGAGCCCATCGCGCCGAGGCCCAGGAATGCGATCTTGTTCATGGTTTTGCCTTTCTCGATTTCAGGAAGGTGGACAGCGGGGGCCGTATCCGGAAGGGGCGCGGCCGCCCGCGTTGGAGGATTGCGCGCCGGCTTACGCCGGCAGCGCCACGCCCGAGATTTTCTTGCAGATCGCGATGAGGCGATCCTGCAGCGCCGGGTCATCCGCCTGCGGGTTCGGCGCCATGCGCTTCAGGTGATAGAAATACCGGCCCGTCACATCGACCGCCGGATCGTCGCCCGCCGCGAGCCAGGCCTGGGTCAGGTGCGCCTGATCCATGTCGTCGGGCGCGCCGGGGCCGCCCATCTTGGTCGGCACCCACCCGGGCTCCAGTGCATTCGAGAACACGCCCGGCCAGCGCCGCGCCATGGCGAAGGCCAGGATGGTGTCGTGGAGCTTGCTCTCGGCGTAGGCGGTCGAACCGTCCCAGCGGCGCTTTTTCCAGAGAATGTCGTCGAGATTGGCGTTCGCGTGATGGTGCATGCCAGAGCTCAGATAGACGAGCCGCCGGGGCGGCGCGATCAGTGCGGTCAGGATATAGGCCGACAGGGTGTTGATCGCGAACACGTGCGGCAGGCCGTCGGCGGTGACGCGGTGGCCTTCACGGTAGCCGACCGCGGCGTTGTGGATCACGGCGTCGAACCGGCCGAGCCCGTTGACCTGGGCCGCCAGATCCTTGGCGCCGGCGATGGTTTCGACGTCGCCGACCACGATCGCCTCGGCCTGGGGCAGCGCCTGGCGGGCGGCGTCGGCGCGCCGGGCGCTGCGGGCGTGCAGCACGACGCTGTGGCCTTGGCGGGCGAGCAGATCGGCCGCCATCAGGCCGAGGCCGGCGGAAGATCCGGAAATGAAGATGCGTGACATGAGGATGCTCCTTTGTTTCCGCCGGCGGATCTGGTCCGCCGGCGCGACGGTCGACGGTCGACGGTCAGGGTTGGGGACGACGGGGAATGATCACGAGCGCCGCGCCGAGCAGCGCGCAGCCGGCGCCGAACAGGTAGACGCCCGCGTAGCCGAACTGGCTTGCGATCACGCCCGCGGCGGGACCGGAGACGCCGTAGGCGATGTCGAGGAAGGCGACGAAGGCCCCCATCGCGCTGCCACGATTGGCGGGCAGCACCCGCTTGAGGGCCTCCACGCCGAGCGCGGGAAACACCAGGGCGCAGCCGAGACCCGAGACCAGGGCGCCGGCGAGGGCGACCATTTCATTGGGCGCCCCCCAGATCATGGCCTGGCCGACCGCCTCGACCACCAGCGACCAGAACGCCACCCGGTAACCGTTCATCCGGTCCGGCAGGGAGCCCAGCACCACGCGGACGAAGATGAAGCCGACGCCGAACGCGGTCATCACCAGACCGGCATGGCCCCAGTGCCGCGCGACGAAGTAGAGCGAGGCGAAGGCCGTCAGGCCCGACAGGCCGACGCCTTGCAGCATCAGGCCCAGGCCTTCGCGCAGGACCTGACCGATCACCTTGGTGAACGGCAGCCGCTGACCCGCCGGGCTGGTGTAGGATACCTGGGACCAGACGACGACCCCGGCGAAAAGCGGGGCGACGATGCAGGCGATCATCGCCGCCTGCAGGCCATAGCCCTGATACAGCCCCATCCCGACCGGCGCGCCGATGGCGAGCGCCGCAAACATGGCGATACCGGTCCACGACATCGACATGCCGGCGCGCTGCGGGCCGACCGAGGCGATCGACCAGGCCACACAGCCGGTCACGAACTGGCTCTCGCCGAAGCCGGCCACCAGGCGACCGACCACGACCACGGCCAGGCTCGCCGCCGGCGCCAGGCCGGGCGCCGCGGCGACGAGGTAGAGCAATCCGCCCAGCGCACAGACCACCGCGCCCTGGAACGCCGAGCGCTTGCCGCCATGATGATCGGTCAGCCGTCCGGCGTAGCCGCGGGTGAGCACGGTGGCGAGGAACTGGATGCCGATCACCAGCCCGACGACGAGGTTGCTGAAGCCCAGCTTGTCGTGGACGAACAGCGGAATCACCGGCAGCGGCAGGCCGACGCAGAGATAGCCGCAGAACAGCGCCGCGATGATCCCGGGCGCGGGGCGGGAAAGATGAGCCGGCGCGGCGCCTGAAGCACTGACGCCGTTTGAAGTCGATGCAGACATGACAGCCTCCGTGGAGTTGGATTGAGGGAGCAGGCGCCGCCGCGTGGGCGGCGCCTCCGGATCAGGCCGCGGTCTTGGCGGCCGAGGTGGCGAACAGGTCGGGCCGGTAGCCGCTCGCCTGGAGCAGATGATCGCGCGAGGCGTTCACCTCTGCGTGCAGCTTGGCGACATCCACGCCGACCAGCGCGCCGGCGCGCTTGCGGATCTCGCCGGCCACCATCACGGTATCGACGTCGGAACGCTCGACCGCCTGGACGATGGTCCCGATGGCGTTGGTCACCGGGAAGACGGAGACCCCATCGGTGCGGACCATGATGATGTCGGCCTGCTTGCCCGGCGTGAGCGCGCCGATCTCGTCTTCGAGCCCGGCCGCGCGGGCGCCGTTGACCGTCGCCGCCCTGAGCACCGCCTCCACCGAGATCGGCGCGGGAACGCCGGCCTCGCCGCGGAACCGGCGATAGCGCATCGCCGAACGCTGCTGCCCGAACAGGGCGTGCATCTCGCCGAACAGATCGCTGCCGAACGCGGTGTCGAGGTCGATGCCGAGCGCCGGCGTCAGGCCGTGATCGACCGCCTGCTGATAGGCGAAGCCCTCGTCATCGAAGCCGAACAGGGCGTCCGAACGAGGGTTGACGGTGACGTTGACGCCGGCCGCCCCGAGCAGCTTCCAGGTCTCCTCCGGGATGCGCGTGCAGTGGTTGAAGATGTTGTGCGGCCCGAGCACGCCGGGCTCCGCGAATTCAGGGCCCAGCTTGGCCAGGTCGCCGATGAACTCGGTCAGGATGTGCATGTCGAGGCTGCGCGCGACCTTCCACCAGTCGAGCTTGAGCTGGCCGAACAGGCCGACGCGCACCAGGCCGGCGCCCTGGTTCCAGGTTTCGGCGAGACGCTTCAGGTCGCCGGGCAGGTGGTCGGAAGACGCCGTCTTGTCCATCGCCGCGCCGACCATGTGCAGCGCGCGGATGCCGCTGTCGTCCAGCGCGTCCAGCGCCGCATCGGTATGCTCGGGGCTCCGCGACGAATGGCAGGCGTCGATGATGGTGGTGATGCCGGCGTCGAGCGAGGCGACCGCTGTGAGCCTGGTGCTGAGATACATGTCGACCGGCCGATAGTGCGCGCCCAGCGTTTCGGCGACGACGTCGATGTAGGCGAACAGATCGTCCACATCGGGCATCATCCGGCGCATCACGCCGAGCCACATGTGATGGTGGGCGTCGATCAGACCCGGCATGACGATGCTGCCGGCGGCGTCGATCACCTCGGCGCCGTCCACCTGCAGATCCACCCCCACCGCGGCGATCCGGCCGCCGTCGACCAGCACGTCGCCGATCGGGAGATTGGGAACTTTCGGGTCCATCGTGATGACGGATCCGCCCTTGAAAAGGGTGCGACCGTTCCGGTGCGTGCTCATGGTCGAAATCCTCTGTGTTGGTCCGCGAATGCGGCCCCGTCGTTATCCCCCCGCAATGGCCTTGAATTAAGTGAGCTTAAGTCAGATCATTCCTGACTGAATATCAGGATGCGGCGGATGCCCTTCGACGGAAGAGTCCTCTCCGGGGTGAGCGTGCTGGCGGCGGTGGTCGAGGGCGGCAGCTTCGTCAAAGCCGCCGCGCTGATCGGGATCACCGACTCCGGCGTCAGCCGGGCGATCACCCGCCTTGAGGCGCGGCTGAACGCGCGCCTGCTGGATCGGACGACGCGTTCGGTGACCCTCACCGACGAAGGGCGGCGCTTCTACGAGGAAGTGAAGCCGCACCTGAATGCGATCGAGGACGCCGCGGCGGTCGCCTCGGGCGCGACGTCAGCGGTCCGGGGCCGGCTCAAGGTCGATATCGACCCGTTCTTTCTGCCGCTGGTGCTGGCCGGCCGCCTGGGCGCCTTCTGCGAGCGCTATCCCGAGCTCTCGATCGAGTTCATCAGTAGCGAACACGTCGGCGACCTGGTGTCGGAGGGCGTCGATCTCGCCATCCGCTTCGGTCAACCGCGCCTCGCCAGCCTTGTCGCCCGCAAGCTGATCGAGGCGCCGATCCTCACCGTGGCCGCTCCGCGCTATCTCGAGCGCTACGGCAAGCCCGCCCACCCGGGCGACCTTACCCGGCATCGCTGCCTGCAGTTCCTCGATCCCTATACCGGCCGGCCGTTCGACTGGGAGTTCATCCGCGGCCAGGAGTCGGTCGACGTGCCGACCACCGGGCCGCTCACCTTCACCGATCCCAAGTCGATGCTGCAGGAGTGCATCGCCGGCACGGGCGTCGCGCAGATCATCGGCTGGGGCGTCGGTCAGTTGCTCTCGGAGGGCCTACTGATCGACCTCTTCCCGGAGTGGCACGGCGAGCGCTTTCCGCTGTTCGCCTTCCATCCGTCCCGCAAACACCCCCCCGCCAAGGTCCGCGCCTTCGTCGACTTCTGCGTCGAGATCGCCATGGAGCTTTAGCGCCGCGCGCCGCTGAGCCCAGGCGATGGATCGGGATGCCCGAGGCCAGCTGAGGGTTCACTCCACCAACGGTCGCGGATGGATTTATGTATTGTGTCCCCGGATTGCTGCCTGGATTTATGTATTGTGTCCCCGGATTGCTGCCCGGATTGCCTTCTGAAGGCCCGCGGAATGCGGCGGATCTATCTGAACCGGCTGAATTGCTGCGCCAGCGTGGCGGTCAGGCCACGACGTCGGCTCCAGGCCCAGGCGACGTTGCGGCCGGACAGAATATACTTCGGACGCAGATATAGCTCGGCATTGTAGAGCGAAGACAAGATCCGCACGAGCTTCCAGCCGCGCGAGAGGTGGGTCAGACCATAGCGGCCGGACACGCCCAGGGTTTGAATCCCGAAGGGTGTGCTGAAGGCGAAGTGCAACGGCTGGGAGTTGACGTGCAGGATCGCCGGCCCGGCGGTCGCCGTGAACTCGCCGGTGCGAAAATCCATCACATAGTTGCGGTCGTGATCCAGCACGCGCACCGGGACGGCCCCGATCCGGTTCACCAGAACGGCCGGGAACTTGCTGCGCCAGGCTGACACGGTGGCTCGGAAAGCGGCCTGCAGGGTCTCGAGCGGTGTGACTGGATCGCATGGATCGATCTCGAATTGGCGGGTGGCGTAGAAGCGTTCGAAGGCCTCGACGTCGCCCTCGCCGGCCGTGATCTCGTCGAGCGTGCGGGTGCGGCCTGGGAACATCAAATGGGCGTGCAGGCCGTGGCGGTCGAGCGCCGCCTTGGCGTCGAGGGCGGTGTTGACCCCGCCATTGAGCGCGGCGTTGTCCGGCCGGCAGAAGTGCATGAAGCTGGCGAAGGGGATCGTCGCGCGCGCGCCGAGCCAGCGATGGTGCTCCACCAGGGTGCGCAGCACCGCGGCCAGCTGCGCGGGCACGAGCGTGGGAACGCCCTCATAGCCGGCGATCGAGAATTGCCGCATCACCACGTCGAAATCGCCGAACGCCTTGCGAAGCGTCCTGCAGTCGTCGCGGGTCAACTCGGCGTCGTTGAGATTGACCACCTTGCCGCTGGAGTCGCGAAGGGCCAGGGCCGAGTCGAGGTGGCGGTGCTGATAGACCATCAGGCTGGCCCCGCCGGTCCCCAGCGGCTGCTCCGTCGCATGCGGAATGGCGCGGAAGTTGCGATAGCCGAGCTTGCCTAGCGCCCCCCAGACCTTGTCGGAATTGTTCTGCTGATAGAGCACGATCACACGCTGTTTGAACGCGTCCGGAAAGTCCTTCAGTGTCGGGAAGTGCAGGTGGTCAGGGTGCTCGTGCGAGATCCAGAGATGGTCGATGCGGTCGAGCTCGGCTCGGTCGAACACCGGCTCCGGTGAAAGACCCCAGCCGTTATTGAAGACGCGGCCGCTCAGCCAGGGATCGCACAGGACGTGAAACCCCTGACCGGCGATGGTCGCCGTGGAATGCCCAATCATCGAGATCTGCATGGTCCCACCGTTTGCAGCAGCATTCCGCCGATGAGCAGCCCTCTTGCCCATCTCTCGAACGCCAATTGGACTGTGTCCCGGTGTCGCCGATTTTGGTTCGGCCGCTCGACCGCGGAAGCCTCAATGACCTCCGGACGGCGGCAGGGCATGGGGCCATCCGCCGAAGAGCGGATGGTGAAGGAGACAAGCGGCGCGAAGGACATCCAACGACGCCCTACGCCAAGCCGAAGCGCCGACCGTGGCGGAGCGGGGGCGGCTCGCCCCGTCCGTCATAGGCTCTATCCCCGGCTTTCGCCGGGGTCGGCCAATGGCTCCCCTCCCCGCCGCGCGGGTGAGATAGCCAACCGAGCGCCGACGATGCCGGTGTAGCGGCGCCTACGCCACCCCGTTCGCCTTGAAGAAGGCCAGCATCTTGCCCCAGGCGTCCTTGGCGGCTTCGGCGTTGAAGCTCTGGCGATAGTCGGCCAGGAAGCCGTGCTGGGCGTCCGGATAGACGATGATCTCGGCCTTCTTGCCGCTGGCCTTGATGGCCGCGCGCATGTCTTCGACGTCCTGGGCCGGGATGCCCTTGTCCTGGCCGCCGTAGAGGCCAAGCACCGGCGCCTTCAGGTCCTTGACCAGCTCGATCGGCGCGGTGCGCGGATAGGCGCTGGCCTTCAGCGGACCGTACCAGGCCACGCCGGCCTTGAACTCCGGGAACCGCTCGCAGCAGAGCCAGGTCTCCCCGCCGCCCCAGCAGAAGCCGGTGACGCCCACGCGCTTCATGTCCGCGAAGGGCTGGGCCGCCAGG
>Ga0302314_10021423_pt1 | contig 10643 bp, 8 predicted proteins | sample III_Palsa_N2_3_FD_200533 | JGI IMG/M metagenome (GOLD analysis project Ga0302314, IMG submission 200533) | Peat permafrost microbial communities from Stordalen Mire near Abisko, Sweden - III_Palsa_N2_3 | ecosystem: Environmental > Terrestrial > Soil > Palsa > Peat permafrost | place: Sweden... | reverse complement strand
GCCCCGACCCGAGCGACGGTTCGATGATCCTGCTCCGGAACGGGCACTCCACCGACGGCGGGTCACCGGTGTCGCTGACGGCGGTGCTGCCCGCGCGCTACCGGGGCGCCCCCGCCGCCGTGGTGATCCTCACCCGGCTGGGCGGCAGCGCCCCGGAGGACCTGGTGGAACTGTTCGGCCTCGGCGGTGCAGAACCGGTTCTGCTGGCCTCCCACGCCTCTACCGGGACCCCGCAGGGCGTCGGCAGCTGGCAGATCGTGGACGGCTCGATCCTGCGCCAGGAGCACACCCCGGCCTCCGGGGCGAGCCCGGTGAGCACCACCCGCTACACGCCCGACGCCGACGGGACGATGACCGAGACCTGGCCGGGCTCGGGCACCCTGGCCCAGCAGCAGGGCTGAGCCGGGCAGCGCTCCGGTCGCCGGTTCGGCCGAGGCAGTCGCCGGGTCAGCCGGGGCAGTCGCCGGGTCAGCCGTTGTAGTTGCTCGGCGGGAACGCCTCGCGGTCCTTCTTCGGGACCCGGGCCTCCTGGGCGAGCTCGCCGCTGTCGGCCTGCCGGTCGACCTCGGCCTGCTCCTCCGAGTACTCGGCCTCGGGGTCGGTGTCGGCCGCGGTGGCCCCGGGATCGGCCGGCAGGCCCGCCTCTACCCGTTCCACCTCGGTGCGCTCTTCCAGCTCCGCCTCGTCGGGACGCTGGGGCAGTCCGCCCCCGTGCCCGGTGTCGGGGTCGCCTTCGACCGCCTTGTTGGACTTGTGGTGATGAGCCATGGCTTCCTCCTCGCTGCGGCGCCGGGGGCGCGTCCGAGAGTGCACGTTGATCGTGCACTGCGGCGTGCGGTCCCGCATGTCGGCGAGGGTCGGAGCCGGGTCAGACCCGCCGGGTGGCGTAGAAGGCGACGGCCGAGGCGGCGGCCACGTTCAGCGAGTCGACGCCGGCCTCCATCGGGATCCGGACGTGCTCGTCGGAGGCGCGCAGCGCCTCCGCGGAGAGTCCCTCCCCCTCCGTGCCGAGCACCAGCGCCAGCCGGTCGTACGGCCGGGCGGCGAGCTCGTCCAGGGTGATCGAGTTCTCCGAGAGGCAGAGGGCCGCGAGCACGAAGCCGTGCTCGCGGAAGATGTCGGCGTCCTGCGGCCAGGACTCCAGCCTGGCGTGCGGGACCGCGAACACCGCCCCCATCGAGACCTTCACCGAGCGCCGGTAGAACGGGTCCGCGCAGCGCGGGGTGAGGAACACGGCATCGACGCCCAGCGCCGCCGCGTTCCGGAAGGCGGCGCCCATGTTGGCGTGGTCGACGATGTCCTCGAAGATCACCACCCGGCGCCGCTCACCCGGGCGGGTCCCGGCGAGCAGGTCGGCCGCCGAACTCAGCGGCTTGCGCTGCATCGAGGCGAGCGCGCCCCGGTGCACGTGGTAGCCGGTCACCTGCTCGGCCAGTTCCGGCGCGACCGCGTAGACCGGCGCCGGGACCTCGTCGATGACGTCCCGCATCACGTCGATCCACTTCGACGAGAGGAGCATCGAGCGCATCCGGTAGCCGGCCGTGCGGGCACGGCGGATGACCTTCTCGCCCTCGGCGATGAACAGGCCCTCCTCCGGCTCGCGGCGGCGGCGCAGTTCGACGTCGGTGAGCGCGACGTAGTCGTTCAGGCGCGGGTCGTTCGGGTCCTCGATGGTGATGAGTTCGGCCACGGGTCGATCCTGCCCGCTCCCGCTCAGCCTGCCAAGCCGACGACCTCGCCGATGACGACCACGGCCGGCGGGCGGACCTGCTCGGCCGCGACGACCTCGGCCACAGTGGCGAGCGTCGCGTCGACCCGGCGCTGGTTGGCGGTGGTGCCCTCCTGGACGACGGCGACCGGGGTCTCCGGATCGCGACCGCCGGCGATCAGCGCGGCGGCGATGGCGGCGATCCGCTCCACCGCCATCAGCAGCACCAGGGTGCCCCGCATCTTCGCGGCGGCGTCCCAGTCGACCAGCGAGCGCTTGTCCTCGGGCGCGACATGGCCGGAGATGACGGTGAAGGAGTGGGTCACGCCCCGGTGGGTGACCGGGATCCCGGCGGCGGCGGGGACGCTGATGGAGCTGGAGATGCCGGGGACGACGGCGACCGGGATGCCGGCCTCGGTGAGGGCCAGCAGCTCCTCCATGCCCCGACCGAAGACATAGGGGTCGCCGCCCTTCAGCCGGACCACGAACTTCCCGGCCTTGGCGTGCTGGATCAGGGCGTCGTTGATCGCCTCCTGGGCCATGAAGCGGCCATAGGGGATCTTGGACGCGTCGATGACCTCGACCTGCGGGCCGAGCTCGTCCAGGAGTTCGCGCGGGGCGAGCCGGTCGGCGATGACCACGTCGGCCTCGGCCAGCAGTCGGCGCCCGCGCACCGTGATCAGGTCCGGGTCGCCGGGGCCGCCGCCGACGAGCGCCACCCCGGCGCGGTGGGTGCGGTGGTGGGCGGCGGCGAGGCTGCCGTCGCGGAGTCCGGCCACGACGGCGTCCCGCAGGGCGGCGGAGCGGCGGGGGTCGCCGGAGAGGACCGCGACGGTGGTGCCGTCCTGGCGTCCCTGCGCGGGGGTCCAGGCGGTGCCGCCGGAGGCGTCGTCGGCCCGGGAGCAGAAGGTGCGGGCGGCCTCGGCCTCGGCCGCGGCGGCCGCGTTGACGGCGGGATCGCCGGTGGCCGCGAGGACGTACCAGGCCTCGGCCAGGTCCCCGGGCCGGTAGCCGCGGGCGTGCCAGGTCAGCTCGCCGGCGTCGCCCATCGCCTGGACGGCCGGGGTGGTGCTGGGGGATATCAGGTGCACGTCGGCGCCCGCGGCGAGCAGGGCCGGCAGGCGGCGCTGGGCCACCTGACCGCCGCCGAGGACGACGACGCGCCGTCCGGCCAGCAGCAGCCCCAGCGGGTAGGGCGTGACGGCCGAGCGGTCGTCCTGGGCTGCGGGTACGGGCATGGTGGCGCTCCAATTCTCCGGGGCGGTCCCCGTGCTCCGGCGGCACGGGGCTCCCGTCCTCGGGGAGCCCCGGCGCCGGGGTGGATCGTTCGGGTTCGGACCGGGAAGCGTCAGTGCTTCTCGGTGACGCCGGCCGAGTCGAAGGTAGCTACATCGTGCATCGCGCGGGCCGCCGACTGCACCAGGGGAAGGGCCAGCAGGGCGCCGCTGCCCTCGCCCAGGCGCAGGTCCAGGTCGATCAGCGGGCGCAGTCCGAGCTTGGCCAGCGCGGCCTTGTGCCCGGGCTCGGCCGAGCGGTGCCCGGCGATGCAGGCGGCCAGCACCTCGGGGGCGATGGCCTTGGCGACCAGCGCCGCCGCGCCGGCGATGACGCCGTCCAGGATGACCGGCGTCCGGAGGCTGGCCGCACCGAGCATGAACCCGGCCAGGGCGGCGTGCTCAAGGCCGCCGACCGCGGCCAGCACGCCGATCGGGTCGGAGGGGTCGGGACGGTGCAGCTCCAGCGCCGCCCGGATCACGGCGACCTTGCGGGCGTGGGTCTCGTCGTCGATGCCCGTGCCGCGGCCGGTCACCACGGACGGGTCCTCGCCGGTGAACACGGCGATCAGCGCGGCCGCCGGGGTGGTGTTGGCGATCCCCATGTCACCGGTGATCAGCGCCTTGTTGCCGGCCGCGACCAGGTCGCGGGCGGTCTCGATGCCGACCTCGATGGCGCGGAGCGCGTCCTCCCGGCTCATCGCCGGACCGGTGGTCATGTCGTCGGTGCCGGGCCGGACCTTGCGCGGCAGCAGCCCGGTGGTGCGGCCGGACTCGATCGCCGCGGGCAGCTCGGAGGCGACGCCGACGTCGACCACGCAGACCTCCGCGCCGAGCTGGGTGGCGAAGGCGTTCACCACCGCTCCGCCGGCCAGGAAGTTCGCCACCATCTGGGCGGTGACCTCCTGCGGCCAGTGGGTCACCCCCTGGGCGTGGACGCCGTGGTCGCCGGCGAAGACCGCGACACAGGCCGGCTCGGGGATCGGCGGGGGGCACTTCCGCGACAGGCCGCAGAGCTGCGCGGAGATTATCTCCAGCATGCCCAGCGAGCCTGCGGGCTTGGTCATCCGCTTCTGCCGGTCCCAGGCCTCGCCGAGCGCCTTGGCGTCCAGCGGCCTGATCCCGCGCAGGGTCTCCTGGAGCACGCTGTGCGGCTCCTCGCCGGGCAGCGCGCGGCGGCCGTAGGTCTCCTCGTGGACCACCCAGGACAGCGGGCGCTTCTTGGCCCAGCCGGCCTGTGCCAGCTCGGGCTCGGACGGGAACTCGTTGACGTACCCGACGCAGAGGTACGCCACCACGTCCAGGTGCTCGGGCAGGCCCAGCTCGCGGACCATCTCCTGCTCGTCGAAGAAGCTGACCCAGCCGACGCCGAGGCCCTCGGCACGGGCGGCGAGCCAGAGGTTCTCCACCGCGAGGGCCGCCGAGTACGGGGCCATCTGCGGCTGGGTGTGCCGACCGAGCGTGTGCCGGCCGCCCCTGGTGCGATCGGCGGTGACCACGATGTTGACCGGGGTCTCCAGGATCGCCTCGATCTTCAGTTCCTTGAACTGCTTGGCGCGGCCCTTGGGCAGCGACGCGGCGTAGGCGTCGCGCTGACGCTCGGCCAGCTCGTGCATCCGGGCCCGGGTCTTCGCGGAGCGGATCACCACGAAGTCCCAGGGCTGGGAGTAGCCGACGCTGGGCGCGGTGTGCGCGGCCTCCAAGACCCGGATCAGCACCTCGTGCGGGACCGGGTCGGACCGGAAGCCGTTGCGGATGTCGCGGCGCTCGCGCATCACCCGGTGCACGGCCTCACGCATGTCGTCGTCGTACGCGGGGGCGGCGGGGCCCAGCGGCTCGTGGTCCTCCGGCTCGACCTGATGCTCGGGGTCGGTGTCGGTGGCGGTGTCCGTGTCGGGCGCGGCGGCGAGAGGCTCGGCTTCGGCCTCGGCGCCGGACTGGGCCTCGGGCTCGATCCCGGCGTCGACCTCGACCTCGACCTCGGGCTGAGGCTCCGTCACCGTGCCGGTCACTGTGGCCTCGACCTCGGCCTGAGCCTCAGGGTCGGCCCCGGGCACGGCCTCGGCCACCGGGGCGGGCTCCTGCTGCTGGTCCTGGGCGGGCAGGTCGGCGGAGCCGGGCTGGGCGTCCCCGGCGAAGCCCTGGTCCGTCAGCAGACCGGATCCGACGGCCGTGACATCGACGGCGACGGGTTCCGCAGCGGGCTGCTCGGGTCCGGCGGCCGGCTCGGGGATCACGTCGGCGAGCTGGGCGGAGGGAGTGGCCATGAACGCGGCGATCCGGCTGCCGCCGCCCCTGGGCGCGGGGGCCTGCACGGGAGCCGAGGCCTCGACCGGGCTCGCGGCCGGGATCTCGGCGGCGGGCTCGCTCTGGTTGGCGGGCATGGTCTCGGCGACGGGCACGGTCTCGGCGACGGGCAGGGCCTCGGCGACGGGCAGGGCCTCGGGCTGAACCACCGGCTCGGCGACGGCGACGGGCACGGCCTCCGCCACCGGGGCGGCCTCGACCGGCGCGAAGGCGATCGGCTCGGCCACCACCGGCGCCGCCTGGGGCTGAACCACCGGCTCGGCCGCAACGGGCTCGACCGGCTGCGGGTCGGCTGCGGGTGCGTCGGCCGTCGGCGCCGCTGCGGCCACCGTCTCGGCGACCTGCGGCTCGACGACCCGGACCTCGACGGCCTGCGGCTCGACGGCTGCCGCCTGGGTGGGCTGCACGGCGGCGGGCTGCACGGCGGCGGGCTGAACGCCGTTGAGGGCCAGCGTGCCGGCGTCCTCGACGGTCGGCGGCGGCTCGGGCAGGGAGCGTCCGCCCAGCGTGCTGGCCGGGGACGGGAGCTGCGCGGGAACCGTCGGCAGCGGCTCGGTGGCCGAGGCCGTCGGCGGGGCCTCGACCTGGACCGCGGTCTGCGTGGCCGTCCGGGCCTCGGGCTGGGGCTGCGCCGGGTCCATGCCGGGCTGGTCCAGGTACTCGGGCCCCTGGTGCTGGGTTCCGGCCCCGGCGGCGCCGGAACCTGCGGGAAAGACCGATTCGCCATGGCTGGACGGACCACGGTCGGCGAGTGAGCGCACCGGCACCTGACCGGTCATCATCGACGGGTCGGGGATCGGCGGCCCGGCATGCAGCGGTCGACGCGGCGGGGCCACGACGGGCTGCGCGGGCTCGACGGCGGCGACGGGCTCGACGACGGGCTGCGACGACTGCGGAACGCCCGGAGGCATGAGCGGCGGCCAGGAGGGCGCGGGCGGCTCGGCCTGCGCACCCGGCGCCTCCGGTTCGACCGGGGCTGCTGCGGGCTCCGGCGTGAAGACCGCTGCGGCAGCGGGCGCGGGCTCCGGCGCGGGGGCGGCCGCCGCAAGCCCGTCCGCCACCGGCGCCGGGCCGGGGTCGGTGAAGGTGACAGGCAGCGGGTCGGTGAGCGGATCGGCCATGGGCGCAGCCGCGGCGGGCTCGGCAGCGAACACCGGCGCGAAGACCGGCGCGTAGACCGGGGCCGGGCCGGAGGCGTCCGACTGGTACTCGGGGAGCACCGGAGCGATCGGCTCACGCAGCACGGGCTCGCCCCAGGACCCCTGCGGACCGGGCATGAGCAGCTCGTCCTCGTCCTCGTCCAGGCCGTCCGGCTGGTCGAGGAAGGTGTACGGCGGCCGGACAACGCCCTGCTGCAGGGAGCCCTCGCCGCCGAAGGGGTCATGGCTTGCCTGCTCCCCGACCGAGGAGGGTCCTCCGGTCGGGACGTGGCCGGTATCGCTCATGTCACTCGCTCCTTCCAGGGCCGCGTGACGCCGCATGGCACGGTCACCGACCGCGTCCACCCAACGTTCCAGTCCTCGCCCCGTGGTGACGAAGCGATGGGCACCGGCCTGCTACCAACAACAACGACTGGACCGTGGCAACCGGCACGATCGCCCCGGACGTACTGGCATTCTTCCGGTCCGTCAGGCCCGGATCGGGCTGCCCACGTCCGTTCGGCATGTGGCCTGCGCCACGTTCGGCAACCGCTTCGCCGATCGGCGGAGGGCGACGAGAGCCGGGCGTCAGCCTACCTGTCGCCGCCGACATCACCGTCAGCGGTCGCCCCACAGGACGAACACAGGTGCGATTGGACTGCTCGTCCGGTCCGCCGCCGCGCCCGCTCCGACCAGCCCGGACAGCGGGGACGACTGGATCAGCGCGCCGTCGACGGTGTAGCCGACCTCGCCCATGGCCTGTCGTACCGCCTCGACCTGACGGAGGGTGCGCGGCAGCGCGACGATCCGCTCCGGCCGCCGTCCCAGGCAGGCCCGCAGCACATCGACGTCCCCGCGCACCAGTACGACATCGGGCTCGGGCAGGTCCGCGAGGACCGCCGGGGCGCTGCCGTGGACCGTCCGCACGTCCACCCCGTGGTGCCGGGCGCTGACGTCGATCCGGGCGCAGGCGTCGGCGTCCCGCTCCACGGCCAGTACTGCGGCCCCGGCCCGGGCCGCGTCCACCGAGAGCGCGCCGTCGCCCGCTTCCACGTCCCAGAGCAGGTCTCCGGGGCGCGGGCCGAGCCGGGCCATGACCAGAGCGCGGACCGCGGCGGGGAGACCGGCGCCGACCGCCCCACCGGAGACCGCCTCGGCGCGGACCTCGGCGCGGGCCTCCGAGCCGGACGGGCTCGTCGCGGCCGAGGCCTGGCCGCCGGTCGGTCCCGGGCGCCAGACCGATTCGGCCGCCCAGCCGCGCTCCGTACCCGGGAATCCCAGCGGCCGTCCGGCCAGCCAGCCCGAGGACGCGTCGGACCCCATCGGGCCGCCGCCGATGACGATCACCACATTGGGGTCGCGCCACAGGTGGTCCGGCACCCGGTCCGAGGTCAGTACGGTGATCTCCTCGTCCGGGGTGCCGAGGGCCTCGCAGATCACGAACGTTCGGTGAACATCGCGGAGCATCAGCGCCAGTTCGGACGGACCGGCCCCGGGCGAGGTCAGCACCGCGACCTTCGGGTGCGCGCGGCAGACATTGGCCGCCCGGCGCAGCCCCCGGCCGTGGGTGCTCACCACCTGGGCGTCGTCCCAGGGCATCCCGGCCCGGGCGAAGGCCGCGGCGACGGAGGAGACCGCCGGCAGGACCTCCAGTTCGAGGCCGTACTCGGGGCGGCGCAGGGTGCGGACGACGCCGAAGAATCCGGGGTCACCCTCGGCCACGACCACGGCCGTGCCCCGATGGTCGGCGATGCGCCTGGCGACCAGGGTCACACTGCCGAGGGCCATCCGTTCGGCGCCGGCCGACAGTCGCAGATTCTGCAGCTGATAGCTGCCACCGGCGACCAGGGTCGCCGCGTCGAGTGCTGACTGTGCGGTCTGCGACAGCGGTGATCCGTCCCAGCCGATCACCGTGACCCGGTCAGCCATCGCGGCTGCTCCCCCTGCTGTGTCGTTGCCCGAACTGCGCCCGGGGGCAGCCTAGCCGGTGCGATCACCAGTGCGGGTCATGACGATGACCGTTCGGGTCCGCATCGTCGAGGGCGTCCAGACCGTCCAGGTCCTCGGGCAGCAGGCTCCACAGGATCAGGTCGCTGCGGGCCCGGCCCGCCGCCTCGCCGTCGCGCACGATCCAGGCGTTGCGCAGCACGCCCTCGCTGATGCAGCCGACCTTCTGGGCCACCTGCTGGGCGGCGCTGTTCCCGGCCGCCGTACGCAGTTCCAGCCGTTCGAACTTCTGGTCCTCGAAGAGCCACTGGGCGACGCCGCGCAGGGCTTCCACCGCATAACCCTCGCCCCGGGCCCACGGTCCGGTGACGACCTCGGCCTCGGTGGCGCGCAGCCGCCAGTCGGTCCGGCGCAGCCGGACGCTGCCGACCAGGCGCTGGGTGAGGAACTCGTGGACGGCCAGGACCAGGCCCCGGCCGCGGGTGCGTTCGGCGGGTGCGCGCAGCGAGACCCACTCGCGGGCGTCGTCGAGGGTGTACGAGTGGGGCACGGTGGTCCAGGTCCGGACGAGCTCGTCGGTCATCATCTCGGCCAACGCGGGGACGTCCTCCGGCTCGAAGGCTCGCAGCACCAGCCGATCGGTGCTGATCGAGATCTCGGGGAAATTGGACGTCATCACCACTGCTCCTGCCTGTCCCCGCCTCTTCGGCGGAGCTACAGGAACGATCATGCTCCTGTGGGGGTCGCCTCGTCATCCCTTTGGTGCGGCGTGCCGGGTGTGAACACGCCGCGCCTCCAGGAGAGCTGACGGCACGGACCCTACGCTGTTGCCGCGAGTTCCGGGACGGCCTTTTCCAGGCCGATGAAGCTGAGCCGGGTGTTGACTTCCTCGACCTGGGTCTGCCGGTAGCCGAGGCGCTGGTAGAGCCGGAGGTTGCCGAGACTGCGGTGTCCGGTGAACAGCCGGTAGGCGAGTACCTGCTGCTCGCCCTCGGCCAGGAGTTCCTCCATTCGGCGCACAAGGCGGGTGCCGAGACCGTGGCGCTGCATCCGGGGGTGCACGCAGAGCCGGCCTATCCTGCCCACGCCGTCCTGGTCGACCCAGCCGCGTACGCTGCCGACGACCTCGTCGCCGAGACGGGCCACCAGAACGTGACGCTCCTTCAGTTCCTCGCGGAGGCTGTCCAGGGTCTGGGTCAGCGGTTCTATCGCCCAGTCCCCGTACAGCTCGGCCTCGCTCTGGTAGCAGAGGTACTGAAGCTTGAGGATCCGCTCGGCGTCGTCCTCGGTGGCGATCGAGGTGGTCACACTCATGCCCATGCGCGCTTTCCTCCCTTTCCTGTTCCACCCCGGCCGCGAGGATGAGGGGATGCGACCGGGTTGCCCTGACCGGAGGTAGGTCGACCCCTTGCGGGGCCGGGCGTACGTTTCAAAGCCCACTACCCATCCGTCCGTCTTTTCCAACCTACGGATGGACGGGATGGTAAGCAGATATGACAACTGAACCTCTTTGGTCTTGCGCGGAGCCTACCCAGCCGATCGGAACCCCTCGCTCCGCAGGTGCTCGCACGAGTCAAATCTCACACCGCGAACGCCCCTGACCACCCCCGTGCGGCCGCCACAGCCGTTCCCGCCGTTCAGCCGATCGGGTGACACTGCTCCCCCGCGCCCCGGCCCGCGCTACTCCGGCTGCAGCACGCGTCCGACCTGCCAGGCCCGGCGCAGGCAGGCCAGGCAGCGGGCGCGGGTCGGCCCGATGCTGCCGAGCGGCATCGACAGCTCCTCCGCCAGCTCCCGGTAGCTGTAGCCGGGCGACTCCAGCAGCGCGGTGACCAGCCCGGCGCAGCGGCCGGGCAGCCGGGCCACCGCGGCCCGGAGCACCCGTTCGCGCTCGGCGGCGAGGGCCTGCTGCTCGGGCCCCGGCGGTGCGGCCCGCGGACGCAGACCGGCGGCGGTCTCACTCTCGGCCGCCGTCCGCCGCTCCGCCGCCGCCCGGCGGAACTCCTGCACCGTCAGCGCCCGCAGCCGGGCCGTCGGCCGGGACACCCGGGGCTCGGCCGAGGCCCGCAGCCAGACCTGCTGCTCCAGATCGTCCGGGTCGAGGCCGTGGGCCCCGGCCAGGGCCCGGACCAGGCCCACAAAGCTGTCCCGCAGGGCGGGATCGGCGGCGGTCGGCGTCATCGGCTGCTCCCGACGTCCGTGCCTCTCTCGACGGAGGCATTCGACCGGGAAGAGTGCACGGCAGCCTCCCCCGTTCCCGTTCGCGCC
>Ga0302314_10021420_pt1 | contig 10644 bp, 8 predicted proteins | sample III_Palsa_N2_3_FD_200533 | JGI IMG/M metagenome (GOLD analysis project Ga0302314, IMG submission 200533) | Peat permafrost microbial communities from Stordalen Mire near Abisko, Sweden - III_Palsa_N2_3 | ecosystem: Environmental > Terrestrial > Soil > Palsa > Peat permafrost | place: Sweden... | reverse complement strand
TGGCTCGTTCCTGCGAGCGGAGGCCGAACGCGTCGATCTCCGCGCGGGACAGCATGCGATTCCTGGCGATCCGTTCCGCGGCGACGAACTGATTCGGCAGGTCGATGTCCCAGCTGTCCGGCCGCGGCGAGCCGACCTCGGTGCCGACGTTCGAGCGCAGCGGCACCCGTGACATGGCCTCCACACCGCACCCGACGCCGACGCTGATCGCGTCGGCCGCGATGAGGCCGGCGATCAGGTGGACGGCGTGCTGCGCGGAACCGCACTGGGCGTCCAGGGTCAGGCAGCCCGCCTGGTGCGGCAGTCCCGCGTGCAGCCAGGCGGTCCTTGTGACGTTGTTCGACTGTTCGCCCGCCTGCGTCACGCAGCCGCCCGCGACCTGCTCGATGACCGCGGGCTCGATGCCCGCCCGGTCGGCAAGCGCGGCCTGCGCCGCGCCGAGGATCTCGGCCGCGTGCAGTCCCGATAGCGTGCCGCCGCGCCTGCCTATCGGAGTGCGCACGGCCTCGACGATCACCGCGGTTCCCACCAGGATCACTCTCCGATCGCGTGCTCTTCTGTTCCCATCGGTTCCATCGGAGTAGCCGATGTGCTGTAATCAAACTAGAACACGTTTCACTTCTAGGCCAATCGGAGGCAGCCGTGGCCGTGCCGGATATCCCACCGGGGTTCGACTTCACCGATCCGGATCTCTACGCGAGCAGGGTCCCGACGGAGGAGTTCGCCGAGCTGCGCCGGACCTCGCCGGTCTGGTGGAACGCTCAGCGCCGCGGCTCCGCGGGCTTCGATGACGACGGCTTCTGGGTGGTGACAAGGCACGCCGACATCATCGACGTCTCCAAGCGCAGCGACGTCTACTCAAGCTGGGAGAACACCGCGCTCATCCGCTTCGACGAGAGCATCGACAGGGACTCCATCGAGATGCAGCGGGTGATCCTGCTGAACATGGACCCGCCGCAGCAGACCAAGGTGCGCGGGATCGTGTCCCGCGGCTTCACGCCACGAGCGATCGGCAACCTCGAGGGCAACCTGCGGGGGCGTGCCGAGCGCATCGTGGCCACCGCCCTCGCCGAGGGAACCGGTGATTTCGTCGCGGACGTCGCGTGCGAACTGCCGCTCCAGGCGATCGCGGAACTGATCGGCGTGCCGCAGGAGGACAGGAAGAAGATCTTCGAGTGGTCGAACCAGATGATCGGCTACGACGACCCAGAATTCTCCGACGCAGGAACCATCGCGGCGATGGAGATCCTGACGTACGCCATGGAGATGGCCGAGAACCGTAAGGTCGAACCGCGCGACGACATCATCACCAAGCTGGTCAACGCCGAGATCGACGGTGAGCAGCTGTCGTCGGACGAGTTCGGCTACTTCGTGCTCATGCTCGCGGTCGCGGGCAACGAGACCACCCGCAACGCGATCTCGCACGGGATGCAGGCGTTCTTCGACCACCCGGAGCAGTGGGAGCTGTTCAAGTCGGAGCGGCCGGAAACGGCGGCCGACGAGATCATCAGGTGGGGCACGCCGGTGACGGTGTTCCAGCGCACCGCGACCGCCGACACCGAGCTCGGCGGCAAGCAGATCAAGAAGGGGCAGCGGGTCGGCCTGTTCTACCGGTCGGGCAACTTCGACGAGAACGTCTTCGACCACCCCGAGCGGTTCGACATCTTGCGTGACCCCAACCCGCACCTCGGCCTCGGCGGCTTCGGCGCGCACTACTGCCTGGGCGCCAGCCTCGCCAAGCTAGAGATCGGCCTGATCTTCAACGCCATCGCCGACGCGATGCCCGACATCCGTCAGGCGGGCGACCCGGAGCGGCTGCGGTCCGGCTGGCTCAACGGCATCAAGCGCCTGCCGGTCACCTACCGCTAGCCGTCGGCCCGGCCGCGGGCGCTCATTTGTCCGATTTATCATCATAAGCACACCAAGATCAACCTAGCGCTGAAGATTTGACCGCCTGGGACCGGTTCAATCTTCAGCGCTATGGATTTGACCGCCGAGCGCGCGTCATAAGCGGCGATCGGGTGGAAGTTTGCCCGATACGGACGGCACGGTCCGTTCTGGATGATGGATTTGTTTCTAGCCCGCCGTGCTCGATACCACCCACATCGAGAAGTACTGCGACCCGCCACCGTAGGCATGCCCGAGCGCGGTAGCCGCACCGGGCACCTGGTGCGCGCCCGCCTTGCCCATCACCTGCAGCGCCGCCTCGGCGAACCGCAGCAGGCCCGACGCGCCTATGGGGTTGGAGGACAGGACGCCGCCGGACGGGTTGACCGGCAGCTTGCCGCCTATCTCGGTCTCGCCCGACTCGGTCAGCCGCCAGCCCTCGCCGGGTGCGGCGAAGCCGAGGTTCTCCAGCCACATCGGCTCGTACCAGGAGAACGGAACGTAGATCTCGGCCACGTCGATTTCGTCAATCGGGGACGTGATGCCGGCATGCCGCCACAGCGCGGCCGCGGCCTCGGCCCCGGCTCGCGGGTTCACCGGGTCCTTGCCGGAGAACATCGTCGGCTCGGTCCGCATCGAGGTCGCCCGTATCCACGCCACCGGCCCGGGAGAGGCGGCCGCGGCCTGCTCGTCGCCGATGACTATCGCGCACGCGCCGTCCGACGACGGGCAGGTCTCGTCGTACCTGACCGGATCCCAGAGCATCGGGGAGGCCTGCACCGATTCAAGCGTGACGTCCGGCTGCTGCAGATGGGCGTACGGGTTCAGCGCGCCGTTGCGCCGGTCCTTGACCGCGACCATCGCGCCGATGTGCGACGGCGCGCCGCTGCGGCGGATGTAGGCGCGGATGTGCGGCGCGAAGTAGCCGCCGGCGCCGGCCACGACCTGAATGCTGAACGGCGGCGCGATCGACAGCGCCCACATGGCGTTGGACTCCGACTGCTTCTCGAACGCCACCGCGAGCACCCGCCGGTGAATGCCCGCCTGCACGAGGTTGGCCGTGACGATGCCGGTGGCGCCGCCGACCGAGCCCGCGGTGTGCACCCGCAGCAGCGGCTTGCCGACCGCGCCGAGCGCGTCCGCCAGGTAAAGCTCGGGCATCATCACGCCCTCGAACAGGTCGGGCGCCTTCCCGACCACGATCGCGTCGATGTCGTCGAAGGTGAGCCCGGCGTCGGCGAGCGCGCGGTCCGCCGCCTCACGGCACAGCCCCGCGATCGACACGTCCGTGCGCTTGGACCGGTGCCTGGTCTGTCCCACCCCTAGAACCGCGGCTCTCATCGACCCTCCATGACACAGACCAGGTTCTGTTGCAGCGCCGGACCGCTTGTCGCGTGCCCTAGCGAACATGACGCGCGGCCGGAGATGATCGCCTCCGCCGCGCAGCCGATCCGCGCAAGACCCGCGGCGAACATCGGGTTGGCGCAGAGCGCGCCGCCCGAGGGGTTGACGTCGACCTTGTCGCCGAGCCCGAACGTCCGGCGCAGCAGGATCTCCTGATGCGTGAACGGCGCGTGCAGTTCGGCGACGTCGACGGGTTGCTCGCCAGCCGGCCCGAGCGGGGCGAGCGTGAGCAGGTCCCGCGCCCCGAGCGATCCCGACTCGATCCGGTGTCCGAACCAGGTGATCCAGGCCGGCCGATCGCACAGCTCGCGCGCCCGCTCGCCGGACGCGAGTATCACGACCGCGGCACCGTCGCCGACCGGAGCGCAGTCGTGCGCGCGCAGCGGCTCGGCGACGTAGGGCCGGCCAAGCAGTTCCTCGATGGCGACATCGCCCGACACCTGCGCCCGCGGGTTGGAGACCGCCGCCGCCCGGCTGCGCGCCGCGACCTCCGCCATGTCCTTCTCGGTCCACAGACCGGCCTCGATACCGAGCCGCGCCTGCAGTGCGGCGACCGACACCGAGTCAGGCCACAGCGGTGCCACCAGGTACGGGTCGAGCTGGAGCGCGAGCACCCGCCGCAGCTGCGCCCCGGAGGATTTACCGAACCCGTACGCCAGGGCGATCTCCGCCTCGCCGCAGGCGATCTTCACCCACGCCTCGTAGAGCGCCCACGCGCCGTCCATTTCCACGTGCGATTCCATGATCGGCGGGACCGCGCCGATCGCGTCCACCGCCTGCACGAAGGAGAACGCACGTCCGGCCAGGTAGTCCGAGGACCCCGAGCACCAGAACCCGATGTCGGCCTTGGTCAGTCCGGTCGCGCGGAACACCTCGGCGAAGATCGGCACAAGCATCTCCACGCCGCCGGTAGTCGCGTCCTCGCGGACCCCAACGGGCGACTGCGCGAAGCCGACGATGGCCACCTCGGTCAAATGAACCTCGCATAGGTCTCGTACGGGGCGTCCGGCTCGTCGGCCGGCCCGAAGTGGCTGATGTTCTCGGCCGTCGTGTCCCATTCCTCGCGCGGCCGCCATACCGCCCGCACGCGCATGCCCAGGTGCACCTCGCTGGGCTCGCAGCCGAGTATGAGGTGCTGGAACGCGATATCCGCCCCGTCGAGCAGCACCGCCGCTGCCACGTACGGCGGCGTGACGCGCTGGCCCGGGTACCCCACGTTCACGATGGAGAACGTGGTGACCGTTCCGGTGTCGGAGAGCTCGACCACGCTGTCGGCGGGCACACCGTCGGCGGGACAGACCCCCCTGGACGGGATGTAGACCTTGCCGCACGCGGGGCAGTGCTGCCCGATCAGCCGGCCTTCGGCCAGGCCGCGCAGGTAGGTGCTCTCCGCGGCGGAGGCGGTGTGCTCGTAGCGCAGCCGCACGGGGGTGATCGTCATGGTGACGGGATCGGAGTCCGCCAGGGTTCGCGGCCAGCCGACAAAGGCAGGCTCGTCGGACGGCTCGAAGCACGCGATGTCGCGTATGCTGCCCACCCGGTCGGCCGCCCAGCGCGCCCGGACGCGCATTCCTGTCCGCATCGCGGCGGCCGATCCGGCGTCCACCGCGTGCAGCATCGCGGTATCCGCGCCGTCCAGCCGGATAAGCGCCCATCCGAACGGGTGGTCAAGGGGCTGGTCCGTCAGCGGATCCGGCATCCACGACCAGCTCACCACGGTCCCGGCCGGCCCGACCTCGACCAGTTCGGTCGGCGGCCGGGTCGTCACGGGGTCGTACTCGAACGGCGGCGCGTGCACCCGGCCGTCCGCGCCGCGCGCCCCGAGGATGCGCCGCTCCCGCAGCGCGGTCATGAACTGGCCGAGTACAGGACCGAGCGACCGCGTGTAGTCAAACGCGATCTCCATCGGTGCGCGCAGCTGGGTATCGCTCACGTGATCCATTGTAGAACGTGTTCTAGTAATTGCTTGTCTGATCTTAGAACGCGTTCTAGATTGGGCCCGTGAGTGACATCGGCTTGTGGACCATAGCGGCACAGACCCCGGACCGTCCGGCGGTGATCGAGCCCGACGGTACGGTCGTCAGCTACGCCGCGCTCGCCGCGGCGGCCGACCAGTTCGGGCGGGGCCTGCAGGCCCTCGGGCTCGCCACCGGCTCAACCGTGGCCGCGATGCTGCCGAACGGCTCTGACGCGCTCGCGCTGTTCTTCGCCGCGATCGAGACCGGCCTGTACATCGTGCCGGTGAACTGGCACTTGGCCGCGGCCGAGGTCGCCTACATCCTCGGCGACAGCGAGGCCGCCGCTTTCGTGGCGCACGAGAGATTCGCCGAAGTCGCGGCCGCCGCGGCGGACCAGGCGGGGATCGACCCAGGGGCCAGGTTCGCGGTCGGCGCCGTCCCCGGGTTCACGTCCCTCACCGAGCTGGGCAAAGACGGCAGCGGCCGCCCGCGGGAGCGCACGACGGGCGCTCCCATGCTCTACACGTCGGGCACGTCGGGCCGCCCCAAGGGCGTGCGCCGCAAGTTGACCGGCGAGGATCCGGATGCGGTGGCGCCGTACACCACCTGGTTCTTCGGCATCTTCGGGCTCGCGCCGTTCGACGGCCACGTCCACTTGTGCTGCTCGCCGCTCTACCATACGGCCGTCCTGAACTTCGCGACGATCTCCATTCAGCTCGGCCACCCGGTCGTCCTGATGGACCGCTTCGATCCGGAAAACCTGCTCGCCCTGGTTGAGCGGCACCGCGTGACCAGCAGCCACATGGTGCCGACACAGTTCCGGCGGCTGCTCGCGCTGCCCGAGCCAGTCCGTTCCCGGTACGACGTCAGCTCGCTGCGCACCATGATCCACGCCGCCGCACCGTGCCCGCAGGAGGTCAAGCGGCGGATGCTCGACTGGTGGGGGCCGGTGGTGGTCGAGTATTACGCGGCGACCGAAGGCGGTGGGAGCGTCATCACCGCGCAGGAGTGGCTGGCCAAGCCGGGCTCTGTCGGCACGGCCTGGCCTGGTTCGGAGGTTCGGGTCCTCGACGACAACGGCGACGACCAGCCGACGGGGGAACCCGGCCTCGTCTACATGCGGATGGGCGCCTCCACCTTCGACTACTACAAGGACGAGGAAAAGACGCTCGCCTCCCGCGCCCGGGGCATGTTCACCGTCGGCGACATCGGCTACCTCGACTCCGACGGCTACCTCTTCCTCTGCGATCGCAAGGGCGACATGATCATCTCGGGCGGAGTCAACATCTACCCGGCGGAGATCGAATCGGAGCTGTCCTGCCACCCGGCGGTCGCCGACGTCGCCGTCTTCGGCATCCCGCATGAGGAGTGGGGCGAGGAGATCAAGGCCGTGGTGCAGCCGGCGGACGGCATCACCCCGGGGCCGGAACTGACCGCGGAGCTGCTCGGTTTCCTCGACGGGCGCATCGCCAAATTCAAGCTGCCAAGAACCATCGACTACGTGGCGGAACTGCCGCGTGATCCCAACGGGAAGCTCTACAAGCGGCGGCTCCGCGATCCCTACTGGGCCGCTCGCGACCGGGCGATCTAAAAAGCCTTTCATCCCGAACGGACCGCGGCGACTCTCTCAGGCGTCGCGGAATTCCGGCCGCCGCTTCTCCGCGAAGGCACGCGGGCCCTCCCGCGCGTCTTCGCTGGCGAACACCGTCGCGCCCAGCTTGGCCTCGATCGCGAACGCGTCGTTCTCGGCCATGCCCTCGGTCTCTCGCATCGCGGCGAGGATCGCGCGCACGGCGACCGGGCCGTTCGCGGCGATCGCGTCGGCGATCTCGAGCGCCTTGGCCAGCGCCTGCCCGTCCGGCACGACGTGGCCGATGAGGCCCATCGAGGCCGCCTCGGCCGCTGCGATATGCCGCCCGGTCAGCAGCAGGTCGGCCGCCAGCGTGTAAGGGATCTGCCTGGGCAGCCGCACCGCCGAGCCGCCGAGCGGGAACAGGCCCCAGCGCGCCTCTGAGACGCCGAACCGCGCGCTCTCGCCGGCCACCCGAATGTCGCATGCCTGCAAGATCTCGGTGCCGCCAGCGATCGCGGGCCCCTCCACGGCGGCGATCAGCGGCTTGGTCAGGCGGCGCCCCTTGAGCAGCGGCTCTATCACCGACAGGTCGAAGTCGCCAAGCCGCGAACCAGGATGGTCGCTGGTCATCGCCTTGAGGTCGGCACCCGCGCAGAACGCGCCGCCCGCCCCGGTCAGCACGCACACCCGAATGCCGGGGTCGGCATCGACCCGATCCCAGGCCTGCCGCATGAGCGCCATCATCGGCCCGCTGAGCGCGTTGCGCGCCTGTGGCCTGTTCATCGTGACGACAAGGACGTGTCCGCGCTGCTCGATCAGCGCGTGTGGCTGCTCGCTCATAACCTGCTTTCCGCGCTCGGGTCTTGCCCTAAACAGTAACACGTTCTAGTTTCTACCCATGGCACTGAATATGGCCGACCTCTTCGAGCATGCCGCCGACGCCTTCCCCGAGCGGGTCGCGCTGATCTACGGCGAGCGTCAGGTCACTTACCGAGAGCTCGAAGACGAGGCCAATCGCCTGGCCCATCACCTGGCCGCCCAGGGAGCCTGTCCCGGCAGCCACGTCGGCCTCTATGCGCGCAACTCCATCGAGGCCGTGGAAACGCTGCTCGCCGCCATCAAGCTCCGCGCCGTGGCCATCAACATCAACTACCGGTATGTGCGAAACGAACTGGCGTATTACCTGCGGGACGCCGACCTGTCCGCCCTCGTCTACGATCAGGGTCTTGCTCCGGTCGTGGACGCCGTGGTGCCACAGGAACTGCCGCGCGTATCGATCGGCGGTAACTTCGACGAGGCCGTGTCGGCCGCGTCGGGAGCACGTGACTTCGGCCCGCGCAGCCCCGATGACATCTACATCATCTACACCGGTGGCACCACCGGGCATCCGAAGGGCGTCATGTGGCGTCACGAGGACATCTGGCGCACGCTCGGCGGCGGCATCGATTTCATCACCGGCGAGCGGCTTGAAGACGAGTGGGCACAGTCCCGCAAGGGCGCCGAGGGTGACGGGATGGTCCGGATGGCCCCCGCGCCGCTCATCCACGGCGCCGCCATGGTGGCCACGCTGGCATGCCTGTTCGTCGGGGACACCGCCGTGATTTTGCCGAAGTTCGATCCGCACGCGCTCTGGGACGCGGTGCAGCGGCACAGGGTCAACGTGCTGTCGATCATCGGCGACGCGATGGCCAGGCCGCTGATGGAGGCGCTGGCCGCCGGGGCCTACGACACGTCCTCGCTTGTCTCCCTCAATTCGACGGCCGCGCTGTTCTCGCCCGCCGTCAAGGAGGCGACCGCGTTGGCGCTGCCCAACGTGTTCATCAGCGAGGCGATCGGCTCGACCGAGACCGGCTTCGCCGGCATCGCGTTCGTCAGCGCGGATAGCGATCACCGGGGCGGTACCACGGTCACGGCCGGTCCTGACGTCATCGTGATCGACGAGGCGGGCGGGGTGTGCGGTCCCGGGCAGACAGGGAAGCTGGCGCGCGGCGGGCACATACCGCTCGGCTATTACAAGGACCCGGTCAAGACCGCCGAGATGTTCACCGAGGTGAACGGCAAGCGCTACGCCGTCCCAGGCGACTGGGCCCGGATAGAGGAAGACGGCGCGCTCACCCTGCTCGGCCGGGGCAACACCTGCGTGAACAGCGGCGGCGAGAAGATCTACCCGGAAGAGGTGGAGGGCGCGCTGAAGTCGCATCCCGACGTGTTCGACTCGCTGGTCATCGGCGTGCCCGACGATCGCCTGGGTCAGCGGGTGGCCGCGCTTGTCCAGCTTCGCCCCGGTGTCACCTCCGACCTGGCCGCGTTGCAGGCCCATGTCCGCGGTCAGATCGCCGGTTACAAGGTGCCGCGCACCGTCTGGTTCGTGGATTCTGTCGGCCGCACCGTATCGGGCAAGGCCGACTACGGCTGGGCGCGCCGGTACGTCGCCGAGCATTCTCCCGCCACTCAAGCTCAACCAGAGAGGGCCCCCTGACCGTGCGGACGCCCATTTGCGACCTGCTTGGCATCGAGTACCCGATCGTCGGCTTCACTCCGTCCGAGCAGGTCGCCGCCGCGATCAGCCGGGCCGGCGGCATGGGAGTGCTCGGCTGCGTGCGATTCAACGACCCCGCCGAGCTAGACGCCGTCCTTGACTGGATGGACGCCAACACCGACGGCCGGCCGTACGGCGTGGACGTGGTCATGCCGGCCAGGGTGCCCGCGGAAGGCGCCGTCAGGGACCTGGAAGAGATGATCCCGCAGGCGCACAGGGACTTCGTCCAGCGGACGCTGCGCGATCTTGGCGTGCCGCCATTGCCGGACGGCGCGCCCGGCGGCGAGGGCGTGATCGGCTGGCTGCATTCGGTCGCGCGCAAGCATGTCGAGGTCGCGCTCGCCCACCCCGCGCGCCTGATCGCGAACGCGCTCGGCCCGCCGCCGCCTGACATCATCTCAAGCGCGCACGAGCGCGGCATGCTGGTGGCGGCGCTGGCGGGGAAGGCGGCGCACGCTCGCGACCAGATAGCAAGCGGCGTGGACATTGTCGTCGCCCAGGGGGCCGAGGCCGGCGGCCACACCGGCGAGATCGGGAGCATGGTGCTCGTACCGGAGATCGTCGACGCGGTCGGCGATCGGGTGCCGGTGCTCGCCGCGGGCGGGATCGGCTCCGGGCGCCAGATCGCCGCCGCGCTCGCGCTCGGCGCCGCCGGGGTCTGGATGGGCTCGGCCTGGCTCCTCACCCAGGAATACGCGCTGACGACCTCCGCGCCCGCGGTACAGCAGGCACTGCTCGCGGCCACGTCGTCCGATACCGTCCGCTCGCGGATCTACAGCGGGAAACCCGCGCGGCTGCTCAAGAACCGCTGGACGGCGGCGTGGGAGCAGCCGGACGCTCCCGAGCCGCTGCGGATGCCGCTGCAGAACCTGCTCGTCGCGCAGGCGCACCAGCGACTCATGCATTCGGGGGAGCCGGACGTGGTGCCGATGCCCGCCGGGCAGATCGTGGGCCGGATCACCGAGATTCGCCCGGTAGCCGATGTGATCGCGACGCTCGTGCGCGAGACCAACGAGGCCCTTGACCGGCTGCGAGAGGTGCGGTGAGGGCGGGCGGGTCGGGATGAAGACAGCCGTAACGGCCGGCTACTGGGGTGCCGGCCCCCCGCAGGGCGCGGCGGACCTGTTTGACGCCGCCGAGCGCCTCGAACTCGATCAGGTCTGGACGGCGGAAGCCTACGGCAGCGACGCGTGGACGCCGCTGGCCTGGTGGGGATCGCGGACGTCGCGCGTTCGCCTGGGCACGGCGGTCTCGCAACTGTCGGCGCGGCCGCCGACGACCCA
>Ga0302314_10021418_pt1 | contig 10645 bp, 14 predicted proteins | sample III_Palsa_N2_3_FD_200533 | JGI IMG/M metagenome (GOLD analysis project Ga0302314, IMG submission 200533) | Peat permafrost microbial communities from Stordalen Mire near Abisko, Sweden - III_Palsa_N2_3 | ecosystem: Environmental > Terrestrial > Soil > Palsa > Peat permafrost | place: Sweden... | reverse complement strand
GGACGTGAGGCCGCGCTGGTCGACGGGCTCTCCCCGGCCGAGCGCACCATGCTCATCGGACTGCTGGACAAGCTGGCCACCAGTGCCGCCGAGCGCACGGCCGGGAGGGACCCGCGGGTGATCCAGGCCACTTCCGACTGATGTCACGTCCGGGCCCGGACGTCGGTCCCATGAGCATCGGCACGATCGACGCTCGGCACCGACGGAGGACGGACACCATGGTCGCCGTGGAGGACGCGGCGCGGGCGATCGCCCTGGCCGTGCAGTCCGGTCGCGCCGGACGCGCCTACAACATCACCGACGACACCCCGGTCAGCTTCGCCGACCACGTACGGGCGGTCGCGGAGGCCTTCGGCACCCCGCGCCCGATGTCCGTGCCCATGTGGGTACTGCGGGCCACCCCGCTGGCCCACAGCATCATGGGCACCGATCTGCGGCTCGGCAACACCAGGGCCAAGGCCGAGCTCGGCTGGGAGCCGAGCTGGGCGGACAGCCGGCGGGGAGTGCGGGGGCTTGCCGAGGCGGAGGGTCGCCTGGCAGCGTGACATCCATGGTCGACACCTTCCGAGCCCCTGCACAGGACGATCCCTTCACCGAGTACCGGCGGCTTCTCTTCGCGACCGCCTACCGGATGTTGGGGACCGTCGCGGACGCCGAGGACGTGCTGCAGGACGCCTGGCTGAAGTGGGCCGGGGTGGACCGTGGAACGGTGGTCCACCCCAAGTCCTATCTGGTCCGCACGGTGACCAACCTGTCGTTGAACCGGCTCACCTCGGCCCGGGCCACCCGTGAGTCCTATGTCGGCCCGTGGCTCCCGGAACCGCTGCTGACCGCACCTGACGTCGCCGAGGAGGCGGAGACGGCCGACTCGGTCTCGCTGGCGATGCTGGTGGTGCTGGAGTCGCTCAGCCCCATCGAGCGGGCGGTCTTCGTCCTGCGCGAGGTGTTCGGCTACTCCCATGCGGAGATCGCCGAGGTGCTCGACCGCAGCGAGGCGGCGGTCCGGCAGACCGCCCACCGGGCCAAGGCGCAGGTGCAGGCCCGCCGGCCCCGCTACGACACGGACGACGCAGAGCGCCGACAGGTCACCGAGAAGTTCCTGGCCGCCTGCGCCGGTGGTGACCTCAACGAGGTGATGGCGCTGCTGGCGCCGGACGTGACCGCCTGGTCCGACGGCGGCGGCAAGGTCACGGCTGCCCGTCGGCCGCTGTACGGCCCCGACCACGTCGCCCGCTGGCTGCTGGGAGTGCTGGCCAAGCCCGGAGTGCGGGACCAAGCCGTGGAGTTCACAAAGGTCAACGGCCAGTCGGGCGTGCTGTTCGGCCTGGCGGACCAGCCCACCGCAGTGCTGGTGCTCGATCTGGCGGACGGGCGCATCCAGGGCTTGCGGCTGCAGCTCAACCCCGACAAGCTCCGGGCCGTGGCCCCGCCCACCGGCGGCGCGAGTTGGTGACCGGCGTTGGTGCTGACGGTTGTGCTGACGGTTGTGGTGCTGACGGTGGTGGCCGGCGTTGGTGGTGACCCGCTCGTGGCTCAGCCGCAGTCCGGGCAGCCGGCAGCGGAGGGCTGCGGAGCAGCGGAGGGCTGCGGACAGCCCAGCTCGCACCAGACGGTCCGGCTCTCGCGGTCGCCGTAGGCGTCCCAGCGGCGGGCCAGTGCCTCCACGATGGACAGGCCGCGTCCGCTCTCCTCCCGCTCCTCGTGCAGCACCTGCGGAACGTCCTGGCCGCCCTGGTCGGTGACGCTGATCCGCAGACCGTCCGAACAGCTCTCCACTGCGACGACGAAGAAGCCGCCGGGACTGCCCGAGCGAGTGTGCAGGACCGCGTTTCCGGCCAACTCGCTGACCAGGAGGCAGGCGTCGTCGGCCAGTTCCCGGCAGCCCGCCTGTCCGACCACCTCCGCCAGGTAGGCCCGCGCCGCGGAGATCTCGCAGGGCTGCCCGGGAAAGCAGCGGCTCCAGCACCGCTCCGCCGTACAGCCCTCCGCACCGCGCCAGGCCGCACCCCGCCGTTCCTCGCCCTGCCGATCCGCACCCTGCCGATCCGCACCCTGCTGGTCCTCACCCCGCGGGTCCTCAACCCGACGTCCCTCACCCCGCCACACCTCCACGCGCCGTTCCTCCTCGCGTCGCTCCTCCCCTCGCAGGAGATCCCGCACCCCCCACCGTCCCGGGACGGCCTGGAGGACGAGCAGAGCCGTGTCGTCCTTCAGCATCCCCTCGGTGAATCGCATGACTCTTCCTCCACTGCTCTGGCGGCGGGGTCCGCCGAGGCGCCCTGGCCGGGCAGTCCGACCGCGCGAGCCGCAGGGCGGAGCTGTACCGGTTCAACGGCGGCGGATCCGAGGCGGAGACCGACCGGAGGAACCGGCTCGGGTGGGACCCCGAGGCCCGTCGAGGGTGATCGACAGAGCGGGTTCGGGGACTCGGCCCGGCTGTGGAACGTGCCACTCGCTCAACGTAGCCACTTCTGCCGGACCAGTGGCGACAGACTCCCGGACGAGTGAACACAAGGATTTTCTCCGAGCGATACCGCGTCGGGGCGGACGCCTCGGTAGTACCCTCCGGAACCTGGGGCGCAGCGGTCCGGCGGTGCGAGCGCCTGCACGCCGCCCCCGCCGCCTCCAGTCACACCCGGTTCCCTCCCCGTGTCCGGCCTCGACCGTGCAGTAACGTGGAGCGCTCCTCCCTCTTCCCTGCCTTCTCTGCTTCGAGGCGTCGGCTCCGGTACCAGGGGGACGATCACAGAGAGTGAGGCCGACATGGAGGCGGGCAGGCGGCGGGCCGCCGGAGAGCTGGAGGCGGCGGTGATGGCCGTGCTGTGGGCGGCGGACAGCCACCTGACCGTGGCCCAGGTCGGCGCGCAACTGCCCGACGCCTTGGCCCACACCACGGTGCTGACCATTCTGTCGCGGCTGCACGCCAAGGGGCAGCTCACCCGGGTCCGCTCCGGCCGCGGGTACGCCTACGCGCCGCTGCGCGACGAGGCCGCCGACACCGCCGAGCGGATGTTCGGTCTGCTCGACCGGGGCTCCGACCGCCGGGCGGTGCTGGCCCGGTTCGTCTCCCGGCTCAGCGACGAGGACGAGCGCCTGGTCCAGCAGTTGCTGCGCGGCGACGAAGGGTCGTAGTCCGGTGCGGATCAATGTCTATGTCCCCCTCCTGATTGCCCTGTTGCTCGCGGTGGTGGGCCCGGCACTGGCCCGGCGGCTGTCTCCGCGCGCGGAGACCTGGGTGCTGACCGGTGCGGCTCTGGTGGCGGCGGTGGGTTGGCTCGGCTCGCTGGGGCTACTGGCAGTCAGCGGACTCCGTTCCATCCCGGTCGGCGTCGCCTCGGCCGGTGCGGCGGCGCTGCTGTGCGCCCTGGTCGGACTCGTCGTGTCGGCCCGTCGACGCGGGCGGGTCCTGCTGGCCGCGTTCACCGAGTGCCGTCGGTCGCCCGCGACCGACGCGGACGGCGGCGACCTGCTGGTGGTCGACGATCCGCAGGTGGAGGCATTCGCCCTGCCCGGTCCGCCTGGAATACCCGGCCGGGTGGTGGTGACCACCGGCATGCTCCACGCGCTGGAACCGGCCGAGCGGGAGGCCCTGATGGCCCACGAGCGTGCCCATCTGCGCGAACGGCACCACTTCTTCCTGCTCGTGCTGCATCTGTCCGCCGCCGCCTGCCCGTTGCTGCGCCCGCTGGCCAAGGAGGGCGCCTACGCGGTGGAGCGCTGGGCCGACGAGGACGCGGCCCAGGCAGTCGGCGACCGGGGCCTGGTGGCGCGTGCGGTGGCCCGGGCCGCTCTCGCACAGGGGAGCAGTCCGGCAGGGCCTTGGCGGAACGCGGCCCTCGCCGCCACCGGTGGCCCCGTGCCGCGCCGGGTGCGGTCACTGCTCGCGCCGCCCCTGGCACCGCGCCCGGCTCAGCGGATGCTGGCGCTGGCGACCTTCGCCCTGCTGCTGGCGCTGTGCTGCGCCTGCCTCGGGGACGCCGGCACGGATGCCCTCCACCTGTTCCACGGGGCCGTCGCAGCCCACCGCGCCGTCGACTGAGCCGACGACCGATCCGTCAACGCGCCCGCACCAGCGCCTCGAAACGACGAGCCGAACGGGGCTCGGTGCGGGAGACGATCGGACCCAGCAGCGGTTCCACCAGTCCGGCCAGCGGTATCCGCAGGGCGCCCAGCACGGCGAACCGGGTGCCCTCCTCCTCGGGCCGGGCGGCCATGCCCCCGAGCAGGAACCGGCTGCGCATCAGACACCACCCGGAACTGTTCTCGACGTCGAACCTGGCGCGCAGCCGGGAGTGGCCGACGACCAGGGCTTCCGTCCCGCGGTAGCGGACCGACCTGATGTCGGACAGCCACTGCGGCATCCGCTCCAGGTCGGCGGCGACCTCCCAGACCGCCGCGAAGGGTGCGTCGATGACACGCTCATGGATCCTGGCCCCGGGGGTGACCGCAGCTATCACCCGCAGCTGTCGCACCGGGTCGAAGTCGGCCACCGGCCAGTCCTCGGGCACTGCTCCTGCCTCGTACGTCATACCTGCCACGCCCTTCGGAAACTGAGCCGGGCCCGGGACAGACGGGACTTGACCGTGCCGGCGGCCACCCCGAGCAGTTGTGCGGTCTGCTGTTCGTCCAGGCCCTCAAGGTCGCGGAGCACCAGCACGGCCCGGTGCTCCGGTGAGAGCCGCCGCAGGACATCGCGGATGTCGGCGGCGAGTTGCGGGTCGCCCGGCGCCGGGACCTCGCCGAGGTCGGCCGGCTCGGAGCGGGAGACCCGCTGGGCATGGCGCACTGCCTCACGTACCGCGATGGCGCGCACCCAGCCGAACAGCGCCTCGGGCTGCTGCAGTTGCCGCAGCTTCCGGAACACCGCGATCAGCGCCTCCTGGGTCGCGTCCGCGCCGTCCGCCAGGGCGATCGGTCCGCACAGCCGACGTACGTACGGCGTGAGCAGTTCGAGCAGTTGGCTCACCGCGAGCTGATCGCCGTGCTGCGCGGCCCGCACCAACTCGGCGGTACGAACGGGTGTCATCTCCACGACGGTCTCCTTCCGACACACAGCAGGAGGCGACCGGAGGACCGAATGTTCCATCGGCTCCAAGTGACGCTCATCACAGGAACGAACAGTCGGCCGGCCTGCTCTTCGAGGTGTCAGCACACACCGAGAGGCCGACCATGCCACACCCCGCGGTCACCCCGTCCCCCCGTACTCCTCGACCACCCGCTCACGGACACACCCCGTGGACAGCGGCCGCTCCGCCCTGGATCATGATCAGTTGCAGGTGTCGTACCGATCGAACGGGCAGTGGAACATGACCACAGCAGCAGACCTCCCCGGCGAGCCCGGTGGACTGGTGATCTTCCTGAACGGCACGTCGAGTTCCGGGAAGTCGAGCATCGCCCAGGAACTGCTCCCACTGCTCGACGACGTCTACTACCGCATGGCGGTCGACAGCTTCCATGCCATCCGCGGCGGCCGGCAGATCACGCCGGACGAGTTGCCGACCGTACTCAGAAAGACCTGGATGGGCTTCCACCGGGCCGTCGCCGGCATGGCCGCCGCCGGCAACAACATCGTGGTGGACCACATCCTCAGTGAGGAGTGGCGGCTGCTGGACTGCCTGGAACTGCTCGACCCGCAGCGCGTCGTCCTGGTCGGCATACGCTGCGCGCTGCCGGAGTTGGAGCGCCGGGAGCTCGTCCGCGGCGACCGCCCGCCGGGCCTCGCCGCCCGGCAGATCGAGCAGGTCCACGCCCACGGCGCCTACGACGTCGAGGTCGACTCCGGCACCACCGGTCCGCTCGACTGCGCGAGGCAGATCAGGGAGTTCCTCCGCCACCGGCCGACTCCGACCGCCTTCGAGCGGCTCCGGGCCCTGCGCCCGACAACGGGGGCGCCGGTGTCCCTGGACGCGGAAACGGCCCAGCGTCGCTGACGCCGAGCCGTTCCACACCGTTCGTTCCACTCCGTGCGTTCCACCCGGTCGTTCCCGCCCGGTCGCTCCGGTCGCTCCGGCTCAGCCCTGCTGCTCGTCGGCGGGGGTCCGCCGAAGCCAGAGCATCCCGGTCACCGGCAGCACCAGCGGGATGAAGACATAGCCCAGCCCGTAGTACGACCACACCGTCTGGTCCGGGAAGGCCGAGGGGATCACCAGCGTCAGGGTGCCGACGATCAGCACGCCGGCCAGCTCGGCGGCACAGCAGAAGAAGGCGAGCTTCCGCGCGGAGGCACCGCCGCGCACCAGCGTCACCAGGATGAACGCGTACACCGCCGCCGAGGCCGCAGAGAGGATGTAGGAGAGCGGCGCCCGGTGGTACTGGGCGATCAGCTGGTAGATCGACCGCGAGCCCGCCGCGACCGTGAAGACGCCGTACACGCTCACCAGCAGTCGTCCCGGACCCTCTCCTATCTTCCGGGTCTTCCCGGTCGGCGCGGCGCTCTCCGCCACGGCCTCCGGGGACGGGTCGGCGACTACCACGCCCTCGCCCGTCTGCTGTGTGTCAGCCATGTCCGCTTCCCCAGATCTCGATCAACCGAAGTTCCAATGCGGCCAGCACCACGCCGCCCACCGTCGCGATCGCCGAACCCCAGCGGGTGCGCTCCAGCAGCGACATGAAGGCCGCGCCCGGGACCACCAGCGTTGCGCCCACCAGATAGGCGAAGAAGATGACCGTGCCGTTCTGGGCCTTGTGGCCGTTGGCCACCTCGACGATACCGACCACCAGCTGCGCCAGCGCCAACACGCTCACCACGGCCATACCGATGAGGTGCCAGTCCTTGGTCGGCTGGTCGCGCGCGATGGCAACGCCGCACCAGGCCGCGAGCAGCAGCGCCGCTACGGCGACCACGGCCGTGAGCGCACCGATCACCGCGTCCTCCGCGGAGCGCGCCGACCCGGAATGGGGTGAATGAGCATGCAGTGACTCTAGTACGAGCGGAAAAAGATCTACGCGGCAGGAGTACCGGCCACGGCGGTGGCAACCCGCTCCGGCGCCCCGTCGGCCGCCAGGGCGGTCCAGCCGGTCGCGGCGGCCCACGGCTCGGCCACGGCGACGACAAGATCGACCACCGGGTCCTTCACGTCCGAGTAGACGTCGATGTCGAACACGTTCCCGGCGAGCACGCTCTTGAAGGCGGCGTAGGCGGGCACGGCCTCGGGATGGGCCCGGAACCAGTCGCGGAAGAGCAGGGCCAGTCGCTCGTTCGGGGAACCCAGCACACGCACGTGCAGGTTGACGTCCCCACCGGTCCGGCGGCTCCAGAAGCGCTTGGCCCAGCGTGCCGGGTCGTCGTCGGATCCGGCGGGCACATGGTCCTGGTGGAAGGGCCGCTGCTGGAAGCCCAGCTCCGCCAGCGGCTCGGCGAAGGCGCGGTCCGCCTGGTCCAGGTCCGCGACGCTGACCTGGACGTCGAAAATCGGCTTGGCCGCCATCCCCGGAATCGCGGTGCTGCCGATGTGCTCCACCCGCAGGGCCGTCGGTCCGAGTGCGGAGCGCAGCCGTTCGGTCAGTGCCCCGGCCCGGGCCGCCCAGCCGGAGTCGTGCTCCAGCACAACCAATCCATTGTCAGGGCTTCCGATTTCAGTCATTCGATCGACTGTACAGAGAGGGGACGGAGATGAAGCAGCGCCTCCGCAGAGCGGCCCGCTCGCTCCTGCTGCACCTCGTCCGTGCCTGCGGCGTCGCCCCGGTCGGCCTCACGGTCTCCGAGCGGGCGGGATCCCGTACCGCCCCGTCCGGCCATCCGCCCGGCCCGGGAACCGCCGGGTCAGGAGGCGGACCGACCCTCCGTCAGCAGGCGTTCGGCCCGAGCCCAGGCGTCCGCCGCCGTCTCCGGATCGGCGGTGAGGAAGCCGTGGCCCACCCCGGGGTAGGACACGTACTGGTGGCCGCCGTCGGCCTCGCGCAGCGCGGTTTCGATCTCCCGCTGCTGGTCGGGCGGGACGACATGGTCCTCCTCGCCGATGAGGTAGAGCACCCGGCCGGTGATCCGCGGAGTGAGTGCGAGGGTCGGCTCCGGACGGCTCAGCGGGATGTCGGTGGTCGCCAGCCAGCCGCCGTAGAAGGAGACCACGACCTCGAAGTCGATTTGGGTGGCCGCCAGACAGGCGATGTGCCCACCGAGGCTCATGCCGACCATGTTCAGCCGTTCGCAGCCGAGCCGGTGGAGGTGGTCGGCCGCAGCACGGGCGTCCACCAGGAGCTGGGGCCGGCTCATCCTGTGCAGCAGTTCGAATCCCCGCTGCCGGCCGGCCTCGTCGCGCGGCAGCTCGACATCCGGAGAGGTGCGGTGGTGGAAGTCCGGTGCGAGGGCGACGAAGCCCAGCGCGGCCAGCCGATCGCAGACGCCCCGGACTCCGGCGTCCACGCCGAAGAGCTCCATGGCCACGACCACGCCGGGGAGGTCGCCCTCGACCGAGGGCCGCGCGAGATAGCCGCCCATCGACGAACCGTCGTCCAGCGGTATCACGACACGTTCACTGCGGACAGCGACGGGAGCCGCAGCGGGGCTTTCCTGGAGGTGCGAATTCGTGGTCATGAAGCGACCGTAGCTTTGTCCCTACACTGGTAACCACAGGTCGTTCTTCCTAGTAATGGAAGTGCCAGGATGTCGGAAACCGCTTACCGGGCCCAGGAGTTCGGGGATCTGCTGCGCTCCAGGCGGGAGCGCCTGCAACCCGCTGACGTGGGGCTGCCACCCGGCGCCCGGCGCCGCACCCGTGGGCTGCGCCGGGAGGAGGTCGCCCAGCTCGCCGCGATCTCAGCGACCTACTACACCTATCTGGAGCAGGGACGCGAACTGCGCCCCTCCCGTCAGGTGCTCGATGCGCTGGCCGACGCCCTGCGCCTCGACGCCGCCGAGCGGGTCCACATCCACGAGCTCGTCCACGGCATCCCGCCGGTCGCGCGCCCGCCTCGGCCGGAGACGGCCCCCGCCGCACTCGTCGCCCTCGTCGACCGGCTCGACCCCTGCCCCAGTTACGTCACCGGCCGCTACTGGGACGTGCTGGCGGCCAACCGCGCCGCCCGGGCGCTGTGGACCGACTGGCCTGCGCTCCCCCTGGAGGACCGCAACCAGCTCTGGTGGATGTTCACCGCCCCCGAGGCCAGGGAGGTGATGGTCGAGTGGGAGCACGAAGCGTCCGCGCTGCTCGGCCGGTTCCGCGCCGCTGCGGCGCGGCATCCCGGGGACGCCGGCTTCGCCGCACTGCTGGACCGCCTCCGGTCGGCCAGCCCGGAGGTACGCGACTGGTGGCCCCGGCACGACGTCGTGCCGCTGAGCTCCGGCACCAAGCGGCTGCGCCATCCCCGCCTCGGCGAGCTACGACTGCAGCACCTGGTGCTGCAGCTCGCCGACGACCCCGACCGGAAGCTGGTCACGTTCACCGCCCCGGACGAGGACCTCGCCCGGATAGCCGAACTGTCGCCCTGACGGCTACGCCGACAGCATGATCCGTTGCCCTCCGCGCCGGGCCCGGTGCATCGTGCAGAGGTGACCGCATCCATCGCCCACATCAGTGACCCCCACCTCACCACCGGCCCGCTCGGCAGCGCACCGGCCATCGGTCTCGGCCGGGCGCTGGGGCGGCTGCTCGCGCTCGACCCGCTGCCGGACTGCGTCGTCATCACGGGCGACCTGGTCGAGAGGGGCCGGCCCGAGGAGTACGCCGCGCTGCGCGAGGTCATCGAGCACTTCCCGCTGCCGCTGCACCTGGTGCCGGGCAACCACGACGAACCCGGGGCCATGGTGGAGGCCTTCGCCGGCACCGGCTTCCTCGGCGGCGGTGGGCAGACCCGCTACGCGGTGGACCATCCGGCCTTCACCGTGGTCGTACTGGACTCCAAGGTGCCCGGCTCCGGCGGCGGCCGCCTGGGCGAGGACCAGCTCCAGTGGCTGGACACGGTCCTCGCCCGCAGGCGCGACGTTCCGGCCATCGTCTGCCTGCACCACCCGCCGATGCCGATCGGCATCCCGTTCCTGGACGGCATGCGGTTGGAGGACGGCAAGGCCCTGGCCGAGGTGCTGGGCCGGCACGGCAACGTCGCCCGGGTGCTGGCCGGACACGTCCACCGACCCATCACCGCCCCCTTCGCCGGCAGCATCCTCGCCATCGCGCCGAGCACCCATCTCCAGAGCGGCCTGGTCCGGCACAAGGGGACGCCCAACTACCTGCCCGAGCCGACGTCGGCGCTGCTCCATGTCCAGGTCGAGGACGCCTGGGTGACCCACACCGTCGCCGTCAGCCACGCGGCGGCCCCGATCGCCGGCTACTGACAGCCCGGGGCCCGCGCAACCCCGCTCAGGCCGTCGCCGTCTGACGAACGGCGGCGGCCACCGTCTGCTCCAGCAGCAGGGCGATCGTCATCGGTCCGACGCCGCCGGGCACGGGCGTGATCAGCCGGGCGCGGGCCGCCGCCCCCGCGAAGTCGACATCGCCCACATTGCCAGGGTTGTATCCGGCGTCGATGACGACCGCCCCGGGCTTGATGTCGGCCCCCTTGATGAACTCCGGCCGGCCCACCGCCGCGACCAGGATGTCGGCGGTGGCGATGATGTCGGACAGGCCGACGGTCCGGGAGTGGCAGTAGGTGACCGTCGCATCCCGGGCCAGGAGCAGCATCCCCAGCGGCTTGCCGAGGATCGGACTGC
>Ga0302314_10021415_pt1 | contig 10646 bp, 10 predicted proteins | sample III_Palsa_N2_3_FD_200533 | JGI IMG/M metagenome (GOLD analysis project Ga0302314, IMG submission 200533) | Peat permafrost microbial communities from Stordalen Mire near Abisko, Sweden - III_Palsa_N2_3 | ecosystem: Environmental > Terrestrial > Soil > Palsa > Peat permafrost | place: Sweden... | reverse complement strand
TGAATTCCGCGCGACAGTCAGGTGGACTTATTCATCACTGTCTGCACCGCCAGCGAAAGATCGACTTGCGTATATGGCTTACGCAGCAGCTGCAGGTCATGCGCCAGCTCGTCCACCGCGATCCGCTGCGCGGTGTAGCCCGAGGTCAGCAGCACGGGAATTTTCGCGTGCTTGGCCTTGATTTCGCGCACCAGATCCATGCCGTTCATCGCGCCAGGCATGATGACGTCGGTGAAGACCAGGTCCACCCGTTTGCCGCTGTCGATCAGCTTCAGCGCATCGCTGCCGTTCCCGGCCTCGAGCACCGAGTAGCCCAGATTTTCCAGCAGGCTGCTCGCCACCGCGCGTACGTCGCCGTCGTCTTCGACGACCAAGACGATGCCCTTGCCCTTGACCTCGACTGCCGGAGCCGCGACCGTCTTGGCCGCATCGGCGCGGATCGCACGCGGCAGATGGATGAACACGGTAGTGCCGATGCCGAGCCGGCTTTCGATGGAAACGAAACCGCCGCATTGCCGGGCGAAACCATACACCTGGCTGAGCCCGAGTCCGGTGCCCTTACCCACTTCCTTGGTCGTGAAGAAGGGTTCGAACACCCGGCCGACCACGTCGGCGGTCATGCCCACGCCGGTGTCGGCAAGCGAGACGATCACATAGTCGCCCGCACCGACGCCGTTGGCGGTGGCGGCCTTCGTATCGAGCCTGCCGGTGTCGGTTTTCAGGGTGAGCGTGCCACCCTGCGGCATCGCATCGCGGGCGTTGATGGCCAGGTTGAGTATCGCCGTTTCCAGCTGATGCGGATCGGTGCGGCAATACCACGGCTCGGGCGCCTTCTCGATCTTCACCTTCACCGTTTCGCCCACCGCGCGATCGAGCAGGTTCTCGAAGGTGTCGATGAGATCCTCGACACAGATCGCCTCGGTGCGCAGATCCTGCCGCCGCGAGAACGCGAGCAACTGTTGATTGAGCTTGGCCCCGCGCGCCACGCCGAGCCGCGCGGCGGCGAGATAGCGCACGATCTTGTCGTCCTTTTCGATGCGCTGGTCGAGCATGTCCAGGCTGCCGCCGATGACCATCAGCAGATTGTTGAAGTCGTGCGCGATGCCGCCAGTGAGCTGGCCGATCGCTTCCATTTTCTGCGCCTGGCGCAGCTGCTCTTCGATATGGCGACGGTCCGTCACGTCGGACACCACGCCGCTGATGCGCACCGCTTTCCCGTTGAGGTAGAACGTGCGACCCATGATCTGCACCCAGCGGATCGAATTGTCGCTGAGCCGATGGATGCGTTTCTCGATCTCCACCGCACCCGAACTTTCGGCCAGCGAAAAGGCTTCGCGCACGGCATCGCGATCCTCGGGGACGAATTGGGAGAGCAGCATCGGCAATCCCCAGGCCCGCACCGTGTTGGCGTAGCCGAAGATCGTGTCGTAACGCGTCGACCGCGTGACCGTATTGCTCACCAGGTCTAGATCCCAGTGGCCCATGTCCGCCGCGTCGAGTGCGAGCTGCAGGCTGTCCTCGACCCGGCGCCGCTCCTCGATTTCACTGGCCAGCCGCATGTTGGCCGCGGCCAGCTCGTGGCTGCGCTCGCGACTGTGGGTGAGATCGGTGACGACGCCGCACAAGACATTGGGCATCTGCGCGTCGACCTTGAGGTCGGCAATGGAGACATTGACCGGCACCCACAACCCGGTCGAACTGCGCAGGATGAATTCGGCGGAGCGACCGGTACCGCGACCGCTGGCCATCAGATGACGGAACGCGAAGACCTCCGTGCTGGAGAGAAAAAGCTCGATCGACTCGCCGATCAGCGCCTCGCGATCGGCGCCGACCAGGGCGGCGAAGCGCTGATTGCAATAGAGGATGAACCCTTCATCGCTCAGCGTGACGGCGCCTTCCTGCATCTGCTCGATCAGCACGCGATAAGGGCGGTCGGCGTTCTCCAGCGTATACACCTGTTGCCCGCTGGGACCGCCCACGACCACCGCATCGACCTCGCCGTTGCGGATCGCCTCAAGCGTTTCTTCGGCTTCGCGCAATCGATCCTGCAGCTCCGTCAGCTGCGAATGATCGATGTCGGCGAGCTCGAAGTGTCGATTCATGGATGACCTGGGTCGCCCTTATCAAGCGGAGCGAGATCGAGCCCGGCAAGCACGCGTTCGCGATCGGAGAGGTCGCCGATGATTCGGCGCAGCGGCTCGGGAAGAATCTTGACCAGGGTCGGCGTGGCGATGATCTGCAGTTCCTTCGTGGCCTCGGGGTCCTGGTAGACATCCACGACCTCGAGGTCGTAACGCCCTTCGAGATTTTCCGCACAGATACGCCGCATGTTTTCGATCGCCCGCGCCGAGCGGGGCGTCGATCCGGTGATAAACAGCCGCAGCTTGTACTGGCCTGCGGGCATGGCGTCGGCTTCATCCTCGGTCATGTTGTCCTCGCTAGCTTGGAGCGAATGTCCAGGCCGACCAGCACTCGCTCGGTATTCGAAAGATCGCCGATCACCCGTTTGAGCGGCTGCGGCAGCCGTCGAACCAGGGTGGGCAACGCCACGATCTGGTCGCCGGCGGCGAGCTGTGGGGTGACCAGCAGATCGACCACCTCGATCGTGTAGCGACCTGCCAGATTTTCTTCACAGAGTTTCTTGAGGTTGGCGATCGCCGCCAGCGACTTCGGTGTCTGTCCCGCCACGTACAGGCGCAGATTGTATTCGCCCGGCTCCTCCAGAAAATCGTTCGACTCGTCGGCAGCGCGGCCAACGTTCGGCTTGTCGATGCTCATGGACGCATCCCGCGCATCGCCGCCATTTCGGTGCGCTCGGAACCATGGGCGAGCTCGCGCGCCTCTTCCTGCTCGATCAAGGTCGCCACCTCCCTCTCTTCGGTCTCCAGCGTCGCGCGCATTTCGGCAATCTGCCGATCGATCGCGGCGCGCTTGCGCGCCAGTTCGCGCTGCCGGCGCTCGGTGGTCTGCCGGCGCAGCAGCATCGCCTCGCGCTCGCGCGCTTCCTGCGCGATGCGCGCGGTGCCGGTCAACACGCCATCCGGGCCAAGGTAGGCATCGATCATGTGGATGCCCTGATCGGTCAGCTGGTATTCGCGTAACTGTTTCGAGTGGTTCATGCCGCGCGACTTCAGCAGGTAGAGCACCCGGTTGCGCTCGCCGTTGGCTTCCACGTCCTTGAGCGAAATCCAAGTGTCCATCAGCGAAGACACACTGCGCTCGCTCTCGGTCATCTGTTCGCCCGACGAGGACAGGCTGGTGAACAAGGCGGTGATGCCCTTGCTCTTGCAGATGTCCGCCAGGCGCACCAGCGTTGCATGGATCTCGAAGGACGGTCCGCGAAACGCGGAAATCGGGTCCACCACGATAACCTGCGGCGCGAACTCTTCGATGTCGCGATTCATCCGCGCCAGATGCATCTCGAAGCCGTACAGGCTTGGGCGCGCCGCCTGGAAAGCCAGCAGCCCGCTGGCGACATGCGCATCGAGCTTGAGCCCGACCGAGGCCATGTTGCGCACGATCTGGTCCGGCGATTCCTCGAAGGCAAAGAACAGGCAGCGCTCGCCGCGCTCGCAGGCCGCGTTGACGAACGCGGAGGCGAAGGTCGATTTGCCGGTGCCGGCAAGTCCCGAGATCAGGATGCTGGACCCGCGGAAGTAACCACGCACGCTGAGCATAGCGTCCAGATCGGCGACCCCGGAGGACACCGATTCATGCGAGATTCGATGGCTTAGCTCCGCCGAGGTGATCGGCAGCACGCTGATGCCGTGTTCGTCGATCAGGAATGGATATTCGTTGGTGCCGTGCGAAGAGCCGCGATACTTCACCACGCGCAGGCGCCGCGTGGTGACCTGCTCTTCCACCCGGTTGTCGAGCAGGATCACGCAGTCGGAAATGTATTCTTCGATGCCGTAACGCGTGAGCTGGCCTTCGCCACGCTCCGCCGTGATGATCGCGGTCACGCCCTTGTCCTTCAGCCACGCGAACAGGCGGCGAAGTTCGGAACGCAGGATGGCGGTGTCGTCCAGCCCCGAGAACAAGGCCTCGATGGTGTCGAGCACCACGCGCTTGGCGCCGATCGAATCGATCGCGTGGCCGAGCCGCACGAACAGGCCTTCCAGATCGTACTCGCCGCTTTCCTCGATCTCGGCGCGCTCGATGTAGACGTAATCGACCACCAGCTGCTTGCGCTCGACCAGTGCCGCCACGTCGTAGCCCAGCGAGGCCACATTGGTTTCCAGATCGCGCTCGCGCTCTTCGAAACTCATGAGCACGCCGGGCTCGTTGAACTCATTGACGCCATTGATCAGGAAGGTCATCGCGAACAGGGTCTTGCCGCAACCGGCGGCGCCGCACATCAAGGTGGGCCGGCCGGTCGGAAGTCCACCCAGCGTCAACGCGTCGAGCCCCTTGATGCCGGTCGGCGTCTTTTGCAGTGCCGTCAGCCGATGCGAACTGCCCGTTTGCGCGGCTTTCTTTTGCTTGGTTGCCACATAGTGCTCCGGTGGATGGTATTCGAGGCGCGCGATCAGCAGACCACTCAAAGCATGCCCCACTATCGATCGAGCGAATGGCCGACGTGTAGACGCTCGAATTCAAAGCTACGGCATGTTAGTTCTATGTGACGCCTGCCAGGCGATGCATGGCAATGCGCATGATTCTCTGGACCTTGCTGTCCGCATAGGGCGTCGGCCCGCGCTTTTGTTTCGACATTCGTTTCGAGCCAAGGAAGCAGTGCATGGGACAAGCACGCCTGGCTGATGCTTGCCGACGATATCGAATAGACCTGCCGCCAGCTCTGTCCCCGGCCTGCACACACCTTCACCTCGTGGATGCGAATGCTCCTGCTAGCTTCCGGCAACATCACAGGGGAAAGCCATGTCACCAGCCTCGAAGGACTCAGCCGGTGCCGGCAAGCGCACACCCTGGTGGCAGCGATTGAGCGCGGGTCTGGTGACCGGCGCGGCCGACGACGACCCCAGCGGCATCGCCACGTATTCGCAGGTGGGCGCTAAATACGGTTACGCGACGCTGTGGACGATGTTCCTCGCCCTGCCGCTGATGATCGCGATCCAGATGATCAGTGCGCAGATCGGTCGGGTCACCGGCAAGGGCCTGGCCGACAATATGCGTTCCCACTATCCGGCCTGGCTGGTGCACGGCCTGGTCGCGATGCTGTTCATCGCCAACGTCATCAACCTGGGCGCCGACATCGGCGCGATGGGCTCCGCCCTGCAGTTGCTGGTCGGTGGCCCGGCGGTGATCTATGCGCTGGGCTTCGCGCTGGTTTCGACGGTCTTGCAGGTCTGGGTACCGTTTTCCCGTTACTCGCCGTATCTGAAGGTTCTGACGATCAGCCTGTTCGCCTATGTCGCCACCGTGTTCGTGGTCGAGGTGCCCTGGGCAGCGGCACTGAAAGGCGCCTTCGTTCCCTCGTTCCAATGGAATGTCGACTATGCGACGGCGATCGTCGCCATTCTCGGCACCACCATCAGCCCTTACCTGTTCTGTTGGCAGGCGGCGCAGGAGGTCGAAGAAATCAAGGCGAGCGACGAACGCCAGCCACTCAAGCACGTGGCCAAGCAAGGCCCCGATGCGTTCAAGCGCATACGCATCGACACCGCCACGGGAATGATCTTCTCGAACGTGGTGGCGTTCTTCATCATGCTCACCGCGGCCGTGGTGCTGCATGCGCACGGCAAGAACGACATCCAGTCCTCGGCCGAGGCCGCGTCCGCGCTGCGGCCCATCGCGGGGCGTTTCGCATTCTGGCTGTTCGCCGCCGGCATCATCGGCACCGGCCTGCTGGCCTTGCCGGTGCTTGCGGGCGCCACGGCCTATGCGGCGGCCGGTGCTTTCAAACGCCCTTACGGGCTCGAACACAAACCGCTGAAGGCCAAGTTTTTCTATGGCGTCCTGATCGTTTCCATGCTGATCGGCGCCGCGCTTAATCTGACCTCGATCAATCCGATCAAGGCGCTGTACTGGAGCGCGGTGATCAATGGCGTGGCCGCCGTGCCGATGATGGTGATCATTCTGCTGCTGGCGCAAAACAGCCGGGTGATGCGCGAGTTCTCGATCAAGGGCTGGTTGAAGTGGCTGGGCTGGCTGGCCACCGGCGTGATGGGCATCGCCGCCATCGTGATGTTCGCGACCATCGGCAAGTCCTGAGCGGAGCGCCGACTCACGGACGGCGCTCACGTAATTAGATACCGGCTCCAAACGAAGCAGGCCTCCGATGCGTCAGCTCGTCGGGCCACCCATCACCGGCAGGATCGCGCCCGAGATATAGCTGGCGCAGCACGGCGCAGCGAGGAAGACATAGGCCGGCGCCAGTTCCTCCGGCTGGGCCGGTCGACCCATCGCGCTGGATTTGCCGAAGTCCTTCACCCGCGAGGCCGGCTGGTCGGCCGGATTGAGCGGTGTCCACACCGGGCCGGGTGCCACCGCGTTGACGCGAATGCCGCGCTTGACCAGGTTTGCCGCGAGCGCCTTGGTGAACGCGTGGATGCCGCCCTTGGTCATCGAGTAGTCGAGCAGTTTTTCGTTGCCGAACAGCCCCGTCTCGGAACCGGTGTTGATGATGCAGTCGCCCTCACCGAGATGCGGCAGCGAAGCCTTGGCCATATGGAAGTAGCCGTAGAGATTGGTGCGCAAGGTCATGTCGAAGTGTTGCTCGGTGATGGCCTCCAGCGTGTCGGCGTGCTCCTGGAAGGCCGCGTTGTTCACCAGGATGGAGAGCTTGCCGAACGCGCGCACGATTTTCGCCACCGCATCCCGGCAGAACGCGGCATCTCTCACGTCACCCTGGATCTGCAGGCAGCGGCGACCTTCCGCTTCCACATATCGGCCGGTCTCGGCGGCATCGCTGTGCTCGTCGAGATAGACGATGCACACATCGGCACCCTCGCGCGCGAACAGCACGGCGACCGCGCGGCCGATACCCGAATCGCCGCCGGTGATCAGGGCGACGCGGCCTTCGAGTTTGCCGCTGCCGCGATAATCGCGTGCGAGGAACTGCGGGCGCGGATTGAGTTCCGATTCCAGGCCGGGCTTCGCATGATGCTGCCTGGGCAAGGGATTGACGGGATACTTGTGCGCGCCGGCCTGCGTAGCCTTGGTCGACGATGAAGTCTTTTGGGGCTTGGCCTGATCCTTCCGATCGGTCGCCTTCTGAATGCTGCGATGGCTTTTCGCGGTCGCCTTCGCGGCGCCCTGGGTCGTCGCCTTGGTCGTCGCCTTGGTCGTCGTTTTGGTCTTCGTGGGCATGGGCCGTTCCTCGTCGCGGAAGGCTCAAGCTAGGCGTCGGCCCGTTCGCCTGAAGTGAATCGCGTGTCCATGCCTTGTCGATCGATCATCATTGTTCGCAGCGTGACGTCGGCGCCGGCCACTTCGACTAATACTCCAGATGCGCGCGCAGGCTGATGAAGCGCGCCGGGCCGCGATCGCTGTTGTAGCCCGGATGGCGGATCAGCTGCAGGTCGGCGGTGAGCGAAGCGAACGAAGTCACCGCCACGCTGTAGTAGGCCTCGCCGATTTGCTCGGTCGCGTAGTTCAACGCGCCGTCGCCGAGCGTGAAACCATCGCCGCCCGCCGCGAGGTAATTCCGGTGGCCGGGCGAAAGCCCGTTCACCGCCCAGGCCAGCGCAACCCGATCCTGCGGCCGCTGCCAGGCGCTGCCCGCCCATTGCACGCCGAGACTGCCGCTGCGGTCGGCTTCGGTAAAAGCGAAGGATTCGGTGTGGCCGTCGTTCCAGCCCAGCCGGCCGAACAAGCCGGAATCACCGTGATCGGCGAGCGGCAGATCGAAGCCGATGCCGAAGCCGTATTTGTGCCGCCCGCCCTGATCGTCCGCCTGGATGCTGGGCACGCTGCCGGTGGCATACGCCCGCGCCAATGCTTCGCTGTAGCTGCCCATGCGCGCGGTGTTGCGGAACGCCAGCAGCCAGAGACTGGCGCTGTCCGGATCGTGCTGCCAGGTGAGCTGCGCGTTTTCGCCGCGCGCGCGGGTGATCGGCCCTTCGAGCCGCTGGCCATTGGCCTGGGTCGGCATCTGGTAGAGGCCATAGCGCCACGTCCACGGCCCATCCGCATAGGTAGCCACGCCGCCCACGGTGTAGCCGCGCGTGTCGGCGGCGAAATCCCAGGCCGTGTCGTTGAACAGACTCCAGTTCATGAATTGCGTGCGGGTGGAGTTCGCGTAACGGCTCTGATCGAAATCGTCGTTGACCGCCAGCAGCCCGGCCTTGAAGGACAGCCGGTGATCGGCCTGCGCCATCGGCAATTGATCCATCTTCCGCTTCAGCGTCGTCATCTCATCTCCCAGCGGAATGTCGTAGGTCACGAACGCACGCGCCACGTAGGCGCCGCGCCCCAGGGTGCCGCCGCCGCTGCGGATCACATCGCCATTGGTCAGTCCGCCGAGGCCGGTGCTGTGGCTGACGCCTTCGCCGCGGAACATCTCGATATCCATGTACACGGCGAACCGGGAGGTAACCGGCAAGCCGAAATAGGCGCCGAAGGTATGCGAGCGCTCCTGGTCGCCCTTGGCTCGCAGGCTTAGCCGGCCGGCGTAAGGCGAATGCAGGCTGCTCTGGCTTTGATCGATGAAGGTGTATTGCGCACCGAGCAGCATCGGCACGCCGATCGTCGCCTCGTCGGCTCCCGCCGCACCGGCGAGTAGCATTAACCCCCAGCCCAGGTAGCTACCTGCGTAGCACTTCATAGCTTCTCGTCGTGACGACCCCATTCGGTTGAGCGAGCTTTGTCGCAGGCATGTGATGCTTTCGTCATCGTGAGTCAGCGGTGCTTCGCAACAGTGATCCGTGTGAAGTGCATAGCGGGTGTCAGCGCTACTTTGAGGCCGGTTGGGTTCGCATCGTATTCACGATGCCAGAGGCATGTTGCGTCGAAAAGGAGGCCACCCATGCTTCAGCTCAATCCACCTATCCCGATGAATACACCTAAGGGCGAGGGCTTTGCCCACATCCTGATCGATTACGGCCCCGAGTCCGATCTTTACTGGACGGTGCTGATTACCGCCACCGGTGAAATCTGGACGTATGCCAATCGCGAAGTGCGCGCCTCCAAGAACATCACTCTCGGCCGCACCAATCCATCGCTTCCCAATCCCGCCGGCTCCGAGCCGGTACCGATGCGTCCGCGTAGCGTGGATGGCTGAGTCACGCATACTTGTCGCGCAGCTTCGTGTATCGCGATCGAGCAGCGGCTTTCGACCGGGATAATCCGCAATACGATGCATCCCCAGAGTACGCCGTGGCGCAGTTAGATTTATTCAACCGAGGTGCGGAATCTCTGCTGGACGACGCGACCGGCCGCATTGTGCTGCGTCCGGATGTCGTGGATGGCGCCACGGCGCGGCGCTGGTTCGAGCAGCTCCATCGAGACATTCCGTGGAAGGGCGGCACGCGTGTGATGTACGAGCGTGAAGTGGTGATTCCGCGCCTGCGCGCGCATTTCCATGCCGACCTGCCGGACAATCTGCCTGCGCCTTTGCGGGAGGCATTGGCCCTCGTGCGCGCGCTTGAAGGCGCGCCGTTCGACAGCATCGGCCTGAACCTCTATCGCGACGAACACGACAGCGTCGCCCCGCATAACGACAAGCTGGCGGATCTCGTGAGCGGGCAGCCGATCGCCCTGCTCTCGCTCGGTGCGACGCGGCACATGACGATCCGCGCCAAACAACCGCCGCATCGCCTGCTGCAACTGGATCTGGAAGCGGGCAGCCTGCTGATGATGAGTTGGGAAACTCAGCTCCACTACGACCACGCGATTCCTAAGCAGCGCATGCCGGCCGGGCCGCGCATCAGCCTGGCCTTCCGCGTGCGCGGCAAGCCTGATCCGCATTCGCGGACCTGGTGATCGGTTACTTGTGGATTCGTCCGCGGGCCGCGAACCTGCCGCATGCACATGGCTGATCCTGTGCCTGCGAAGGCCGCCAAGCCTTTCGCTTAGCGGGCCATGAAACCGCCGCTCTGATACCAGGCCAGCACCGGCGTCGAAACCAGTCCCTGTATCTCGATGCCGAGCGCGGCATAGGCATCGAGCATGTCACGCAGTGCGCGAATACCGCGTTCGTCGCGCTGCTCCGGCGGCAGATTGAAGTGTTCGTATTCGAGCATTTCGAGCATATGCGCCGACCAGTCGAACAGCCGATCGCTCCATTCGCCCAAGCGCTCGCGCAGCCACGCGCTCAGTGGCGCATACAAGACATAGCCCTGCTCGGCGCACACCTGGCGCGCCAAGGCGTCCACCTCGGAGGCCACGCCGCAGAACCACTCGGTATGTCCGCCGGACGCAGACACGCCGAACGGTGCCGTCGCGTTGTGCGCGGCAAAGGTGGTAATGAGCAGACGTTCGATCTGCCGCGCATCGCGCAGATGATCGGTATGGATGAGCAGGCCACGTTCAAGATCGAAGAACTCGAAAAAGCGTCGGTGCAGGGTCCGCAGGCGATCAAGCGGATCGCGCGAGAAACCGACTTTCAGCAGGTCTTCATCGCGACACGGCAGCACGTAGACATACGTGCGTCCACGACCTGCAAAGCGTGGGTAGGCCACTTCTTCGTGCACGACGGGCTCTTCGATCGAGAAGGTTTTCATCATCGCACGTTGACTCGCATGAAC
>Ga0302314_10021414_pt1 | contig 10647 bp, 11 predicted proteins | sample III_Palsa_N2_3_FD_200533 | JGI IMG/M metagenome (GOLD analysis project Ga0302314, IMG submission 200533) | Peat permafrost microbial communities from Stordalen Mire near Abisko, Sweden - III_Palsa_N2_3 | ecosystem: Environmental > Terrestrial > Soil > Palsa > Peat permafrost | place: Sweden... | reverse complement strand
GCAGTTCGGCCACTGGGCGCCGAATTGCGCAATCCTAGGCCCGGGGGTGGACGTTCCTACTACTCGGGGGGTGGACGTTCCTACTAGCGGTCAGGGGGTGAGGACGATCTTCAGCGCTTCGCGGCGATCGTAGATCGCGTAGGCGTCCGGCGCGTCGTCGAGCGGCAGGTGGTGGGTGACGAGCGGGCTCGGATCGAGCACGCCGGAGGCGAGCATGCCGAGGACGCGATCGACGTGCCCGATCACGTTCGCGTGCCCGGTCCTGAGGGTGATGGCCTTGATCCACACCAGGCCCATGTGGACCTCGCAGCGCTCGGTGTACACGCCGACCGCGTTGACCGTTCCCGCCTTTCGCGTCAGCCGGATCGCGAGGTCGAGCGCGTCCGGATGGCCGACGGCGTCGATCGCCGCGTCGACGCCGCGTCCCTCGGTCGCGCGCTTGACGACTTCGCGCGGGCTCTCCTCGGTCAGGTGGACGGGGATCGCCCCGAAGCCGCCGGCAACCTCGAGCCGCGCGGGGACGGCGTCGACGGCGATCACCGGGGAGGCTCCGGCCGCGATCGCCACCTGGACGGCGCACAGCCCGACCGGGCCGAGACCGAGGACGGCGACGCTGTCGCCCGGCCCGACGCCGCTCTCCTGCACCGCGTGGTAGCCGGTTCCCATCACATCGCCCGCGAACAGCGCGGTCTCGCTGGGCATGCCGGCGGGGACACGGCGGAGCGTCATGTTGGCGCTCGGGACCAGCGCCTGGTCGGCCTGGGTTCCCTGGAGCGAGCCGAGAGTCGCGCCGTGGCCGAAGGTTCTCGCGTGATCGCACTTGTGGTAGGACCCTCGAAGGCAGAAGAAGCAGGTGCCGCAGGCCGTGTGGTAGCACCCGAGGACGCGGTCGCCGACGCCCACCCGCGTGACGTCGTCGCCGGCGGCGATGACGGTGCCGACGAACTCGTGGCCGATCGTGAAGCCGGGATCGACCTGGACGCGTCCGTGGTAGATGTGCAGGTCCGAGCCGCAGATGCCGCTGGCCTCGATCTCCACGACCGCATCTGTGCGCGTCTGGAGGTCCGGTTCGGGCTTTTCCTCGACGGTTACCTGGCCGGGGGATTGAAAGGTGACGGCTCGCATGGCGGACCTTGATGATGCCCTTTTTGGGCGCCTGGCGTGGGATAAAACTGTCGCCCAGCGGTAGTTTCCGCCCACGCCCGGCCGGCCGGTCGTTGGGGCCTAGTCGTAGGCGAAGAACCCCTCGCCCGCGTGCCAGCCGATGCGGCCAGACCAGACCAGGTGGCGGAGTGCCGGGGCCGCTCGGTAGCGCTCCTCGCCTCGCTCGTGGACGAGCGCGTCCAGGAGTGCGAGCACGTGGTCGAGTCCGATCGCGTCGGCCCAGTGGAGGATTCCGCGGGGGTAATTGAGGCCGCGGAGCATGCCGAGGTCGATGTCCTCGGCGCTCCCAACGCCCTCGCCGAGGGCGAATGCGGCCTCGTTTATGACCTGGCACACAATCCGCCCCAGCACCAGGCCGGGCGCGTCCTTGACCCAGGCCACGTGCTTCCCGAGGCTGTGGAAGAACTGCTCGGTGGCCGTGGTCGCCGGCTCGGAGGTGTCCGGACCGCGGGTCAGCTCGACGAGCGAGCTCAGCTGCAGCGGCGGCAGGGCGTGGAAGCCAGTCGCGCCGCCGCCGGGATCGAGTGCCGCGAGCGATCCGCCGGCGCAGCAGATCGCCTGCGGCCCGCCCTCGAGCGGCGCCTCTGGCTCCTCTTCGATCGTGCAGTCGAGAATCAGGAACGGGACCTCGCCGTCGGTCTCGGCCGGCGTGCGCACATCCCAGCCCGCCTCGGCCGCGGCGGTCGCGAGCTCGCCCGCGAGCAGGGTGCTCCCGGCGACGACGATCAGCCCGCCGCCGCCGCTCGCCGCCGGCGGCTCGGGATCCTCGGGCCGGTGCGGCCCCTCGCTGTAGTCGTAGTAGCCGCGTCCTGCCTTGCGACCGAGCCGGCCGGCGGCGACCATCCGGGCCGCGATCGGCGAGGGGCGCCAGCGCGGCTCGCCGAAGCTCTGCTCGTAGAACGAGCGCGAGATGTCGAGGCCGGTGTCGACGCCGACCAGGTCCATCAGCTCGAACGGGCCCATGCGAAAGCCACCGGCGAGGCGGCAGATGCGATCGATCTCCGCGACCGGCGCGATCCCCTCCTGGACGAGCCTCAGCGCCTCGAGCCCGAACGGGCGGTTACAGCGGTTGACGAGGAAGCCGGGCCCGTCGGCGGCGAGGATGACCTCCTTGCCCATGGCCTCGCCGGCGGCGCGGGCGACGGCCAGGGAACGCTCGTCCGACTGCTCTCCGGCCACGACTTCGAGCAGGCGCATCACGGGGGCCGGATTGAAGAAGTGCATGCCGACCACGCGCTCGGGATTGGTCGCCGCGGCGGCGATCGCGGTGACCAGCAGCGAGGACGTGTTGGTCGCCAATACGCAATCAGGCGCCACGACGCTCGACAGCTCGCGGAAGATGACGCGCTTGAGCTCGAGCGACTCGGGCGCCGCCTCGATCACCAGCTCCGCCGGCGCGAGGTCGGAGAGCTCGGGGACGGGCACCAGGCGCTCGCGGGCGGCCGCGGCCTCGCCTGCCGTGACGCGGCCCCGCTCGACGCCGCGGTCGAGCTGGGCGCGGATCTGCTCCGCCCCGCGCTCAAGGGCCTCGCGGGCTGGGTCGTAGAGCAGGGTCCGGGCGCCGGACAGGCACGCGAGCTGCGCGATGCCGGCGCCCATCGTGCCGGCCCCGAGCACGCCGATCGTCTGAGGTGGTGGGGTGGTGGCCATTGGTGGCGCCGGACCGTAGCGCAGGGGGTGCAGGGTTGTGACGCGCGCGTCTTGATCCGTCACGCGGATGGATGAGACGGACCGGTGGAAGCGCGATGCCGACCGCGATACCGTGAACCAATGCCAGCACCTGTGACATTTTGCGTGCGCTAGCTCGGGCGGGGCGGGCCCGGGGACCCCACCTCCATCTCGGCGTTGAAACGGCGCTTACTGCGCAGCGTGCCGACGTCACCAAGCTCGTAGAGGCCCGGCTCCACGCGCCGTAGCGTCAGCTCGGGCATTGGGTCAGGACGGCACGAGGGCGTTGATCCCGGTCAGCGCGCGGCCGATGATCAGCTTCTGGATCTGCGAGGTCCCCTCGTACAGCGTGGTCACGCGCACGTCGCGGAAGTATCGCTCGACCGGATGGTCGTCGACATAGCCGGCACCACCATGGACCTGGATCGCTGTGTTGGAGCAGCGGATCGCGGCCTCGGTGGCATAGAGCTTGGCGATCGAGGTCTCGGTCGTGTTCGGCTTCCCCGCATCCTTCAGGTAGCCGGCGCGCCAGACGAGCATCCTGGCCGCATCGGTCTCCACCTTCATGTCGGCGAGCATGGCCTGCACAAGCTGAAAGCTCGCGATCGGGCGCCCGAACTGCTTGCGCTCCTTCGCGTAGGCGACGGACTCGTCCACGCAGCCCTGGCAGATCCCCACGCAGCCGGCGGCGACGCTGTAGCGGCCCGAGTCGAGCGCGCTCATCGCCACCTTGAACCCGTCGCCCACCTCTCCGAGGATCGCGTCGGCCCCAACCTCGACGTCGTCCAGCGAGAGCGACGCGGTGTCCGAGCCGTGCAGCCCCATCTTGCCGTGTATCTCCTGGCTCGAGAATCCCGGCAGCGAGGTGTCGACCAGGAAGCACGCCAGCCCTCGGTGCGCAAGCTCCGGATCCGTCTGGGCGAACACGAGCGCGAAGCTCGCGTGGTTGCCCATCGAGATCCACATCTTGCTGCCGTTGATCGTCCAGCCGGCGTCGGTTCTGCGCGCGCGGGTGCGCTGGTTGGCAGCGTCGGATCCGGTGTCCGGCTCGGTCAGGCCGAAGCACCCGAGCCATTCGCCCGAGCACACCTTCGGCAGGTACGTCCGCTTCTGCTCCTCGGTCCCCCAGCGCAGCAGGGCGGAGGCGACGAGCGAAGTCTGCACCGAGACGACGGTGCGCATGGACGAGCACGCCCGACCGACCTCCTCGACGATCAGGCTGTAGCTCAAGTAGTCGAGCCCCGCGCCGCCGTACTCCTGGGGCATGATCGCGCCCAGGTAGCCCTGCGCCGCCATCTTGGCGACCAGCTCGGTGTCGAAGTGCTCGTTGCGGTCGTTGTCTCGCGCCCGCGGGACGATCTCGCCGTCGGCAAAATCGCGCGCGCTATCGCGGATCAGCTGCTGTTCGTCCGTCAGTTCAAAGTTCATCGCGGGGAAGCTAGCTGACGCGGGTACCCTGCAGGGCTTGGTGGATCCCGAGACTCGCTACGCCCGCAGCGGCGACGTCCACATCGCCTACCAGGTGGTCGGCGAAGGGCCGATCGATCTGGTCTATGTCCCGACCTGGATCTCGCAGTTCGAGCACTATTGGGAGGAGCCGCGGGTGGCGCAGTTCTTCCAGCGCCTGGCGTCGTTCTCGCGGCTGATCATGTTCGACCGCCGCGGATGCGGCATGTCGGATCCGATGCCGCACGCGCCATCGCTCGAGGAGCAGATGGACGACGTGGTGGCGGTGATGGACGCGGCCGGGTCCGAGCGAGCCGCGGTGTTCGCCCAGTTCGAGGCCGGGGCGATGGCAGCGCTGTTCGCCGCGACGCACCCCGAGCGAACGACCGCGCTGATGCTCTACGAGGCGACGCCCCGAGCCTCGTGGGCGCCGGATTACGACTGGGCTATGCGCAAGGAAGACCGCAACGCATACCTCGAGCCCGGGATGCCCACGTGGGGAGACGGATCCCGCCTGCTCGCGCTCGCGCCTCGCTCGGGGCAGGACCCGCGGTTCCGGCGCTGGTTCGCGCGGCTCGAGCGGCTGTCCGCGAGCCCTGCGACCGCGACCGCGCTCTTGCGCATGCACGGGGAGGTGGACGTTCGCTCGGTGCTGCCGACGATTCGGGTCCCGACGCTGGTGCTGCACCGTGAGGGCGACCAGTTCATCGACGCCCGCCACTCGCGCCACCTCGTGGACAACATCCCCGGCGCACGCTACGTAGCCCTCCCGGGCGATGAGGCGCTCACCTTCGCCGGGGCCGCCGACGAGCTCCTGGACGAGATCGAGGAGTTCCTCACCGGTGCCCGTCCCACGCCGGATTCCGAACGCATCCTCGCCACCGTGATGTTCTCCGACATCGTCGACTCGACCACCCGTGCCGCCGAGCTCGGCGACCGCCGCTGGCGGGATCTGCTCGAATCGATCGAGGCGACGGTGATGAGCGAGCTGCGCCGGTTCCGCGGTCGCGCGGTGAAGAACATGGGCGATGGCTTCCTTGCCACCTTCGACGGTCCGGCGCGCGGGATTCGCTGCGCGACCGCGATCCGAGACGAGGCACGACGGTTCGACCTCGAAGTCCGCAGTGGCCTGCACACCGGCGAGATCGAGGTCATGGGCGACGACGTCAGCGGCCTCGCGGTGCACATCGGCGCGCGCGTCAGCGCCATCGCCGCCCCAGGGGAGGTACTCGTCTCGGGAACGGTGAAAGACCTCGTCGTGGGGTCGGGGATCGCGTTCGAGGATCGGGGAGTGCGTGAGCTGAAGGGCGTCCCCGGGGAGTGGCGGCTGTTCGCCGCCGTGGAGTAGCCGACCGGCCCCCGCCGCTGGAGTGCGGCGAGGGCCGGGGGCCAGGACCAGCGGTTGGCTAGGAGGCCGGCAGCGACTGCACAGCCGGCAGCGAGACGGTCACCGCGACCGAGGACGAGTAGGCGCCGACGTTGTCGGGTCCGCCCGGGATCCGGACCCGGAACGTCTTCGTGCCGGGAGTGCCGAACTTCCAGACGAACTTGTATGCCGAGCTCGCGTTCACGTATCCGACCGCTACCACGTGGTAGTGACCGTCGGCACCGAGGCGCTCGAGGTAGATCACGTGACCCGCCTTGTCAGGGGCGACGGTGCCGGTGAAGGTCACCGACTGCCCGACCGCTGACGTCGGTGAGCTGGAGCTGATCGAGACGGCATCCTGGACGCCGACGTACACCTGGGCGCTCACGCGGAAGGGGGCGAACGACATCCGCACCTGGTACTCCTCGTTGTGCGCAGGCGTAACGGTGAAGCTGTAGCCGCCGGTTGTCGTGCTCGTAGTCGTGCTGGTGATCGGCCCGTACGGCTCACCGGACGCGTGACCCCACAGCGTCACCATGACGCCCGGATCAAAGGTCGTCGTCCCCGCCTTGCTGAGCACGCCGGTGATCGCCGTCGAAGCGCCGTTGGCGACGATCTGGGGCGCGGCGGCGATGGTGAAGTCCGGCTTCTCCTTCTGCGCCACGGAAACGGTGACCGTGTCAGACTGAGCGGCAGCATTGCGGGCATCGCCGCGGAACAGGACGCGCAGCGTGTAGTCGTCCGGGACCTTGAACCGGGTGGGGAGCGCGAACTGCGAGGCGGCGTTCAGACGGCCGCTCTTGAGCGTCTTCCAGGTATTGCCGAGCAGGCCCGTCTGCTCCTGTAGGACGACCCGATCGCCCGCGTGGTCGGGGGCCACGGTGCCGGTGAACACGACCTGCTGATTGGTGAGAAAGCCCGTCGTGGGTGCGGTGGGCGTGGCCAGGCTGACCTCGGCGGCGACGCGCTCATGGACGGTGCGCGAATGGACGTTGCCCGACAGGCCCGGTGCCCGCACGTACCAGCTGCGGTTGGTGGTGACCACTCCTTCTGCACGAGTGAACACGTAGAAGCCGCCCGCCAACGTGGTGGTGGTCCCGACCTTGGTGAAGACTGAGCTGGGGTTGATGCGGTGATAGAGAACGATCTTCTGACCGGCAGTGTTGCTGCCCTTCAGTTGACCGTAGATCAATACTCCGTCCCCGCTGAAAATGGGATCGGGTGTGGCAACGATGGTCAGGCCGTGATTGTGGTGTGGAGCAGCAACGGCCATGGCCGGCACCGCCGCAAATCCGAGCACGGCGACCATCGATGCGAGCACTGCAGAGCGCGGGCGCACAAAAGCCTCCCTCTTCGGGTTGTTCTCTATATTCGCCTCCGCCCGACTGTGAATCCCCTCATCGCGCGGTGGCTAACTTGACGGCTCTAGAAACACACCCGGTCGCTCCAAGTTGCGGTACGCGCAGGCGCGGACGTCGTCGCGTTTCGCCAAAAGTAGACTTGCCTGACGGTGGATCCGTTCACGGTGATCATCCTGGCTGGGCTCGCGGCGCTCGTGATCTGGATCGCCGTGCTCGGGAAGTTCTCCGGCAGTGGGCTCGAGCAGCTCGATTGGAAGTCCGCGGGCGAGATCACCGAGTCACGGGAATCGCTCGAAGCGGAGGACCTCGCCCAGATGCTCGAAGCGCACAATGCCCGCCGGCGACGGCGCGGCGAGGCCGAGGTCACGGTCGCGGATCTCGAGCTCAAGGTCATGGAGGACGTCAAGGCGCAGAACCGGCTGCGTGAGCGGTACCTTGCGGGTCAGGAGCTCGACGAACGGGAGCTCGACGAACTGCTCGAGGCCACCAATGCGCGGCGGCGGGCCCGAGGGCTTCCGGAACGCACGCGGGAGGATGCACTTCGCGAGTTCGGGGGGGCGTAGGTCCCGTGCCGGCAGAGCGTGCTCAGTGAGCTTGGTCGTCTTGACCGTTCAATGAGGGCGAATGAACGCCGGCATGATCTCGGTGGAGAACCGCCGGACGCTCTGCCTGGTGGACTCTCCGCCGTGAAGCAGGACGTGCTCGACGCCGACCGCGCGCAAGGCTTCGAGTTCCGCAGCGATTCGGTCCGGCGTACCGTAGAGCGCGCTCGCCTCAGTCGCGCCAGGTGCGCCGGCATAAGCCGTGATGTGCGATCGATTGCGCCCGTCCGGATGCTGCGATAGAGCGACCATGCCAGCATGCGCCTGCGCTAGCCGCGCCAGCGCCGTCTGCACCTCGACGGCGTCGCGGGCAACGTAGAGATTGCGCGCAACCGCGACGTCCATAGGGTCGAACGTGCGGCCGCGCGCCTCGCACTCCGCTCTGAACACCGCGAGCCGCTCGCCAACGGTTTCAGTTGATGCGAACTGGTCGAGCAGCAATTTCCAGCCGCGCGCGGCGACCCCGCGTATCGAATCCGGGTTGCCAGCGGCGATCCAAACTGGCGGATGCGGCTTTTGCGAAGCAGGAGGCTCAACGATGATGTCTTCGTATTGCCAGAACCTGCCCTTGTGCGAGAACCGCGCGTTGGATGTCCAGGCCTTGATGATGACCTGCAACGCCTCCTCGAAGCGCGCCTGCGCCTCCTCGTACGGGATGCAGAACCCGGCGAACTCGGAGTGGCGATAGCCCTTGCCGACGCCGAACTCCAAACGGCCGCCGGACATCAGATCGAGGGTCGCCGCCCGCTCGGCGAGCAGCACCGGATTGTGCCAGGGCAGAACGATGACCGCTGTACCAAGCCGCATCGTTGTCGTGCGCGCAGCCACCCATGCAAGCAAGTCGAGCGAGGCCGACACCTGCCCGAGGCCGCTGAAGTGATGCTCGACCAGGAAGCTCGAATCGAACCCCAGCGCCTCGGCCTCGACGCACGTGTCGACGTAGTCCCGGAAGCCTCGCGCCGGATCGCCGTCCCCACGTCGCGCCTGGGCGCTGCCGAACAGGCCGAACCGCATGCCTCCCCGTCTCGGGGATGTCTCGCGCCCGACTGCGATCGCAGTCGGATCGTGGATAGGGTCAAGCGGGGCAGATGAGCTCACGGTGGGCGGTCTCCTCGGGAAGCCGCGGCGTCATGCGAGCAGGGCCTCGACTGCTTCGATCGTGGTGGACAGCCAATTGTCGGGCTCGGGTTGCAGGATGCGATGGGGGATTCCGTCGTGGGTGCACTTCGCCTCTACTAGCTTGGCGCCGGTGGTGAGGAGTCCTTTGGGCGTGGTGCCGGTCGCTTCGTAGGTGATGCCGTGGACGGTTGTGTCGATGGTGCGTTGGAGGAGCATCTCGAGCCTGGTGGTGTGGAGGGCTTTGAGCTGGCTGGGGGTTCCGGTGGCTGACCCGAGGAGGAGGCACATGATGGTCACGCCGTCGAGGGCGGGGGTGAGGGTGGAGATGCGGTCGGGGTCGGCGATGAATGGTTGTGCGCCCGAGGCCTCGATCTGACGTTGGCGCTCGGGGTCTCTGGTCGTCCCGCGGACGGTGTGGCCGATGGCGACGAGCTCGCGGGCGAGGGACTGGCCGCGGCATCCGCAGCCGACGATCAGGACGCGCGCCATCGCCCTGGCCCGCTTGCGCGTCGGCCCTGGCTCATGCGCGCTGGAGGAACGGCCCGACGCGGTCGAACAGGTCGGCGAGAATCCGCGCGGTGGCTCCCCACACAAGGTTCTCACCGACCACATAAGTGTCGGTCCGGAACGGAAGGCCACGGCGGATCAGGCGGCGGCGGTCATAGCCGGCGAGCAGCGCGCTGAGCGAGAGCTCGATAACCTCGGCGACCTCGACCGCGCTCGTCCTCCAGATCTGGCCCGGCTCGATCATGCCGACGAAGGGGTAGATCACATACCCGGTTACCACCGTCGGCGTTGGCGGGAGGGCGCCGAGGAGCTCCACGGTGTCGGAGGGAAGGCCGATCTCCTCCTGCGTCTCGCGCAGCGCGGTGGTGCGCAGGTCATCCTCGCCTTCCTCCGCGCGCCCGCCGGGAAACGAGATCTCGCCCGCGTGCCGGCGCAGGTCGCTCTGGCGCCGGGTCAGGACGGCGTGCAGCTCCCCGCCCTCGACGTACAGCGGCACCAGCACGGCCGCATTGGTGCCTCCGCGGACGTCGAGGCTCAGCGCTTCCTGCGGCGAGAGCAGGACGCTGCGGAGATCGTCCCTGATCGATCCCATGTCCGGACTATATTGGCGGGCGATGGAGGCATTGATCGTGGTCGACGTCCAGAACGACTTCTGTCCCGGAGGAGCCCTCGCGGTGCCCGAGGGAGACCAGATCATCGACGCGGTGAACCGGCTCGCCACCCAGGTGCCGCTGGTCATCGCCACGCGCGACTGGCATCCGCCGGACCACGGTTCGTTCGTGGAGAACGGTGGGGTGTGGCCCGTTCATTGTGTGCGCGACTCGCCCGGCGCGCAGCTTCACCCCGATCTCCGCGCGAGCTTCGACGCGATCATCGACAAGGGCCGGTCGCCGGACCGACAGGGCTACTCGGGGTTCGAGGACACGACGCTCGAGCGGCTGTTGCGCGAGCGCGACGTCGACACCGTGCACGTGGTCGGGCTTGCGCTCGACTACTGCGTAAAGGCGACCGCACTGGACGCGCGCAAGGCCGGCTTCGAGGTCATCGTCCATGCCGACGCGACGCGGGCGGTGAACGTCGAGCCGGGGGACGGCGAGCGTGCGGTCTCGGAGCTGCGCCAAGCGGGGGTCGAGGTTACGCCGGCGCCGGCTCGACCAGCTCGAGGCGCTCGGTGAACATCACTTCGCCGTCGAGCGTCCGATGGATCGGACACTTGGCGGCGATCACCTGCAGGCGCTTGACCTGGTCGTCGCTCAGTCCTCGCGGGAGTCGCAGCACGATGTTGAACTTGGTCGGGCAACCGCGCTCGGCGGGGGTGTAATCGCACTGGACCTCGACCGGGCCGAGTTCCCAGCCCTTGTGCTTGGCGTACATCTCCATCGTCACCGCGGTGCAGGACGCCAGACTCGCCGCG
>Ga0302314_10021413_pt1 | contig 10647 bp, 13 predicted proteins | sample III_Palsa_N2_3_FD_200533 | JGI IMG/M metagenome (GOLD analysis project Ga0302314, IMG submission 200533) | Peat permafrost microbial communities from Stordalen Mire near Abisko, Sweden - III_Palsa_N2_3 | ecosystem: Environmental > Terrestrial > Soil > Palsa > Peat permafrost | place: Sweden... | reverse complement strand
GCTCACCCATCCGAAGGGTGAATCAGAATCCGAATCCCGCGTACAGGGAAAAATCTATCCAGCCGCACGGAGTTTTGCCCCTCTTACGGCTCATGATTAGAAGGCTTTGTCAAAAAAGAAAATGATTTCGGACAGACTCTTAGGCCAAGTGCGGAAATAACTGGAACGATGTGGCATCGGATGCGCCGGGTATAGAAAACACGGATGAACACGGATGGCGCTCGCGCCGCACGGATGGGTGGTGATGCGGGCGAGCCTGGATCCGGAGTTGGACGATCAGACCGGTCGACTGATGCGCTGAGGCGCCGCTTCATCCGTGCGGCGCAAAGCGCCATCCGTGTCCATCCGTGCTAAAAAGATCGCGGGCCGAGTCACTCTTATCGAGAGTTAGTATCGCGCGGTCGCCTCATTCGGCGGCGACGGCAACCTTGACCGGTGGCTCGGGTTCGCTGGCGCGGGCGAAGGTGTCGGCGTCGGAGAGCGTCATTATCGCGGCGTAGAGCGATGCAGGGTAGGCGAGCCGCGGGCGAGTGGAGTCCAGTGATGGTTGGGCCACTGCGTGGGCCGGTCGGGCATAGGGGGCCGGGGACTTGAACCGCGCCAGTTCCTCGACCGAGATGCCGGCCAGGGCGACGACCTCGGGATCGATCCAGGCCTCGGGATCGATGGCACGGCCCTCGGAGGTCGAGACTTCCAACGTCAGGGTCTCCGGGCCGGCGAAATAGATCGACTTGCAGAAGCCGTGGTCGATGTGGCCCAGCACATGCACGCCACGCGACCGGATCCGGTCGCGCATGGCCAGAAGCTCTTCCTCGGTATCGACGTTGAAGGCGATGTGCTGCAGCCCGCCGGCGGCGCACGGGCCGCCGGCGTTGCCCGCGTGCGTCACGCCGATCTGGATCGGAATGGCGGCGACCTCCGGCGTCTGCACAAAGGCGATCGAGCACTGGTCGTTGAGCTTGAGGAAGCCGTGCCAGGCGCCCTTGACGCCATGCATCCAGTAGAGCGCGACGAGCTCCATGCCGAGCACGTCGGTGAAGAAGGCGATCTGTGTCTTGATGTCGGCGGTGCACACCGCGAAGTGATGGACGCCGTTGGGCTTGGTCATGGTTGGCTCCCTTGGGAAGGCAAGAGTTTCGTTCTGTCTCAAACGTGGCGCAGGACCCAGTCGTGGACGGTGTCCGAATAGGTATCGGTGTGGAACAGCATCAGCTGATGCGTTCCTTCCTCCAGGCAGTAGAACTCCACTGGGCCGGCGATGGCGTCGGCCGTCGCCTGCATCAGGGCCTTGGGAAAGGACGGGTCCCTGGCCCCGCTGGAAACCAGGATCGGCTTGGCGTTGCGGCTGGCCGGGATCGGCGGGTCATAGGTGAACAGCGACGCCCAGGAGGCCAGGTCGTAGGTCCAGGTATTCCAAGGATCGAGCCGCTTCTGCTCGCCGGCGCCGGCATAGCCGTAGTCCTCGTCGAAATTGAACAGGATGCCGACGTCGAGCCGCGCGGCGCGCCCGGTGATCTTCAGCATCTGCTGGACGGCCTCGCCGCTCCAGCTCGCGCCCATCCCCGTCAGCGCCGGCCCGGACGGGACCGCCGGCGAGCCCATCAGGATCGCGCCGGTGACCGCATCGGCGTGCAGAGCGCTGAAGGCGGCGGCGACGCCCAGGCTCGATCCCAGCGTGAAGACCGGCAGGCCGGTCAGCGCCTTGACGTGTTCGGCGTAGAGGACGCCGGCCTCCACCCACTCCGCCATGGTCCATTGTCCTCGGGGCCGGTTGGTCGTCGAACGGCCATGGCCGGGCGCGTCATACGACCAGATGTCGACGCCCTTGGCTGCGTGGTGGACGCAGAACCGGTCGTAGATGCCGCCGTGGGCGCCGATGCCGTGGGCGATCACGAGGGCGTACTTCGGGTCCGGCCCGCGAAAGCGGTGGGCGAAGATCTCGTTCAGGACGTGGGTTTCTCTCTGCATGTTCAGGCCTTCCCAGCGGTCGCCGCGCCGTAGCCGAACTCCTTGCGATAGCGCGGGATGAAGAGATCGCGGCCCTTCAGGACCGCGGTTGTGCGCCGTCCGACGGTCAGGCCGCGGCGGGTGACCGGCAGCACGCTGGCGCCGGCCTTCGGGCCGAGCGGAACCAGGATGGCGGGGACGGGCCAGGGTGCGTAGGGCGCCAGGGTCTCGACGGCGCGCCCGGCCATGACCGCCTTCAGGGTCTTCACCAGCCAGGGCGCCTGGCGGGTGATGGCGACGATGGTCATGAAGTCGCCGGTCTGCGCGCCGTCGCCCAGGGCGAAGACGCTGCTCAGGCCGGCCGGGCGTAGCCACAGATCGACCTCGACCCGACCCGAGGCGGCCAGGCTGGCCGCCGTGATCGGCGGGGCGTGCGGCCGCGCGCCGATAGCCGGGAAGATCAAGTCGGCCTCGATTGTCTCGCCGGCCAGGTTCAGCGCGCCGGCGAATGGGCGCTCGGCGGTTTCCAGGCCGTCGACCCGGGCGCCGAGGCGCAGCGTCACGCCTTGGGCTTGCAGCTGTTCGGCCAGCGCCGCCGAAAGCCGCGCCGAATAGCCGGGGAGCAGGCTCGGCGAGGACGCGAGAAGGGTCACCCGTTTATCGGGCCAAGCCGCCGTGATCTCGCCGGCCAGTTCGACGCCGACCGCGCCGCCGCCGACGATCGCGATGGTGCGCGCCGCCCGCAGAGCTTCATGCGCCGCCCGGCTGTCGCCGGCGAACGTCTCGCCCGAAGCCGATCGCGGCTTGAAGGGCCGGGCGTAGGTCGAGCCGGTCGCGGCGACCACGATGTCGCCTTCGATAGTGGCGCTGTCGGCCAGAACCACGCATCGCTCGTCGATCTCAGTGGCGAGGCCCTGGATTATCGATCCCCGTCGCAGCAGGCGGTCATAGGGAATGATCAACCGCTCCAGCAGCGCCGGTTCGACGACCGCGCGGATGGCCGCGACGTTGTGCACGAAGCGGTCGCGCGGCTCGATCAGCCGAACCTCGGCGACCCCGTCGAGCGCGCGGGCGACCATCGTCCCTGCATAGCCGCCGCCCACGATCACGATACGTTTCACGGCTCTCCCTCCCATCGATGGACTTTCCAATCGGAAAGTTTTTGCACCATGGACTTTCCAATCGGAAAGTCAATAATGTTTTCGAGGCATGCAATTTCTCGACCGGGAGCGGACTTTGAAGAACAGCGCGGTGGTGGCGACGGAGCGGCAGGAAGACGGCCGGTCGCGGATCCTGGCGTCGGCGCTGGAGGTGTTCTCCACCGCGGGCTTCGAGGGCGCGAGCCTGCGCCAGATCGCCGAGCGGGCGGGCGTTATGCACCAGCTCGTCGTCTATCACTTCAAGACCAAGGGGGCCCTATGGCGCGCCGTGATCGTTTCGATCCTTGGCGAAAACGCCGAACGGTTCGCGGCCTGGCGGGCGCGGCTGACGGCGGAAAGCCCCGCTCAGGCCCTGCGGACCATGGTGCGAGGATTCGTCCTCTTCACCGCCGGCCGGCCGGAGTTCCACCGTATCGTGACCTTCGAGGGGCGAACCGACAACGAGCGGATAGGCTGGCTCATCGAGACCTATATCCGCCGCTATTTCGAGTTCTCGACGGGCCTGATCCGCGATGCCCAGGCGGTAGGCGCGGCCCGGCCAGGCGATCCGGGCCAGCTGCACTATGCGGTGATCGGGCTGGTGACGACCAGCTTCGTGTTCGCCCACGAATATCGCGCCATGACCGGGCTGGAGCCGTTCGATCCGGTGGAAATCGAAAAAGTCGAAAAGCTGGCCTGTGACTTCCTGGGTGTTCCGACCGAGGTTCGGCGTGAGGCGAGTCAGCCTCATAGCGGCCTCCTCTGACAACCTTCACGCGGCGTCCGCCTCGGCCTCCACGGCTTTACCCAGCAAGGGCTCGAAGATGTGCTCGGCCAGGTGACGCACGACCGGCGCCACCACGCCGTCACCGGTGAGGTGATAGGCTTCGTTGTAATTCTTCGGAAGCCGGTAGTCCTTGTCCAGGCCCATCAGGCTGGCGGTTTCGCGCGCCGAAATCAGTCGGCTGCGGACCTTGTTGCCGTCGACCACGATGATGACCTGGCGGCTGGATCCCCCGGCGGGCGTGCGAAGGCATCCGGCCACGTCGTCGAAGCGAACTTCAGCGCGCTGAACCCTGGCGCCCAGCTCGTCGCGGCGGGTGCGCCGGTAGACGCCGCCGACCATGCGGCGACCCGCCCGCCTGGCCGCGTTTACCTTGTCGAGGTTGATTCTCGACATCATCGCCAGCAGGCTGCTGGTCTCGGCCTCGGTATGCCAGGAAACGCCGGTCGGCTTTTCCTCGATCAGGTCGGCGAAGGTCAGATTGCGGCGAGGCGGTGTCGGCATGTTCCACCACACCCTGTTCGCCAGGGCCGCATTGCCCACACGCCCGACAGCCCGCTGCAGCGCAGGCGTGTGGAACGGGGCGATCGGTCCCGAAGACAACAGGGCCGGATCGATCTCGATATCGGGGTGCACGCCAATGATGAACAGGCGAGGCCGCGACTGAGGCACGAACAACTGGGCGTTGATCACGAGCGCGCCATGGCGGTAGCCCGCGTCGGCAAAGGCCTCGCAGATCGCCTCGAAGTCGCCGCCATCGTGGGACGTCAGCGTACCGCAGACGTTTTCGAGCGCGATCATCCTGGGCCCGCGGCCTTCGGCGATCAGAGCGGTCACGATGCGCCAGAATGGATAGAAGGCGCCAGAGCGCTCGCCCCTAAGTCCGGCCCCGCCGCCGGCCAGGGAAAGATCCTGGCAGGGGAAGGAGGCCCAGATGAGATCGGCCTGACCCGGCAGCTGCGAGGTCTTTATCTTACCGACGTCACCCACATGCAGTTCGCCTCCCGTCCCCCAATTGTCCTGATACGTCAGGCCCTTCTTGCCGTCGAAATCGTTGGCGAACAGGCAGGTCCAGTTGGGACCCAGGCCGGCTCGGGCCATGCCGCCCCCGGCGAAGAATTCGTAGAATTTACCCATTGCGGCGCGCGGCCGGCCGCCGTGGATCGATGTGATCGAGCGTGTCCGCGGTTCTCGAATCAATATTCATGATCGCACACTGGCGCTGCATCCGCGGCGCGTCGAGACTTTTACGATCCCCTCGTGGCGCGCGAGGCAGATCCGGCGGACCGCCGCCAGTACGGGTCGTTTCTCGAATTCCTGCTGTAGCCAGATCAGCCCGAGGTTGGCGCGGGATGGGAGGGCGGATGGACTATCGATACGTCTCGGGCTGTCCCCCGGCCGGCGGTCCGCCGGTCGAACCGGGGGGGCAGGTGTCGCCAAGGCGATGGGCGTCGGTGGCGGCGTCGGCGTCCATCGGCAGGCCGAGAAGCTTGAAGTGGGCGCGCGCGGTCATGTGCAATGTGGTCGCCGTGAAGTCTCCCGTCCCCTCGATACCCACCTGCCGGCCCTTGTGGTCGACGCACTGGCCTTTGAAGGCGATCTTGCCGCCGCCGATCGACTGCTCCGGACAGGTACATTCATAGTGGTGATTGATGTAGCAGCTCATGAACTTGGCCACATCCTTGGGCGTGATGCATCGGCGGTCGGTCTTGCTGCTGGCGATCGGTGAGAGGACCTGGTCGACCGATTCCCAGTAGCCCGGGCGGATGCTTTCCTGGGCTCGCGCGGGGTCGGCGAACACGGCCGCCGCCGCGATGATCATCATGAGCGTGTGTCGGATGGCAGTCATTTCGGGGGATAGTCGCTGGCTGGGTGATCGAGAACTTCCGAGGAAGCCGGCCCATGGTCGATGCCCCCGGGCTCGCTCGGTCCGGCGGGGGACAATCCGCTCGCGCGGTACTTGGCCCAGGCGGCGTCCTTCTCGGCGGCCTTGTCGAATGCGGCGCGCTTGCCCGCCGACATGCTGTCGATCCTTGGCGCGCCGGCGATATCGACGCCGAATCGCTCGTTGCACTTGTCGCGCTCGGCTCCGCTGAGGCGCACCGCCTCGGCGTTGGCGCATCCGACCAGCGTACCGCGCAGTCCGCCCCCACCGTTCGGCATGAATCCGTATGGGGTGGAGATGAGACCATTGAGCCGGGATCCGGCCGGCGCACCGTTCTGCGTGGCGCTCGTCGATCCAGCCGGTCGGCCAGCGGCTCCGGCGGACGGAGCCAGGGGCAGGGTCGGTACGCCGGCCGGCGTCGGTTGGGCGGCCTCGTGGATATTGAGGGCCGTCGGGGCGGCTGATTTGAGAGCCGCCGCCGGCTTGGCCGGGGTGGTCGAAGGGGCCGGCGGCGCCTTGACCTCGGATACGGTCGGCGTTGGGGCCGGGCGTGGCGTCGGCTCCGGCTTTGGCGGCGCCGGAGTCGGAGCGGGCGTGGGTGTCGGGACGGGAGCCGGCTTGGGCGGGGAGGGGGCTTGCTGGATCGGTGTCGGCGCGGGAGGCGTCGGGGTGGGCGGCAGGATCTTGGGGCGTGTCGGCACGACCGGCTGGGGCTCCGGTGTTGGTTGTGGCTGTGGCGGCGCGGGTTTCGCCGGCGTGGGCGGGGTCGGCGAGGGAACCGGCGCCGGGCGCGGCGTCGGCGCTGGTTCGATCTTGGGCGGCGCCGTCAGCTTCATGATCCGCACATCCATCGCCGGCTCGGATGAGGGTGTCACCGGCTCGGGAACCGCCGAGCTCGCCAGAAGATCGTAGACCGGGGGCTGCTGGTTGATGATCAGGCCCAGGACCAGCAGGTGCATGACGACGGAGGCGATCAGGCCGACGGCGTTGCGGCGTTGTCCCTTCTTGCCGCTCACGCCTGCACTCCGTTCACCGATGCCGCAGCCCTCCGCGCCACGTAAAGGCGGCGGTTTCGTGACCCTAGTGTCGCCGTCCAGGCTCTTGACGGCAAGAGTCGAGACGGTTAGAGACGCGCCTTCTTCGTTGAGCCGGCTGTGCCTGGGCGGGGGTTACCCCGAACGGGCAGACGCGGTTCGCAAGACGAGACTTGCATAGACGGCGGTTGCCGTTCGATAAAGTGTCGGCCCCCGCGGGTCTCCGCGTGGGCCATTCGTTTTTGCGGGCTTACGCGTTTGATGCGTTCCTCCTGGGGCGTGTCGGGTCGGTCTTTGAAATGGTCAGGCGCACGCGGGCTCCGTCAGCCCAGAGGGAAATGTAAGAGCGATATGGATCGTCAGAACATCCGCATCCGGCTCAAGGCCTTCGATCATCGCGTGCTCGATCATTCGACGCGCGAGATCGTCAACACGGCCAAGCGCACCGGCGCGACCGTGCGGGGACCCATCCCGCTTCCGACGCTCATTGAGCGTTTCACCGTCAACCGTTCGCCGCACATCGACAAGAAGTCGCGCGAGCAGTTTGAAATCCGCACGCACAAGCGCGTGCTCGACATCGTCGATCCCACCCCGCAGACCGTGGACGCGCTGATGAAGCTCGACCTGTCCGCCGGCGTGGACGTCGAGATCAAGCTTTAAGGGGAGGCTGGTTAAGATGCGAACCGGCGTGATCGCCAAAAAGCTGGGCATGACCCGCCTCTTCGACGAGGCCGGGACACATGTGCCGGTGACCGTGCTTAGCCTCGAGGGCTGCCAGGTCACCGCCCAGCGCACTCAGGAACGCGACGGCTATGTCGCCCTTCAGCTGGGCGCCGGAGCCAAGAAGCCGAAGAACACCACCAAGGCGGAACGCGGCCATTTCGCCAAGGCGCTGGTCGAACCCAAGCGCTTCGTCGCCGAGTTCCGCGTCTCGGAAGACAATCTGATCGACGTGGGCGCCGAGTTCACCGCCGACCACTTCCTGCCCGGCCAGAAGGTCGATGTCGCGGGTCTGACGGTCGGCAAGGGCTTCGCCGGGGCCATCAAGCGCTGGAATTTCGGCGGCATGCGCGCCACTCACGGCGTCTCTGTCTCGCACCGGGCGCACGGTTCCACTGGCCAGCGCCAGGATCCGGGCAAGGTGTTCAAGGGCAAGAAGATGGCCGGCCACATGGGCCAGGAACTCGTCACCACGCTCAACCTGACGATTTTCCGCGTCGACGTGGAGCGCGGCCTGATTTTGATCAAGGGCGCCGTCCCAGGGACGGAAGGCACGTTCGTCAAGATCCGCGACGCCGTGAAGTCGGCGCCGCCGGCCGATCTGCCGACGCCGGGCGCCATCAAGAAGGCGGCTGTCGCCGAGGCCGCCGCTGAAGACATGCCTGCGCCGGACGCCGCGCCGGAAGAGACCGCCGGGGGCGAAGACCAATGAAGATCGACGTCATCACCCTCGACGGCGGTTCGGGCGGCTCGCTCGAGCTTTCCGACGCCATCTTCGGCCTGGAAGACATCCGCAACGACATCCTGCAGCGTTGCGTGACCTGGCAACTGGCCAAGCGCCGCGCCGGCACTCACAAGATCCAGGTGCGCAACGAGGTCTCGCGCACCGGCAAGAAGATGTACAAGCAGAAGGGCACCGGCGGCGCCCGTCACGGCTCACGCCGCGCGGCCCAGTTCGTCGGCGGCGCCAAGGCGCACGGCCCGGTCGTCCGCAGCCACGCCTTCGATCTTCCCAAGAAGGTGCGCGCGCTGGCCCTGCGTCATGCGCTGTCGGCCAAGGCCAAGGCCGGGGCGTTGATGGTGCTCGACAGCGCCAGCCTCGCCGAGCCGAAGACCGCCGCGCTGCGTGGGCATTTCGCGACCATCGGCGTCTCTAACGCCCTGGTGATCGCGGGCCAGACCGTCGACGCCAATTTCAAGTTGGCCGCTCGCAACATACCCAACGTCGACGTCCTGCCGGACGCCGGCCTCAATGTGTACGACGTGCTGCGCCGCCACACGCTGGTGCTCACCAAGGACGCCGTCGCCGCCATTCAGGCGCGGTTCGAAACCGAGGAGGCCGCCTGATGGCCCTCAAGCCGCGCCACTACGACGTCATCCTCGCCCCGGTGATCACCGAAAAGGCGACGATGCTCTCCGAGCAGAACAAGGTGGTCTTCCGCGTCGCCGACGACGCCACCAAGGAAGAGATCGCCACGGCGGTCGAAGAACTGTTCCGGGTGAAGGTCACCAAGGTCAACACCCTGATCCAGAAGGGCAAGACCAAGCGCTTCCGGGGTCGGCCTGGTAGGCGTAACGATGTCAAGAAGGCCATCGTGACCCTGCAGGAAGGCCAGTCCATCGATATTACGACGGGGCTCTAGACCAGCATGGCTCTGAAGCATTTCAATCCGACATCGCCGTCCCGCCGCGGGCTGGTGCTGGTCGACCGTTCCGAACTCCACAAGGGGCGTCCCGAGAAGAGCCTCGTCGAGGGGCTGACCAAGTCGGGCGGCCGTGGCGGCGGCGGCCGTATCGCCGTGCGCTTCCGCGGCGGCGGCGCCAAGCGCCTCTATCGGATCGTCGATTTCAAGCGTCGCAAGTGGGACGTCCCAGCGGTCGTGCAGCATTTCGAATACGATCCGAACCGGACCGCGTTCATCGCCCTCATCAAGTACGCCGATGGCGAACTGGCCTATATCCTGGCGCCGCAGCGCCTGAAGGTCGGCGATGAAGTCGTCGCGTCCGAAAAGGTCGACGTCAAACCGGGCAACGCCTCGCCGCTGCGCTCGCTGCCGATCGGGACGATCATCCACAATATCGAGTTCAAGCCGATGAAGGGTGGTCAGATCGCCCGCTCCGCCGGCGCCTACGCGCAGCTGGTCGGCCGCGACGCCGGCTACGCTCAGGTTCGCCTGGGTTCGGGTGAGCTTCGCATGGTTCCCGACGGCTGCATGGCCACGGTCGGCGCGGTGTCCAACCAGGACCATATGAACGAAGTGCTCGGCAAGGCCGGGCGCACGCGTCACAAGGGCCGCCGTCCGCACGTCCGCGGCGTGGCCATGAACCCGATCGATCACCCGCACGGGGGCGGCGAAGGCCGCACGTCCGGCGGCCGTCACCCGGTCACGCCCTGGGGCAAGCCCACCAAGGGCAGCAAGACCCGCACCAACAAGACTACGGACAAGTTCATTATCCGTAGTCGCCACGCGAAGAAGGCTCGTTAAGCGATGACCCGCTCGGTTTGGAAAGGTCCGTTCGTCGACGGCTATCTGCTCAAGAAGGCGGAGACCGCTCAGACATCCGGACGCAAGGACGTGATCAAGACCTGGTCGCGCCGCTCGACGATCATGCCGCAGTTCATCGGCCTGACGTTCGGTGTCCACAACGGCCACAAGCATGTGCCGGTCCTGGTCAGCGAAGACATGGTCGGCATGAAGTTCGGCGAGTTCGCGCCGACCCGCTACTTCCCCGGCCACGCCGCCGACAAGAAGGCCAAGAGAAAGTAGCATGAGCAAGCAAGCCAAAGACCGGCGCCTGACGCCCGTGGAGGCGATGAGCAAGGTTCGCTCGTTGCGGACCGGCGCGCGCAAACTCAACCTGGTGGCTCAATCGATCCGTGGCCTGCCCGTGCAGCGCGCGCTCAACGAGCTGGAATTCAGCCCCAAGCGCATCGCGATCGATGTGCGCAAGGCGCTCTATTCGGCGATCTCGAACGCCGAGAACAATCATTCGCTGAACATCGACGACCTGTATGTCGCCGAAGCTTTTATCGGCAAGAACCTGGTGATGAAGCGTTTCTCCGCCCGTGCGCGAGGCCGCTCATCGCGTATCGAAAAGCCGTTTTCCGAGATCACCATCGTGGTCCGCGAGATGGGT
>Ga0302314_10021409_pt1 | contig 10649 bp, 8 predicted proteins | sample III_Palsa_N2_3_FD_200533 | JGI IMG/M metagenome (GOLD analysis project Ga0302314, IMG submission 200533) | Peat permafrost microbial communities from Stordalen Mire near Abisko, Sweden - III_Palsa_N2_3 | ecosystem: Environmental > Terrestrial > Soil > Palsa > Peat permafrost | place: Sweden... | reverse complement strand
TCCACCCCGTAGAGCCCATGCAGATGGCCCGCCAGCCCGCCCACCGCCTCGTCCGCGGTCTTGGGATAGTCGGTCTCGCCGAGCCAGTGCACCAGCAGGATGCGCCCGCCCGGCCGGAGGCTCTGGCGCAGGGCGCCCGCCGCCGCCGCGATGTCCGCGTCGGCCCAGTAATAGACCACCTCCGACAGCACGATCAGGTCGAAGCGCCCCTCGAAGGAGGCCGCCGCCGACTCCACCAGCCGAAAGCTGACGTTGGCGAGGTCCGCGCAGCGCGCGCGGGCCTGCTCCAGTGCGGTCTGCGAGATGTCGGTCGCCGTCAGCCGGTCGCAATGGCGGCTGAGCTGCCGGGTCAGCACGCCGATGGAGCAGCCGACCTCCAGCCCGTCCACGGCCCGCTCGTCGCCCAGGGCCTCGAGCGTGCGCGCATACTTGGCCTGCTCATAGGGGCTGGAGGCGAAATCCCAGGGGTCGCCCTTGGCCTGGTAGAGGCCTTCGAAATAGGCCCGGTCCAGCGTGCCGGTCTTTCTCATGGTGTCGGTCTCATGACGGCGTCTCAGAGCTGCTCGATGAAGATTTCGGACGGGCGATCCACCACGGCGGCGAGCGCCTCCGGGATGAGGAAGGCCTGCCCGGCGTCGGCGATCAGGCCGGTGGTCTGGGTGCGGTGGCAGTCGAGCGCCCGCCGCCGCAGCGCCGAGGTCCCGACGCAGAGCAGACGCCACGCCTGCTCGCCCGGCCCCGCGCAGGCGATGGCGGCGTCCTCCCACGCCCAGACCAGGTACTGCAGGCGCCGCACGCCAGGGCGGCGGCGGGCGAGGTCCTCAGCCAGGGCGGTGGCGGCCTCGTGGTCGCAGTGGGGCTCCCCGGCCCGCGGCGCCCAGAGGCTGCGCAGGTCCAGATTCTCGATCCAGCCGAGCAGCCGCGCGAGGCTCCGCCCATAGGCCTCGCTCCCAGGGTCCAGCGGCGCGGCGTCCGGCCAGTCCATGAAGAACGCCTGCTCCGCCGTCAGGCCCAGCACCGACAGGGCCGCCAGCGCCTCCTGCCTGCGCGCCTCAGCCAGGCGGGACGGCGGCCAGGTGGGGGAGTCCACATGGGAGGCCGAGCCGTCGGTGAGGAAGACCACCCGGGGCCGCAGCCCCAGGGCCGAGGCCCGGGCCAGGAGGCAGCCGCAGCCGAGGGTCTCGTCGTCGGCGTGGGGGGCGATGACCAGGAGGGGCGAGAGGGCGCGCAGGTCGTCGTCGGTCAGGGGGCGGGCGGCGGCGTCGAGCCGGGTCCAGAGCGCCTGCCCCAGGGGCGTCACCACAGCCGGTCGCCGGCCCAGCAGTCCGCCGCGATGAAGGCCCGCGCCGCGCGGTCGCGCGCCTGGTCCGGCACGGGCTGGCGCAGGTACATGGCCAGGTCGCGGCAGGCCTGGTCCAAGGGATTGTCCTCGAAGAAGGCGCGGGTGCCCACCGTGCGGGCCGCGGCCTCCATCGCCTCCAGCCCGGCCTTCTCCACCACGCCGCGGGTCATCAGCACGAAGGCGATCTCGTCCGGCCCGCAGTCCGGCCCTTCGGCCCGCACCGCCGCCTCGCGCACCCACAGGTAGGCCGAGCGGACGCTGGCCAGCGCCTCGCCGAAGCGAGCCGCCTGGATCGGATCGATCTCGGGGCGGGCGGCGAGCTGGGCCCGCAGCAGGGTCAGCACCCGCTCGACCCCGCCGAGCTGCACCGCCGTGAACCGCCACGCCCCGGCGGAGAAGCGCGGCTCCAGGATGTAGTCCCCGGGCCGGCCGATGGTGTTGGCGGCGTCGACGGGCAGGCCCGTCAGGTCATAGAGCCCGCTGCCGGTGGCGCGCATGCCGCGCACCCTCCAGGCCGACAGGTCCGCCCGATCCGGCTGGGCGCCGTCGGCCACGACCAGCTGGCGGCGACCGTCGGCGAGGGTGGCGGTGATGACGATGCGGTCCACATGCCCGGCGCCGGTGGCGTAGGACTTGCGCCCCTGCAGCACGGCGCCGCCCTCGCCCTCCACGATGACGACGGGCTCGGGCTCCGTGTTCCAGACGCCGAACAGCCGGCCGTCGCCGAGGTCCTGCGCCAGGGCGGCCCGCTGCGCCTCGTCCCCGTACCAGGCCACCAGCCGGGCGCCGTTCACATGGCCCTCGAAGATGCGGCCGAGGCTGAGGTTGGCGCGCCCCACCAGCCGCAGGGCCTGCATCAGCTCCAGCGGCGAAGGAGCGTCGCCGGCGAACGTCTCCAGCGCTCCGATCGCCTTCAGCAGGGCCACGTCCTCGGTCGGGAAGGCGCCGAGGCGATCGAGGTCCGCCGCCCGCGCCTCGATCGACGGCAGGGCGGCGCGCAGCCGCTCCAGCCCCTGCGACGGCGAGGGCGCGGAAGGGCGGCCGTCGGCCCGCTTCAGCGGGATGACCTCCGCCGCCTCGCTCTCAAGCGTCGTCGTCGCTGCGCCGGCCATGCTGCTCATGAGCCTTGAGCGATTGTTCGCCGAACTGGTTCCGTCGGCGGGCGCGGCGGCTAGAGCATCGCCTCGGCCACCAGCGCCTGGGTCAGGGCCTGCAGCCGCGGCATCCCCTCCTGCAGCATGCGCTGGATCATGCCGACGAACAGGATCTGGTGCTCCGGATCGATCCAGAACCAGGCGCCGCTGGCGCCGTCCCACTGGTAGGTGCCCTGGCCCACCGGCGAGTCCGCCAGGGCCGGATCGGTGAACACCGCCCCGTTGAAGCCATAGCCCCGGCCCGGGCCGATGCGCTGCATCCCCGCCAGGAAGCCCTTCTGCATCAGGGCGTCCGGCAGGTGGTTGGCGGTCATCATCCGCACCGCCTCGGGGCTGATGACGCGCACGCCCCCAAGCTCGCCCCCGTTCAGCAGCATCTGGGCGAAGCGGGCGTAGTCGTCGAGGGTCGAATAGAGCCCCCCGCCGCCGGACGCGATCCTGGGGATCGTCCGGTTGTCGCGCACGAACCCCGGATGGTCGAGCACCGTCAGCTCGGTGGTCCCGTACATGTGGTAGAGGGTCGTCTGGCGGGCGCGCTTCGCCTCGGGGATGAGGAAGTCGGTGTCGGCCATGCCCAGCGGCGCGAGGATCCTGGACCGCATGAAGTCGGGCAGGCTCTGGCCGGAGAGCCGTTCGATGACGGCGCCCTCGAGGTCCATGCCGAGGGAGTAGCGCCAGCTGGTTCCGGGCTGGTAGGCCAGGGGGATCGACGCCACGCGGCGGGACAGGTCCGCCAGATCGTCCGCCTGCCAGACGCCGGCGGCGATATAGGCCTGGTCGGTCTCGTCGTGCGGGCCGGGACCGATGCCGTAGCCGAAGCCTGCCGTGTGGGTCATCAGCTCGCGCAGGGTCGGCGGATGGTCGACCGGCGCCCCGCCCGGCCCCTTCACCCCGGCGAACGCCGGCAGATGCTTGGCGATCGGATCGTCCGGCGACCACAGGCCCTCATCGTGCAGGATCATCATGGCGACCGCCGTGACCGGCTTGGTCATGGAGAAGATGCGGAAGATGGCGTCTTCGGTGAGCGGCGTCTTTTCGGCGAGGCTGTTCAGCCCCTGCACCGAGCGATGCGCCACCTTGCCGTCGCGGGCCACCAGGACGGCCGCGCCGGGAAGCTCCCCGTCGGCGATCGCGCGGGCGAGCAGGTCGTCGATCCTGGCGAGGCCCTTGGACGACAGCCCCACCGTCTCCGGCGCGGCGGCGGGCAGGATCGTTTCCATGTGTCCCTCTTGCGTGACTTATGCTCTTGCAGGGCCGCCTTAGCGCGACGAATATCCTGGCGCAACAGCCTCCGGTCGGCCACGACCGGCGAACACAGCATGGGCGCGCGCGCCGAGCACCACAGGAAACGACTATGTCGCCAGCCCCCGCCGACGCCGCCCCGCCCGAGCCCGGAGCCGCGAGGGACCTGCCCGCCGACTTCCTCTGGGGCACGGCCATCTCGGCCCACCAGAGCGAGGGCGGCAACGTCAATTCCGACAGCTGGCTTCTGGAGCACGTCAGCCCTTCGGCCTACGCCGAGCCGTCCGGCGACGCCTGCGACAGCTATCACCGCTATGGCGAGGACATCGCCCTGGCCGCAGAGCTCGGCTTCAACTGCCATCGGCTCGGCATCGAATGGGCGCGGATCGAGCCGGAGCCCGGGGTCTTCTCCGTGGCGGCGCTCGACCACTACGCCCGGGTGCTGGAGGCCTGCCACGCCCATGGCCTGAAGCCGATGGTGACCTTCAACCACTTCACCGTCCCCCGCTGGTTCGCGGCGCGGGGCGGGTTCGAGGAGGCCGACTCGCCGGCCCTGTTCGCCCGCTTCGCCGAGCGCGCCGCCGCCGCCCTCGGCGACCGCATGGCCTACGCCACCACCTTCAACGAGGCCAACATCCCGCTCCTGATCCGGCTGATGCGGGGCGGGCGCGCCGGGCCCAGGATCGCCGCCATGGTCGCCGCCGCCGCCCACGCCAGCGGCTCGCCGCGCTTCTCCTCCATGCTGTTCGCCGATCCGGACGCGATCACGCCCAACCTGATCAAGGCTCACGCCCTGGCCTATGAGGCCATCAAGGCCGGTCCCGGCGACGTGCCGGTGGGGCTGACCCTGACCATGCAGCACATCGAGGCGGTGGGGGAGAACAGCCTGGCCGACACCGTCCGAAGCGCCATCTACGGCGACTGGTGGGCGCAGGCGCGCACCCACAGCGACTTCATCGGCGTGCAGACCTACACCCGCATGCGGATCGACGCCAAGGGGCTGGTGCGCCCGCCCGAGGGCGCGGAGATGACCGCCGCCGGCTACGAGTTCCGCCCCCAGGCGCTGGGCGAGACCATCCGCCTCGCCGCCCGCGAGACCGGCAAGCCCGTCTATGTCACCGAGAGCGGCATCGCCACGGACGACGACGCCCGCCGCATCGCCTTCATCGACCAGGCGCTGGCGCAGGTGCGCGCCTGCATGGACGAGGGCATCGCGGTGAAGAGCTTCATCCAGTGGTCCCTGCTCGACAATTTCGAGTGGACCAAGGGCTATGGCGAGCACTTCGGCCTGGTGGCGGTGGATGCCGAGACCTTCGCCCGCACCCCCAAGCCCAGCGCCCGCCACCTCGGCCGGATCGCCAGGGCCAACCGGCTCTAGCGCGCCGGGCGGGCGCTAGCGGGTCTGGCCGCCGTCCACGGGGATCACCGCGCCGGTGAGGAAGCTCGCGGCGGGGCTGAGCAGGAAGGCGGCGGGGGCGCCGATCTCCTCCGGCTTGCCGAAGCGGCGCATGGGCACCTCCCGGTCGATCCAGCGCTTCCAGTTGGCGGCGCGGGGGCCGGTGGAACGCTCCTCCCAGTCGCCGCCGGGGAAGATGATGTTGCCGGGGGCGATGGCGTTGACCCGCACCCCGGAAGCGCCGGCGATCTTGGCCAGCTCCTTGGCGAGGTGGTTCATGGCCGCCTTCGACGTGCCGTAGGTGAGCGGCGTGCCGAGGGCGCCGAGGCCGGCGATGGAGCTGATCAGGAGCAGCGCGCCCTCGCCCCGCGGGGTCATGCGCCGCAGCACCGAGCGGGACAGGCGGAAGGCGGAATCGAGGTTCTGGCTGAGGCCCGCATCCCAGGTCTCGTCATCCACCTCGAAGCCCGGCGGGCACGGATGCAGGCCGACGTTGGCGACCGCGCCCCAGATCGGTCCGAACTCGGCCTCGGCGCGGGAGACCGCCGTCTCGATGGCCGCGGGGTCGCGCATGTCGCCGGCGAAGGTCCAGAGCCTGTCTTCGCCATAGGTCTTGGCCAGCCGCGCCCGCTCTGTCTCCAGCGCCTCGGCGCCGCGGGCGGTCATGGCCAGCCTCGCGCCCTCCGCCAGACAGGCCTCCACGATGCCGAGGCCGATGCCCCGGCTGGCCCCGGCGATGAAGATCACGCGGTCCTTCAACTGCAAGTCCATGATGTGCGTCCTTCCCTGAGGTTGATTTTATGGCTGTGGTCTAGGCCCGCTTGAACTCCGGCACCAGTTCGTTGAGGAGGCGCACGGTCAGGCCCTCGTCCCGCGCGGTGGCGGCGGCGGCCAGGGCGTCGATCCGCGCGCCCAGCACCGCCCAGGAGGGCAGCGCCTCCACCGCCGACATCACCCCGTCCACCTGCGTCGGCGAAACGGTCTCGGCCCCATAGAAGATCTCCTCGTAGAGCTTCTCGCCGGGGCGCAGGCCCGAATAGGCGATGTCGATGTCGCGGCCGGGCTCGAGGCCGTGCAGGCGGATCAGCTGGCGGGCCAGGTCGTCGATCTTCACCGGCTGGCCCATGTCGAGCACATAGACCTGGCCGGAGCCGGCGGGCGCGGCGGCGGGGGGCAGGCTGGCGGCCTGCAGCACCAGGGACGCCGCCTCCTGCACCGTCATGAAGTAGCGCTCGATATGGGGGTCGCTCACCGTCACCGGCCCGCCCGTGGCGATCTGGCGCTCGAACAGAGGCACGACCGAGCCGGTGGAGCCCAAGACGTTGCCGAACCGCACCGCCGCCGCCCGCACCCTGTGGTCGCGGGTCAGGGCCTGCACCACCTGCTCGGCCACCCGCTTGGTGGCGCCCATGACGTTGGTGGGATTGACGGCCTTGTCGGTGGAGATGAACACCAGGGCCTCGCAGACGTCCCGCGCGGCGCGGGCCACGTTGGCGGCGCCCACGACGTTGGTCAGCACCGCCTCGCAGGGGTTCAGCTCCATCAGGGGCACGTGCTTGAGGGCCGCGGCGTGCAGCACCACGTCCGGCCGCTCGGCGGCGAACAGGGTCTCCAGGCGCCGGAGGTCGCGCACGTCGCCGAGCTCGGCGGTCCAGATGCGGGGCGCGCCGGCCTCGGTCAGCTCCCGGTCGATGGCGTAGAGGTTGTATTCCGACGCGTCGAGCAGGATCAGGCGGGACGGGCCGAAGGTGAGGATCTGGCGGGTCAGCTCGCCGCCGATGGTGCCGCCGGCGCCGGTCACCAGCACCCGCTTGCCGGCGAGGAGGCTGCGCGGCCCCTCGAGGTCGAGCTTCCGCGGCGGACGGTCCAGGAGGTCCGCCGCCTGCACCGGATGGGGCTGCATGCCGCCATCGCCGCGCACGGTGACCACGCGGGCGCCGGCCTCCCCGGCCGAGGCCGTCACCGCCTGCATCAGGGCGCGGTCGGGGCGGCGCTCGGCCAGGATCACCTGGGGATCGCGGCCCTCGGCGGCCTTCAGGGCCTTCAGGATGGGGGTGAGGCGGGCGAGGCCGCCGAGGATCTCCGAGCCCTGCAGGGTGCGGCCGATGGTGGGCGTCTCGTCCAGCGCCACCACCCCCGCCACGCGGGGACGGCCGCTGCGCTGGCGGCGGATGGCCTTCAGGTAGATGGCCACGGTCTTGGCCGAGCCGACGATGACGGCGGCGGGGCGGGTGCGGTCCTCGAAGCGGAACGCCTGCCAGAGGTCGCCCCGCGCCCAGGTCTCGGTCAGGACCCGCCCTAGCAGGAGCCCGATCACCAGAAGCGGCGTGACGATCAGGGGGGTGGAGCGGGGAAAGTCCAGCAGGCGGTCGGCCACGAACAGCACGGGCAGGAGCACGAGGTTGGCCAGCACCACCGCCTGCAGGATGCGCAGCATGTCGTTGGCCGCCGTGTAGCGCCAGAGCCCCCGGTGCAGGCGGAACAGGGGAAACACCGCCGCGCAGATGACCACGAACCAGCCGACCGAGCGCAGCATCAGGTTCGGCGGGAAGGGCTTGGGCTCGAAGTGGTAGCGGACCAGCATGAAGCCCGCCATCACCGCCGCCGCCCAGGCGAGGTCGTGCAGGTAGATCCACAGGGGCGCGAACCTGAGGGTCGGCCTGGCCCTGGGCGTCGCCGGGGCGGTCATCGCGGCGCCTGGGCCGGGGCGGGGGCGCGCGGATCGGTCGGCTCCACCGGCGTGAGCTTCCAGCGCACCCGGGTGAGGGCGCCGGGGTCGAGGGGGCCCTTCAGCACGATCTGGGCGGCGCGGCGGGCGGCGTGGGTCTCGAAATGAATGGAGCTCTCCAGCATCACGTCCGGGGCGTCGTTGCGGAACCACCAGCCCCGGTTGGAAGGGCCGCGCAGCAGCACGCTACGCCTGTCGCGCGCCAAAGACACCTGAACTTCGGGCGGCAGGTGGAAGCGCACCGCGTAGGCGGCGGCGCGCCGGCCCGGGGCGCGGGCGTCCGCCGCCGGTTCGAAGCGGTCCTCGCCCCGCAGCTCGTCGTGGCGGGGATCCAGGAACAGGCGGCGTTCGTGCAGGAGGCCGAGGCTCTGCGCCCAGCCGTCGTGGGAGAGCTCCAGCAGGAGCCCCGCCTCCACCTCCTGCCGCTCCACCTCCACCGTCCGGGCGCCGCCCACCAGCCGCGGGCCGAGACCCCGCGCCAGCACGCCGGAAAGCACCCGGCCCGCCGAGCCGTCGCCGAGGCTGGCGGTGGTCCCGCCGGGGGTGAGGCGCAGGGCGGCGGGGCCCTGGGCGTCCGCGCTCCAGCCGGTGTTGGCGATCAGCCGGTCGCCGCCGCAGGTGATCTCCATGGCCAGCGGCTGGGCGCAGGCGTCGAGGCTCCAGGGCCCCTCCGCCGGCGGGGCGGCGTCGACCAGGGCGAGGAGGGTGCGCCCCGCCAGCCGGTGATAGCCCGTGTGCGGCAGGACGGAGAGCACCCGCCCCTCCCCGTCATGGTGGGCGACGGCGGCGGCGATGCGGCGCGCGTCCACCGCCTCGCCCCCCTGGAAGGCCGCCAGCCGCCCGTCGCCGAGGGTGAAGAAGCGCACCGCGTCGGTCAGCCGGTCGATGGCGTTGGAGACCGCCACGGGGGCGTCGCGGCCCCGCTGCAGCAGGGCGTCGTCCAGGGTCAGGAGGTCGAACAGCAGCTCCAGCGCCTGTTCCGGCGAACGGGTCCTCAGCCCGCCGTCGGGCAGGACGGCGGCGGCCAGGGCCTGGATCAGCTTGGGCAGGGCGGCCCGGCGCAGGGCCTCGCCCGCCTTGCCGGAGAGGGCGGTGGCCACCGTGGCGGCCACGGCGGCCCGCTCGGCCCGGCGGTGCGGCCCGCCGTCGAGCTTCAGGAGATGGCGGGTCTGGCGGGCGAGCAGGGCCAGGAGCCCCGCAGCCTCCACCTCCGACGCCCGCTCGGTCAGGGCGCGCACCCCGCAGGCGAGGTTGAACACCCGCCGCTCCAGGGTCTCGGCCCCCCAGATGAAGGGGGTCACCCGGCCGAACATCCGCTCCCAGTCGAGCACGAGGCGCAGGGCCTCCTCCGCCCCGACCTGATGCTGCGCCAGGAGGCCCGGCAGCCAGGCGAAGCGGTGCAGCTCCACGGCGAAGGCCCGCGACGGGCTGGCCACGTCCCACGGGTCGCCGCCGGGGCCGATCTCCAGCGTCATGCCGGCGAGGGTGATGCGGCCGAGGAGGAGCTGGCGGCCGGTCTCGGGATCGAGGGGGCGGAAGTCCTTGGGCGCGATGGCGAGGCCGGCGGGACGGGGTCGGTTCAGCCCGCCGCTGTAGATCGCCGTGGAGCGCCACTCCGCCCCGATGCGCCGCACCGCCAGCCGGGCGAGGGCCGCCGCCGTATCCTGCGCGGCCCGAAGGCCCCCGCCGCCCCGACGGCGATCGCTCATGCTTCGCCCTTCACCGGTCAGGCCCTACGCGGCGTCGCGCAGGGCGGCGATGTTGCCGGCGTAGGCGGGCGCGCCGCCCCGGAACACCGCGGTCCCGGCCACCAGCGCCGTGGCGCCGGCCGACAGGCAGAGCCTGGCGGTCTCCGGCGTCACGCCGCCGTCGACCTCCAGCACGATGTCGCGGCCCGAGGCCTCGATCATGGCGGCGAGGCGCTCGATCTTCTTCAACTGCGAGGTCATGAAGCTCTGACCGCCGAAGCCGGGGTTTATGGACATGACCAGGAGCAGATCCACCTCGTCCATCATATAGTCCACCACCTCCGGCGGGGTGGAGGGATCGAAGGCCACCCCGGCCCTGGCGCCGAGCTCGCGGATGCGCTTCAGGGTGCGGTTGAGGTGGGGGCCGGACTCCGGATGCACCGTGATCCAGTCCGCCCCGGCCCGGGCGAAGGCCTCTAGATGCGGATCGGCGGGCTCGATCATCAGGTGGACGTCGAGGGGGAGGTTGGTCAGGGGACGGATCGCCGCCAGCACCATCGGCCCCACGGTGATGTTGGGCACGAAGCGCCCGTCCATCACGTCGAAATGCAGCCAGTCCGCCCCCGCCGCCTCGATGGCGCGCACCTCCTCGCCCAGCCGCGCGAAGTCGGCGGACAGGAGCGAGGGAGCGATGACGGGCGTGCGGGGACTCATGGCGGAACCGGATACCGCCCTTGACCCCAAGGGTGCAAGCAGACGCTGCGGGGAGTCGGCGGCGACGGGCACCTCGCCCGTCCGGCGCAAGCACATGGCGCGGCGCTCGGCGGAGCGCGGTCGGCGACGCTCCAAGGCGGTTGTGGTAAGCCGGGTTGAACGCGCCGCGGGTCGACGCCAGGCCGCCTTTGAGGCCGCTTCCCGCAGATGCAAGGGCCGCTATGAGAAATCACAGGATGCAGCAGGGCCCGCTGAGGCAAAATCGACCGCTCCTGTTTAGTCGCGCGCAATGGGCGGCCCTGCGCGCCAGCACGCCGCTGGCCCTCTCAGAGGCGGAGCTGGCCCAATTGCGCGGCGTCAACGAGCCGGTTTCGCTCGACGACGT
>Ga0302314_10021408_pt1 | contig 10650 bp, 8 predicted proteins | sample III_Palsa_N2_3_FD_200533 | JGI IMG/M metagenome (GOLD analysis project Ga0302314, IMG submission 200533) | Peat permafrost microbial communities from Stordalen Mire near Abisko, Sweden - III_Palsa_N2_3 | ecosystem: Environmental > Terrestrial > Soil > Palsa > Peat permafrost | place: Sweden... | reverse complement strand
CACCGCGGTAGCCCGAGCGCAGCAACTCCACCCCGAAATCGACGAGGTCCGCTTCTGGCTATTCGACAACGCGACCTACCGCGCGTTCGAAGCCGCCCGCGACGAACTGTGCGCGCAGATGACCGCGAGGCCGGCGCCCGCTCAGGACGCCGGCACTCCCAGCGAGGTCCCACCGAGGCTCGGCGGCGCGTAACCGTTGGCGGCCAGTGGCGTGCCGGGCAGCGACGACAGGGCGATCGTGGCGATGTCGTCGCCGAGGGCGCGGCGGAAGACCTGGCTGTAGAGGTTGTCGGTCTCGTTGTAGCGCGAAGTGGTGGTGGCCAACAGCGGGGCGACGTCGCCGGCGAGGTCGGCTCGCCCGCCGTGCTGCGAGAGGACCGCGAAGGCCGAGGTGAGGAAATACACGTAGCGATCGGGCTGGGTGTGCCGCGTGCCGCCGCTCGTGTCGAGCTGCCACTGAGAGGTCACCCGCGGCAGCAGCTGGTTGACGAGGAGGTTGGCGAGCTGGAGTGCGCGTCGGTCGCCCGACAGCAGGTACAGTCGCGACGCCTCGTCGAGCTGCAGCTCGGCGTACTCGGGATCCAAGCCGGTGCCGCCCGGGCCGATCTCCGCCAGGTAGCCGGCGCCGTCGCTGTCATCGGACGCGGTGGGAGTCCGGGTGACCACCAGGCCCGCCCCCGGCCAGCGTCGCTGGTCGGGCCGCAGGGCGGTGTTCCAAGTCGTGTTGTACGCCGACAGGAACGCCGGATCTCCGGTGGCCCGGTAGGTGAGGTAGAAGAACTCGGCCTCGCCCAGATCGACGTTGCCGTTCGTGTACCAGGTCGGGTCGCCGTGGGCGATGAGGTAGCCGGCCGCCGCGCTCAGCGACTGCTGCCAGCGACTGCGCTCAGACGCCGACAGCGTGGGCTCGAGCTCCAGGTAGGTCGTCCCCATCTCCACCCCCCAGAACATCGTGGTGATGTCCGGGCTGCTGCCGGCATCGGCCTGATAGCTGCCGTTGGCCAGCTGCTCGGTGGCGATGACGTGGTCGACCGTCGCCTCCGCCCAGCCCAGATCCGCCGCGTCGCCTGAGCCCCCGACCAGCCAGGAGGTGGCCGCGGCCGTCGCCGGGCCTCCCTCGTTGCAGGCCCAGCAGACCTGGTTGGGCGAGTTCCACACGCCGCTGCTGAACGGACCGGCGGTCGTGGCGTAGGCGCTCAGCTGCTGGTCGAGCAGCTGAGTCGCGCCGACATCCACGCTCGGGCTCGCCGCCGCCCCGGGCGCCGCGCCAACGATCAGCGCGGCGATCAGCCACAGCGTCGCCACCAGCAGGACGCCGGCGAGCGTGAGGGGGATGGGACGGCGATGGGATACGGTCACGTTGATGGGCTTGGCGGCACAGGGCCGCCGGGTCTGCGGTGGGGAGTCGGCGGCGCGGGGTCGCCATGACTCGATTCGGCGATCGTGGCACGCTTCTCCACGGCGCATCGGATCTCTGGACGCCTGACCGGGCGCCAGCCTGGACGACTTGTCGGCTGCGCACTGGACGAATGACGGGTCAGGCGAGGTGCGTCCAGCCTGAGCTAGGGTCACGGGCGCCCCCCGTGCGACTGATGCCCCCGATGCGAGTAGCCCTCATCACCAACACTGTCGGCAAGACCGGCGGACTCGAGCGCTACGCCAGCGAGCTCGCCGGCGCCTTATCACACCTCGGCGCCGATGTCACGCTGATCGGAAAACCCCTGGAGTCTGCCCTTCCCGGCAGCGAGCTGCGGTCCGACGGCGTTCGCGTGATCCGCATCTCGGCGCCGAGCAAGCGCGAGGCGACGTTCGCGCTCCGCTATCCGTACGTCACCGCCCTCGGTGCCCACCGGGCCGTGCGCGGCCTCCCCCCGGACACGATCGTGCACGGGCACTTCGCCGTCCCCATGCTGTCGTTCGCGCTGGCCCGCCGACGCTACCTCTACACGTTCCACGCACCCGTATACCGGGAGCTGCTGATCGAGCGCCAGGGCAGCTTCGCCCTGCCGCCGATCCTTCAGGGCACCGCGGTGGCCGGGCTGCGCACCGCCGAGCGGCTTGTCACGAGCTCGGCGCGCGCGATCACCGTGCTCAGTGAGTTCATGCGGCACGAGCTTTCGGTGCTAAGCCCGCGGGCCGGTGACGGAGCCGTGCTGCTGCCCGGCGGCATCGACACGCGGCGATTCTCTGCCGGGGCGGCTGAGCGGCCCGCCTGGGCCGAGGGCGCCGACCCGCTCCTGTTCACGGCGCGGCGCCTGGCGCCGCGCACCGGCGTGACCGAGCTCATCGAGGCCATGCCGGAGATCCTCACCACGCACTCCGACGCGCTCCTCGCGGTCGCCGGTGCCGGTCGCGAGGAAACGCGCGCGCGCGCAGCCATCGGACGCCTCGGCTTGGAAGCTCGAGTGCTCCTGCTCGGGCGGGTGAGCGACGAGGAGCTCGTGCGCTGCTACCGGACGGCGGACCTGTTCGTGATGCCCACGCAGGAGCTCGAGGGGTTCGGACTGTCCACCGCCGAGGCGCTGGCCTGCGGGACCCCCGCGATCGGCACGCCGGTCGGCGCCACACCGGAGATCCTCGCGCCGCTCGATCCGCGGCTCGTCACCCCGGACCGCACCCCTTCGGGCATCGCCCGCGGCATCGTCGACGTGCTCGCTGACCCGGCCCTGCTCGAACGCGTCCGCCGCCAGGCGCGTGCGCGGGTTGAGCCCGCGATGAGCTGGCCGGTGATCGCCGAGCGCTTCCTGGAGCTGTACGCGCGCCTGCCCAACTCGCGGGCGTAGGGGCGCGACCTTCACGGGCGCGGCGGACCGCGCAGCAGCTCGGCGATCCGCTCGGCCTGCGCCCCGAGGTCGGCGTAGGACTCCACGAAGGTCCGTCCCTGCGACCCCTGGCGGGCCCGCAGCTCGGGGTCGGCGGCGAGCTCGCGCAGTGCGCGCTCCCAGGTGGGCGGCGTGTCGGCCAGCGCGCCGGCCCCCGAGTCGTGTACGAGCTGCGTGTTGACGCCCACCGGGCTGGCGACGACGGGCAGCCCAGCGGCCATGTACTGCAACAGCTTGAAGCCGGCCTTGGCGCGCGCGTACTGCGAGTCGATCAGCGGCATGATCCCGACGTCGAAACGCGCGAACAGCGAGTGCTCCTCCTCCAGCCGCCAGCGGTGAAACCCGCCGGGCCCGGCCCAGGACCGTGAGCTCACCACCTCCAGCCGGGCCACCCCGGCGTCGGCCAGGCGTTCGAACACCTCCCGCAGCGGGTCGAGATGGGGGAGGTTGCCGGCGTTGCCGACCCAGCCGACACGCATCGGGGCGGGCCGCCGAGGATCGACCAGCGGGTAGCGCTCCACGTCGGGGACGGTGGGCAGGACGGCGTCCGCGGTTCGCCCGCCGGGCAGCGCGGCGGCGAGCGCCGGGCTGCTGACGACCACGGCGTCGGCCCGGTCGAGCAGGCGGCGCGCCTGCTGGGGCCCATACAGCCACCGCGCGGCCGCCGAGCGGCGGCTGAGCGTCACCGACGGGACGAACACAGCGTCGTCGAGGTCATACACGAGCCGGCCCGCGAAGGCAACCAGGGGCTCCACCACGAGGGCCGGGCCCATCGGATAGCCGCCGCGTTGCACGAGCACGGCATCAAAGCGCCGCAGCTCGCGGCGCAGCTGCGCCGCCCGTCGCACGTAGGCGACGGCATGCCCGCCGAAGTACGCCAGGGCGCCCACCCTCCCCGCGCGCCGCTCGCCCGAGTCGTGCGGGACGAGGGCCACCACCTCGTCGAAGCGCTCGGACAGCCGCGACAGATGCGCCAGCGCGCGGTGGCGGGTGGAGGCGTTGCCGACCCCGAACTGGGTGACGACCGCGACCCTCATGACGACAACGCTTCCGCGTCCGCTCCGAACAGGGCGTCGGACCAGGTCGCCCAGCGCGCCGACCAGGTCTGCTGCTCGGCCCAGCGCCGCCGCTCGCCGGCATGCCCCTCCGGCTCCGCGGCGGCCGCCAGGATGACGTCGGCCAGCTCGTCGGCGCTGTCGGCGGCCAGGACGTGCGGCGGTGTCTGGGCGGCACCGTCGAGGCTGGCCGTCGTGACGGCCACCGGTCGCGCGCGGGCGGCGTAGTCGTAGAGCTTCATCGAGTCCTGCCCTCGGGCCTGATCGCGGTTCGGGACGATGAGGACATCGGCCGAGTCGAGCGCGTCGGCCAGGCGGTCGCGCGCGACGATGCCGTGCCAGCGCGCGCGCCCCGAGGTCGACGCGAGTAGCTGCGTAACCTCGGGCGCCGGCCGGTCGCCCGACCCAGCGTACGTGCAGGGCCCATACAGGTCGAGGGTCCAGTCGTTCAGTCTCGCCATCACGGCGGCCATGAGCGGGGCGTCGAAGCGCTCGGACAGCGTGCCCACGTAGACGAGGCGGCGCCGCCCCGGGGGCGGCGTGGGTGGCGTGGCCAGGAGCTCGTCGCCGACCGCGTTGGGCACGACGACGACCGAGCGTCCGGGGAACAGCTCGGCCAGTGCTGGTGCCACGACGATGATCTCGTCGGCCTCGGCGCCGATCCGGCGGTGCAGCTCCTCGAGATGGCGGGCCCGGCGCGGGATGAGCCGCCGCCAGTCGTCGGCGAGTTCGAACACACGTCGCGCCGATCCGGGGCGCAGGGCCGGCCACTGCCAGGGAAGCATGGCCACGCGCACCGCCCGAGGGTCCGCGGCCCGGCGCAGCGCCCGCGCAAGCTGCGCGGCGTCCAGTCGCTCCGCGGCGCCGTCGCGGTGGCCCGGCACGAGTGTGCCCCGTCTCCACGCGGTCAGCCGCTCGGCCACGGCGTACGGGCGCGGCGAGGCGAGCACGCCGACGTAGTCGCGCGGGCTACGGCGCAGCGCGCGCAGGTCGAGGGGGTGCTCGAGGAAGGCCACCTCGTGGCCGGCGCCGGCGGCCAGCCGGGCGAGCGCATGCTCGCGTCGGATGGCCGGCGCCCACGGGCTCTTCGAGCACAGGGCGAGCGCCCGGCCGCTCATCGCAGCGGCTCCGCGATCAGGTCGGGGAGCGCCGCGAGCGCCGCCAGGTCCGGTCGGCCGTTCACGCCGCCAGCTCTGCGAGCAGGCCGGAGATCGCCGCCCCGGAGCGCCGCCAGTTCCAATCGGACGCCCACGCGTGCGCGGCCTGGCCGACCCGCTCTCGCAGGCCGTCTTCCTCCAGGGCGTCGACGCGCTCGGCGGCGGCCGCGGCCGAGCGCGGCACGACCCAGCCCGTGCGGCCGGGTAGGAGCGTCTCGGGGAGTCCGCCCTGGTCAGACACGATCACCGGGCAGCCGGTGGCCTGGGCCTCGAGCGAGGCCAGTCCGAACGGCTCGCGCACCGAGAGGTACATCGTCGCGAACGCCGATCGGTAGGCCTCGACGAGCTCGTCGTCGCTGGCGGCGACACGGATGTCCAGGGGAACCGAGGCGGCGGCGGCGAGGGCGTGCAGGCGGCGGCGCTCCCCCAGGTCCTCCCGTGACGACATGACCAGCACCGGCCAGCGCCGGCGCGTGCGGGCCGCGGCGGCAATGACGAGATCGTGCCCCTTCCTCTGGATGAGCTGGCCGACCGAGAGCAGGTGGCGGGGCGGAAGCGGCGCGGCAGCGGCCAGAATTCGGTCCGGGACCCCGCAGCGCACGACGTTTGCCTCGCGACCGTACGCGGCGCGGATCTGCCCCGCCGTGTAGCGCGAGTTGGTGACCAGCGACGTCGCGCCGGTCGCCGCTCCGCTGTCGAGCCGGCGCTCGGCCGCGTAGAGCAACCCGTATAGAGGTCTCGTCAGCGCCCGTCGGGTCGCCCGCGCCTCCGGCTCGTAGTCCACGCGCCGCGCCTCGTCGCAGTAGTACAGGCTGGGGGCCGAGCCGCCGCGCAGCGGCGGCGGGGCCTGCAACAGTCGGCACGGGTTGGCGAACACGACGTCCGGCTGCAGACGCTCGAGCGCCGCCCCGGCGTGATGCCAGGCCTGTAGGAGCGCGGCCAGGTCGGCATAACGCAGCGGAGGTCGCAGCGGGCGCGCCACGACCGGCCCCCGCTCGCGCCAGGGGATCACGATCGGGTCCGCGGTGACCGGTGCCGAGCCCTGCAGCGTGACTTCGACGACGTCGATGTCGGCGTCCAGGTGAGCGAGTTGCTCGCACAGACGTCGGCGCGCACCGCCGGTCAGCAGGTTGTGGATGACCGCGACCCTCATGCGCGGCGAGCTCGGAGCGGGTGGAACTCCTGCGGCCAGCTGCGCAGGACGAACAGCATGCCGAGCAGGCTCGTGACGAACACGGCGGCGGCGGCGAGCGGAGCGCCCAGGCACGGGAGCGTCAGCGCCGCGGCCACCGCCAGGGCCGCCGCCGGACCACGGCTCACGCGCATCACGGCCGGGATCGAGATGTACCGGCGCACGGCCACGACCGACATCGAGCACACGAGCGCCTCCGTGGCCACCGTGATCCAGGCCGAGGCGTATACGCCATAGCGCGGGATGAGAATCAGGTTCGCCCCCACGTTGAGGACGATGGCGAGCCCGGACTGCAGGTACAGCGGGCGCATGCGCTGAACGGCCACGAGCACGTTGCCAGCGAGATTGGTGAGCACGGAGAGCACACCGAAGATGGCCAGAATGCGCACCAGCACCACCGCCCCGCGGTAGCGGGGACCGATCGTGAGCTCGATGATCGACGGCGCGAACAGGGCCAGGCCGACGAAGGCGGGCACCGCGCTCACCATCAGCCAGTGCCAGATACGTGCGCTCAGCTCGGTGCCATCTGCGCCCCCCCGAACGGTCGTGGCGAGCCCCGGGAGCGAGCCGGCCATCACCGTCCCGGCCACGCCGCCCATCACCGCGAGCAACTTCGCGGCGGCCGCGTAGTCGCCGAGCCGCGTCCCCGCCACGAACCATCCGAGCAGGACGAGGTCGATCATCCCGTAGGTCCGGGTGAGGATGGCCAGCGCCCCGAGCGGCGCCGACCTGCGCAGGAGCTCGCGCCGGCCGAACCGCCCCTGCCCCGGGGGCAGCATGCGCTGGGCGACGAGAGCGATGACGACGCCGTTGATGATGCTGCTCGCGCTGACGGTGGCGGTCACCGCCACCGGACCGAGATGCGCGAGGGCCACCGTCGCCGCCGCCACGGACTGGCCGAGGACGGTCAGGACGTTGATCCGCATCAGTCGCTTCGTCTGGTAGGTGACGAGGAACAGCGCCGAGGCCGGGTTCAGGCCGTTGACGGCCATGCTCGGCGCGAGCACGAGCAAGGCCAGGCCCCGCGGCGAGGAGATCGAGGCGCTGAAGGCCAGCGCGACCATCACCAGGGCCAGGACCATCGACCAGGCGCCCGCCACCTGATAGGCCGCGCGCAGCATCGGACGGTACGTGGCCGAGTCGTGCGCCATGTCCCGGCTGAGCATCGTGGTGAAGCCGAGGTCGGCCGTCGAACCGAGCACCGCCGCGGTGGCCACCGCGGTGCCGTAGACCCCGTAGCCGGAGGGGCCGAGGAGGCGCGTGATGGCGATCGTGGCCGCCGCCGACACCACGGTCGTGGCGCCGAACTGGGTGAGGAGCGTGACCGCGGAGCCGGCCACGCGGTGGGTGAGCGACGGCTTCGCCGGGTCCTCGCGCTCGAGGGCGACCGGGACCTCAGGCGCCTGTGCGCTCATCGCCCGAGTCCCGGCTGCGATCGTCATCGGCCAAGCACCTGATCACCCGGGCCGGCACGCCACCGGCCAGTACGTCGTCGGGCAAGCGGCCGGCCACCGCCGCGTTGGCGGCCACCGTCGTGCCGGCGCCGACCTCCGCGCCGGCCACGAGCACCACCCCGGCGGCGATCCAGGCGCGCGCGCCGATCCGAACCGGCTGCGAGCGGAAGGCGTCGCGCTGCTCCGGCGGCCCGTGGTTGGCGTCGTGGATGCTCACGCGCTCGCCGAGCAGCGTGCCCGAGCCGATGCTGACGTGCTCGTGCACCGAGATCACCACGTCGCGGCCGATGTACACGTCGTCGCCGAGGTGCAGCTCGCCGAACACCAGGATCCGGGCGCCGGTGTCGATCACGCAGCGCGCGCCGGTGCGCACCACCCCATTGGGCCAGATCCGCAGTCGCTCGGCTCGGCGCAGCACGCAGTCCGGCCCCAGCTCGAGACGCCCCTGCACCGCGTCGATCGCGCCCGGCTCGATCTCGGTGCCGGCCCCGACACGCACGAAGCCGGTGCGCCGCACACGATGCCAGACGCTCAGCGGGACGCGCGCGCCGCGGGCGTCGATCCGCCCACGGAACAGCACTCGGCGCAACGGCCAGGTCAGCTGGCCGGCGACATACGCCCGCAGGGCGAGCGCTCGCTCGACGAGGCGCGCGCGCACGGGCCTGGGGGCGGAGGTGATCACGTCGCCTCCAGGCCGACTTGACTGACGGTCGATCGCCGCGGCTCGCCGGGGGCCAGGAGGGCGAGCGTGCGCTCGATCATCTCGCGCTCGCCGAACTCGGCGGCGACCCGCCGGCGGCCGGCGGCCGCCCGGTCGCGCATCGGCTCGGGATTCGAGAGGGCCCAGGCGCTGGCCTCGGCCAGCGCCTCGGCGTCGCCCACCGGCACGATTAGGCCATCCACCCGGTCGCGGACGATCTCGGGCAGGGGACCCGCGTCGCTGGCGATCACCGGTAGGGCCGCCCGGTGGGCCTCGAGGACGGCTATGCCCAGCCCCTCGTAGCGGCTCGGGAACAAGAACAGATCGCTCGCGAGCATGAGATCCGCGACGTCGCTGACGTGACCGAGCATGAGTACGCGTTCACTCACCCCCGCTTCGGAGGCCCGTCGGGCCAAGGCGTCGCGCGCTGGGCCGTCGCCGGCCCATACCCACCACGCGTCGGGGTGCCGGGCGAGCACTGACGCGATGCCGTCGAGGATTACGTCATGCCCCTTCTGGACGTTGAGACGCCCGACCGACAGGACGATCCGCGCCTCAGCGTCGAGACCCAACGCGCTGCGGCACCGCGCGCGCGCGGCCGCGCGGGCGCGCCCGTCGCCGTCGATCAGCGGAGGGACCCCGTTGTAGATGACGCGCACCGCTTCCTCGTCCCAGCCGAGCGCCGCGGCGAGGACGCGCCGGTTGTCCTTCGACACGGCCACCCACGTCTGGCCGCTACGCCGGGCGAGCCCGTAGATGAGGCGCCGCTCCCGGGTGAACGCGACGTCGGGAGGAGCGAGGTGAGCAATGGCCACCGAGCGTCGGCGCAACAGCGAAAGCGCGAGTACGGCACCGGGGGAGACATCCGGGTGCGGAAGCATGATCATGGCGCCACCGCGTCCGTTCCCCAGCAGGGCAACGGCGGTCTTGACGAAGTCCCTCAGGAACCCGAGACCAGCCTGGCGAAGGTTGCGCGGCGCGTCCAGGCCCACGTTCAGCACACGACACTCCGCGCCCAGCCGCCTGAGATCCTCGCGGACCTCGATGATCGCCGGGCGATCGGGAAGACAGACGACGACCGAATAGCCGCGCTCCACCGCCCCGCGGACCAGGCTGCGCAGGTATACCTCCACGCCGTCCTCGATGGACGGCGACACGATGAGTAGACGCCGGCGCCGGCTCATAACAGGCGCTCCGCGGGCGCATCGGCCGGTCGATCGACCAGTGCGGCCACGAGCCCGAAGACGACGGCGACGGGGGCGCTGATCTGCACGTACTTGATCTGGAAGTCGGTCGACCACGCGAGCAGCTGTGCCACCAGCGCGCCGGCCGCCCCGGCGACCCAGATGCGGTGGGGGCCGAAGCTGCGCCACAGGTCGCGGACGTAGCTGTAGACCATGACGAGGATCGCGACGATGCCGAGCACGCCTCCCTCGGCGAACAGCTGGAGGTAGACGTCGTGGGCCTCGGAGGCGGAGTTGACGGCGACGCCGTACTTGGGCAGCCACTGCGTGAGGTGGCCGAAGCCCACGCCGGTGAGCGGGTTGGCCTCGATCGTCCTGAGCGCGGCCGCCCAGATGTGCAGGCGCAGGAGATCGCCCTGGGAGGTCGAGACGTGCGCCGCGGTGGGATCGAAGATCGAGGAGATGCGTTTGGACAGCGCCTGGGGGGCGATGCCGAAGGCCATCAGCACCACGAGCGCCGTGGCCGCGGCGACGAGCAGGATGGTCCGGATGCGCACCCGCTTCGGCAGGAGCGCGAGGGTGACGACCAGGCCCACCCACCCGCCGACCAGGCTCATCCGCGACAACGACAGCGCGAGGCCCAGCGCCGCCACCCCGGCCATCGCCACCGCGGCGAGGGCCCAGATCCTCCGCCGCAGGCTGGCGCTCAGCGCCACGGTCATCGGGATGCACAGCGCGAGCACCTGCCCCAGGCCGATCGGGTCGGGGGTCGCCCCTGAGGGGCGGAACACGCTGCCGTAGGTGAAGAAGTACTCGTCCGAGGTCGCCGTACTGGCCGAGGCCTGGTAGAGGTTGAGCTGGTGGCCGGTCTTGAACTCCCACACCGCGAGGGCGCCCTGCACGAAGGCGGCCACAGTGAGAGCGATCGCGATCAGCGTCGGGCCGCCGTCCTCACGGGCCACCAGGAAGGCCAGATACCCGCTGGCCAGCGTGACCCCCAGCCACACGAACCAGTAGCCCGGGTCGGTCGATCCGATGATCGCGGGGAGCAGCAGTAGGGGCAGCGCCGCCGCGGCCGGGGCCAGC
>Ga0302314_10021406_pt1 | contig 10650 bp, 6 predicted proteins | sample III_Palsa_N2_3_FD_200533 | JGI IMG/M metagenome (GOLD analysis project Ga0302314, IMG submission 200533) | Peat permafrost microbial communities from Stordalen Mire near Abisko, Sweden - III_Palsa_N2_3 | ecosystem: Environmental > Terrestrial > Soil > Palsa > Peat permafrost | place: Sweden... | reverse complement strand
GACCGCGCCTTCCTGAAGGCCGGCGGGGTGATGGACGACGACTTCATCGACGCCTACATCGAGCTGAAGATGGAAGAAGTCGCCCGGCTGCAACTGCACCCGCACCCGGTCGAATTCGACATGTACTACAAGTGCTAGGCTGATCCTGGCCTTAAGCCTGATCACAGGGCCGCGGAGCAATCCGCGGCCCTTTCTTTTGCCCATCGGCGGGCGCCTACGATGTCAGGTAGCAACGCCCCAGCTGGCCGAACAACCCGCGATCCCGGCCGCGCTGAAGCCGTTGGACCGCATCCGCGACCGCCGGCTCCAGCCGCTCCGGCGCATCCGACTCCCCGGCCCGCGTGGCGTACAGGTCTGAGAGGGCGAGCCAGTACCGCGCCCACCAGGAGCCGGTCGGCGTCATCCGCTGCACCATCCGGCCCAGCGCCGTCGCATAGGCCGCGCACCGATCCGCCGTCGGCCGATCCGCCGGCTTGATCGGGCCTCGGAACGCGACGTTGAACTGAATGTCTTCGCCCGCGGGAAGGCCGGGCGCCAGCTTGAAGGCCGGAGCGACAGACAGGCCCGCCTCGCCAAAGCCAAAACCGCCGGGAGTCTCGCTCATGACCCTGCAGTCAACCGGCGCGCGGCTCGAGCTGACGGTACAGTCAAGCACCGCATTGCCTTCCAGGCCCCGGATCGCGGCGTCGACCGGGTAGACAACCTGCAGTTCGATCGCGTCCGGCAAATGCGACCACGCCACCATCGACGTCGCCAGCTTCAGCAGCCGATCGCCTTCGACCGGATCCTTCGGTTCACCCAGTCCCTGCTGATAGAGGTAGGCCAAGGCCCGATCGGCCACCGGATTTCCGCTGTCGGCCGCCAGTTTGAACCAATGCGCCGCCTGGACAAAGTCACGGTCGACGCCATGGCCGCCGAAATACAGCTGGCCCAGATTCAGCATTGCGTTGCCGCTGCCCTGGTCAGCGGCGGCGCGCAACCATCGCAGCGCCTGGCCGTAATCCTGCATCACGCCTTGGCCGTAGCTGTAGGCGTAGCCGACCCAAACCATGGAATGAACATCGCCTTGCTCGGCGGCGTCGAGGAACCAGCGGAAAGCTTCTTGATAGTCGCGCCTGACGCCCCGGCCATCGCGATAGGTGATCCCGAGTTCTTCCTTCGCCCTGACCTCTCCCTGGGCGGCAGCCGCCTTGAGCAGTTCAACCGACCTCGCCTCGTTGCGAATTCCGACCGGCCCGTCACGATAGAGCAGCCCGAGGAGCCTCATGGACGCTGCGTCGCCGCCTTGCGCCTTGGCGGGCGTGTCGACGCCGAACCCCTCCGGCGGCCTGACCAGGATGGTCTGACCGGGACTGCTCGGACAGATGAGCGTCGGCGATTCCGCGGCCGGGGTCGTCCAGGCGCACCTGCCCAAGTCGATTGTTGGCGGCGCCGGCGCCGGATCGGCGCGCGCGGCCGAGGCCAATCCAAGCCCTACCAAGGCTGAAATCCACATCGTTCGCATGCGCCGCCCCCAAACCTGACGGCCGCGGACCGCCGGTTCCCGGCCCACAGTTCGTCAAACCCGCTTCGGACTCAAGTGGCGCATTGTCCTCTCCGGCCGCCCGGTTGCTGCAGATCGGAGCGCCGCGGAGCAATCCGCGGCCCTTCTCTGTCGGGGCCATGGATCGTTGTGGTCAGGCTCACGATCCTGCAAATAGGCAGGCGCCGCCGCCTGCCGGCGCGGATCAACTCTAGCCTGGACGCTCATCGGTGTTCGAACGCGACGACACGGCGGATTTCCGGCCAACCGACGGTCAACCAGGGCGCCGTTGATGAGTGATTCCGTGAGCGAGCGTAAACCGGCCGTCTCGGTGGTGGTGGTGGTCTACAACATGGCGCGCGAGGCGCCCCGCACCCTCTATTCGCTGTCGACCGCCTACCAGCGCGACATCGCGCCCGAGGACTATGAGGTGATCGTGGTCGACAACGGGTCTTCACCCCCGTTCGACGCCAGCGTCCTTGATAAGCTGGAGGGAAACTTCCGCCTGATCCGCCTCGACCCGGCGCCGAAATCGCCGGCCCACGCCCTCAACGTCGGGCTTGAGGCGGCCCGGGGCGATGTCATCGGCCTGATGATCGACGGGGCGAGAATGGTCACGCCCGGTTTGCTGCACTTCGCCCGCGCCGGCGTCGGCCTGTATCCGCGAGCCGTGGTGGCCACCTTGGGCTGGTATCTCGGCCTGGACCAGCAGCGATGGTCCCAGGAGGCCGGCTACAACAAGGACCGCGAAGACCAGCTGCTGGAGTCCGTCAACTGGCGCGAAGACGGCTACCGGCTGTTCGACATCAGCGCGGCGGACGAGACCACGGTCGATGGCTGGTTCGCCGCGGTCTGCGAGTCCAATGCCCTGTTCCTCAGCCGCGAGAACTGGACCGCCCTGGATGGCGTCGACGAAAGATTCGACGTGCCTGGCGGTGGGTTTGTGAACCTCGACCTGATCATTCGGGCCTTCGAACTGCCGGACAGCGTCCTGGTGGTGCTGCTCAGCGAGGGCACCTTTCACCAGCTGCATGGCGGCATCGCCACCAACGCCAGCCACCGGGAGATCACCGCCTCGGTGACGGCCTGGCGCAACCAGTACGAGGCCATCCGAGGCCGCCCTTGGGCGCCGGTGAACAAGGCCGAGCGCGCCTACATCGGCGCCCTGCCCCGGCCGGCATTGAAGCACCTGGCGCGCTCGATGATCGATCCGGCCGCCGGCAACCCGCTCGGCGTCGAGTTTGACCGCGAGCTATGGACAATCACCCCGCCGCCCGCGCCGGCAGATCCGACCATCGCGGCGCTGCTCGACCTGGCGCGGATGTATTTTCGCGTCAGGCAGTTCTCGGCCTCGACCGCGGTGGCGCGGCTGGCCCGGAGCCTCGCGCCGGACGAGCCGGCGATCCAGGAGCTGCTGCAGACCGCCAGCGCCTGGCTTTCGGGCGCGGGCGATCCGAACGAACTCGGCCCCATCCGGCGCGCCCACTACTATATGGGCCTCGGCAAAGCCTATGCATTGCTCGGGCGCACCGACGAAGCGATCGCCTCCTACGAGGCGGCGCTGCGGATCGACAACGACATGGCGTCAGTCTGCGTCGACATCACCCGGTTGCGGATGCCGGGCGCCGGCTACGGCGAATGGCTCGACCGGCTGCACGCCGACCTTGCCCCCGGACTCTATCTTGAGATCGGCATCGCCATCGCCGAGTCCTTCTGCCGCGCGCGTCCGCCCACCATCGCGATCGGCGTCGACCCCGCGCCAAGGCCATCGTTCGCCCTGCACACCGAAAGCCACATCTTCGCCGAGACCAGCGACGACTTCTTCGCCAAGGCGCGATTGGACGCGCAGTGCCCCGGACGTGCGGTGGACTTCGCCTTCATCGACGGCCTGCATGTGTTCGAACAGGTCCTGCGCGATTTCGTCAATGTCGAGGCCCATTGCCATCCGAACGGCCTCATCGCCATCCACGACACCATTCCCTTCGACGAACTGACCCAGAGGCCGGACCGGCAGCGCACCTTCTACACCGGCGATGTCTGGAAGCTGGTGGTCTGCCTGAGGCACTACCGGCCGGACCTGAAGATCGTCACGATACCGACCGCCCCCAGCGGGCTCACTCTGGTGGGCAACCTGGATCCCAGCTCCACGGTCCTGAAGGACAACCTCGACGCCGCGATCGCAAAATTCGAGCACTACGACTACGATGCGTTTCAAGCAGACATGGCGGCGCTGTTGAATATTGTTGCGAATGACTGGTCTTCATTCGAGCGAAATTTCGGCCGGCCGCTGGCCAACGCCGAAGCGGATGCCGCCGCAGATCAATCGGACGGGAACACCAAGGTGAATACAGAGGCCCGCGACCTGTATCTGGACTTGTTGGGCCGGACGTTGACGAACACCATCTACGCCGATCCATCGAACCGGCCTGGCGATGGCCCTGACCATATAGCCCACTCACGCTCGATCGGCTCCGACTGGCCGGTGGTGGCCCACACCATGGTCGGCACGCTGCGGATCAAGAATGTGGCCGAGCTGACCCAGCGGGTGCTGGATGAGAAGATACCGGGGGATTTCATCGAGGCGGGCGTCTGGCGCGGCGGCTGCTGCATCCAGATGAAGGGCGTGCTGGCCGCCAATGGCGTGACGGACCGGAAAATCTACCTCGCCGACTCCTTTGCCGGCCTGCCCCCGCCAAACGCCGCCTACCCCGCCGACGCCAACTATGACCTGACCGGATTTGACCAGCTGGCGGTGTCCGCCGACGAGGTCCGGGAAAACTTCCGGCGCTACGGCCTGCTGGACGACCAGATCGTGTTCGTAAAAGGTTGGTTTTCCGAGACGCTTCCGCGCCTGGACGCCGGCCCCTTCGCCCTGATCCGACTGGACGGCGACCTCTACGAGTCGACCTACGTTTCCCTGGAGACCCTCTATCCGAAGCTGTCGCCCGGCGGGTTCGTGATCATCGACGACATGAACTTCATCCCACCCTGCAAACAGGCCGTGTTCGACTATCGCGCCAAGATGGGCATCACCACGCCGCTGACCGCCGTCGACTGGAGCGCCAGCTGGTGGCGCAAGGAATGACGGCCGGCCCCGACGGACCGCTGCTCTCGGTCATCGTGGTCAGTTACAACATGGCGCGTGAGCTGCCGCGGACGATCCGCTCATTGTCCCCCCAACTGCAGCAGGGCGTCGCCGCCGAGGACTACGAGATCATCGTGGTCGACAATGGCTCAAGCGTCCCCCCGACCCTGGAAGAGGTCAGGTCCTGGGCGACCAATGGCCGGCTGGTAGTGGTCGGCGACGACGCCCAACCCTCCCCTGTCCCGGCCATCAACGCCGCCTTGGCGGAGGCTCAAGGCGAGCTGGTTGGCGTCTTCATAGACGGCGCGCGCATCGCCTCGCCGGGCGTCCTGTCCGGCGCCCTGGACGCCGCGAAACTGCAGCCGTCGCCCGCCATCGGCGTCTTGTCGTTCCACCTTGGCCCCGAGGTCCAGTCCCGCAGCACCCAAAACGGTTATGACCAAGACGCCGAGGATCGCCTCCTGGCCAGCGTCCGCTGGGAGGAGGACCCCTACCGCCTGTTCGACATCGCCGTGTTCGCGGACTCGTCGGCCAGCGGCTGGTTCTCGACGCCGGCCGAGACCAATGCGCTGTTTCTGGAACGCGAAAAATGGATCGAGCTCGGCGGTTTCGACCCGGCGTTCAAGTCGCCGGGCGGCGGGCTGGCCAACCTGGACCTTTGGGCCCGCCTATGCGGCGATCCGGGCGTCAGGCCTTGTCTCCTGCTCGGCGAGGCCACCTTCCATCAGGTGCATGGCGGGGTGGCGACCAATGCGGCGACCTCGCCGTGGGAGCACTTCCACGACGAATATGTGAGCATTCGCGGTAAGGCCTATCAGAGGCCAAACGTCTCGCCCTGGCTGATCGGCCGGTTCCAGGATCGCCATCTGCGGACAGTCGGCGACTCCATCGTCGGCTGGGCCGACCGGATGAGGTCCTGATCGGCCAAGCCTGACCGGCGCGCCCGGCCGCCTAGGCCGCGCGCCGGCTCGCGATCCATTCGTCGCCCAGCCGGTCCAGCACCTCCAGCGGCACGCGGCCATTGGCGAGAATGGCGTCGTGGAAGTCCTTGATCGCGAACCGTGAACCCAGCGCCGCCTTGGCCTTGGCGCGGATGCCGACAATGGCGGTGTGGCCGAGCTTGTAGCTGCAGGCCTGGCCCGGGCTGACGCAATAGCGCTCCACCTCGCGGGCGGCGAAACCCGGCGCCTCGCCCTCCTGCTCGACGAAATAGGCGATCGCCTGCTCGCGGCTCCAGCGCAGGTGGTGGATGCCGGTGTCGACGACGCAGCGGTTGGCGCGGAACAGCTGGAACTTCAGGTAGCCGATCCGGCCCAGGGGATCGCTGTCATAGGCGCCCAATTCGTCCGACAGCTGTTCGGCATAGAGCGCCCAACCCTCGCCATAGGCCGGGAAGCTGGTGGTCTTGCGCAGGAGCGACAGGTGCGGGTTCGAGAGCGCCAGGCCGCCCTCCAGCTGGTGGCCCGGCAGGCCTTCATGAAACACCGTGGTCGGCAGGGCGAACCTCGGCCATTCGGCGCTGTCATGCAGGTTGAAATAGACCAGGCCGGGCCGCGACCCATCGATCGCCGGACCCTGGCTGAAGGCCGAGGCGGCGCCGGCCTCTGTCTGTGGCGGCACGCGGCGCACCTCGAACTTGTAGGGCGGAAGCCGGCTGAAGGCGTTGGGCAACAGGGTGCGCATCTGGTCGAGGCGGGTGTTGCAGTAGGCAATCATCTCCAGCTTGCCAGCATCCGTGTTCGGATAGAGCTGGCCAGGATCGGCGTAGAGCGCCTTCATCCGCTCGCCGACGCTGCCCTTGGTCAGGCCTTGCGCCCGCAGCAGCGCGTCGACCCGCGAGGAAAGGTCCTTCGCCTGATCCAGTCCGATCTTGTGCACCTCGTCGGGCGTATAGGCGGTGGTGGTCGTGTCATGGAGCGCGGCCCGGTAGAAGGCCTCGCCCTCCTTGAACCGCCAGAGCCCGGCATCATGGGACGCGGTGGCGCGCAAGGCCGTGGCCTCGGCGGTCTGGCGGTCCAGCGCCGGGCCCACCCGTTCGGCGTAGAGCTTGGCGGCGTCCTTGGCGTAGCTGTCCGCAAGACCCTTGGCCGCGGCCCGGCGGGCGAGCGAGGTGATCAGCAGATTGTCGTCGGGCGAGGCGGTGCGGGTCTTGCCTAGCTGGATCAGGGTCAGGTCCAGAATGAAGTCGGGCGGCGAAACGCCCAGCGCCGCGTCGTGGCGCATGCGCTCAGTGTTGTCGTCGATGTTCACCGCGAACGCGGCCATGCGCGACAGGTAGGCGTCCGCGTCGGCGGCGATCTGGATGCTGTGCTTGGTGTCCAGGAAGTCCGGCACGTCCTGGTAGGCGCCGGTCAGCTGGCTGACGATGTAGGGCGACGGCCCGAACGCCGAACCGCCGAAGTCGAAGCCCTGCACCACCGCCGCGCTCTTCAGCGAATAGAGGATGGTGTCGTAACTCGCCCGGTCCGGCGCGCTGAGCGCTGTGCGGTGCACCGCCTCGAGGCGTTTGAGCTGGCTCTGCGTCAGCGCCCGCTGGGCGGCCAGGCCCGCCGGCGACGGATCGCCAAGCCGGCCCTTCAGGTCGGCGTTGTCACCCTTGTCCATCCCCAGCTGGGTCGCGCTTTCCGGGCGCAGCCGCAGCCGTTCGGCGAAGAATTGATTGAACAGCGGGGTGAGCTGATCGCCTGACGCCTGGGCTTGCGCGAGTGGCGGCAGGGCCAGCGCCGCGGCGCCGGCGGAGGCGGACAGGAGCAGCGAACGGCGATCGAGCATGGCGGGACCTCACACGGACTGGCGCGACCCTATAGCGACGCTGAGTGCTCGCCAACGCGGCAGCCGCGATTGTTGGGTGCAAATGCAACAAAAAATCATGACGCTTCCGGCGCGGCGTCACGCGCGATAGGTTGGCGACCTTGGAGTGAGGCTAACGATGCGAAAAATCGGACGCCGAACCTTGCTGGCCAGCGCCGGCGCCCTGGCCGCGAGCCACACCCTCGCCCAGACGCCCGGCGGGACTCCGAAAGTCGTAGTCCAAACCGACCATGGCGTGATCGTGCTGGTCCTGGACCTCGACAAGGCTCCGATCACCGCCGGCAACTTCCTTCGGTACGTGGACACTGGACGCTACGACGGCTCGAGCATCTACCGCGCCTCCCGCGACGGCGGAACAGGAACGACCGGTCTGATCGAGGGCGGGCTGCAGAACGACCCGGCCAAGCTGCTGCCGCCGATCACCCACGAAAGCACCCTGACCACCGGCCTGCGGCACGTGGATGGCACAATCTCGATGGCGAGATACGCGCCGGGCACGGCGACGGCCGACTTCTTTGTCTGCGTGGGCCCGGCCTCCTATCTCGACGCCGACCCGAACGCGCCCGGAGACAATGCCGGCTTTGCCGCGTTCGGGCGCGTGACCCAGGGCATGGACGTGGTCCGCGCCATCCTGGCGCTCCCGACCAATGGCGTGGCGCGCAATCCGGTAATGCAGGGTCAGATCCTGGACCCGCCGGTAGCGGTCCTCAGCATGCGGCGCGGCTGATCAGCCGTTCAGGAAAAGGGGTCAGAGTCATTTATTGGCCTGCGCGGTGGCGCGGCGTTTCAATGCCAATAAATGACTCTGACCCCTTTTTCCCAGCGCTGAACCTGGGCGTCGTCAGCTCCCGCCTGGATAGAAGGCCGGATCGAAGCTGAAGAAGATCGGGTTGGACAGGGCGATCATGGTTCCGCTGAGCGCCATCGACCCCGGAACCTGCGGATAGGGCGTCTGCGGCCCCTGGATTTCGACCCGGTAGTAGGAGCGGCCAACCGTCGGCGGCGTATCGGTGAAGTCGGCGGTCGGCGTGTCGCCGGCCATGGTCAGGGTCGCAAAGGTCTCGCCATTCCTGACCACTCGGACGGTATAGGCCGCCGCCGGCGAGGTCGCCCCGGCCAGCCGCACCCGGAACCTGACCGGCCGCCCGGTCGGGTTGGCGTTGTCGCCCATCATCATGTCCATGTGGTCGTCGCCAGCGCGGCTGGCGTAGAGCTCCACCCGGGGGTCATAGGGATTGGCGCTGACCGAGACACGGCCATTGGTGAGGGCGTCGATCACCGCCTGGCCGGTCCGCGCCCTGGCGAACACCCAGGTTGTGGGGGTGCCGACATTGTTCTCCGGCGCCTGGTAGCTCAGCGAGGTGGCCTGGGCCGGCGTGTCCGGACGGCCATGGTGGGAGTCACTGCCGCCGCGGCCGGTGAGCTTGCGGCCGGACTTGAGCACCCCGTCCCAGATATGCATCGAGATGGAATTGTTGCCCCAGACCGCCGAATTCCACACCTCGACGGAATCGACGATGTCGTAGGAGTAGCTGAAGGCGTCCCGCGTTCCCGGATGGTTGGCCGAGAGGTGGATGCCAAGTTCTTTCTTCACCCGGCCGATCTCCACGTCGCGCTGGTCGCGCACGTCGTAGAAGCGCTGGTGGTCATAGGGCGTGGCGGAGAAGGTGTTGCCGTGGCCGCGGGCGGTGGTCCATTCGGCGCCGTAGAGAAGCACGACGGACTTGGATGTGTATTCGGGGTCGATCCAGGTGTTGTGGGCGACGTCGCCGTTGACGTGATTGTCGTGGTCGGTGATGCACAGATAGTCCATGTGCACGGCCTCGGCCAAGGCGATGATCTTGGCGACGGGGTTGTTGCTCGAATCCTTGCTGTGCCGGCTGTGGAGGTGCAGGTCGCCCTTCATCCAGACGCCATCGGTGAGGCTGGCGACCGGGGGGATTGACGGCTCGGCGGCGAGGGACGGTCCGGCGAAGGCGGCCATCGCCAGCACGAGCACAATACCGAATAGCCGCATGACCCCGGATCTCCCATTGACCTTGAACGCATGAACCCAGGTAGCCATCCAGCGCAACAGCAACATGACTGAGCGCCGCCCTTCGGAACCCTCTCCCCACCCTCTCCCGACTGCGTTGGGCGAGGGTTCGCTGTTGTGAGCCGTCTGCCCCTTGCCCCCCGTGACCCTGTCCCGCATACCCGGCTGGGCGTCGAATCGCCTAGAGTTTCATCCATGCCTCCGCCTCCCCCCCAGCCTGCCAAGGCCGCGCCCGACCTGTTCGACGATGCGCTTGAGCCGGTCCATCTGACCGCGCCCGCGCCGACGTCCGGCTATTCGGCCAAGGACATCGAGGTGCTGGAAGGCCTGGAGCCGGTGCGCAAGCGGCCGGGCATGTACATCGGCGGCACCGATGAGCGCGCGCTGCACCACCTGTTCGCCGAGGTGCTGGACAACGCCATGGACGAGGCCGTCGCCGGCCACGCCAAGGTGATCGAGGTCATCCTGGACGCCGACGGCGCCCTCACCGTCAAGGACGACGGCCGCGGCATGCCGGTGGATCCGCACCCGAAATATCCCGGCAAGTCGGCGCTCGAGGTCATCATGACCATGCTGCACTCGGGCGGGAAGTTCTCCGGCAAGGCCTACGAGACCTCCGGCGGCCTGCATGGCGTCGGCGTCTCGGTGGTCAATGCGCTATCGAAACACGTCGAGGTGCGCGTCTGGCGAAACGGTCCCAGCGACGCCGGCGAGTGGGTGCAGAATTTTTCTCGCGGCGTCCCCGTATCCGTTCTTGAAAAGATTGGCCCGTCCAAACGCCATGGAACCGCGGTCACCTTTCTGCCCGACGAGCAGATCTTCGGCGAAGGCGTCGCCTTCAAGCCGGCGCGGCTTTATCGCATGGCCCGCTCCAAGGCCTACCTGTTCCGCGGCGTCGAGATCCGCTGGAAGTGCGCGCCCGAACGTATTCAGGACCAGACGCCCGCGGAGGCGTCGTTCCGCTTCCCCAATGGCCTAGCCGACTTCCTCGCCGAACGCACCGAGGGTCTTGAGACCGTCACCGAGACCTTCGCCGGCCGTATCGAGCGGCAGGGAGAAGCCGGCGCGGTGGAATGGGCCATCACCTGGTCGCCGGCGGGGTTCGGCGAGGCGGACGGTTTCATGTCCTCCTACTGCAACACCGTGCCGACGCCCGAGGGCGGCACGCATGAGGCAGGGCTGCGCGCGGCGCTGACG
>Ga0302314_10021405_pt1 | contig 10651 bp, 9 predicted proteins | sample III_Palsa_N2_3_FD_200533 | JGI IMG/M metagenome (GOLD analysis project Ga0302314, IMG submission 200533) | Peat permafrost microbial communities from Stordalen Mire near Abisko, Sweden - III_Palsa_N2_3 | ecosystem: Environmental > Terrestrial > Soil > Palsa > Peat permafrost | place: Sweden... | reverse complement strand
GTGCTCGACGCCGAGACCTACAACTGAGGACGGTCTGCATGACCGCCCTTCCGTCCAGTGGTCCCCGGTGGGACTGAGTGCGCCTGTGACCGAACGGAACGTCCTGGGCGGCCAACTCGAGCCCTGCGGCACCGACCCGGTGACCGGCTTCTTCCGGGACGGGTGTTGCTCGACCGGTCCGGAGGACCTCGGGAGCCACACCATCTGCGCAGTGGTGACCGCCGAGTTCCTGGCTCATCAGCGGTCCATCGGCAACGATCTGTCCACCCCGGTGCCCGGGCACCGATTCCCGGGGCTGGTGCCCGGGGACCGGTGGTGTGTCACCGCCGCCAATTGGCTGCGGGCCCACCACGACGGTGCCGCCGCCTTCGTGGTGCTGGCCTCGACACATGAACGTGCACTCGAGATCGTGCCGCTCGACGCACTGAAGCGCTACGCGGTCGACGTGCCGTCAGCCCCCGGCGATATCTAACCGTCCGCTCAGCGTGACCCCGGCGGCCCCTGCTTAGGATGGTCGCCATGCAGACACGACTGACCGAACTCCTCGGGATCGAGCATCCGGTGATGCTGGCCGGCATGGGTGGCGTCAGCTACCACCGACTGGCCGCGGCGGTGTCCGAGGCCGGTGGGATCGGTACCCTCGGGGCCGCCTCCATGACCGCCGAGGTGATGGACACCGAGATGGCGGCCCTGGCCGGCCTGACCGGCAAGCCGTGGGGGGTCGACCTGCTCACGGCCATGCCCGGCGACATGGCGGCCCAGGTGCAGCGGATCATCGACGCCGGGGCCCGGATCTTCGTCGGGGCCCTGGGCGTTCCCCGCGAGGTGATCGCCATGTGCCACGACGCCGACGTACTCGTTGTCAACATGTGCGGCAGGGTCCACCATGCGGTGTCGGCCGTCGAGGCCGGGTGCGACCTCGTCGTCGCCCAGGGCACCGAGGCCGGTGGTCACACCGGTCGGGTGGCCACCATGCCGCTGGTGCCCCAGATCGTGGATGCCGTGGGCGACAAGGTCCCGGTGGTGGCGGCCGGCGGCATCGTCGACGGCCGGGGCATGGCGGCGGCCCTCGCCCTCGGCGCCGACGGGGTATGGCTGGGTACCCGGTTCATCGCCACGCCCGAAGCCCGGGTCTCACTCGGCTATCACGATGCCCTACTGGCGGCCGACGAGAGCCGGACGACGGTCAGCCGCGCCTACAGCGGCAAGCCGATGCGGGTGCTGTCCAATACGTACACCGAGTACTACGACCATCATCCCGATGAGCTGGCGACGTTCCCCTCGCAGATGATCCGTTCGATCACCGACGGCGTGCTGCACCTGCCCACCGGGCCGGACGACCCCGACGTCGACCCGTCCCGTGAGTGCTACCCGAGTGGCCAGGGCGTTGGCGCCATCGATTCGCTGGTACCGGCAGGTGAACTGGTCGCCCAGCTGGTGGCTGAGGCCGAGTCGGCGCTCGAGCGGGTGGACCAGCTGCGCTGACCTCGCCTCAGGTCTGGTTGCCCTCGGCCACGTAGGACCGGCACGGCTCGCCCCGCAGCGACCCGCACGTCGGCAGGGTGGGTGTATCGGTGACGTTGCGGACCACGTCGACGACGAGGCTGGACTTGGTGTGGCCCCCGAAGCCGATCGACACCGATTGGCCGGTGTCGATCGAGTCGAACGCCCACAAGGGTCGGTCGCCGCCGGGCGCCGACACCACGACCCGCAGCTCGGTGCCGGCCCGGAAGGTGTGCACGATTGGGTCGATCGGGATCTTCACCAACGTGTAATTGGTCGGGTCCAGAGACTCCGCGTCAGTGGCGAGGTAGCTCGGGATAGTGAACAGCTTGGTCGATGTCGGCAGGTCGACCTGGTTGGAACTGCGCAGGAATCCCGATGTCACATACTCCTCCTGATCGCTTCCGGGTCGGACCTCGGTGATCGTCGCCTGGAAGTCCACCACCGGGGTGGCTGACTCGACCCACAGGTTGAGCGTGGCCGGGCCGACGATCGTGGTGTCCGTGGTCATCGGGGCCGTCTGGAAGCCCGCGCCGTACTGGGGCGGCACCGGCGTCCAGTCCCAGTCGGGGTCGGCCGCCCACGCATTGCCACTCGACGGCAGGTCGGAGGCCGGCCGCTGGGAAGGATCGAGCTGGAGTGTCGCACTACCCGGCGTGTGTGGCGCTGCACCTCCCTGCATCAAGCCGTCCGGACCGAACGAGAAGGTGGTGGTGTGCCCCTTCGGTGGCCACTGCTTGAAACCGGCCGAGTAGGTCGACTGGGGGTCGCCGGCACCGACCGCGCCCGCTCCGTTGTCGAACAGGACCTCGACTCGTGGCGTCTGGTGGGAGAACTGCTTTCGCGCGTCTTTGAGGTTCTTGGCCCCGGTGAAGCGGATGGCAGGCAGCGGCGCCTGGGCCGTGGTGCCCGAGGCCTGGCTGGTGAAGTCGTCGAGGACCAGGGCGTCGAGCGCGTTCGGCGCGGTCGGGACCTTGTCGGCCACGTAGAGATCGAGGAACTCGAGCCAACGGCTGATGATCTGCGGGTCGGTCGAGTCGATGTGTCCACCGTTGACCATGTTGGCGAACACCGGCGTCGACTTCGGCAGGGCCGACAGGAGCGCGGGCCATTGCGGCCCGGTCTGCTCGTCCTGCATGGCGCCTGACATGAACACCGGGACCGTGATGCTGGTGGCCCATGCGGACATCGACCGCCGGTCGAACAACGACGGGTCCCGGCCCGGCCCGGTACCGGGGGCGACCGTCTGGGGACCGACCAGCGAGGACAGGCTCTCCGACTGCCCGTGGAGCGCCTGGTTGGCCAGGCACATCGATCCGGGGCCCTCGGCCGCCATCTCGTAGTACACCCACGGCTGACCTACGTTGGCCACGGGCGTCGCCGCCAGTGGCACCAGGACACCGTTGCTCAAGGTGGCAGCCGGCATGGCGTCGTCGATCCTGTCGGCGATCCACTCTGCTGCGAATCCGCTGTTGTAGATGCCGCCCGGGTACCCGGTCGAGAACAGGTCGTCGGTGGGGCTCATCGGGGCGATGGCGGCCAGGTCGGGTGGGTCGGTGCCGGCCGACGGCAGCTGGGAGAGTCCCGAGTAGCTGATCCCGACCATCCCGACCTTGTGGTTGGCCACCCAGTCCTGGTGGGCCACGATCTCCACGGCGTCGTAGGCGTCGTAGTCCGACGGGTAGCCGAACAGATCGAAGGCGCCGCCCGAGCAGCCGGTTCCCCGCATCTGGAGGCTCACCGTGGCGAAGCCCGACACCCGGGCCAGCACCGCCCCGACGTCGGTGGCGCTGTCGGGGAGGAGGTTCGGATTGCCGCACCCGGTGCACGGTTGGCCCAGAGCCGAGGACAGCAGGTACGGGATGGGGTCGGTGGGTCCGGCCGTGTCGTAGCCGGAATACTCGATGACCGTCGGACAGGGAGCCGCTGCGCTGCAGGTGCTGCCATAGGGATAGCGCACGGTCGCAGCCAGCTGGATGCCGTCACGCATGGTGATGTAGTTGAGCCCCTCTTGCATGGGCTGGTCGGTGTAGAGCGCGGAGTCGGTCGGCGGGTTGACGCCGGGGGCCAGCACCGAGAACGTCGTGGATGTGATGCCCTGGGTCGTGTCGTCCCAGACGTATCCCGATCCCGGGGTCAGGTTGCGGATGATCAACGAGCCGAGGGCGTCCGCCGTGCCCGGGTTGGCGGTGTTGGCCACGGCCGAGCCGTTCTGCAGCAGGGTGATCGAGTCACCGGGCGCCGCACCCGTGAGCCACGCCTCCTCGATCGACCCGCCGGCCTGGAGCGTCGGTGTACCGGTGGCGCCGGCTCGGGGCGCGACGCCCCCCAGGGACGGCACCAGGACCAATCCGGCGGCAGCAATGCCGGCGACGACATGCCTCCAGGACGACCGGCGGTTCCGACTGCGCATCGCGCTTCCCCCTTGTACCCCTCGACGTGCTGGCGTCCCCCGGGTCCTACCCCGTCGCCACGTCACCAGATCATTCCACCCCGGTGGGCTCGGCGCATCGACCAGCTCCCCGCAAACCCGCCCTGGCCTGGTGACGCTCCTACCCAACCTCCCGGCACCGCTCGAGATGGCGGCAGCGGAAATTGGTGGTCCGACCTGCCCGTTTGCCAGGAGGACGGACGGCCGATTAAATACACTACAGAGTGGATTGATATTCGGAGTCGAGCCGGCGTCGTAGTCGAACTCCCCCTCCTCTCTCGAACGACCCCTGAACAACCCCGAAAGAGGAGGTCCGACCATGCCGGTACTCGATCGCAAATGGTGGACGCTGATCGCCGTCTGTGTCGCCACGTTCATGCTCCTGCTCGACATCACCGTGGTGAACGTGGCCCTGCCCGACATCCAACGATCGCTCCACTCGACCTTCAGCGACATCCAGTGGGTCGTCGACGCCTATTCGTTGACCCTCGCCGCATTCCTGCTCACCGCCGGCGTGATCGGGGACATGTTCGGGAGGCGCGAGGTCTTCGCCGTGGGCCTCGGCGTCTTCTCCGCCGCCTCACTGGTCTGCGGGCTGTCGACCACCTCACTCATGCTGAATCTGGCCAGAGCTGCTCAAGGGGTGGGCGGGGCGATCATGTTCGCCACCTCTCTCGCCCTTATCGCCGCCGCGTTCTCCGGCAAGGAACGGGGCACGGCGTTCGGGATCTACGGGGCGGTGCTCGGCGGGGCCGTAGCGGTCGGGCCCCTCATCGGGGGTGCCATCACCAGTGGGATCGGGTGGCGCTGGATCTTCTTCGTCAACGTCCCGATCGGCGTCCTGGCGATCGTCGTGACACTGGCCAAGATCCAGGAGTCCAAGGACCCCAACCAGCGCCGGATCGACTGGATCGGTTTCGTCTCGTTCTCTTCCGCCCTGTTCATGTTGATCCTCGCCCTCATCCGCGGCAACGACGACGGGTGGGGCAGTGCGCTGATCGTGGGACTGCTGGTCGGCGCCGTGCTGATGCTGACGGTTTTCCTGGTGGCCGAGTGGCGCCAGGCCGATCCGATGCTGGACCTGACGCTCTTCAAGCGACCGGCCATGGCCGGTGTCTCGCTCTCGGCGCTCACGCTGTCCGCCTCGATCTTCGCCCTGTTCTTGTACCTCACCCTGTACATCCAGGACGACCTCGGCTACGGGCCCTTTCCCGCCGGGCTCCGCTTCCTGCCGCTCACGGTCCTGGCCTTCATCGTGGCGCCGTTCGCCGGCAAGCTCACCGTGCGGATCCACTCGAGGTACCTGCTCGGATCCGGGCTCCTGTTGATCGCCCTCGGCTGCCTGGCGATGTCGAGAACCCACGCTGCGTCGGGATGGACGGTGCTGCTACCCGGGTTCATCATCGCCGGCATCGGAATCGGCACGGTCAACCCGGTGCTCGCTTCATCGGCCATTTCGGTGGTTCCCCCCGAGCGGAGCGGAATGGCCTCGGGCGCCAACAGCACGTTCCGACAGGTGGGCATCGCCACCGGCATCGCTGGTCTGGGCTCGATCTTCCAATCACAGATTCAGACCAAGACCTTGAGCGCACTGGCATCCACACCGCAGGGTCAGACCTTGATCACCCACGGAGGTGCCGCACTGAAGAGTGCGATCCTCGGCGGCGGTGTACACCAGGCGGCTGCCGGTCTTCCCGCGGGGGCATACCGTGACGCGCTGCTCAATGCCTACCGGGTGGGATTCTCATCCTCACTCAACTCCATCATGGAGATCGGGGCCGTCATCGCGTTGATCGGGTCGATCGGGGCCTTCGTCCTGGTCCGCCAGCGCGACTTCGTGCCGAGCTTCGCCCCCCCGACCGGATCGCCGGCACCGGCAGTCACCGAAGCCGTGGCCTGATGAGCACCTCGACAGGGGTGGCACCGAGCCCCGATGGGCAGATTGCCGGTCGCAAACCTGGGCGACCCCGCGACGAGCGGGCGACCTCGGCCATCGCCGACGCAGCCCTGCGGCAGCTGAACGAACTCGGTTACGGCAAGGTGACCATGGAGAGCGTGGCCGTGGAGGCCGGAGTGGCAAGGGCCACCATCTACCGCCGCTACCGCGACAAGGCCGACCTGATCACCACTGCCATCGCCGGCAACAGCTCGAGCCATCTCACCGAGGTGGCAACGATGGAGCCGCGTGCGGACCTGATCAGCTACCTGGAAGAGTTCGACCAGCGATTCGCCGAGCGATGCCTGGAAGTGGTGGGAACCCTGATCGGCGCCCGCGAAGATCCTGGCGCGCTGGCCCTCCACCGCCAACGGGTCGTCGAGCCGAGGATGGGCTACGTACGGACGCTGTTGGAGCGGGCCCGTACGCTCGGTCAGCTACATGACGACGCCGACCTCGATCTGGCCCTGCAGATGCTGGCCGGCTCGGTGTTCGCCCGGCGAGTGGCCGGCGAACCGACGACTCCGGGTTGGGCGGAGCGAGCCGTCTCCGCCATTTGGCTCGGCATGGGGTAACCGTCGGGCTACGAGGGGCGGAGAATGTCTCCCACCGCATCGCGCAGCATGTTCCCCAGATCGTCCGGAGGAATGTCGGCGAAGGCATTTCCCGTGAACACGAGTGCGCCCATGACGGCTCCGAATGCACTGGCCATGCGCACGCGGTCACTCTGGGGGAGAGCAAGATTGCTGAACGCCCGCTGCAGCCGGGCATCCAGGTCGTCGTGATCGGCCTCATGCTTGTCGCGGTGAAGCTCTTCGAGCGCGGCCCGGTTGCGCTCGTGGAGGATGACCAGCGCCCGATGCTCCAGGATCCGATCGATGAGTAGGTCGATCAGTCCTTCCCATGTGGCCAAGGTCCATTCGGCATCGCCGATCGAATCGAGCGCGGCGAGGCCGACCTCGTGGAGGCGCTGATGGAGCGCCATGAAGATCTCACCCTTGGAACCGAAGTGGTAGTAGATCGCCGCCTTCGAGAAGCCGAGCCGCTCGGCTATCTGGCGGAGCGAGGTCTTGTCGTAGCCCTGAGCGGTGAACAGCTCCAAGGCGATGTCGAGTATCCGCTCACGCGTGCCGCCGGCCCCGTTCGCCTCCGCGGCTGGATCTCCTGTCGGTTCGGCCTCGACCACCCCTGTCGATGCCCCCGTCTGGTCCTGTGCGCTCTCCATCACTCCCCCGAATCTACTTGACGGCCGGTAAGTTGGAGCCCTACCATGCCGTTAACAGAGAAGTTTACCAACCGACCGGTAAGGAAGCGATGTCCTCTGACTCGATGATCCGGGCCGAAGGCCTGACCAAACGCTTTGGCGAGACGATCGCCTTGGCCGGAATCGACCTCGAGGTTCCGACCGGGTCGATCCTCGGCGTGCTCGGCCCCAACGGAGCGGGAAAGACCACCGCCGTCCGTATTCTCACCACGCTGTCGCTGCCCGACAGCGGGTCCGCCTGGGTAGCCGGACATGATGTGGTCCGGGAGGCCGCCTCCGTCCAGCGCAGTATCGGGGTGACCGCCCAGGACGCCACCGTCGACGAGCTGCTCACCGGGCGCCAGAACCTCGTGATGATCGGGCGCCTGAGCGGACTGCGCCGTCGCGAGGCCGGAGCCAGGGCCACCGAGCTGCTGGACCAGTTCGATCTCGTCGACGCGGCCGATCGTGTCCTCAAGGGTTACTCGGGAGGCATGCGGCGGCGGCTCGACCTCGCCGCCGGCCTGGTGACCCGGCCGCCGGTCCTCTTCCTCGACGAGCCGACGACCGGTTTGGATCCCACCAGCCGGGTGCGCATGTGGGACGTCATCCGTGAGCTCGTGTCCGGCGGGGTGACGTTGCTTCTCACCACCCAGTACCTGGATGAGGCTGACGAACTCGCCGATCAGATCGTGGTGATCGATCATGGCCGGGTGATCGCGGGCGGGACCGCCGCTGAGCTCAAGACGCAGACCGGCGGCGCCCGTTTGGAGATCACGCTCCGGGAGCCGTCCTCGATCGCCTCGTCCGCCCTCGAGCCCTTCGTGTCGGGCCCGATCGTCGTGAGTCACGACGGCCGCCGACTCCGCGCTCCGGTGCGCAGCGGCGAGGGACTGGCCACCACCGTGGTGCGGGCGCTCGACGCCGCCGGAATCAGCGTCGACGACGTGGAGGTACACCAGCCTTCGCTCGACGATGTCTTCTTCGCCCTGACCGGACACCCGACGGAGCCGATGGTCGACAACGACGAGGCAGTCCCGACCCTGGAGCATGTGCGATGACGACCACCACCAATATGCCCGCCGGGACGACCATCCCGCTCGCTTCCTCATCATCATCGGACAGGCCCCCTCGGGCACCCGGCCTGGTTCGACGCGCGTCGGATGTCCTGGTGCTCACCTGGCGGAATCTCGTGCACATCGCCCGCGAGCCGCTGCAACTCTCCGACGTGACCGTCCAGCCGGTGCTCTTCACGCTGCTCTTCGTCTATGTGTTCGGGGCGGGTGTTTCCCTTCCCGGGGGTTCCACATATGCAGATTTCGCCATCGCCGGTCTGCTCGCCCTGAATCTGACCACGTCGTCGATGGGTACTGCGGTGGGACTGAGCAACGACCTCAACAGCGGCGTCATCGACCGATTCAGGACACTCCCCATGTGGCGGCCCTCGGTGCTGGTCGGGCGATCGTTGGCCGACCTGGCCACGGCGACCATCGTCGCCATCACCGGACTGTTCGTCGGGTGGCGACCCGGCGGCAGCATCATGTCGACCATCGCCGGTTTCGCCATCTTCCTCCTCTTCGCCTACGCACTTTCGTGGGGATGCGCGTGCTTGGGGATGGTCAGCAAGGGTCCAGAGTCCGCGCAGGGCGTCGGCCTGGTCATCCTCTTCCCGTTGGCCATCGTGTCCAACGCCCTGGTGCCCACCCAGCGCATGCCTCCGATACTGCGTGTCGTCGCCGATTGGAATCCGGTGAGTGCGGTGACGTCTGCCGCCCGAAATCTCTGGCACAACCCCAATCCCTCGTCGACCATCCACGCCTGGCCGATGCAACACCCGATCGTGGCCTCGCTCCTCTGGTCCGGAGTCCTCCTGATCGTGTTCGCACCGCTGGCCACATCCCTCTACCGTCGCCGGACCATGAATTGATCCTTGGCGGCACCTTTGGTTGACACGGTTCACTCCAGGTGGACTCCGTAAGCTCGTCGGATGAGCCGATTCGACCTGGTGATCTTCGACTGCGACGGGGTTCTGGTGGACAGCGAGCGGCTCGCCGTACGGACGGAGGCGGAGATCCTGTCCAGCCTCGGATGGCCGCTCACCGAAGCCGAAATCGTCGAACGGTTCGTCGGGCGATCAGCTGCCTACATGCTCCAGGAGATCGAACGGCATCTGGGCCGCAGCCTCGACTGGGATGCCGAGTTCGAGTCCCGGTATCGGGAGGTGTACGAACGGGAGTTGGTCGCCGTGGAGGGCGTCCACGAGGCACTCGACGAGATCACCACCCCCGTGTGCGTGGCGTCGAGTGGGAGCCACGACAAGATGCGATTCACCTTGGGCAAGACCGGACTCATCGATCGATTCGACGGACGGATCTTCAGCGTCGACCAGGTGGCGCACGGAAAACCGGCCCCGGACATCTTCCTGTTCGCCGCGGCCCAGATGGGTGCATCCCCGGACCGATGTGCCGTGGTCGAGGACAGCGTCTCCGGGGTGACCGCCGGACTGGCGGCGGGGATGTCGGTCTTCGCATTCGCCGGCGGCGTGACCAGCGCGGCGAAGCTCACCATCGAGGACGCGGTGGTCTTTGACGACATGAGGGATCTGCCCGCCATGGTCCACGCTCCATAGCCGTCCGGGCATTCCTGGGCATCTCCCCCACGCAGCCGACAAACTCTCCCTCGGGTGTCGTGCAGACTCTGGTGCGATGTCGACCCGAACTTCTGATGATCGGTCGAGGCAGACCGTCCTCGCCCTCGATGTCGACGGCGTGCTCCTGGATCCGGAGCGTGGGGGCAAGGGAAGATGGCAGAACGCGCTCCATGAGAGGTACGGGTTGGATCCGACCCTCTTGGACGAGGCCTTCTTCCAGAGTTCTTGGTCTGAGGTCATCGTCGGACGCGAGCCCGTCGAGCCGGCACTGGCGCGTGCCCTGCTGGAGCTCGGCTGGGATATCGACGTCGAGTCCGTGCTGTCGTGCTGGTTCGAGGCCGACTTCGAGGTCGACCATGAGGTGGTCCGAGCCGTCATCGGCTGGGCCGACTCCGGAGTCCGGGTGGTCCTGGCCACAAACCAGGAGGTACGACGGGCCAGGTACCTCGAACTCAACCTCGGTGCGGTGCTCCCGATCGAGGGAATCGCATACTCGGGTGCGGTCGGTGCCCTGAAGAGCAATCCCGCCTTCTACCCGGCGGCCGATCACCTGCTGGGCATCGACTCATCGACCAGCTCGGTCGTCTTCGTGGACGATTCGCTCGGAAACCTCGGAGCAGCGGAAGGACATGGATGGCACGGGATCCATTTCCGCAAGCAGAGTGACTGGCGGTCCCAGATCGGCGCAGCGCTCGCCTGATCGAAGCTCCATCGCTGGTGAATCAGTCCCGCATTTGAGATAGAAGGGTGTGGAAGACCCGATAGGAGGCCCCATGGCGACTCCCGACTATGCCGATCGCACCGATTTCGATGATGCCGATCGCGGACTCATCGGCTCGATGGATCCGTGTGTCGTCCACGATGCATCCGGTGCGGAAGTGTGGAACA
>Ga0302314_10021404_pt1 | contig 10651 bp, 10 predicted proteins | sample III_Palsa_N2_3_FD_200533 | JGI IMG/M metagenome (GOLD analysis project Ga0302314, IMG submission 200533) | Peat permafrost microbial communities from Stordalen Mire near Abisko, Sweden - III_Palsa_N2_3 | ecosystem: Environmental > Terrestrial > Soil > Palsa > Peat permafrost | place: Sweden... | reverse complement strand
GACCAGAACGCCGGAGTTGCTGCTGCTGATCTTGCTGTGCAGATCCACGCCAGGCAGGGCGCCAATCTCATCCACGGCATCGGGACGCTGGCTGAAGGCGTTGCCGTGCTCTTCACCGGCCTTCATGGGACGGCCGGAGGCATCCTGGGTTTCGGGCTGAAAAACGCCCACGATGGTGGCCTTGATGGGCACCGTCGTACCGTTCTTGAGCACCGCCTTTTCGAAGGTAAGCGCCAGCTTGGTGGTTCCAGTAAGCTGCGAGTCGTCGGCGGTGACGACGCCCAGAATGGACGTGCCCGCGGGAAGCACGGTGCCGTTGGTGAGGGTGACTTTGCCGGCCAGGGTGGTGCGAACCGGGTCGCCCGGCTTGGCTTTGCCGGCGTCAAGATTCTGCGCCAGCGCAACTTGGGCGGAGACCATCTGGACGGCGGCGCCGCCGGAGGCTGGCACTTGTGCGGCGGTCGAAAGTGCCGGGGCGGCGCATAAGAGGGCGAAAGCTAGGGAAGATGCGACTTCACGCTTCATGAATGAATTTCTCCTTGGATCAGATTTGGGATTGGATTTGGGAGGAATGGATTTGGGATGGGATCTGGAATGAGCTTCGTTCGAGATGAACACCGTTTGGAATCGTTTTCAAAGTGGATCGTGCAGGACTGAAAAGCCGACTCGCGCCTCTCCCTCAAAATTCAAGAAAGCGAGAAAAACACTCGGATCAAACGCTTAACTCGTTGGACGGATCACTGGCGGAAAAAGATGCAGAATTGCGCCGGCGGGCGCAGCGAGCAGGGTAAGTTGGAAACGGTTTCCAGCACGCCGGGTGCCCCTGGTCCCTTGCATTTGGGGACCAGGGAAACCACAAAGCTCCTGCGAGCGAATAGCGAGCGCCTGCCGCACCGCAGGTGCCTGCCCCACCGCAGGTGGCTGGGTGCCCCTGGTCCCTTGCATTTGGGGACCAGGGAAACCACAATGCCCCTGCGAGCGAATAGCGAGCGTCTGCCGCACCGCAGGTGCTGGTTTTACATGCCCTGTGCAGGGGCAACGGCGAGGGCGATCTCGGTTCCATACTTCAACTTGAAGTCGTGCTTTGAAGTGGAAACCAACACGCCGGAGTCCTGGTCGGTGACGTTGCTGTGCATGTCAATGCCGGGCAGGGCGCCAATCTCATCCACAGCTTCGGGGTGGCCGGCCCAGGTTCCCGTCATCTGATCGCCGGGAGCTACCGGGTGGCCTTCCATGTCTTCACTTTCAGCCCCGTAAACGCCCACGATGGTGGCCTTGATGGGGATGGTCGTGCCGTCTTTGAGCTCAGCCTCGTTGAAGGTCAGAGCCAGCTCGGAGGTGCCGTTTTTCTGCATCTCGTCCTTGGCAATGACGCCGATGATCTTCGTGCCGGCGGGCAGTTCCTTGCCGTCTTTCAATGTCACTTTCTTGGCCAGCCGGGTGCTGAACTGATCGCCGGACTTGGCCTTGGCGGCATCAAGGGCGGAGACTACGGCTACGCGGGCGGAGACCATTTCATTGGTCTCGGCCTGGGCCTGCATGGCATCGGACTGGGATTGCGCCGAGGCCGCAGGCATCAGCATGGCAATGGATAAGGCAGCAATGGCGGTAAGCGAGAGGGTGGTTACGATTTCACGTTTCATAACAAAAAATTCTCCTATTCCTGTAAGAAATGCTTGCGTCCCATTTCCCGATTTCGGGGTCCCGCTTTCATCAGGGGCGCTTCATTCGCACATTATTTTGGAGTACCTTAGCCAGGGCACGGATGCATAAAACGGCGCCGGGGCGCCGTATTCCCGTTGGCATGAGGAATGTAAAGATATTGTATTCAACTATTTACGGGAGCGAATTATTTTTACGTTTCCCGCCGCCTGGCGCGCCTGCCACACCAGACGGGCTCCGGTGAGGTCTTCGATAGCCATGCCGACGGACTTGAAGACTCGGCGACGAGGCTCCGTGGGGAGGTCGACGCTGCCGGCCAGAATCTCGCCGATCTCGGCTTGAACGGAGCAGCCGGAGAGGATCACGTCGCCGGACTCGCGTTCGGCACAGCTGCGCGACTCGGCGACCAGGAAGCTGGACCGCATGGCTTCGTCGTCCAGTTCGCGCAGGCTTGCGCCCACGGCGCCGACAGCCAGCACCAGCGCATGCGGCGCCAGCCAGCGGCCTTCAAGAACGGGGACAGGCGATGAAGTCACAGTCAGCACCACGTCGGCAGCGGCGGCTTCTTCAAGCGACACGGCGCGGGCGCCGGATTCGGCTGCCAGACGCTCGGCATTGGCGCCGGTGCGGCTCCAGATGCGGATGTCCTTGAGCCCCGGCCTGACGCGCCGAAACGCCTCCAGGTGCGAGCGGGCCTGCACGCCGCTGCCGAGAACGCCCAGGCTGTTCGCGGACTTTGACGCCAGCGCATCGAGAGCGACGGCGGAGACGGCAGCGGTGCGCATCTCGGTGATCAGGCGGCCATCCATCACGGCCAGCGGCTCACCGGTGGCGCGGCTGAGCAGCTCGATGACGGCGAGATGCGTGTGCAGGCCGGCTGCCGCGTTGCCGGGGTAGAACGTGACCGTCTTCACGCCCATCACGTCGCCGGCAATCACCGGCATCACGGCGAGCCAGCCGTTCGGGGAGCCTTCCGCATTGCCGGCGCGGAGGATGGTGCGCGCCGGCTGATCGACAAGGCCGGCGGAGTAGTCGATGAGCGCCTGGCGGATGGCGGGGATCAGCGCTTCGTAGGTGAGGACGGCGCGGACTTCTTGCTCGGGGATGTACACCAAATTGCGGTCCTCGGTATGAGCCGAAAAAGGGGCGAGCAGAGAGTCGAGGTTTCCCGCCCATTCGCCTGAAGAACGGCGAAAGGACGGGGCACAGGAGAGTTGTGCTCGACCTTGCGTCGGTCACGGTTGCTTGCAAAGGCGCGCTAGTTGGGCCGATTGCCCGAGCTGGAGCGGCGCCGAAACCGTTCATCGAGCGGCTGGCGGCCGCGGAAGCCGGCCTCTACCGTGTGCCAGTGGTCGATGGAAGTCTCGCCGATGCGCCAGCAGAGCAGCACCACCTGGTCGTCCAATCGGCAGGGAAAATCCAGCAGGCCGGATTCGATGTCCTTGACCTGTACGCCGATGGAATCGATCTCGGCGATGCTCTCGCCCACCAGCTTCTGGTGGCTATCAAGCTCGGCGCGCATGCGGGCCACGCTGCCCACGTCGACCCGCATGCCGCCGGAGACGTAGATGCGCCGCGCCAGCTCAGCCAGCGTCGCCTCAACCTGCTCGGCCGCCTGCTTGGCTTCCATGGCGCGCTTCAGCAGCGACTCCAGCACCGGCAGCAGCGACTGCGCTTCTTCAACAGTGAAGGTCTTCATCTTTGGGAACCTTGCTCCTAGAATACGATGAATTGCAATGCGGCACGTGGAAATCAGGGCCCGTAATTATTACGATGCATATTCGTTCTTCGCGGGCCACATCGGGGATTTGGGCCGGACAACGGGGTAGCAAATCCTGGCCAAATGAGTGAGCACTTGCGAAGGTTCAGGGATATACTCCACATCAAGCTGGGGCAGGAGTCGTTGCCATGGAAAAACTATCTGCTCGCACCGCTTGCATCAGAATGGCGATCGTTCTCTTATCGGTGTGCGCCATTGCCGCGGCGGTCGCCTTCTTGGTGGCCAAGCCTGCACGCTGGTGCGCGGTGATTCCAGCGCTCATTCCAGTGCTCACGCCCCTGGTGCTGTTGCCGCCGCGCAACAAGCACGAGGCTTGAGCTGAGTCGCGAAGGGCGCCCTGCAGGGGCTAAAGTGGCTGCGGAAAAACCCTCCGGTAGGGGCAGGAAGTGTCAGGGCACGGCTTCAAAGCCTGCCCTGAGCGAAGCCGAAGGGTGCCGCCAAGCGGCCAACAGGGTTCGTGGGCTTTAGCCCCTGAGGGCATTTGCTGTCAATGACTTATGAAACCTCAGCGGCTAAAGCCGAAGCGCATAGGGAGGCGCATTTTGGCACGACTGAAGTCGTGCCCTGACACTTCTAGCCTTTTGTGATGAGTTTTTCCGCAGCCTGTAAAGCCCCGCTCAATTTTGCGCCCATTTTTGGCACGACTGAAGTCATGCCCTGACACTTCTTGCCTGTTCCCAGGAGTATTTCAGCAGGCTGTGAAGTCATGCCCTGTTACAGTGCTTCTTAAAGCCACCGGAAGGATTGCTGCCCCTCAGATCTCCAGCATGCGATCAAGGGCTACCTTGGCCCAGTGCTTCACGCTGGGGCGGACGGCGATGCGGTTCACCACGCGGCCTTCAACAAGGTTCTCAAGCGCCCACGCCAGATGCTGCGGGCTGATGCGGTACATGGTGGTGCACAGGCAGCCGGTGTCGTCGAGCGTGATGATGCGCTTGCCCTCGGCGGCGAAACGGCGCGCCAGTCGATTGACCAGGTGAATCTCCGTGCCGATGGCGAACATGGAGCCCTTCGGGGCGTCTTCGACAATTTTGATCAGCCGCTCGGTCGAACCCAGCGCGTCAGCCTTCTGGCAAACCTCCCAACGGCACTCCGGGTGCACGATGACCTGAATGCCGGGATATTTGGCGCGCACTGCGTCTACATGGCTGGGCAGGAAGCGCTGATGGACGGCACAGTGGCCCTTCCACAGAATGACGCGGCTGGCCTCAAGCGCGGCGCGGGATTGGCCGCCGCTCGGCGTTCCCAGCTGAATGGCCCACGGATCCCACACCACCATCTGGTCGAGTGGGATGTTCATGCCGAAGCCCGTGTTGCGGCCCAGGTGCTGATCGGGCAGGAAGAGGATGCGCTTGCCGCGGGCGAAGGCCCACTCAAAGGCGGCGCGCGCGTTGGACGAGGTGCAGACCAGACCGCCGCGCTCACCGCAAAATGCCTTGATGGCGGCGGTCGAGTTCATGTAGGTAAGCGGGATCAGGTCTTCGGTCAGTCCCAGACGCTCGAGCGCCTCCCAGCATGCCTCCACCTGCGAGATCTCCGCCATGTCGGCCATGGAGCAGCCGGCGTTCAGGTCGGGCAGAATCACCTGCTGGGCTTCACGGCCAGGGCCGGCGGGGCGGCCCAGCACGTCGGCGCTCTCCGCCATGAAGTGCACACCGCAGAAGACCAGATAGCGGGCCTCGGTCTCAGCCGCAATCTTGGACAGCTTGTAGCTGTCGCCGGTGTAGTCGGCGAAGCGGATCACCTCGTCGCGCTGATAGTGGTGCCCGAGCAGGATGGTGGTCGCTCCCAGCCGCTCGCGCGCCGCGGCGATGCGCTCGTCCATGCTGTGGTCGGGCAGGGAGAGATAGTTTTCCAGGCTGCAGGTTTCGGGAATTTCGGCGTCGGGGATAATTGCGTTCTCGGGGACGCGGGCCATCGCAGCCGCCGCGGCCGTCTCTTCATCAATGACCAGATTCACTCGTCTTCCGCCTTCAGTCCAGCCAGCCCGGAGGCGGCGGACGGAGATGTTGAAAGCTCATACCGGCTGCAGTGGTTGCGCTGAGGTCTTTTCGGACTTTCCGGCAGCTTCGCAGGAACGCCCGACCCTCCCCATCCACGGGGATGTTGCAGCCTTTCAAACCAATAGACGTTGCCAAAGACAGATTGATTCGGAACTTGATTTGGAATCAATCCAAATCGATCTGGATCGGCGCGTCCTGGTTCCAGTATCTCACTGAGGGAGTGAGGGATGGAAATATGCGCTTGATATGCGATCCATGTCGGCCTATGATTTGAAGAGTGCCCGTCCCGCAGTTTGCGCTGCGGGACGGGGCTAGTGGTACCGGGTTCAGCGGGAGTCGCGCCAAAGCTTAATCACTTTGGCGACGAATTCCACCACAACCCCAAGGGTTCCCACCCAGGCTCGCACCTGGGTAGCCCAATGGAACCTGGGTAGCCCAATGGATTGGCGATGTTCTTCTCATCGTTTCTCCTTTCAATTCACGCGTCGCCGGTGTTCATGCACCGGCGATTCGTGTTTTTGGGCAGCTTTCGTTTTGCTGCTGATGATCAGCATGAGCGAGCGGCGGAGCATTGTGCACTTATCGAGCGAGTTATTGGGACTTGCCGATCTGAACTGGGATCAGCCGTGTCCGAAATTCCTTCTTGAAAGAGCCTGCAGCCTGCTAAGCGGCGTTCTAGAATTGGCTTGAATCTTCGCCGTTGCACACTTGCCGGCGGGTTCAGGAGCATCGATGAGTGAACTAGAGCAGGTGCTGGCAGGCGACAGCGCGCACACGCCGCCAGCGCGGATTCTGGAAGGGCTATCCTCGGACGCGGCGCACAAGGCAATCGGGGGCGCGCCGCATACGATCTACCAGGAGCTGTGGCACATCGCCTTCTGGCAGCAGATGACGCTGGACTGGGTGCGCGGCATCGAGACGCCCTACCCGCTCAAGCCCAGCGAAGCCTTTCCCGACGACGAAGCCGCCGCCAGCGAACCCTGGGAGCGGCTCTGCGCGCGCTTCTTTGCGACCAGCCGCCAGGCCGTGGCGGAAGCCCTGAATACGAGCCGGCTCGACACCCAAGTCCGTTGCCCGTCCGTGCCCGGCCAGCCCACCCGCACCATGACCGTGCGCGAGCAGCTGGAGAGCCTGGGCGCGCATAACGCCTACCACTTCGGCCGCATCGTACTGCTGCGCCAGATGATGGGGATGTGGCCGCCACCCTCCGGAGGCTTCACCTGGTAACCCACCGCGTGGGGCAGACGCGGCTTGCGCCGCCTTTTGAGGTTCGTGGCCCCACGCCTTAGCCGCAAAAGGCGCGACGAAGGTGGGGCACCCTGTGTCCGAGGTTTCCCGCCCATTTCGCAGAGAACGCGAAAAGGACGGGGCACGGAGCTGCTTTGGCTGGTAGGGCGGGAATGCGATTGCGGGAAACTGAATTGGGATGTGGGCCGTACTGTTTGTGACCGCCGTGCACGGAAAGGTATCATTGCACTCGATGGTGACTCCGCCAATTCAGATGGCCAACCTGGGCGTGGCCGACTCGCTGATCCTGATGGTGATGGCGCTGGTGGTCTTCGGACCGCGGCGGCTGCCGCAGATCGGGCGGCAGATCGGCAAGCTGATGTACGAGTTCCGCAAGGCCTCCAACGACTTCAAATTCCAGATGGAAGAGGAGCTGCGCAGCTCCGAGGAAGCCGACCGCCGCAAGAAGGAAGAAGAGCGGCAGCGGGCGCTGGCGGAGACGCCAGTGGTGAAAGTCTCGGCCACGGAGGCAGTTGCGCCGCTGGTCGCGGAGTCGCAGCCGCAGACAATTGAAGAAACGGTACCAGCGGCCGGGTTGGAGCTTCCCAGTCCGGATGATGGCGTCTATCCGGCGTTGACAGACCCGGCGTTGACAGACCCGACCCTGACAGACCCGGCCCTGACAGGCCCGACCCTGCCGCCTCCGGCAGACGAGCGAACCAGCTCCGCCGGCATTCCCGGCGAGGAGCCGCATCTGCGCATCATGCCGCCTTCCATCGGCGAGCAGGTGCCTGCCGCGCGCCCCAACAGCCACGCCGTGCAGGCAGATCTGTTCGCAGAACCGTCAGTGGATGCGGCCGCTAAGCCGGACTCCGAAACTCCCCAGGCGGCGCACCATGGTTGACGCTTCAGACGCTATCGGCAAGGCACGCGCGGCGATGACCGAGCGCGCCGAGCTGCCCGGCATGAGCCTGATGGAGCATCTCGACGAGCTGCGCCGGCGCATCGTTCACTCGGCAATTTATCTAGCTGTCGGCTTCGCGGCCGCGTGGATCTTCCGCAACCGCTTCGTCGCCATCATCCAGGCGCCGCTCAACAAGCTGGGCAAGTCGCTGGTCTTCACCCATCCTATGGACGCGCTGAACCTGCAGCTCCAGGTAGCGCTGGTCGGCGGAGCCATCGTCGCCTCGCCGTTCATCCTCTACCAGGTGTGGCTGTTCATCGCGCCCGGCCTCTATCAAAAAGAACGGCGCTTCGTGGTGCCGTTCATGGCCGCCACAGTGGCGCTGTTTCTGGGTGGCGCGTCCTTTGGCTACTTCTTCGTCCTACCCGGCGCTCTCAAAGTGCTGATCGTCGACTTCGGCCACAACTTCACGCCCATGGTCACCATCGAGGATTATTCGAGCTTCTTTCTGTCGATTATTCTCGGCCTCGGCATCAGCTTTGAAATGCCCATCCTGATCTTCTTCCTGGCCATGTTCGGCATCGTAAGCCCGCGCTTTCTATGGAAGAACATCCGCTACGCCATTCTGATCGTCTTCATCATCGCGGCCTTCATCTGCCCCAGCCCCGACCCATGGACCATGTGCGTCTACGCCATTCCCATGCTGACGCTGTATGTAATCGGGATCGCGGTAGCGTGGTGGGTGCACCCCTCGCGCAAGAAGGACAAGGAAGCCAAGGCGGCCGCCGTATGAGCCAGCTTGCGCAAGCAAAACCCGGGGTGTCCCCGGTCCCTCGTCAGCCCGCGACGGAGGAATTTGGGAGAACAACGCGCTGTCATCCTGAGCGGAATTGGTCGCGCCTTCTGCGACCAATGGAGTCGAAGGATCTGCGGTTGCTCTTCGGTCTGCTCTGGACCAACCACAAACCGCTGATGCCCCAGGTCCCCCTTCTGGGATCTCGGAAACCCCGACAGTGGGTTCGCCTCGCATTCGTCACCGCCCTGCTGATGACCGCGCTCTCGTCGCAAGCCCAACCCCACTTCAACGGCGCCAAAGCCCTCGACTACGCCCGTGAGTTCGTAGCCATCGGCCCGCGTTGGCCCACCAGCCTGGGCCATGCCAAGGCCGAGCAGTTCCTCCGCGACCAGCTCAAGCACGACCAGGTGGAAGAAGACACCTTCACCGCCAACACCCCCATCGGCCTGGTGCCGCTGCGCAACTTCATCGTCCGTTTTCCCGGCAAGAAGAACGGCGTCATCGTCCTCGGCACGCACTACGAGACCAACTACCCGCTCAAGAACATCAACTTCGTCGGCGCCAACGACGGAGCCTCGACCACCGGCCTGCTGCTCACCATCGGCGACCGGCTGCGCGAAGAGGTAGCCCGCAACAAGGAGCTCGACGGCTACTCCGTGTGGCTGGTGTTTTTCGACGGCGAAGAAGCCTTCCAGACCTGGTCAGAGTCCGACTCGACCTACGGCAGCCGGCATCTTGCCGCCAAGTGGGGCCGCGACGGGACGCTGGGCAAGATCAAAGCGTTCATGCTGGCCGACATGATCGGCGACAAGGACCTCGACATCCAGCGCGAGTCAAAGTCGACCGCCTGGCTGGTCGACCTGGTGAAGCAGGCCGCGCACAAGTACGGCTACGACCGCTATTTTTTCCAAACCGAGGAAGCCGTGGAGGACGACCATCTGCCCTTCGTCGAGCGCGGCGTGCCGTCCATTGACGTGATCGACCTCGACTACGGCCCCAACAACGCCTACCACCACACCGCCCAGGACACCCTTGATAAGATCAGCGCCAAAAGCCTGACCATAGATGGCGATGTGTTTCTTGAAACAATCCGCCTGATCGATCTACGGTAAGTCTACCGCTCGTAGCTGATCCCCAACCCCTGCGTCTGCGATACCATCCATAGATGATTGCCGGCGCATCGTGGGTTTGGTGGGTGGGGTTTCACGCGGTAGTGGCCTTGCTGCTGCTGGCCGATTCCCTGCTGCCCGGCCACAAAAGCGAGGCGCGCCACTCCCAACTCTTCGCCTGGCTCTGGACCGGTTTTCTGGTGCTCGCCTCGGCGGGTTTCGCCGCCTGGATCGACATGAAAGAAGGCCACCAGACGGCACTTGAATGGGTAGGCGGCTACGCCATCGAGACTTCGCTCAGCGTCGACAATCTCTTCGTCTTCCTGGTCATCTTCCAGGGCTTCCGCATCAACACACAGCGGCAGCACCGGGCGCTCACCTGGGGCGTTATGGGAGCCATTGTGCTGCGCGCGGGGTTCATCCTCGCCGGCGTCACGCTGCTGGAGCGCTTCGACTGGATCACCTGGATCTTCGGCGCGTTCCTGCTCTACGCGGCCTTCCGGCTGGTGCGCGGCGGCTCGGCCAAGGCAGCCATTCCAGAGTGGATTCGCAAGCTGCAGCCGGCCAAGGGCTCGCTGCTGCCGGTGATCCTGGCCATTGAAGTCACAGACGTTCTGTTCGCCACCGACTCCATCCCGGCTGTGCTGGCCATTAGCCACAACCCCTTTGTCGTCTATACGTCGAACATCGCCGCGGTGCTGGGACTGCGGTCGCTCTACTTCGCGCTGGCCTCATTGCTGGACCGCTTCCGCTACCTGCATTACGGGCTGGGAGCGCTGCTCGGGTTTGTTGCATTCAAGATGCTGGCCGCGCACTGGGTCGACGTGCCCATCACGCTTTCTCTGGCGATTATGGGGGCGATCCTGGCGGTGTGTGCGGTGGCTTCGATGATGGTGGGAGCGCAGGGATCAGGGATCAGGGATCAGGGGTCTGGCGGTTGAGGACTTTCAAGCTACTGCTTCATCGGAGGCCTCCAGGAAACCAAGGAGTGTGGAGCAGAAAACCAGGAGTGTACGGCACGACTTCGATGCTTCCCGAAAACTCTTCGCAAAAGGCACGAAGTGTCAGGCCACAACTTCACAGCTTCTCGAAAATTCTTCGCAAGAGGCACGAAGTGTCAGGGCACGACTTCAGTCGTGCCGATTGGGCCGCAAAACGACTCCGGCTTAA
>Ga0302314_10021403_pt1 | contig 10651 bp, 6 predicted proteins | sample III_Palsa_N2_3_FD_200533 | JGI IMG/M metagenome (GOLD analysis project Ga0302314, IMG submission 200533) | Peat permafrost microbial communities from Stordalen Mire near Abisko, Sweden - III_Palsa_N2_3 | ecosystem: Environmental > Terrestrial > Soil > Palsa > Peat permafrost | place: Sweden... | reverse complement strand
GGGCGCGCTCGATATCGCGGGTTTGCCGGGCAAGCTTGCCGACTGTCAGGAAAAAGATCCGGCGCTTTCGGAATTGTTTTTGGTCGAGGGCGACTCGGCCGGCGGATCCGCGAAGCAGGGCCGCGATCGTCGCACGCAGGCGATCCTGCCGCTCAAGGGCAAAATTCTGAATGTCGAGAAAGCGCGCTTCGACAAGATGCTCGCATCGGTCGAGGTCGGCACATTGATCACCGCGCTCGGCTGCGGCATCGGACGCGACGACTTCAACATCGACAAATTGCGTTATCACCGCATCATAATCATGAGCGTCGATGGAGACGATCATGTGTTCGTTCGCGATGGGCAGCGCGGCGTACGCATGGTGCGCATCGGTGAATTTATCGACAATGCCCTCGGGTCGAAGCCCGCCGCCGGCGGCGTGGATAAGCTGACCGGCGCGCCTCTTGGGGAAGTACTCTGCTTCGGTCTCGATAACCAAGCTGTGCGCTTCCGCCCCATCAAGAGCGTCATTCGCCATCCGCTCGACGAAAAGCTGTTCAAAGTGCGCTCGGCCTGCGGCCGCTCGGTGCGAGTCACTTCCAGTCATAGCGTTTTCGTCTCGGAGCAAGATGGCATCAAGCTGAAGCGCGGTGACGCATTGAAAGTGGGCGATAAGCTGGTGGCCCCTGCACGGATCCGCTTCCCGGCCGACGCGCCGGCGAGAATCGATTTGCTGCGCGCTCTCCACGCGGTGCCGGAGGCAGCAAAGCAGATTTGGGTGCGCGGCCTCGGCGTCGAGGCCTGGTTCAAAGCGCGCCTGATGGAACGGCATGGCCCGCAATCGCAGTTCGCTGCGCCACGCGTCGACATACCGAGCGAGGTTCGCAACGAGTTGGCGCAACTGCGTCGTGCGAGCGGCGTTACCAATCGCGTCTTGTGCGAGACCGTGGGGATTCGTCAACCTATTACGTTCTATGGATGGGAGAAGGGCACGCTTCGCCCGACGCTGACGCACTTTGAGGCCTACATGCGCGCCATCGGCGCGGATCCCTCGTCGACCTTGCCGAGAGCGCAAATCGGTCCGAGCCGCCTCGAGCGAATTCGGCAGGATCAATACAAAGGCTCGGGGAGCAACACGGTCCGCGACTACGTTCGCTTGTCGGACCTCGGCGTCGACGACCTTGATTGGTTTGCAGCCCGGGAAGATCTGCAGCTGACTCCGGAGCATTATGGCCGCAACGGAATTCCGCGATTCCTGCCCGTGAATGAAGACCTCATGGGACTGTTGGGATTTTATCTCGCGGAAGGCTCGTGCTCCGATCGCGGCGGGATCCGTTTATCCATTGGAGCGGGCAACTCGCGCTTTGCCGGCGAGATGACGGAGAAATTTTCGCGGCTCTTCGGGCTCTCGGCGGTCAGCTACTCCTCGGCGGATCGGTGTTCGGAGCTCAAGCTCGTAAACCGAGTCGCGGCGCTTGCGTGGCAGCATGTGTTCGGCTTCGCCAATGTCGATTCGTTGACCAAGCGGATTCCCGACATCATTTTCAACGTCACCGACGCTCTGCGACTCGCATTCCTGCGAGGTTACTTGCTCGGCGACGGCACGGTCGCGCACAACCGCATTGCTTTTGCGACGTCCTCATATGATATCGCGAGCGGCATCGTCTACTGCCTGAGCTCGCTTGGCGTTGTTCCTTCGACCTCCGAGCGGGATCCGGACGGTGTGATTCGCCAGGTCAACGGCGCGCCGTGTCAAACGAAGAACCGGCATTGGACTATCAGCGTCTGCGCCAAGGACGATCTGCGCAAGCTCCGATCAGTTTGGCAAGACCACGTGGGCGCCCCCAAACTGCAGACGTTGCTTGATTCGCCGCGGGGAGGCGTGAACCGAGATTTTCAAATGATCGGTGGCGATCTCATGTCGCTGCCCATTCTGGATATCGAGGAAGTGCCGGCGAGCAACGGCTACGTCTACGACTTTTCGGTTGAAGGAGATGAGAATTTCATCGCCGGCATGGGCGGCATCGCTGTCCACAACACAGATGCGGACGTTGACGGAAGTCATATCCGGACGCTGCTGCTCACATTCTTCTACCGTCAAATGCCCGTCCTGATCGAGCGCGGCCACATCTACATCGCGCAGCCGCCGCTCTACAAAGTGAAGAAGGGCAAGCAGGAACACTACGTCAAGGACGATCTCGAGCTGAACGCGCTGTTGCTCGGCACGGCGATCGATGGTGCCGCGCTGCATGTGAATGCGGACGCGCCGCCGCTGTCGGGTCTCGGACTCGAATCGCTCGCGCAGAGGTATCAGGAGGTGCAGAGCATCGTGCGTCGCTGGGCACGCCGCTACGACGAGCGCTTCTTGGAACAGCTTTTGTACGTGCCGCGGCTGACCACCGAGTCTTTCGATCGCATCGACACGCTGAGGGATTGGTGCCGCAACTTGGAGGCCCGACTCAACTCACGGGATGACGTCTCTCGCAAGTATCGCATCGTGGTTGAGTCACTGGCTGCAGGCGGTCATCGGATCGACGTGCAGAGACTCGAACACGGCCTGAGCTCCGAGAAGCATATCCCTCGCGAGTTCTTCGAGTCGGCGGAATACCTGCGCATCGCCGAGCTCGGTCAGACCCTGAGCGATCTGCTTGGCACCGGCGCTTACATTTTGCGCGGCGAATCGCGCCAGGAAGTCGCCAGCTTCAAAGCCGCGATGGCGTGGCTCTTCGACGAAGCCAAGAAGGGCCAGAGCATTCAGCGCTACAAGGGACTCGGCGAGATGAATCCGGAACAGTTGTGGGACACGACCATCAATCCCGAAACGCGTCGTCTGATGCAAGTGCGCATCGAAGATGCCGTGGCGGCCGATGACATCTTCACCACGCTGATGGGCGATGCCGTGGAACCGCGCCGCGAGTTCATTGAAAAGAACGCGCTGCAAGTGTCGAATTTGGACATCTGATCCGAGGAGGGCCGGCAGCTGAGCGATGCGATTGTCCGCCGCCGGCCGATTCGGTAATGTGGCACGCGATCCGCGGGAGCCGACGATGTGTTCGCCTGCGTCAACGCGCTCGGCGCCTTCGCGTTGGGACATCGATTGGATCGCGCGCTCTATTGCGGCGCAGTCAAAGGACGCTCTCCCATGAAATTCATATTCGATCGCATGCTGACCCGGAAGGCTTCGAACGCTAAGCTGCGCACCCGGCGAGTGGCGGGTGCAACCCTCGCGATGGCCGCCTGCTGCGCCGCAGCGGGCGCATTGGCGCAAACCAGCACGCCGCCCGAGCCGCCGCCTCCCGGCGTTCCCCCGAATGGCAAGGTGTCGTCGGCGCAGTTTCCCGATGTCGGCGTCATCGCTCCGTCGCCGCCGACCACTCAGGAGCTCGCGCCGGACGGGCTGTTTCAATTCATCGTGCACCACGGATCGACGCACTACGGATCGGCCACGGGGGCAGTCGGCGGGAGCCTCGTGCGCTGGCGGGGCGGCCGCGCCGAAACGATCTGTCCCGGAACGACGGGACTCGACGACGGCTACAACGAGTTCGTCTCGGCGCGGGTGCGCGCGATCGCCGCATTCGTCGGCGCTCCCGTGCAATCGGACGATCTGAGGTGCGCCCCTAATGTGGAGATTATTTTCACACAGGACCCGCGCAGCGTGATGGCCAGGATTCAGCAGTGGGGGGCGCGCGCGCTGCGCGTGAAGTTCGATCACCAGATGCAGAAGGCGCTCGACATCAGCGACGCGCATGCCATTCAAGGCTGGTACGTAACCGCGGGCGGCGGATCGAACGTGCTGAACCGGGATCCGGGTATGGTCGGCGGCATCGATCTGCAAGCACTCTGGCCGCGAGTGATTCCCACGAGCAACCAGGCAGCCGGTGAGAGCCGTCGGAGCATCCTGAGTGTCGTGCTGGTGATCAATACGAAGAAGGTTACCGGCATCACCATTGGGTCCATCGCCGACTATCTCGCTCTCGTCAGCTTGAGCGTCATTCAAAATCCGGATCAATGCGATCCGCTGCCGAGCATCCTGGATTTGATGTCCCCGGCGTGCACGGCACGGGACAAGCCGACGGGTATCACGGCCGGCGATCTGGCCTTCCTGAAGGCGCTCTATTACAAAAATACGGGTCTCGGCGGAACGCTGTCCCGCGACAGCATCCAGGTCAACATGCTGCATCAGTTCCAGAGGGGAGGCTGACTAACGCGGGACGGCGGCCGCCTCGCTGTCGATCCTGGCCAGTCCGGACTCGATGACCGAGCGGATCTCCTCGTTCAGGTCGCGGGCATTTTTGCCCTCGGCGCTGACGGGCTCGCCGATGATCACGCGGATGGTGCCCGGCTTCTTCACGATGCCGCGCCGGGGCCAGAAGGTACCGGCGTTGTGCGACACCGGGATCACGAGGCTGTCTGTCGCCGTGGCGAGCAATGCGCCGCTGACACCGTACTTGCGCTGCTCGCCGACCGGCACTCGCGTTCCTTCGGGAAAGATCACCACCCACAACCCTTCCGCGAGACGCTCCTTGCCTTGCTCGATCACTTGATTTACCGCCCGATGGCCGGCGCCTCGATCAATCGCGATCGGGCGCAAACGCTTCAGCCCCCAGCCCATGAAAGGTATCCATAGCAATTCATGCTTGAGCACCCACACGTGGGACGGAAATATCACGAACAGCGCGATGGTTTCCCAGGCGGAGGTGTGTTTGCACATCACGATGTGATTGCCGGCTGGAATGCGCTCACGACCTTCCACGGTGTACTTCAGCCCGCAGAGCCGGGCGAGCATCCAGAGCACGCAACGAGCCCAGCCGCGGCCCATCGCGAACTGCTTGTCCTGTGGCAGGAAAAAGCACAGCGCCATCGTGAAGCCCCACCCGCAGGCGGACAGCATGAGAAAAGTCGTGAACAGGAGCGACCGCAGGGTCTGCATCGGGCTATCCGGGAAGCCGCGACAAATCCGCTACCGTGCCCAGCAGGCGCTGCGCATCGCGCAGCAGGGCGAGCCGGTTCGTGCGGCGCTCGATGTTCTCGTCCATGACCATGACGCGCTCGAAGAAGTCGGCCACCGGCGCGGCCAGCGCGATGAGACCCGTAAGACTCTCGCCGTAGCGCCGTTCCGCCGCTGCGCCGCCCACGCGACGCTCCACCTCGACCAGGGCGCCGTGCAGGCGCCGCTCGGCATCCTCCGTCAATGCCGCGGCCGCGACCGAGGCCTCCGCCGGCAGCTGCGCCTTGCGCAAAATGTTGCCGATGCGCTTGTTGAGTGCCGTCAGGAGCGGCGCTTCGGCCAAGCGCATGAACTCCTTGAGCGCCTGCAATCGTTCGTCCGCATCGAGCGGCGAAGCCGGCCGCGCGGCCAACACCGCGTCGATCATCTCGAGGGTCGTGCCGTCCGAGCGTTCGCTGAACAAGCCGCGCAATCGCTCGGCGATGTAATCGAACACCTCTTGCGCAACGCCGGGTCTTTGCACCGGCTGCCCTGCGGCCGATGCTTCGAGCAGCCGGACGAGATCCAGATCCAGGCGGCCTTCGATGAGAATGCGCAGCACGCCGAGCGCGGCGCGGCGCAAGCCGAAAGGATCCTTCGCCCCCGTGGGCCGCTCGCCGATCGCGAAAATGCCGACCAGTGTGTCGATCTTGTCGGCGAGTGCGAGCGCCTGGCCCGTCCGCGAGGCCGGCAGCGAATCGCCCGCGAAACGCGGGCGATAATGCTCCTCGATCGCGCGCGCCACCTCGTCCGGATAGCCCTCCGCTGCCGCGTAGTAGCGTCCCATGACGCCCTGGAGCTCCGGAAACTCGCCGACCATGGCCGTCAAAAGGTCGGCCTTGGCGAGCTCGGCGGCCGGGCCGACCTCGGGACCCGCCGCGATGCGCTCTCCGATCCAGTGAGCGAGAGTTTTGAGCCGCTCGGTTTTATCCGCGTAGCTGCCGAGCTTCGCCTGGTAGGTCACGTCGCGCAGCTCTTGCGCCCGCACTGCCAGAGGAACGCGGCGGTCTTGGTCCCAAAAGAATGCCGCATCGGAGAGCCGCGGCCGCACCACCCGCTCGTTGCCCTCGCGCACCTTGCTAGGATCGCGGCTCTCGATGTTGCTCACCGTGACGAACCCGCCGGTGAGCCGGCCATCTGCAGTCTCGATCGCAAAGTACCGCTGGTGATCTTGAATGGTCGCAATCACCACCTCGCGCGGCAGCTCGAGGAAGCGCGGCTCGAAGCGGCCCGCGATCGGCACCGGCCATTCGACCAGCGCAGTGACTTCATCGAGCAAAGCGTTCTCGATCAAAGCGCGCCCGCCCGCTGCCGCGGCCGCCGCGGTGACGCCGGCACGCACCGCCTCGCGGCGTTTGTCGAAATCGGCAATCACCTTCGCGCCCGCCAGCCGCTTCTCGTAACTGCGCGCCGACTTGAGCACGATGGGCTTCGGCGCATGGAATCGATGGCCGCGCGTCGTGCGTCCAGTCTCGAGTCCCAGCACCGTCGCCGGAATCACGTCATCGCCATGCAGCAGCACCACGCCGTGCACCGGCCTCACGAACTCGGCGCTGCGCGCGCCCCAGCGCATGCGCCGGGCGATGGGCAACTGCGCGATCGCCTGCTCGATCAAGCCCGGCAGCAAGGCGGCGGTCGCCGCGCCGCGCTCTATGCCGCGGAAAACCAGCCACGCCCCTTTCTCGGTCGTGAGCCGCTCGAGCTCTGCGACATCCACAGCGCAATTGCGTGCGAATGCGCGCGCAGCCTGCGTCGGCGCGCCCGAGGCGTCGAAGGCATTGCTCACCGGCGGGCCGCGCCGCTCGACGTTGCGATCCGGCGCCGCCACGGCGCATCCCGGCACCAGCACGGCCAGACGCCGCGGAGTGGCGAAACCGCGGGCAACTCCGTGCGCGACGCCGGCCGCATCCAATCCTTTGACCAGGCCTTCGGTGAGCGCCTTCGACAGGCTCGCGAGCGTGCGCGGCGGCAACTCCTCCGTCTGCAGCTCGAACAGCAAGTCGCGTGCGCTCATCGGTTCGTCGCCGCGGGCGCCGCATCCTTGAGGAGCGGGAAGCCGAGCGCTTCGCGGCTCGCGCGATAAGCCTCGGCGACGCCGCGCGCCAGGGCGCGTACACGCAAGATGAAGCGCTGACGCTCGGTGACCGACACCGCCCGCCGTGCGTCCAGAAGATTGAAGGCGTGCGATGCCTTCACCATCTGCTCGTAAGCGGGCAACACCAGCTTGTCCTCGAGCAATTTCCGGCACGCGGCCTCGCGGGTGTCGAATTCGCGCAGCAGCACCGCGGTGTCGGCCTTTTCGAAGTTGTAGGTCGATTGCTCCACCTCGTTCTGGTGAAACACATCGCCATAGGTGACCGTGCCTGAAGGACCCTCGGTCCAAACGATGTCGAAGATGCTTTCCTTACCCTGGATGTACATCCCCAGCCGCTCGAGGCCGTAGGTGATCTCGCCCATGACCGGCTTGCAGTCGAGTCCGCCGACCTGCTGGAAATAAGTGAACTGCGAGACTTCCATACCGTTCAACCAGACTTCCCATCCGAGCCCCCACGCGCCCAAGGTCGGCGATTCCCAGTTGTCCTCGACGAAGCGGATGTCGTGCACCAGCGGATCGAAGCCGAGCGCCCGGAGTGACCCCAGGTACAGCTCCTGAAAATCGTCGGGCGAGGGTTTGATGGCCACCTGAAATTGGTAGTAGTGCTGCAGGCGAAATGGATTCTCGCCATAGCGGCCGTCGGTGGGACGCCGCGAAGGCTGAACGTAGGCGGCGCGCCAGGGCTCAGGCCCCACGGCGCGCAGAAAGGTCGCCGTGTGGAAGGTGCCCGCGCCCATCTCCATGTCATAGGGCTGCAGGATCACGCAGCCCTGCTTCGACCAGTACGACTGCAGCTGAAATATAAGATCTTGGAACGTGCGCGGTGGCACGGTGAGGGCTCTAGTCATGCGCAGGCTCGGATCAGCGACCGGCGAGTATACGACGAGGCTCGTGATCGGGCCCGCGGGAATGATGCCTGCGCGCCCGTGCCCCGTTTGCACCGCTTTTGCCCATCTCGGATCCCGAGCCACCGATCGAGCGCGTCTTGCGAGCACAATGCCTCATCGCGCGCACCAAAATGATACAAGCGCGACGTCAAATGCTTTATCTTGGTGCGCAACAGGGCGACGCCAGTCGCAAGTTCTTGATCTGCTTATGCACGACTTTGGCACACAAACTGCACTGTCCTAGAACCCCGGCCCTGACCGGGAATAGCCATCCACTTTGAGAGGCCGAAAATGACTCCTGCCGATGTTATTAAACTCATCAACGAAAAAGAAGCGAAATTCGCCGATCTCCGCTTTACGGACACGCTGGGCAAGGAACAGCACGTCACCATCCCGACGCGCCTCGTGGACGCCGGATTTTTCGGCGACGGCAAGATGTTTGACGGCTCGTCGATCGCCGGCTGGAAGGGCATCAACGAGTCCGACATGATCCTCATGCCCGATCCCGCGACCGCCGTCATCGATCCTTTCTACGAGGAGACCACGGTCAGCCTGCGTTGCGATGTGATCGAGCCCATGACCATGCAGGGCTACGAGCGCGATCCGCGCTCGCTCGCCAAGCGAGCCGAGGCTTATCTGAAGTCCTCAGGTGTGGCCGACTCGGCGCTGTTCGGCCCCGAGAACGAATTTTTTATTTTCGACAGCGTGCATGTGACCGCGAACATGAACGGCTGCTCGTACGAGGTGGATTCTTACGAGGGCGCCTGGAACTCGGGCAAGCCCTACGACGACGGCAATAAGGGCCATCGTCCGGGTGTGAAGGGCGGATATTTCCCGGTGCCGCCGGTGGACTCGCAACAGGACATCCGCACTGCCATGTCGCTTGCCTGCGAGGAGATGGGCCTGAAGTTCGAGGTGCACCACCACGAGGTCGCCACCGCGGGCCAGGGCGAGATCAATGTCGCGGCGAACACATTGACCAAGAAGGCCGACGAGGTGCAAATCCTCAAATACGCGCTGCAGAACGTCGCGCACGGCTATGGCAAGACGCTCACATTCATGCCGAAGCCCATCGTGGGCGACAACGGCAGCGGCATGCACGTGCATCAGTCGCTGCAGAAAGACGGCAAGGCGCTGTTCGCCGGCGACAAGTACGGCGGTCTGTCGGAGACGGCACTCTATTATATCGGCGGCATCATCAAGCACGCCCGCGCCATCAACGCCTTTACCAACGCGAGCACCAATAGCTACAAACGCCTGGTGCCGGGATTCGAGGCGCCGGTCAAGCTCGCGTATTCCGCGCGCAACCGTTCGGCCTCCATCCGCATTCCCTGGGTCTCGAACCCGAAAGCGCGCCGCATCGAGGTGCGGTTTCCGGATGCGACCGCGAATCCCTATTTTGCGTTCGCCTCCATGCTGCTCGCGGGGCTCGACGGGATCCTGAACAAGATTCACCCCGGCGACCCTTCGGACAAGGATCTCTACGATCTCGAGCCCGAGGAGGACAAGAAGATCCCCACGGTCTGTCACTCGCTCGACATGGCGCTCGACTACCTCGATCGAGATCGGGCCTTTCTCAAGGCGGGCGGAGTGTTCACCGACGATCTGATCGACGCATATATCGAGCTCAAGATGAAGGAAGTCACGCGCTTGCGCATGACCACCCATCCGATCGAGATCGAGATGTATTACAGCTTGTAGGAGCATCCGGGCCGAAAAGGGTGACGGCGGTCACGCTGCCGTCACCCAGTTTTGAGGCCGGATGAGGGATAGGACTATGCTCTGGAACTATGCACACTTGCCGCTCTTGGATCGTCGTCGGCGCGTGCGCATCCTGGCTGGTCCCGTTTGCGGCGCAGGCCCTCGTCGTCTACAAGTGGACCGATGCGCAGGGCGTGGTGCACTTCTCGGATCAACCGGTCCCAGGTGCGGAGAAAGTGCTCACTTCGAGCGCGCCCGGGCATGCCGGGATTATGGTGGGTCAGAATGCCGTGCCGGGCACGGCCGCGACGCCGAAGACCGAGAAAGATCTTTCCGGGGCAAAGATCTCCATCGTTTCTCCGGCCCCCGAGCAAACCTTCACCGGCGGGGAATCGGTGCCGGTGTCGTTGGTGGTGGATGGCGATATGAAGCCGGCCTGGACCGTGGTCTGGACCCTGAATGGGGCACAGGTGCAGGGCCAGTCTCCGGGGGCGACGTCCTTCACGCTCACGGATCTCGCCCGCGGCGTCTACACGATCGAGGCGACGGTAACGGATGCCAGCACCGGCGAATCGAAGGCAGCGGACGCGGTCACCTTCAACGTCATTCGCCCGAGTGTTTTGTCGCCGCAGCACAAGTAGCTGAGTTGTCCTCTGCCGCGGTCGGCGCGGCGAACGTCCCTGATTCCTCGAACTCGCCAGGCGCATCGCATGGCCGCTGAGCTCAAGATACAACCGCAGCCCATCGCCGCTCTCGAGTTGCTCGACTCGCTCGTCACGAGCGTGTTTCTGCTCGATCGCGAGCTGCACATCAATTACTTGAACTCGGCCGCGCAAACCCTGCTCGCGCTCTCACCCAATCAGGTACTCGGACGGCGCATCACCGACGCGGTGCGCGGTGCGGAATTGCTCGTGCCGCTGTTCGAGCGCGCGCGTCAGGGGGGCGAGGGCGTGGTGCAGCGGGAGTTGGCGTGGCCCGCTTCGGGCGGTGTCGACCGGATTC
>Ga0302314_10021402_pt1 | contig 10651 bp, 10 predicted proteins | sample III_Palsa_N2_3_FD_200533 | JGI IMG/M metagenome (GOLD analysis project Ga0302314, IMG submission 200533) | Peat permafrost microbial communities from Stordalen Mire near Abisko, Sweden - III_Palsa_N2_3 | ecosystem: Environmental > Terrestrial > Soil > Palsa > Peat permafrost | place: Sweden... | reverse complement strand
ACACCAGCATCCCGGCGCCGGTCACCACCATGCTGACCAGCGTCAACACCCTCACCGAGTCGGTCCCGCTGCAGTCCCTGCGGACGGTGGTGGACCAGCTCGGCGACGCCTTCAGCGGGCAGGCGCAGAACCTCCAGGCGCTGCTGGACAGCAGCAGCCAGTTCACCGACGCCGCCAGCCGCGCGCTGCCGGCCACCACCAGCCTGCTGGTGGACGGCCAGACCGTGCTGCAGACCCAGGCCGACGAGGGCGACGCCATCCGCAGCTTCGCCACCAGCGCCGACCAGCTCGCCGCCCAGCTCGACAGTTCGGACAGCGACCTGCGGGAGCTGATCACCACCACCCCCGAGGCCGCGACCCAACTGGACCAGCTGCTCCAGGACACCGGGCCGAACCTGGGCGTGGTCCTGGCGAACCTGCTGACCACCGCCGACGTGGCGGTCACCCGGCAGGCCGGCGTCCAGGAGCTGCTGGTGAAGCTGCCCGCCGTGGTCGCGGCCGGGTCCACCGCCATCAACGGCAGCGGCGCGCACCTCAGCATCGCGGTCACCTTCTTCCAGCCGCTGCCGTGCACCGCCGGCTACGGCGGCACCGTCCACCACAGCGGCACCGACACCACCGCCGGGGCCTGGAACACCGCCGCCGGCTGCGACGCCCCGGCGAGCAGCGGCAGCGATGTCCGCGGCTCCGACAACGCACCCTCCGGGAGCGGTAAGTGACGGGCCGTCGGAAACGGTGGTGGGCGGCGACCGGGAGCGGTCTGCTGGCCTGCGTGCTGGCGGTCGGCTGGTGGGCCGACCGCCCGGCCACCGGCACCGGCACCGCGGACGCCCGCGACGCCGCGCTCGCCGACGGCCGGGCCGACCTGGTCGCGCTCAGCAGCGCCGACGGTTCGGCGGCGGCGCAGTCGCTGCGCGGCTGGCTGGCCGCCACCACCGGGCCGCTGCACGACGGCCTCCAGAGCGGATCGGCCACCAGCCTTTCCGGGCTGACCAGTTCGGGCACGGATGCCAAGGGCAGCGTGACCGCGGCCGCACTCACCGCGCTCGACACCGGCGGTGGTACGGCCACCCTGATCGCCACCCTGTCCGTGCGGGTCAGCTCCACCGGGACCACCGAGCAGACCCAGCAGCGGGGAATCCAGGCGCAGTTGGTGCGCACCGGCGGCGGCTGGAAGGTCTCCGCGCTGACCACGATCTCCGGCGCGACCCCGACTGACGGTGCGTCATGAGGGCCGCGCGCTGGGCGCTTCCGGCGGTGCTGTGGCTGGCCGCGCTGGGCTTCGGCTGCGCCGCGCTGCTCGGGCGTCCGGGCCCGGTGGCCGACCGGGCACTGGTCGACCCGTCGGCCACCGCCCGGGTGAACGCCCAGGTGGACAGCACCCTCAGCCGGATCCTCTCCTACACCCCGCAGGACACCGGGGCGACCGCGCTGGCCGCCCGCACCCTGCTCAGCGGCGCCGCCTCGGCCCAGTACCAGCTGCTGTTCGCACAGGTGAAGGGCCAGATCGGCAGCCAGCGGCTGACGGTGACCACCCGGGTGACCCACAGCGGCGTGGTCGGCCTGACCGGGGACCAGGCGCAGCTGCTGGTCTTCGTGCAGCAGACCGCCCAGCGCCGGGGCGCCGCCGCCAGCACCGTGACCGGGCAGCTGACGGTCACCGCCCGGCTGATCGACGGACAGTGGCGCATCAGTGACATGACGGAACGTTAGGGGAGTCCAGTGGCAGCAGTGGTGAAGGTGGCGGCGCGCGCGCTGGCGGTGCTGGCCGCGGCGGCGGCCGCCTGGGGCGGCTGGTCGTGGTACGGGGCGGCACACGACAGTTCGGCGGCGCTGGCGAAGGGCCGGGACCAGGTACTGGCGGCGGGCGAGCAGGCGGTGCAGAACCTGAACACCCTGGACTGGCAGCACCTCAGCACCGGGCTGGCCAGCTGGGACCAGTCCACCACCGGCGACCTGCGCACCCAACTGGACCAGGGGCAGGCCGACTTCACCAAGCAGGTGCAGCAGGCGCACACGGTCACCACCGCCAAGGTGCTGGCGGGCGCGGTCACCGAACTCGACGAGAGCACCGGCCGTGCCTCGGTGATGGTCGCGCTCCAGATCACCGTCTCCGCTCCGGGCAGCAGCCCGTCGGTCAAGCAGAGCCGGCTGCTCGGGCAGCTCACCCGGACCGCGCAGGGCTGGAAGCTCAGCGACCTGGCCCAGGCGTCCGCCACCGACTCGTGAGCAGTGCCCCGAGCGTCGTTCCACCGGAGGAGACAGCGCGATGACCACGACCCGCCAGACGATCAACCACCAGCGCCGCGCGGCCGCCCGGCCCACCGCCACCCCGCCCGTCCCGAGGCCGGCCGGAACACCCGAGCCCAGTCAGGAGCCGCAGCCGGCCCAGGAGCCGGAGCCCGCCCGGCGCCCCCGCCGGCGCCTCCGGGCCGCGCTGCGGACGCTGCCACGTCCGCGCGGGCCGGTGCTGGCGGTGCTGCTCACCGTGCTGCTCGGCTGCTTCGCCGGTTATGCGCACGCCCGGGCCGACAGCCTGCGGGCGGGGGCCGCCGACCACGACAACACCGCGCTCACCGACGCGGCCCGCACCAGCCAGGTCAAGGGCGGCATCACCAAGGCCGTGGACACCCTCTTCTCCTACGACTACACCGATCCGGCGCGGACCGACGACGCGGCGGGCGGTCTGCTCACCGGCGCGGCCGTGAAGCAGTACGCGAGCATGCTGGCCGCCGTGCGGGCGGACGCGCCGAAGCTGAAGCTGGTGCTGACCACCACCGTCACCGACTGCGGCCTGGAGCAGCTCGACGGCGACCGCGCCCAGCTGCTGGTCTTCGCGGACCAGCGGGACACCACGGCCGGGGCGGGCGCCACCTCGGCGTCGGACAGTGAGGACTCCCCGGCGATGTTCACCGTCTCGGCGGTGCTGCTGAAGGGCACCTGGCGGATCAGTTCCATCGGCACCTTCACCGGCTGACCCCAGGGGCGGCCCGGCGAAAGAGGGCGCCTACGATGGCGGCGTGCTGAAACTGTGGAAGCTCGTCGCCTCGAAGTATCCAGCGGACGACGCCACAGTGCGCCGGGCCGCCCTCGGCTCGGTCATCGCCAGCGTGATCATCGTGGTGGCCGGTGGTGCGGTTCGGCTCACCAGCTCCGGTCTCGGCTGCCCGACCTGGCCCCAGTGCACCGGCGGCAGCCTGACGCCGACCCCGGCGATGGGCATCCACGGGGTGATCGAGTTCTCCAACCGGATGCTGATCTACCTGCTGTGCGCGGCCGTCGGCTGGCTGATCGTGACCGCCTCGCTCCAGCGCCGGCGCCGCCCCGAGCTGGTACGGCTGGCCTGGTCGCAGTTCGGGCTGGTGGTGGCCGAGGCGGTGCTGGGCGGCCTGTCGGTGCTGACCAAGCTGAACCCGTTCATGGTGGCCGCGCACTTCCTGCTGGCGATGGTCTTCATCATGGTGACCGTCCGCACCTGGGAACGCTCCCGGGAGGGCGACGGCGAGCCGCTGCCGCTGGTGCCCGGGGCGGTCCGCTCGCTCGGCTACGCGCTGACCGGGGTCACCGCCGCGCTGCTGGTCGTGGGAACGGCGGTGACCGGCACCGGGCCGCACTCGGGCGACACCGGCGTGGCTGCCCGGATGCCCTTCGACTGGGACCGGGTCGCGCAGCTGCACGGCGACCTGGTGTTCCTGGTCTGCGGCCTGACCATGGCCCTGCTGTTCGTGCTCAAGGCGGTCGGCGGCCCGCGCGCGGCGTTCCGGCGGACCACCGAACTGGCGGTGCTGCTGGTGCTCCAGGCAGTCGTCGGGTACTGGCAGTACTTCACCGGCCTGCCTGCCTGGCTGGTCGGCATCCATGTGGCGGGGGCCTGCCTGGTCTGGATCGCGACCCTGCGGATCCCGTTCGCGCTGCGCGCGCGCCCAGCCGCCCCAGAGGAGCCAACTGACCCCTCGGATCCCACAACTGTCGGGAAATCAGTACGTCCACGACACATATCGGCAGCACGTTCTTAACATCCGCCGGGCACTGTAGTGATCGACGGCGAGCACCGAACCAGGTGGCGGCGGGTGTTCCGAGCGGCTCTCGGGCACCTGCGGTCATCGACGGGACGCGGCGGACGGCCCTGAACCGGCTGACCGCGTCCGGCCGCAGACAAGGGCCGTCGTCCCGCCCCGTAGGTCTGTGCGGACCACGGGGACGGCAGGTCTGCGGCACCGCACTCCGCGTTCCCGGGTGGGGGAACAGCGGAGAGGCAGCGTCGGGGCCGGTCCCTCAGTGGACCGGCCCCCATGCTGCTTTCCTCCTGATGCCGCCTTCATCCTGATATCGGGGATTTCATCCAGCGTTGACACTGCTCTGAGGGCGCTGTCACACCCCGCTGCCAGACTGCTCGCATGAATGACCACGGTCTCTGGGGCGGCCCGACCGAGGGTGCGCTGGCCCTGCTGCTGACGACCGGATGGATCGACATCCATCCCGGTTCGCTGCGGATCGAGGCGACCCCCGCCGGTCGCCGCTTCCGCGCGCTCGACCTGGACGGCCACGCGGTCCGGGGCTCGCTGGTGGACGTCTTCAAGATCCGTGGAGCTCCCGCCCTGGCCGCCTGAGCCGCGGCGGCCCGCCGGGTCAGGTCTGCTCCGGCCCGTCCTCGGGGAAGACGGTGAACCTCAGCTCGCCGGTCTCCTCGGAGACCGTGGTCGCGCCGCACCGGAACGACTCGTGGATCAGCGCGTGCAGCCGGTTGGCCGGGCCCTCCTCGCCGCTCAGCACCACATGGACGCTGCCCGCACCGGACGGCGCGCGCCGGTGCGACGACGGCTGCGGGTGCGGCTTCTGGTGGCCCGTCTCGATCAGGTAGCGGTCGGTGTGGGCCAGGGCCGGCTTCACGACCGCGCTGCTGCGGTCCACCGTCGCCGCCCGCCAGTCGTAGACCTGGGTGATGGCGTCCACCAGCGCCGTGTTCGCGGCCGGCCAGCCCGTGGCCGCCAGCCGCACCAGGGTGCTCCCCGCTGCCGCCATGTCCCGCCTCCGCTTCTCGCCTCACCTCCAGCGTGCCCCCGCCCGGCCCGCCGCGCACCCGGACCGGCGCCGGGGCGCCCGGCGCGCGACGGCGCCGATACCGATGCGCTACGGCCGGCTCCGATACTCGACAACCGAGAGGACCGGGCACCGCCGCACCCCAGGAGGCCACGCGTGACGCTGACCGAGCAACTCCGAACAGCCCTCGCCGACCCGGCGAAGGACGACACAGGCTTCGACCCGGCCGCCGGACTGGCGGCGGTGCTGGCCGGCCTCGGCCTGCGGCCCGGGGACAGCGGCGGCCGGATCGACTTCCACGGCGCGGATCCGGTGGTGCCCAGCGTGCTGCGGCTCGGCGCGGCGACCGGTATCGCGCTGGTGGCCAAGTCGGTGGCGGTGGCCGACCTGTGGCGGCGGCGCGGCGGCCCGGGCCAGGACATCTCGATGGACCTGCGGGTGGCGCCGCACCGGCTGTGCCCCTTCTACGACCGCACCTGGGAGCTGCTGAACGGCTATCCCGGCGCGGCGCCCGCCAACCCCAGCCTGGCCCTGGCTTTCATGTACCACCGCACCGGCGACGGCCGCTGGGTGATGCCGTTCAACGCCTACCCCAAGCTCAAGATCGCCGCGCAGACCCTGCTCGGCGTACCGGACGAGATGGGGGCGGTGGCCCGGGCGATCGCCGGGTGGCCGGCCCGGGAGCTGGAGGACGCGGCGGCCGGGGCGGGGGTGGTGCTGCCGATGCTGCGGACCACCGAGGAGCTGCTGGCCGAGCCCCACTACCGGGAGGTGCTGGCGGAGCTGCCGCTGGTGGAGGTGACCCGGATCGGCGACAGCGACCCCGAGCCCTTCCCGGCGGACGCCGCCGCGCCGCTGGACGGGATCCGGGCGCTGGGCATGGGCCATGTGATCGCGGGCGCGGGCACCGGCCGGGCGCTGGCGCTGCACGGCGCGGACGTGCTGAACCTGTGGCGTCCGGACGAGCTGGAGCACGACATCACCTACATCAGCGCCAATGTCGGCATGCGCTCGGCGCTGCTGGACCCGCTCGGCCCGGACGGGGCCGGGCGGCTGCGCGGGCTGCTCGACGGCGCGGACGTCTTCTTCGCCAACCGGCGGCCCGGCTACCTGGAGCGGATCGGCCTGTCCGCCGACCGGGCGGCCGCCGTCCGGCCCGGGATCGTCCATGCCACCGTCTCGCTCAACGGCGAGACCGGGCCCTGGGCCGAGCGGCTCGGCTTCGACCAGACGGCGGGCTGCCTGACCGGGATGATGCTGCTGGAGGGCGCGGACGGGATGCCGGGCCTGCCGCCGACGATGGTGGTCAACGACTACATCGCGGCCTGGCTGCTGACCGCCGGGATCATCCGGGCGCTGGTCCGCCGGGCCACCGAGGGCGGCAGCTACCGGGTGCACGTCTCGCTGACCCGGGCCGCCCTGTGGATCATCAGCCTGGGCCTGTTCGACCGGGACTACGCGCACCGGGTGGCCGGCAGCGGCGGCGAGCACGCCTACCTGGACCCGGAGACCTTCACCGCGCAGACGCCGCTGGGCCGGTACCAGGGGGTGACCGAGCAGGTGCGGATGTCCCGGACCCCGGGCCGCTACCGGCAGGTGCTGCTACCGCGCGGCAGCTCCCCGGCGCAGTGGCTGCCCAGGGCCTGAGCGTGGATGCGCCGGTCCATGGGAGTGCTCCCCATGGACCGGCGCGGTCGGTGCGGCCCGGTCAGCGCAGGGCCGCGAACCTGGGCAGCAGCTCGGCCGGGGTCGGCATGGCGGCGATCTCCGCCCGGACCTCGGCCGAGGCCGCCCGCAGCCCGTCGTCGAACAGGATCCGCTCCAGCAGCGCCGGGGTCACCTGCTCGTAGCTGCTGCGCAGGCCGACGCCGCGGCGGGCCACCGCGTCGGCGTTGGTCCCGCTCTCGGAGACGCTGGGCAGCACCAGCTGCGGCAGCCCCGCCTCCATCGAGGCCAGCGAACTGCCGGAGCCGCCGTGGTGGACCGAGGCGGCGCAGGTCCGCAGCAGCGCGTTCCAGGGCAGCCACTGCGAGCCGCCGACCGCCCGGATGTTCTGCGGCAGCTCGCCGATGGGCCCCAGGTCGGTGTTGCCGAGCGCCAGCACGAACTCCGCGTCCACCTTGCTCATCGCCTCCAGCACCGGGCGCAGCTGGTCCGCCTCCAGCAGGTGCGGCAGGAAGGTGCCCAGGGTCACCGCCACCCGGGGCCGCCCCGGGCACTCCCGCAGCCACGGCGGCAGCGTGCCGCCGCCGCTGAAGGAGACCGGCCGCAGCAGCCAGCCGTCGGTGGCCGGCACCGTGCTCGGCGGCGCGATGTCGATCACCTGCACCTGGTCGGCGGCCGGGGCGCGCACCCCGTGCCGGGCGAAGGTCGCGGCCAGTTCCTCCAGCATGGTGGCGCGCAGCGGCGCGTTCCGGCCGAAGCCGAGGTTGTGCTGGACCGCCGGGATGCCCAGCGCGGCGGCGGCCACCACCCCGGCCGCCGCCAGCGGCTCGAAGACCAGCAGATCCGGCCGCCACTCCCGGGCCAGCTCCACCAGGCCGTCCGCGACCAGGTCGTTGACGTGGGCGTACAGCCGGACGAAGGCGTCCCGGTCGGCGGTGGCGCTGTCCACCACCCGCCGGAACAGCTCGGGTCTGCGTGCCCCGGCGACCGCCAGCAGTTCGTGCGAGGCGTCGAGGCCGGGCGCCACGTCGACCAGCGGCAGGCCGGCCCCGGTGACCGGCTCGGCGCCCCGGTAGGAGGCGAACAACACGTCGTGGCCGGCCGCGCGCAGCGCCCAGGCCAGTGGAACCATCGGGAAAAGGTGCCCCACCGCCGGGGCGCCGGTGAACAGGACGCGCACAATGACCTCCAGGGCCTCCAGGACGGACGACGACCGGTTCAGACGACACGTACCTCGGGCACGTAGAGGATCCACTTGCCCCCGGCCTCGGTGAAGGCCCGCTCCTTCGCCATGATCTCCTCGGCGTGGTTCCAGGCGAACAGCAGCGCGTAGTCCGGGTAGGCGGAGCGGAACGAGCTGGTGGACTGGATCGGGATGTGCGTGCCGGGCGTCAGCCTGCCCTGTTTGGCCGGGGTGTTGTCGACCACGCAGGAGACCAGTTCAGGCCCGATGCCGCAGTAGTTGGCGACCGTGGTGCTCTTGCCGGTGGCGCCGTACGCCATCACCGTCTTCCCCTGCTCGCGCAGGGTCCGCAGCAGTGCCAGCAGCTGGCTTCTGGTGCGCCGCATCCGCTGCTCGAAGCCCAGCAGCGTCTCCGGCCGGTCCAGCCCGGCCGCCCGCTCGGCCTCGATCAGCCGCGCCACCGCCGGGCTCGGCTCCCGCTGCCCGGCGAAGGTCAGCGTGTAGCGCACCTCGCCGCCGTGCACGTCCAGGTGCTCGACGTCGACCAGCTCGAAGCCGTACCGGTGGGCCATGGCCCGGGCGGAGAGCGCGGTGAAGAAGTAGAAGTGCTCGTCGTAGATCTGGTCGAACGAGGTGCGCTCGATGATGTCGCCCAGGTACGGGTCCTCGAACACGAACACCCCGTCCGGCTTGAGCAGGGCGGTGATCCCCTCGAACACCGAGTCCAGGTACGGGATGTGGGAGAAGGTGTTGGCGGAGTAGATCACGTCGGCCTGGCCCTCGGCGGCGGCGATGTCCACCGCGCTGGCCTTCTCGAAGAAGTCGTTCCGGCTGCACACGCCCTTGGCCTCGGCGGCCTCGCAGACCCGCCGGGACGGGTCCACCCCGAGGTGCCGGACCCCGGCCGCCCTGATCACGTCCAGCATGACCCCGTCGTTGGAGCCGATCTCGACCACGAAGGCGTCCGGGGCGGCCAGTTCACGCTCCAGGAACCGCCGGGCGAGCCGCTGGAAGTGCTCGATCATGAACCGGGAGCCGGAGGTGTAGTACGGGTAGTCGTCCCGGAACATCAGCCCCCTGGGCACCTCCTCCACCAGCTGCACCAGCGAGCAGGCCTCGCACATCGCGAGCGCCAGCCGGAACAGGTACTCGCCGCCGGTCTCCCCCGGCAGCACCAGCGCGTTGGCCAGCGCCTGCGACCCGAAGTCCACGCGGGCGCGGAGCACCCCGTCGCAGACCCGGCAGGTTCTCTCCTCGGTTCTCTCGTTGGTTTCCTCGTCGGCGCTCGTTGCGGTCATGGCGGCATCCCTTCGGCGCTGAGGGAGGAGTGCCGTCCGACGCCGGGCGAACTCTGCGGGGATTGCACTCGTTTCGTCCGCCAGCATGGCCGCGCCGGATAGCGTCTCGATCGCCGCCCGCGCGACAGCCGGCCCCGCCCGCGCGCCAGTCGGGCGCGGGCGGGGCCGGTCGGTTCCGCGGGCGGCTACTCAGGCAGTGACCAGGTCTGGTTGGTCTGGTTGCTGCCGCAGGGCCAGATCTCCAGCCGGGTGCCGTTGGCCGCGCTGCCGCCGGTGGCGTCCAGGCAGTAGCCGGAGTTCGGGTTGGTCAGGGTGCCGTTCTGTGCGTAGGTCCACTGCTGCCCGGCTGCTCCGGTGCAGCTGCTCAGGTCGACGTCGGTGCCCTCGGCGGTCGCCGAGTCGGGCACGTCCAGGCACTTGCCGAGGGTGCGCACGGTGCCGTCACCGGGCAGCGTCCACTGCTGGTTGGGGTTGCCCGTGCAGCCGTAGAGGATGACCGGGTTGCCGTTGGCGGTGCCGCTGCCGGAGTCGTCCACGCACTGGCCGTTGGCGCCGGTGATCTGGCCGAGGTCCGTGGTCGCGCCGCAGCCGGCGCTGGGGGTGACCCGGTAGATCGCGGTGCCGTGGGCCGGAATGCTGGCGGTGATGGTGCCGCTGGTGCTGGTCGTGGTCCCGGCCCACAGGTCCTTCGCCGAGTAGCTGCAGCCGGAGCCGCCGGTGAAGCCGACGGCGGCGGCCGTGGTGCTGGCGCTGACCGTGGAACCGCTGCGGTTGAGGATGGCCACGGCCCGGTCGCCGTTGGCCAGTTGCCTGGTCAGCACGTCCAGGGTGCCGTTCTGCGAGACGACGTAACCGGGTGAGCCGAGGGAGTCCTGGTCGACCGCGATCACCCCGGTGTTGCCGAGGGCGGCGATCGAGGCGGCGGACAGGCTGCTGACGTCGTCGCTCATGATCATCGGGGAGCCCATCATCGCCCACAGCGCGATCTGGCTCTGCGACTCGGCGGCGGTCAGCCCGGAGTCCCCGGCGATCAGGAAGTCCGGGTCGTTCCAGTTGCCCGGGCTCTCGTAGCGGTGGATCGGGTTGTTGTAACCGTAGTTGGTGAGCACGCTGTTCCACCGGCTGGTGCTGGGTGACGATGCGTCATAGGTCTGGATGTCGGAGCCCTCACGCCACAGCTGGCCGTACTGGCCGACCCAGCCGAGCACCGTGTCCCAGTCGGTGGTGCCCTGGAAGTAGGCCGGGGCCGACTCGGAGAAGACGATGTCGCGGCCGGAGTTCTTCAGCGCCTGCGACATCTGCGAGTACGCCGACTGGTAGGTCTGCTCCTCGGTCTGCCCGGAGACGCTCGGCAGGTTGCAGCCGTCCAGCTTCAGGTAGTCCACGCCCCAGGAGGCGAACAGGTCGGCGTCCTGGGCCCAGTGGTTCCAGCTGCCCGCGTAGCCGCCGCAGGTACTGGTGCCGG
>Ga0302314_10021399_pt1 | contig 10652 bp, 7 predicted proteins | sample III_Palsa_N2_3_FD_200533 | JGI IMG/M metagenome (GOLD analysis project Ga0302314, IMG submission 200533) | Peat permafrost microbial communities from Stordalen Mire near Abisko, Sweden - III_Palsa_N2_3 | ecosystem: Environmental > Terrestrial > Soil > Palsa > Peat permafrost | place: Sweden... | reverse complement strand
TTTCCGGGGATATAGCTCAGTTGGTAGAGCGGATCGTTCGCAATGATCAGGTCAGGAGTTCGAATCTCCTTATCTCCACCACTTTCAGACAACGGATGGAACACGCGCGCGCCTCGGGGATCCCCGAGGCGCTGCCGTTTGCCGGGCCTAGCCCTCGCCCGGCTCGGCCTCGGACTCGGCTGCGGCCGCGGTATCAGCCTGGCGGTCATGCAGGGTGAGGTGCTCCGCCGCCCCCTCGACCTGGCCACGCTGGTAGGCGGTGAAGAAGTCCTCGACCAGGACCTGGAAGGCGGCGCGGTCGGGGATGCGGTGGAAGCGGTCGCGGAAGGCGCGCACCCCGTGCAGCCCGTTGCAGTAGAAGAACGTGTACTTGCGCATCACCCGCACCCCGCGGCTCTCGCCGAAGAGCTCGCAGATCAGGTCGAAGTGGCGCTCCAGCAGCCGCCGGCGCTCGGCCAGGGTCGGGGTGTAGCGCACCCCCCCGGTGAGCTCGCTTATCAGGTTGCGGAACAGCCAGGGATCGCCGCACGCCGCGCGCCCGATCTGATAGCCGTCCGCACCCCCCTCGTCCTTGGCCCGGCGGATCGCCTCGGCGGTGTCCAGGGAGCCGTTGGCGATGACCGGGATGTGGCTGGGGACGGCGCTGCGCACCGCGGCAACACCGCTGAGATCGACGGCCTGGCCATGCTTGCTCTCGCCGGTGCGCGCATGCACGAAGACCGCCTGCGCGCCATTGGCCACCGCCGCGCAGGCGACCTCGACCATGTTGCGGTTCTCGCCATCGAAGCCGAGGCGCATCTTGATCGTCACCGGCACCGTGACCGCCTGGGACATGGCGCGGATCACCCGTCCGACCAGCTCCGGCTCGCGCATCAGCGCCACCCCGCACCCGGACTGCTTGGCCTTCTTCACCGGGCAGCCGCAGTTGAGGTCGATGAGATCCGCCCCGGCCAAGGCCAGGGCCTGGGCGGTGAGCGCGCACAATTCCGGCTCGCGGCCATAGACCTGCATCGCCACCGGCTTCTCGGCCGGCACGTTGCGGGTCAGGACCCGGAAGCGCTCGTCATGCACCGCCTGCGCCCGGCTGATCGCCGCGACCATCTCCGTGGCCACCAGACCGCAGCCGCCGACCTCCTTGGCGATCAGGCGGAAGGCGACGTTGGTAAAGCCCGCCATCGGCGCCAGGCAGAGGTTGTTGGCCAGCTGCACCGGACCGATCGCCAGGGGATGGACGTAGCGGTGGCCGGCCGGCGCGACCAGCGGCTCGACGAGCAGGCCGACCGGAGCGGCTGTGGAAATGGGATCGGGCGCGGCCATGGTCGTGAAGTCTAGGCACGCTGGGCACGCGTGCACGTCGCAGGCGCGCGCCGTCCGGGCGCCTTAACGCTGGAAGATCGGCAGGTAGTCGTTGGGGATCTGCAGGATGATCAAAGCCATCGCCGTGGCGTAGGCCGGGCCCGGGCCTTCGCCCTGGGTCCACAGGCCCTCGGCCTCCTGGCGGGCGAGGATGACGGGCTGGGCGATGGCCCAGTAGGCCGGCCAGTCGGCGGGGTCGGGGCTATGGAACATCGCCTGCGCGGCGTAGTACTCCGAATACCAGTAGTAGCCCTCCAGGGTGCGCAGATGGGCGCCAGCAAAGCGCCGCAGGTACGCCAGGCCAGGCCCGAGGTGTCGGTCCGCCGCCGCACTGACCCCCATGCCGATCAGGCACATGCAGCCGGCGGCGGTGCGGCCCACGCCTTCGGCGCTGCCCGAACCGTACTCCTCGTCGCGTTCGGGCTGGTAGCGGAAGCTGCCGTTGTGGTTGGCGCAGCGCCGCACATAGGCCAGGGCGCGCTGCATGCTCTCCAGGCACTGGTCGCCGCCGACGCCGACATTGTAGGCCGCGCGCAGTGCCATGACCTGGCAGATGGTGATGCTCAGGTCGGCATCGCTGGGCGTGGGGTCATAACGCCAGCCGCCGTCCTGATTCTGCGCATAAGCGATCAGGTCGAGCGCAGCCTCGAGCGAGCGTCGCACCGGCAGCGCCGGCGCCATGCCGTAGCTCTCTGCCAGGTACAGCGTGGCGAAGCCGTGGCCGTACATGTGGTCGGTTGCATCCGACAGGTAGCCGGTGACCGGGTCCTGGTGACTGATGACCGCCTGCAGGCAGCGCGCGCTGGCCGCGTGGTACGGGCCGCGCGTCGCGGTGCTGCCGCCGGCCAGGAAGGCCATGCCGGCCAGGGCCGTCACCGCCGGCCCCTCCGTGAAGTCGCCCGCCGGCGTCTGCAGACGCGCCAGAGCCGCCAGACCGCGATCGACCGCTGCCAGCGGCGTGCCCTCCCCGCCGCCGGGTGCGTCGGACTGCGCGGCGCTGAGACCGCCTGCCAGCGACACCACCAGGAGGAGCAGGTACCGTCCGAGGCGCGCGCGGCTGCGGCGGCCCGGGCCGCCACCGTGGCGGATCGCGACGCACAGCAGCATGGAATCAGTAGGACGCATCGTCGCTCCCTCGCAGTGCGCGATCCCGGCCAGGCTGGCGTGCGTGTGCGGCGCGGCGCGCCGACCTAGCGTTGGAAGATCGGCAGGTAGTTGTTGGGAATCTGCAGGATGATCAGCGCCATCGCCGTGGCGTAGGCCGGCCCGGGACCTTCGCCCTGGGTCCATTGGCCATCGCGTTCCTGGCGGCGCGTGATGACGTGCCGGGCGAGCTTCCAGTAGGTCGTCCAGTCCTCGGTGTCGGGACTGTGGAACATCGCCTGCGCGGTGTAGTACTGCCCGTACCAGAAATAGCCCTCCTGGGCGCGCAGGTGGGCCGGGAAGTATTTGCGCAGGTAGAGCAGGCCCGGACCGAGGTTGCGGTCCTTGGGATCGTTGACGCCCATGCCGATCAGGCACATGCAGCCGGCGGCGGTGCGCGGCACGCCTTCGGGGCCGCTTGAGCCGAAGTCCCCGCCCATGCTCGCCTGGTAGCTGAAGCTGCCATTGCCGTTGGCGCAGCGCCGCACGTAGGCCAGGGCGCGCTGCATGCACTCCTGGGTCTCGTCGCCGCCGACCCCGGCATTGTAGGCGGCGCGCAGCGCCATGACCTGGCAGATGGTGACGCTGATGTCGGCGTCGGTGGGCGAGGGGCTGTAGCGCCAGCCACCCTCCTTGTTCTGCGAGTAGTAGATCAGATCCAGCGCCGCCTCGAGCGAGCGCCGCACCGGGATGTCCGGGGCCATCCCATAGCTCTCAGCCAGGTACAAGGTGGCGAAGCCATGGCCGTACATGTTGCCGGCATCGCCCGAGAGGTAGCCCGTGACCTTGTCCTGGCGTTCGATGATCGCCTTCAGGCAGCGCGCGCTGGCGTCGTGATAGAGGCCGCGGGTCGCGGTGTTGCCGCCAGCCAGGAAGGCCATCCCGGCCAGGGCCGTGACCGCCGGCCCCTCGGAGAAGTTGCCATCCGGCGACTGCATCTGCGCCAAGGCGGCCAGCCCACGGTCGACCGACTGCTGGGGCGTGCCGTCATCCGCATCGTCATCCGCAGTCTCGGCGCCAGGCGCCGGCACGCCGGCCGCGACCAGCACGGTCAGCAGCCAGGCCCACAGCAGGCAGCGCGCCAACGGCCTCACGCGTGGCATCACTGCTTCTCGTCCAGCAGCTCGAGGTAGCGCTCGTAGAGCTGCATGGCGCGCGGCGCCAGGTTCTCCTCGCGGGCCTGGCGCAGCTGCTCGCGCTTCTCCTCGGGCAGGTCGATGCGGCCCATCGCCCCGGTCTGCGGGGTGGCGACGATGCTGCTGTCGCCCTGGTGCTGGCCACTCTTGGTGCCCGCGCCGGCGCTCGCACCACCGGTAGCACCGGCACTCGGCGGCGCCTGGCTCTGGTTCGGCGACTGGCCCTGATGGGGATTCTGGTGCGAGCGCGACGAGGACGAGTCGCCCTTGCCGCCACCGCCGCCGCCGGATTCGGCGAGCATGCGCTTGAGCTCGCCCTCGGCATCGAGCTGCTCATGGCGCGTCAAGAGCCCGCGGTCCTTCTCGGCCAGAAGCGAGGCCGCCGAGGCCATGGCGCGGCGCGTGCGCTCCAGCAGCACCGCCGGGCGGCTGCCCGGACGCGAGCGCGAGAGCATGCCGTCGATCAGGTCGCGCAGGTCGGCCTGGCCCTTGGCGAGATCGATCGGCCGGTCGGCATCGGTCATGCGCGACAGCTCCTGCTGCATGGCGACCAGAAGCCCGATCTCGGCCTGGGCCGGGAAGGGCGCCTCGTTGCCGCCCCCGCTGTTGCCGCCGCCATTGGGGTTGGGCGGCGCGGGCGCGTCGGCGATGTCGACCAGGCGCGACAGCTCCGCCAGGGCGATCTTCAACAGGCGCACGCCGCGCGCGCCGAGCAGCGGCACCTGCAGGCGGTCCTGGGCCTTCTGCATCGCGGCCGCGACTCGGTTCAGCCCGACCGTGGCGATGATGTCCTTCTCAAGCGGCTTGAGGCCCTCCTCCTGCAGGCGCAGCAGGATGTCCGACTGGCGCTGGCCCAGGGCCGTGACCTCGCGGCTGCTGGCGAAATCCAGCGGCTTCTCGCCCAGCGCCATGTGCAGCGGGATCGCATCCGCGACCAGCTGCGTCTCGAGGCTGAGCAGCTCGTGCAGGAGCGCGACCACGTCGGCGTTCTTCTTCTTGTCCTTCTCCTTCTTGTTCTTGTCCTGGTCGTTGTCGCCGCTTAAGCGCTTCTGCACGTCGCGCAGCAGATTGGCGGTGGCGGCGGCGTCGGTGCCGGCCGCGTCGCCATTGCCCTTATCCATGTCGCCGGCCGTGGAGCTGGCGCTCTCGGACGCCGAGGACATGGTCTTGCCGGTCTGCGCGTCATGCGCCGCGACCTCCGCGATCAGGCGGTTGATGGCGGCCTGCAGGTCCTTCTCCTTCTGGCTGAGGTCCTGCGGGCGCTTGCCGCTGCTGATGTCCTTCTCGATGTCCTCCTGGGCCGCGGCCAGGGCGCCGACCCGGTCGGAGAGCTCCCCCGCCGCATCGCCGCCGCGCAGGGCGGCGAGCAGCTTGCGCATCGCCTCGATGGCGGCCTGCTGGGTCTGCACGCCGTTGGTGCCCTTGTCCTCGGAGCCGATCTCCTGGGCCGCATCCGCGAGGTGCTCGCCGATCGGATCATCGGTGGTGAGCTTGCGCGCGCTGTCGAGCTGCGGCGCGGTGTTGGCGAGGATCTTGCGCTCCAGGGCCTTCATCTCATCGGCCACCCCCTGCTGGCGCTCGACGATGTTCGCCTGCTGCGCGCGCGCGGCGTCATCGAGGGACTGGGTGAGGTGCGCCAGGACGAAGCTCTGGCTCTCATCGTTGAGGTGCGCCTGCTTGGTGATCAGGTCGTTGAGGATGCGCGTCAGGTCGCCCTCCTGCAGCATCGAGGCGAGCAGCTTCTCGACCTTGGCCAGGGCCTCGTCGCCGGCGCGCGCGGGTATGTCGCCGCCGCCGCTGGCGGCCGAGGCGAGCTGCGGCAGGCCATCATGGTGCAGCACCACGCTGGCCTGGCCGGCCGGGACGATGCGTTGCGGATCCAGGTGGTTCTCGGCCCAGCGCCGCACCACCTGGTCGACCAGGTCGCTGCACTTCTGTGCGGCCAGCGCGGCCGAGCGCGCCGCACCGGTGAGCTTGCTGGGCGTCACCAGCCCGGCGCCAATCTCCTCGCGCGCCTGGGAGGCGCGTTCGCGCGCCTCGGTCAGCAGCCGATCGAGCTCCTGGCGCAGCGCCTCCTCGGTGACCACGCGCAGCAGGATCGGCGAGGAGGTCGTGACCCCGGGGCCGCTGACGGTGTTGGCATCGCTCGCCCAGCCGGTGACCAGCAGCTGGTCGCCCAGTGCGGCCATGCTCGAGATCTCGGCCAGGGCGTGGCGCGTCGTGGCCTGGGCCCCGGCGGCGTCGGCGAAGCTGGCGATGGTCGTAGGCGGGCTGGTCGGCGGCGGCGCGGTGGCCCCGGGCGCGGTCAGGGGCTGGACCTGGCCGTGCAGCTCGAGCTTGGCCAGTGCGAAGTCATCCGAGGCGTCGACGGTAATGCCGACCGTGGCGTGCGGGGTGACGGCCTCGGTCATGCCGGGACCGCTGAGCGAGACCGAGGGCGGACGGTCCTCCTGCGGGGTGATGGTGAAGGTCGGCGGCGGATCGACGCTGATGCCGTCCTGGTCGGCGGCGCTGAGCATGATCTCCTGGGTGGCGCCGACCGGCACGGTCAGGCTCGAGGCGAAGCCGCTGCTGTCGCGGGTCAGGGCCAGGGTCTTGGTCGTGCCATTCGCGGTGACCTGGGCGGAGACGGTGTCGATGCGCCGGTCGGCCTCGCTGGCGAAGGCCACATGGAAGGCCAGTTGCGAGCCCGGCAGGGCGGTGCAGGCCAAGGTCGGCAGGTGCAGGACCGGGAGACGCGCATAGGCCGGCGGGGTGATCGTCGCCTCGACCTGGCTGAGGCTGGGCCGGGCCACCGAGCGCACCATCAGCTGCAACGGCTCGGCGTCGCCCGACTCGACGGTGATGCGCCAGCGGCCCGGGGACAGGGTCGGCAGCGCCGCCTGCCAGGTGGTACCGCGCATGCCCGGCAGCTGGCGCGCGCCGGTGCGTCCGAGCGCCGGCCCTGAGACCGCCTCCCAGCTGAGCATCACCGGCGCCTGGTAGGAGTTGTCTTCCAGGGAGTTGCGCCAGTGGTGGCGCTCGATGGTCATGGTCGGCTTGCGGTCACTGGCCACGACCTCGCTGTCGAGGTGGCCATCGAGGGTCGTGCCGCGGGCCCACTGCGTCGAGCCCAGGGGCAGGAACAGGCGGTCGACCGCATCGTGCGCGAAGCGCGGGCTGAGGATGGCGATGACCACCACCACCAGCACCCCGGTGCCGGCCGCGGCCAGCCAGCGCGGCAGGGTGCGCGCCGGGATCAGCTGGCGCACCGCGACGGCGGTCAGCGCCTGCTCGAGCAGCGGCCGTTCCTGGGCCAGCGGGATGCCATCGATCACGGTCAGCAGGCGGCCGTCCAGACCGGGCAGGCGGCGCTCGACGAACTGCGCCAGGGCGCGGTCGTCCATGGCTCGCAGCAGCGGGCGCACCAGCCGGATGCGCGACAGCGAACCGACGATGCCAAGCAGGGTCAGGAGCGCCGCGAGGCGGAACCAGCCCGGGGTCGGCCACAGGTAATCGGCGGCCACCACCCCAGCGACCATGACCAGCGTCACCACCAGCAGCCGGGCGCATCCTTCGATCAGCAGGGCGCGGCGCAGCCGACCCCGAACCTGACCAAGGAAGAGGACGGGATCCATGCGCGCCGAGCCTATCCGCCCACCATTGACCGCCAACGCTTAAGCATGCCGATCCACGCCCGGCTGCGTCGTGGACCGGACAACAGGCGTGCTGGTCTGCCGGGCGTCGTCTTGCCCTTTGGCACCCCTGTGCATCCTCGTGTGGCCTAGGAGCACCATGAGCATCTCCACGCGCGACCAGGCAGCCCAAGCGGCTGCGGCCCTGACTGCCGAACTCGCCAAGGTGATCATCGGACAGGGCCAGGTGGTCGAGGAGACGCTCATCAGCCTCGCCGCCGGCGGCCATGCGCTGCTCGAAGGCGTGCCCGGCCTGGCCAAGACCCTGCTGATCAGCACCCTCGCCTCGGCCACCAGCCTGAGCTTCAACCGCATCCAGTTCACCCCCGACCTGATGCCCTCCGACATCACCGGCACCGAGGTCATCCGCGAGGACAAGACCACCGGCTCGCGCGACCTGGCCTTCATCCCGGGCCCGATCTTCGCCTCCGTGATCCTCGCCGACGAGATCAACCGCACCCCGCCCAAGACCCAGGCCGCCCTGCTGGAAGCCATGCAGGAGCGCCAGGTCTCGACCGGCGGCCAGCGCCGCCCCCTGCCCGCGCCCTTCTTCGTGCTCGCCACCCAGAACCCGATCGAGCAGGAGGGCACCTATCCGCTGCCCGAAGCCCAGCTCGACCGCTTCCTGCTGAAGATCACCGTCGGCTACCCGGGCGAGGAGGACGAGCTCGAGATCATCCGCCGCACCACCGGCAACAAGGCCCCCAAGGCATCACCGATCCTCTCCGGCGAGGACCTGCTGAGCATCCAGGCGCTGGTACGCGATACGCCGATCGCCGATGGGGTGGCGCGCTTCGCGCTCGCCCTGGTGCGCGCGACCCGCCCGGTCGCGCTCGGCGGGCACAAGGACATCAGCACCCTGCTGCGCTGGGGCGCCGGGCCGCGCGCCGGCCAGTCGCTGGTTTTGGCCGGCAAGGCGCGCGCCACCATCCGCGGCCGCGGCTTCGTCTCGCTCGATGACATCCGCGCCGTGGCCAAGCCGGTGCTGCGCCACCGCCTGCAGCCCGGCTATGAAGCCGAGGCGCGCGGCATGCTCTCGGATGCGATCATCGACAAGCTGCTGGCGACCGTCACCCTGCCGGCCGCCGATCTCGAGCAGGACCGCGCCGTGGCCGCCGCCACGGCCTGAGCTGGGCGGGACGAGCGCGTCGTCGCGCCGCGCCACGCGTCGATCACCGCAGCATCGCCACCGCATCACAGCAGGCTGTCGCGTCCCTGCTTCTTCAAGGCCTCGACCACCTGCTTGACCGTCTGGCTGTGGCCACGCGGCACCACCAGGATGGCATCGCGCGTGGCGATCACGGTCATGCGCTCGAGATCGATGCCGGCGATCAGCTGCCCGCTTTCGGAGATGAACAGGCTGTCCTTGCAGCCGATGGTCAGCGCCGCGCCGCGGGTGATGACGCCATCCGCGTCCGGGGCCAGGTGGTCGTAGATCGAGTCCCAGCTGCCGACGTCATCCCACGCGAAATCACCGGTGATCACCCGGATGTCGCTGGCATGCTCCATCAGCGCATAGTCGATGGAGATCTTCTTCAGCGGCAGGTAGACCTCGGCCAGCGCCGCGGCGAAGCCGGGGGTGCCGTGCAGGCGCCCGAGCGGCTCGATCGCCGCGGCCAGCCACGCGCAGTGGGTGCGCAGCTCGCGCAGCACGGTGTCGCAGCGCCAGGTGAAGATGCCGGCGTTCCAGCGGTAGCCGCCATGCTCGAGGTACTGTCTCGCGGTATCGGCGTCGGGCTTTTCGACGAAGCGCTCGACGCGGTTGACCACGACGTTTTGCACATCCGCGGTGCGTTCGCCGAGATGGATGTAGCCGTAGCCGGTGGACGGGAAGCGCGGGGCTATGCCATAGGTCACCAGGCTCCCCTGGCGCGCGACCTCCGCGCCGGCCGCGAGCGCGGCCTGGAAGGCGTCGGCGGGGCTGATCACCTGATCGGCAGGCAGCAGGATCGCGACCGAGCCGGGGCGGATCGCCTCGACCACCACCGCCGCCAGGCAGACGCAGGCCGCGGTGTCGCGCCCGACCGGCTCGGCGATGATGTGCTCGGGCTTGAGCATCGGCAGCTGGCGGCGCGTCTCCTCGGCCAGCGCCACCGTGGTCACCACCAGGATGCGTTCCGCCGGGATCAGCGGCTGGAGCCGCGCCACGGTCGCCTGGATCATGGTCGTCTCGCCGATGATCCGTCCGAGCTGCTTGGGTGAGGCGTTGCGGCTGACCGGCCAGAAGCGCGTTCCGGAGCCGCCGGCCATGATCACGGCAAAGAGGTCGTCATTGGGCATGCCGGAGTCTGCCGCCTACCTCCGCGCGCGCCATGGCATCGGCCCTAGCGTTTGTCGGCGTGCAGTCCCACCAGCAGGCGGTTGAGCGGCAGGTGCAGCTGCTCGGTGGTCTGGCACTCGATGAAGGCGCAGCGCCGGCTGTGGCAGATCTTCTGCAGCTCGAGACGGTGCTTGAAGACCTCCTCGGCGTAGGCCACGCGCAGCGCGCGCGGCTCGCAGGTCAGCTCGCCATCGCCCTCGAGGCCCTCGAAGCGGCTGACCGTGGAGACGCCCAGGTCGAGCTCGTCCGGATCCAGGACCCAGACCATGGCCAGGTCGTGGCCGTGGCTACGCAGGCGCTCGACCGCGGTGCGGATGGCCTCGGGATCGGCCAGGAAGTCGGAGATCATGACCACCAGTCCGCGCCGCGAGCTGGGCGAGAAGAGGTGCTCAAGCCCCTTCTGGGCGTCGGTCGTGCCGCTGGGCTGGTGCGCCTCCAGGGCCTTGCAGATGCGCGTCAGCTGGCCTTGGCTGGCGACCTTCAGCTCGACTGCGGCCTGCTCGTTGAACAGCACCAGTCCGGCGCGGTCCTGCTGGCCCAGGACCAGGTAGGACAGCGCGGCGGCGAGCATCGCGCTGTAGCGGTACTTGGTGATCTGCGCGCGGCTGCCCTGGTAGGACATGCTCGCCGAGCCGTCGACCACCATGGTGCAGCCGAGGTCGGTCTCCGCTTCGTAGCGCTTGAGCACCAGGCGGTCGGAGCGCCCCAGCACCTTCCAGTCGAGATGGCGGATGTCATCGCCCGGCACGTACTGGCGGTGGTCGGCGAAGTCCACCGAATGGCCCTTGTGCGGGCTGCGGTGCGCGCCGGTCTGAACGCCCTCGACCACGATCCGCGCCGCCACTTCCAGGCTGTGCAGCCGTGAGAGTTCGGCCGGCTGGATCAAGGCCGAGGCGATGGCATGCAGCATGCCATGATGCTAGCGGCCATGTCCAGGCGGCAATCGCCACTCCCGCACGCGTGGTCGGACGCCCGGCTGGTGAATGTCGGATAAACAGCCGGCATCCATGGGTGCCCCGTGCG
>Ga0302314_10021398_pt1 | contig 10652 bp, 10 predicted proteins | sample III_Palsa_N2_3_FD_200533 | JGI IMG/M metagenome (GOLD analysis project Ga0302314, IMG submission 200533) | Peat permafrost microbial communities from Stordalen Mire near Abisko, Sweden - III_Palsa_N2_3 | ecosystem: Environmental > Terrestrial > Soil > Palsa > Peat permafrost | place: Sweden... | reverse complement strand
GCCTCCACTGCATCGAGTTCGACCCCGCCCTCGCCCGCGAACTAGCCTTCCGCTTCCGCAACGACCCCCACGTCACCGTCCACCACGCCGACATCCTCACCACCGATCTATCCAAACTGGGATCTGGGATCTGGAATCTGGAATCTGGACCAGACCCGCTCTCTTCCAAACCACTCACCACTCCACCCTCGCCACTTGCCGCTGCTCTCGACATCATCGGCAACCTCCCCTACTACATCACCTCCGACATCCTCCTCCACCTCTTCACCTTCGCCCGCACCGGCCTGCTCGCCCGCGCCGTCCTGATGATGCAGCGCGAAGTGGCCCTGCGCATCGCCGCCGCTCCCGGCTCCAGCGACTATGGCGCACTCTCCGCCTTCACCCAACTCCACGGTCACGTCACCAACCTCTTCACGCTCCCGCCAAGCGCGTTCAACCCGCCGCCCGACGTCTACTCCACCGTCCTCCGCCTGGACTTCGCCCCCCGCTTCGCCGAACTGCAAGTAGACCCCGAAGGCTTCAACCGCTTCCTGCGCGCCACCTTCGCACAAAAGCGCAAGACCCTGGCCAACAATCTCCGCGTCGCCGGATTCTCTTCCACTCAACTCGCTGCCGCATGGCCCGCCGGCATCCCCCCCCTGGCTCGCTCCGAGGCCGTCCCCCTCGAAGCCATGGCCGAACTCTACCGCGCCCTCACCGGCCCTGCATCGACATACTGATCCAGCAGCGCCTGCGCCTTCCGCCGCACCCGCTCCATCAACGAATCATCACCCATAATCGTCTGCAACACGGCGGCAATGTTCTGCACTTCGATCGCTCTTCCGTCCTTCACCTCCCCGATCAAAAAGTCCATCTCGGCATCCAGTCCCAGCCGGTCGTAGCGATGCTCATGGGCCAGCTTCTCACCCTCCTGCATCGTCTCGGCAATCGCTTCGAACGCATCCACCGCCGCATTCACCTTGCGGTCGTCCGAGTAGTTCAGCACGCACTCGGAAGCCTCATCGTTGTCGAGATATCGCAGCGTCTTCTTGCCGGTACTTGCAATCCCTTTGAACTTCGTCTCGCAATGTCCCGACTGGATCGTATGCCGCGTGGCGAAGATCACCTTCACCGTCGCCGCACTCACTTGCAGCTTCGCCCCCTCCGCCGCTGCACCCTCGCGATAACTCCCCACGCCCTTATCGTCGAGATAGATCGCATACCGCGGCACGGCCTGTTCCGTCTGCTCAAACGTAAACTCAATGGCCTGCTTCAGACCGCCCGGTCCGGCAGCCATCGCCATGCCAGGCGCAACCGTAAGGAGGACGGCCAGCGTAAGCAAGTCCCTCACCGCCGCGCCGCCCCCGCCGTCATGGCCAGCGCCGTCTGCGCATGGTGAATATGGCAGATCGCAATCGCCAGTGCGTCCGCGGCATCCGCAGGCTTCGGCGCGACCTCCAGCTCCAGCAACCGGGCCACCATAAACTGCACCTGCTCCTTGGCCGCCAGCCCATACCCCACCACCGCGCTCTTGATCGCCAGCGGCGCATACTCGGCTACAGTCAACCCGCAGTTGGCCGCCGCCAGCATCGCGACGCCGCGCACCTGCCCCAGCTTCAGCGCGCTCTTCGCATTCGCCGAGAAGAACACCTCCTCGATCGCCACCATGTCCGGCTGCCACAACTGCATCAACGCGGTCAGCTCGGCATACACCTGCGCCAGGCGCAGCGACGTGCTGTCCTTCTTGCTCAGCTTCACCGCGCCCGCGCACACATACCGCAGCTTTGGGGTGCGCGCCGCGCCATCCACCTCAACCACCCCATACCCCGTAAATTCCGTCCCGCAATCGACGCCGAAGACCCGCATAAACCGAGTCTAACGCCACTACAGTCTCAAACCGTTGGCTTTGTAGGAACCAGCCTTGAGCTTTGCAGAACTCGCCCGTTGGCTTTGTAGGGACCGGGCTTCAGCCCGGTCATTCCATGTCCAAGGAGAAAGGGCTTTAGCCTCGGAGGGAAAGTAGCACACCCACTCCACTCTCCAGCCGATTCCCCAGCATCAAACCCGTTACAATCAAACCCACCGGAATCGCCGCATTGAAACCTGCAACCTCAGCCCTCGCAAAATCCGCCGCCATCCTGCTCGCTCTGGCGTCCATCTCGTGCCCCGCCCAAAATAGCCCTGCCCAAACTTCCGCCGCTCCAGCCACCAGCCCGGCCACCCCCACCCACCCCGCGCCCACGCCGCCGCCAACCCCCTTCAACCGCAGCGTCATCCTGCTCGACCCCGCCCACGGAGGCCTCGACAGCGGCTCCCGCATCAGCGAGTCCATCGTCGAAAAAGACGTCACGCTCACCTTTGCGTTCAAGCTCCGCTCCTTGCTCGCCGCGCGCGGTTTTTCCGTCGTCATGACCCGCGACAACGACGCCGCCACGCTGCCCGGAACCCCCAACACGCCTCTCACCCTCGACGACCGCGCCGGCATCGCCAACCACGCCCACCCGGTCGCCTGCCTGCTGCTGCACGCCACAGCCGCCGGCGCCGGCGTCCACCTTTACAGCTCGGAGCTCGACGCGACCCCCGGCGAGACCTTCGGCAGCCCCTGGCTCACCGCGCAGGCCGCCTGGGTCACCCAGAGCCAGCGCCTGCAGAAGAACCTCGCCCAGGCGCTCACCCGCGCCAATGTTCCGCTAGTCCTTAGCCGAGCTTCCGTCCGTCCGGTCGACTCCCTCACCTGCCCCGCGCTGGTCGTCGAACTCGCCCCCGCCGGCGGCGACAACACCACGCTCATCGAAGGCGGCTACCAGCAACATGTCGCGGAGGTCATCGCCACCGCCCTGGTCTTCTGGCAAAATCAAGCCCAACCTCCCGACCGTCCTGACTCCGCAACACCCACTCCCCCAGTCACCGGAGCGCAGCCATGATTCCCCGCCATCAGCGCATCCTCTTCTGGTGCCTCTTCGTCTGCATCGTCGCCATGGGCGTCTTCCTCTTCCTGGAGCGCAAGCGCGCCCGCGACCGCATCGGCTCGCTCGCCGACGCCACACCCATCGACGCGCCCTACTCCAACACCGAGTCCGTCACACTCGACCTCGCCAGCGACGCCGACGGCTCCGTCACCGCCACCACCCGCCCCATCGCCCTGCCCGACGAGATCGCGCCACGCGCCCGCGCCCTGCTCGAGCACCTGGTCGCTGAGTACGCCCTCCCCGGCTCCCCCCACCCCCTCCAATCCGGCGCCGCCGTCGACGACGTCTTCCTCCTCCCACTCCCTGTCATCGGCCACGCCATCGACACCACAGCAAAACCCACAGCCTCCGGCGGAAACACCACCATCCCTGTCGCCTCCACCGACCCCAACGCGCTCCAGCCTCAGACCACCGGCGGCGAGCTCGCCGTCATCAACCTGCGTTCTAGCTTCGTCAACGCACATCCCTCGGGCGTAGAAGTCGAGTCCCTCACCCTGCTCTCCATGATCGGCACACTCCACGCCAACCTCCCGCAGATCGAGCAGATCCGCTTCCTCGTCGACGGCCAGCAGCGCGAAACCCTCGCCGGCCACGCCGACCTCCTACGCACCTACCCCTCCCACGACACCACCATCGCCGCCACCGTCCCTGACGCCCCCTAGACCATGTCAACCCCCACCATCGGCGTATTCGACTCCGGCTTCGGCGGCCTCACCGTCCTGCGCGAACTCCTGCCCCTCATCCCCGGCGCGCACTACATCTATCTCGGCGACACCGCCCGCCTGCCCTACGGCGCAAAATCCCAGGCCACCATCGCCCGCTACGCCGTCGAGAGCGCCCGCTTCCTCGAAGCCCGCGGTGCCAACCTCCTCGTCATCGCCTGCAACACGGCAACCGCCCTCGCGCTCGAAGACATCCGCGAAGCCATCAGCATCCCCGTAGTCGGCGTCATCGAACCCGGCGCCCACGCCGCACTTCACGCCATCACCACAAATTTGTCATCTCGACCAGACCACCCCAAAAATTTGTCATCTCGACCGGAGCGCAGCGAAGTGGAGAGACCTGCTTCTCCGCCCGCATCACCACAGGTCCTCGTCCTCGCCACCGCCGCCACCGTCCAGTCCCACGCGTACCGCGACACCTGCGCCCGCCTCGGCCTCCACGCCACCGAGATGGCCTGCCCCCTGCTCGTCCCACTGGTTGAAGAAGGCTGGACCGACCATCCAGTTACCCGCGACGTCCTCCGCATCTACCTCACGGCAGCCCTCACCCGCTGCAATCCCCAAGCCGTTCTGCTCGGCTGCACCCACTACCCCCTGATCGCCGCCCCCATCGAGTCCATGCTCCGCGAGCTAGGCTCCTCCGCCATCGTCATCGACTCCGCCCAGGCCACAGCCCACGCCACCAAAGAAGCCCTCGCCAAAACCCTAGGCCACCCGGTACCCCAAGGCCCAGGCAACAGTCAGGTACCCCAAGGCTTCAGCCTTGGGTCTCATAGCCCGGAAGAAATTGGGGCCGGTAGCCCCGGGCTTAAGCCCGGGGTCTCCCCTGCCACCTTCGAGTGCTTCGCCACGGACTCCATCGAAAAATTCCAGCGCCTCGGCACCCAATTCCTCCACCACCCCATCACCAACATCCAACTCCTCGACATAGGCGGCTAAATATCCTCACCCTTTGCTGATCTACTCTCTACTGATCTACTCTCTGCCTTATGCCCTACCTCTTAAAATCCGAACCCGACAAATACTCCTTCGACGACCTCCTCCGCGACCGCGAAACCGTCTGGGACGGCATCAAGAACCCGCAGGCGCTCATCACCCTGCGCAACATGAAGAAGGGCGAAGACTGCGTCATCTACCACTCCAACGTAGGCAAAGCCGCGGTTGGCCTGGCCAAGGTCGTCTCCGTCACCTACGCCCCCGGCGATCCCAAGACACCCCTCGTCCGCCTCAAGGCCGGCAAGCGCCTCAAACGCGAAAAGACCCTCTCCGAGATGCGCGAAGCCCCCGTATTCAAAGGCTCGCTCCTCTTCCGCCAGTTCCGCCTCTCGGTTGTGCCCCTTTCACCCGAGCAGTTCGACTGGCTGCTGCACGGCTGAACCTCTCCACAACTCGCCAGCCCCCCAGTCCCCCCGGTCCCCGATGACATTTTCGTCATCTACAGCCGCTCCAAGCGAGCGCAAAGCCGCGTATACTTACTCTTTACCCCATCTCTTTTTGTCAGGTCCTCAATGCTCCGTAGGTTGCTTGCGCTCGCCCTCCTTTTTGCCCCCCTCATCATCAGCATCACCGGTTGCGGCAGCGGCTCGACGACTGTGACTCCCTCCACGCCCAGCGCGCCCAATATCACCGTGTCCACCAACACGCTGAACTTTCCCAACACGGCAGTCAACCAGACCAGCGCGTCCCTACCCATCACAGTGACGAACATTGGCGGTACGGCGGCGATTCTGACCAGTGATGCCGTGACTGGCGCAAGCACCGACTTCACCCTCACGACCGGCACCTGCGGCACCTCACTTGCAGCCGGGGTCAACTGCACGGTCAACGTTGTCTTCAACCCACTGACGGTCGGGACCCTGAACGCAACCGTCACCATCACCGACAACGCGAGCAACTCCCCTCAGACAGTCGCGCTCATTGGAACCGGGACCACGGCGATTGTTACCGCACCCATCGCCAATCTCTCGCCCAGCCTCGCCTTTCCTCCCTCCACGGCCGGCGTCACCACCACCTCCCAGCCCGTCACCTTGACCAACACCGGCACCACCGCGCTCATTATCACCAGCGCCGCCCTCGGTGGCGCCAATCCGTCCGACTTCAACATCGACAGCAGCTCCTGCACCGCCAGCCTCCCCGCCGGAGCGTCCTGCACCTACTCCATCAGCTTCACCCCCGCGCTGGCCTCCACCAGCTATGCCGCGACCCTCACCGTCACCGACAACAGCAACAACGTCGCCGGCTCGACCCAGTCCGTCACCCTCACCGGCTCAGGATCGGCCCCCGTCAGCGCAGCCCAGGCCGTGCTCGCCCCCGCCTCGCTCACCTTCGCTCCCACCACCCTCACCACGGCCGCCGGAGCCCAGACCATCACCCTCTCCAACCCCGGCACCGCCGCCCTCACTGGAATCGCCCTCAGCATCACCGGCGGCGTCACCTCCTCGGCCTTCACTATCAGCACCACCACCTGCGGCACCTCGCTCGCCGCCGGCGGAAGCTGCACCATCTCGATCAACTTCACGCCAACGGTCGTCGGCCCCTACCTCGCCTATCTTGACGTCGCCGATAGCGCCACCGGCTCGCCGCAGATCGCCGTCCTCAACGGCACCGGCCAGACGGCGCCCGCGCCCATCGCCACCTTCGTTCCCGCTAGCATCAGCTTCCCCACTACCCTGGTCGGCACCACCACCTCCGCCTACAGCACCACCTTCACTAACACCGGCACCGCCACGCTCAACATCACCAGCATCGTCTTCGGCGGCACTAACAAGTCAAACTTCACCGAATCCAACACCTGCGGCGCCTCGCTTGCCATCAATGTCAGCTGCGTCATCTCGGCGACCTTCACCCCATCTGCCGCAACCACCTACTCCGCGACCGTCACCGTCACCGACAACGCCGCGGGCTCGCCCACCGTCATCAACCTCACCGGAGCCGGCACCACCTCCGCCGTCACCCGCTCCATCCTGGTCTTCGGCGAGTCCGCCCCATCCGGCATCACCGGTTACACCACCGACGCCCCGCTCATCACCTTCATCAACCAGGCCCAGAAGACCCTCGACATGACCATGTACGAGCTCCAGGACACCACCTTCACCTCCGCGCTCGCCACCCTATGCAGCAACGGCGTCAGGGTCCGCGTCATCCTCTCCTCCAGCGAGAAGAGCAACAATACCCCCGCCTACACCTCCCTCAACGGAGGCAACGCCAACTGCAGCGCGGTCTACTCCAACACCGCCTTCACCAACACCCACCAGAAGACCATCACCATCGATAGCGCAACCAGCGGCGCGCAGACGGCCATCATGTCGCTCAACCTGCAAACCCAGTACTACAACACCACCCGCGACTTCGCCCTCATCGAAAACGATACCGCCGACATCGCCGCAATCGAAGCCACCTTCAACCAGGACTACGCCGCCGGCACGCCCAGCGGAGGCACCCAGGGCCCCAGCGACTTCAGCTACGTCCCCGGCAACGGCGACACCGGCGTGGTCTCCGTCCCCTCCACCGGCGACCTCATCTGGAGTCCCACCAACGCCACCACCGAGATGCTCCGCATCATCAATGGCGCCAAGTCCACGCTGGTCATCGAAAATGAAGAGATGAGCGCCTCCAACATCGTCAGCGCGCTTGAAACTGCCTGCCAGGCCGGCGTCCAAGTCCACATCGTCATGGTCAACAGCAGCACGTCGTCCCCCTACAGCTCCTACTCCACCGAGTTCAAGGCGCTCGAAGCCGCTGGCTGCGGCGTAAAGACCTTCGCCGACACTCAAACCGGCCTCTACATCCACGCTAAGGCGGTCGTCGCCGACTTCGGCCTCGGCACGCAAAGCGTCTACATGGGTTCGATCAATTACTCCACCGCCTCCATGACCGAAAACCGCGAGCTTGGCATCTACATCGCCGACCCCAACATCGTCTCGATCCTCAACAACACCCTCACCACCGACTACGCCAACCCCCTCGCCACACCCTTCTAACCTCCAACACCCGGGTGGCCCATTCATCGCGCGCCTTCTGCGCGATGAGTGGGGAACCAACAATCTCCGCACCGCCGCCTTGACTGTCTACTGTCTCCCCTCTACTGTCCGCCCCTACACCGTCTCCCGATACACAATCCGCCGCTGCCCCCAGTAGTCCCGCACCGCTAACCCCACCGCCCAGGCATTCTTCCACTCCCGCCGAACAACTCGCTTGGCCAGCTTGGTGCCTAGAAAGATGGCCATGCTGACCAGCGGAATCGCCGCATGACGCCGCAAAAAATGCAGCCCTGCCGCGATCCCGTACCGGTCGATCGTCGGGCTCCGCCGCACCGCGCTGCCACCCTCCTTGTGCAGCACCGCCGTCTCCTCCGCGACCGCCAACCGATACCCTGCCGCGGTCGCGCGCAGCGCAAAGTCCGCATCGTCCCAGTACATAAAATAGCCTTCATACAAGACGCCAACCTTCAGCAGCGTCTCGCGCCGAATCATCGCACTGGCAAAGGTCAGATAGCTGCTCGCACCCAGCTCGACCGGCTCTATGAAGTGCGTACTCCGCCCTAGCCACACGGTCAGGTCTCCGCCACCCCAGGCCTGCACCTTCGCCGGATCGTGCATGTAATACAGCACGCTCCCGATCACCCCGGCCCGTGGCTCTTGTTCCGCTTTCGCCACCAGCTTCCCGCAGGTGTCCGGAGGCGCCACCGTATCGTTGTTCAGCAGCCACACCAGCTCTGCCCCATCCGCCAGCGCCCGCCGTATCCCCGCGTTCGACCCGCAAGCAAACCCCACATTCTTCCCGGTCTCGATCAAATCCACCTGCGGAAACGCCGCCCGAATCCTCGCCATCGAGTCGTCCGTAGACCCGTTATCCACCACCAGCACCCGCAGCCGCGCATACGCCTGCTCCAGCAGCGACGCCACGCACACCACCGTGTCCGCCCAGCCGTTCCAGTTCACCACCACGCAGCAGACGATCGGGTCCGGCCCTGCGCTACCGCTACTTGAATCCTCAGTCAGCAAGTCGCTCCCATTATCGCGCAATCCGGCGTCCCGGCAATCCCGATTCTCCCCTGCTATCCTTACCCCTGCACGCGGCGTCCTCCAACCAGGCATCGCCGCAAAGAAAGGAACTCTCTCTCCTCATGATCGACCTCAAAGGCAAAGTCGCTGTCGTCCTCGGCGTCGCCAACAAACGCAGCATCGCTTACTCCATCGCAGAAAAGCTCGCCCAGGCCGGCGCCACCCTCGTCCTCTGCTACCAGAGCGAACGCCTCCGCGCCGAATCCGAAGCCCTCATCGCCGACCTCGGCCAGACCGGCACCGCCCGCGCCATCCAACTCGACGTCTCTTCCGACGAGCAGATCGACGCCGCCTTCGCCGAGATCGCCGCTGCCTTCCCCGTCATCCACACCCTCGTCCACGCCGTCGCCTTCGCCCCCGCCGACGCCATCAAGAACGACTTCCTCCTCACCAAGCGCGCCGACTTCGCGCTCGCCCACGACATCAGCGTCTACTCGCTCATCGCCATCAGTCGCGCCGCCGCCCCGCTCATGACCGAAGGTGGCAACATCCTCACCCTCACCTACTACGGCAGCGAAAAAGTCTTTCCTAACTATAACGTAATGGGAGTAGCTAAAGCTGCACTTGAAGCCACCGTCCGTTACCTCGCGGCCTCTTTAGGCCCCAAAAATATCAGGGTGAATGCCATCTCCGCCGGCCCCATCAAGACTCTCGCCGCCCGCGGCATCGGAGACTTCGCCACCATCCTCGACAAGGTCACCGAACGCGCCCCCCTGCACCGCAACGTCGACCAATCCGAGATCGGCAACACCGCCCTCTTCTTATCCAGCGACCTCGCCAGCGGCATCACCGGCGAAGTCACCTACGTCGACTGCGGCTTCAACATCACCGGCATCTAGTTCAGCGCCGGAGGCGCGTCCTATACCAGCGTGGGGCGAAGCCCCACGTACCATGCCAAAGAAGACACGAGGGCCGGAGACCCGATCTATAACGTCAACGTCGCCACAACCCAATAAGGAGCCACCCTATGACCATCGCCTCCATCCTCCTCCAGGACTACGACATCGAGATCTCCAACACCCGCCGCACCCTCGAGCGCGTCCCCGAAGACCTCCCCGACTACGCCCCCCACGAAAAATCCATGAAGCTCGGCAAGCTCGCCATGCACTGTGCCACCATGCCGCTCTTCGGCCTCTACATCCTCGAAGACGACGGCATGGACCTCGCCGACCCAGCACCTAAGCGCAAGCACGCCGACCTCACCTTCACCACCGTCGCCGCCGCGCTCGCCCGCCTCGACGAGTCCGCCGCCCTCTGCCGCACCGCGCTCGCCGCCGCCTCCGACGAACACCTCGCCGCGCTCTGGAAGTTCTCCTTCGGCGAGCACATCATCTCCAACGTCCCGCGCTCGGAAACCTACCGCATGATGATGTTCAACCACCTCATCCACCACACCGCCCAGCTAGGCGTCTACCTCCGCCTCAACAACATCCCCGTCCCCGCGCTATACGGCCCCTCTGCCGACGAGCAATGGGCCCCCAAGTAGCTCCCTCCGAAAATCTGGGTGGCCCATGCTTCGCCGGACTAGCCCATGAGTGGGATGGCACGAAATGACACGCCCGCATAGCGTATCCTGCTCTCACGATGAAACTCCTCCCCATCATCCTGACCCTCACCGCCTTCACAGCTGCCACTGTCCCCACCGCCCACGCGCAGGCCCTCAACGCCCTGGACAACAACGGCACCCCCATCGTCCTGCACGCCGCCCGAATCCTCGATGCCGCCGCAGGCAAGGTCCTCTCCCCCGGCGAAGTCCTCATCGTCGGCGACCGCATCCGCGAGGCCGGAACCTCCGTCACCCACCCCGCCGGAGCCACCACCATCGACCTCGGCGACACCACCCTCATGCCCGGCCTCATCGACGCCCACGTCCACCTCTTCCTCCACCCCGGCGCCGAAGACCTCCAGACCGTCCAGGA
>Ga0302314_10021397_pt1 | contig 10653 bp, 7 predicted proteins | sample III_Palsa_N2_3_FD_200533 | JGI IMG/M metagenome (GOLD analysis project Ga0302314, IMG submission 200533) | Peat permafrost microbial communities from Stordalen Mire near Abisko, Sweden - III_Palsa_N2_3 | ecosystem: Environmental > Terrestrial > Soil > Palsa > Peat permafrost | place: Sweden... | reverse complement strand
TGCCGGCGAGTTGCTTCATCTGCGTGGCCGAGCCGCGCGCGCCGGAGTGGGCCATCATCCACACCGCGTTGACCGGCTTGCCGGGCAGCGGGGTGGAAATGCCCTTCATCATCTCCTCGGCGACGCGATCGGAGCAACGCGACCAGGCGTCGACCACCTTGTTGTACTTCTCACCCGAGGTGATCAGGCCGTCCTGATACTGCTGCTCGTACTCCTTCACTTCCTTCGTCGTCGTGGCGACCAGCTTGATCTTGGCCGCGGGGATGACGAGGTCGTCCTTGCCGAACGAAATGCCGGCACGGCACGCATGGTAGAAGCCCAGGCCCATCAGGCGATCGGCGAAGATCACCGTCTCCTTCTGGCCGCAGTGGCGATAGACCATGTCGATGACGTTCTGCAGGTCCTTCTTCGTGAGAAGACGGTTGATCAGCGAGAACGGCAGGTTCTGATGCTTCGGCAGGATCTGCGCGAGCAGGATGCGGCCCGGCGTGGTCTCGACGACCTTGATCACCGGGAGGATCTTCTCCTCGCTCTTCACGCCGTTGACGCCGCCGGCATCGGGCCGGTCTTCGAAGATCTCGAGGCGCACCTTGATCTTGCTGTGCATCGAGATCGTGCGTGCATGCAGCGCGTGCTCGATTTCGCCGATCTCGGAGAACAGCGAGCCTTCGCCCACCTCACCGTCGCGCTCGAGCGTGATGTAGTAGATGCCGAGCACGATGTCCTGCGACGGCACGATGATCGGCTTGCCGGACGCGGGGCTCAGGATGTTGTTGGTCGACATCATGAGCACGCGGGCCTCGAGCTGGGCTTCCAGCGACAGCGGCACGTGCACCGCCATCTGGTCACCGTCGAAGTCGGCGTTGAAGGCCGTGCAGACCAGCGGATGCAGCTGGATCGCCTTGCCCTCGATCAGCACCGGCTCGAACGCCTGGATGCCCAGGCGATGCAGGGTCGGCGCGCGGTTCAGCAGCACGGGATGCTCGCGGATGACCTCCTCGAGGATGTCCCACACTTCCGGCCGCTCCTTCTCGACCATGCGCTTGGCGGCCTTGATGGTGTTGGCCATGCCGTAGTTCTGCAGGCGCGAGTAGATGAACGGCTTGAACAGCTCGAGCGCCATCTTCTTCGGGAGGCCGCACTGGTGCAGCTTCAGTTCCGGACCGACCACGATGACCGAACGGCCCGAGTAGTCGACGCGCTTGCCGAGCAGGTTCTGGCGGAAGCGGCCCTGCTTGCCCTTGAGCATGTCGCTGAGCGACTTCAGCGGGCGCTTGTTGGCGCCGGTGATGACGCGACCACGGCGGCCGTTGTCGAACAGGGCGTCGACCGACTCCTGCAGCATGCGCTTCTCGTTGCGCACGATGATGTCGGGCGCGCGCAGCTCTATCAGGCGCTTGAGCCGGTTGTTGCGGTTGATGACGCGGCGATAGAGGTCGTTGAGGTCCGACGTCGCGAAGCGGCCGCCGTCGAGCGGCACCAGCGGGCGCAGCTCGGGCGGGATCACCGGCACCAGCTCGAGGATCATCCACTCCGGACGGGCGCCGGACTCGATGAAGTTCTCGCACAGCTTCAGGCGCTTCACGAGCTTCTTGCGCTTGGCCTCGGACGTGGTCTCGCGCAGCTCCTCGCGCAGGCGGGGACGCTCCTCGTTGAGGTCGATCACCTGCAGCATGGCGCGGATCGCCTCGGCGCCGATGTCGGCACGGAAGGCATCGTCACCGTACTCGTCGAGCGCGTTGAGGTACTGGTCCTCGTTCAGGAGCTCGCGGTACTTGAGCGGGGTCAGGCCCGGCTCCGTCACCACGTAGTTCTCGAAGTAGAGGATCTTCTCGAGGTCGCGCAGCGTCATGTCGAGCAGCAGGCCGATGCGGCTCGGCAGCGACTTCAGGAACCAGATGTGGGCGACCGGCGAGGCGAGCTCGATGTGGCCCATGCGCTCGCGGCGCACCTTGGTGAGGGTCACTTCGACGCCGCACTTCTCGCAGGTGATGCCGCGGAACTTCATGCGCTTGTACTTGCCGCACAGGCACTCGTAATCCTTGATCGGTCCGAAGATGCGGGCGCAGAACAGGCCGTCACGCTCCGGCTTGAACGTGCGGTAGTTGATGGTCTCCGGCTTCTTGATCTCGCCGTGGCTCCAGGCGCGGATGCGCTCGGGGCTGGCGATCGAGATACGGATCTCGTCGAAGGTCGGAGTGCCCTGCGGCTGGCCCAGTACGTTGATAAGGTCGGTCATATTTGGGTCCTACGGGTCGTTGGACAAAATTCGCGAAGGGTAACGAGGCGGCCGACTGGTCGGCCGCCCCTGGCGCCGACTACTCGGCCGCCTGATTGAGTTCGACGTTGAGGCCGAGCGAGCGCAGCTCCTTGACCAGCACGTTGAAGGATTCCGGGATACCCGCCTCGAACGTGTCGTCGCCGCGCACGATGGCCTCGTAGACCTTGGTGCGGCCGGCCACGTCGTCCGACTTGACGGTGAGGATTTCCTGCAGCGTGTAGGCCGCGCCGTAGGCTTCGAGCGCCCACACTTCCATCTCGCCGAAGCGCTGACCGCCGAATTGCGCCTTGCCGCCCAGCGGCTGCTGGGTAACGAGCGAGTACGGGCCGATCGAACGCGCATGGATCTTGTCGTCCACGAGATGGTGCAGCTTCAGCATGTAGATGTAGCCGACGGTCACCTTGCGATCGAACGGCTCGCCGGTGCGGCCGTCGATCAGGGTGACCTGGCCCGACTTGTCGAGACCGGCCATCTCCAGCATCTCGACGATGTCGGGCTCGTGCGCGCCGTCGAACACCGGCGACGCGAAGGGCACGCCCTTGCTCAGGTTGCGGGCAAGCTCGATCACATGCTCGTCGTCGAGATCGGCGATGTCGTTCTTGTACGACTTCTCGCCATAGATCTCGCGCAGCTGCTTCTTGATCTGGGCAGCCGACGACTCGCGGGCGCTGGCCAGCATATCGCCGATCTTCTTGCCGAGACCCGCCGCGGCCCAGCCGAGATGGGTTTCGAGAATCTGACCGACGTTCATGCGCGACGGCACGCCGAGCGGGTTGAGCACGATGTCGACCGGGCCGCCCTCCTCGAGGTACGGCATGTCCTCGAGCGGCATGATGCGCGAGATCACGCCCTTGTTGCCGTGACGGCCGGCCATCTTGTCGCCCGGCTGCAGCTTGCGCTTGGTCGCGACGAAGACCTTGACCATCTTCATCACGCCCGGCGGCAGCTCGTCGCCGCGCTGCAGCTTGTCGACCTTGCTGTCGAACCGGTCCTGGAGGCGCTTCATCGACTCGTCGAACTGCTTGTTCGACGCCTCGAGTTCGCTCTGGCGCTTCTCGGTCTTCACCGTGATCTGGCGCCACTGGCCCGGGGTGAACTCGCCCAGCACCTTCTCGGTGATGCGCGTCGTCGGCTTGAGGCCCTTGAGACCGCCCGCCACCGTCTGGTTCATCAGCATTTCCTGGAGCTGGCCGTAGTAGCTGCGTTCCAGGATGGCCTTTTCGTCGTCACGATCCTTGGCCAGACGCTCGATCTCGTCGCGCTCGATGGCGAGCGCGCGCTCGTCCTTGTCGACGCCGCGGCGGTTGAACACGCGGACCTCGACGACCGTGCCCTCGACGCCCGGCGGCACCTTCAGCGAGGTGTCGCGCACGTCGGCGGCCTTTTCGCCGAAGATGGCGCGCAGCAGCTTCTCTTCCGGCGTCATCGGGCTCTCGCCCTTCGGCGTCACCTTGCCGACCAGGATGTCGGCCGCCTTCACTTCGGCGCCGATGTAGACGATGCCGGCCTCGTCGAGGTTCTTGAGCGCTTCCTCGCCGACGTTCGGGATATCGCGGCTGATTTCCTCCTGGCCGAGCTTGGTGTCGCGGGCCATGACCTCGAACTCCTCGATGTGGATCGAGGTGAAGACGTCATCGCGCACGATGCGCTCGGAGAGCAGGATCGAGTCTTCGAAGTTGTAGCCGTTCCACGGCATGAACGCGACGAGCACGTTGCGGCCGAGAGCGAGCTCGCCGTTCTGCGTCGACGGGCCGTCGGCAACAATGTCGCCCTTCTTCACCTGGTCGCCGACGCGAACGAGCGGCTTCTGGGTGATGCAGGTGCTCTGGTTGGAACGCTGGAACTTCAGCAGGTTGTAGATGTCGACCGCCGGACGATTCGGACCGACGTCGTCGGTCGCGCGCACGACGATACGAGTACCGTCGACCTGGTCGACAACACCGCTACGGCGCGCGGCGATCGCCACACCCGAGTCGCGGGCCACGACCTCTTCCATGCCGGTGCCGACCAACGGCGCCTCGGCCTGGATGAGCGGCACGGCCTGACGCTGCATGTTCGAGCCCATCAGCGCGCGGTTGGCGTCGTCGTTCTCGAGGAACGGGATGAGCGCCGCGGCGACGGAGACGATCTGTTTGGGCGAGACGTCGATGAAGTCGATCGTGTCGGGACGGGCGAGGATGTACTCACCGCCCTTACGGCACTGCACGAGCTCGGAGACGAACTTGCCCTTGGCGTCGATCTCGGCATTGGCCTGGGCCACCGTGTAGCGGCCCTCTTCCATAGCGGAGAGATAGATCACGTCGTCGCTGACGCGGCCGGCGGTCACCTTGCGGTACGGGCTCTCGATGAAGCCGTACTGGTTCACGCGGGCGTAGGTGGCGAGCGAGTTGATCAGGCCGATGTTCGGGCCTTCCGGCGTCTCGATCGGGCAGATGCGGCCGTAATGCGTCGGATGCACGTCGCGCACCTCGAAGCCGGCGCGCTCGCGCGTGAGGCCGCCTGGTCCCAGCGCCGAGAGGCGACGCTTGTGCGTCACTTCCGACAGCGGGTTGGTCTGGTCCATGAACTGCGAGAGCTGCGAGGAGCCGAAGAACTCGCGCACCGCCGCCGCCGCCGGCTTGGCGTTGATCAGGTCGTGCGGCATCACGGTGTCGATGTCGATCGAGCTCATGCGCTCGCGGATGGCGCGCTCCATGCGGAGCAGGCCGACGCGGTACTGGTTCTCCATCAGCTCGCCGACCGAGCGGACGCGGCGGTTGCCGAGATGATCGATGTCGTCGATCTCGCCACGGCCGTCCTTGAGGTCGTGCAGGACCTTGACCACCGCCAGGATGTCGGCGCGACGCAGCGTGCGCTGGCTGTCGGGCACGCCCTCGAAGCCCAGGCGCATGTTCATCTTCACGCGGCCGACCGGCGAGAGGTCGTAGCGGTCGATGTCGAACAGCAGGCCCTGGAACAGGGTCTCGGCCTGCTCCAGCGTCGGCGGCTCGCCGGGACGCATGACGCGGTAGATGTCGAGCAGCGCCTCTTCCCGGTTGGAGTTCTTGTCGGCCGCGAGCGTGTTGCGGATGTAGGGACCGACGTTGGTGTGGTCGATGGCGAGCGTCGGCAGGACGTCGACGTCGTTCTCGTCGAACAGGGCGAGCACCGCCTCGGTGATCTCCTGGCCGGCCTCGACGTAGATCTCGCCCGTCTTCTCGTTGATGATGTCGAGTGCGGCGTAGCGGCCGACCAGCTCCTCGGCGGTGACGCGCACTTCCTTGAGGCCCCCCTCCTTGAGCTTGGCGAGCAGGCGCGGCGTCAGCTTGGCGCCGGCGTCGGCCACGGCCTTGCCGGTCTTGGCGTTGATCAGGTCGTGCGTCAGCTTCACGCCCTTCATCGAGTCGGCGTCGAAGCCGGTGTTCCAGCCTTCCTTGTCGCGCTTGTAGACGACCTGGCCGTAGAACGACGCCAGGATCTCCTCCGGCGTCAGGCCCTGGGCCTCGGCCGGATCAAGCAGCATGCCCTTGGCGATGGCGGCGGCGCGCTTCTTGGCGGTCGCGTCATTGTCGAGCGCGAGCAGCAGCGTCGTCACGTGGATCTTGCGGCGGCGGTCGATGCGGACGTGGATCAGGTCCTTGGCGTCGAACTCGAAGTCGAGCCACGAGCCGCGATAGGGGATGATGCGCGCGGCGAACAGGTACTTGCCCGACGAGTGGGTCTTGCCCTTGTCATGGTCGAAGAAGACGCCCGGCGAACGGTGCATCTGCGAGACGATCACGCGCTCGGTGCCGTTCACGATGAAGGTGCCGTTGTCGGTCATGAGCGGCATGTCGCCCATGTAGACGTCCTGCTCCTTGATGTCGCGGATCGAGCGCGAGCCGGCTTCCTCGTCGATGTCCCACACCACGAGCTGGAGCGTGACCTTGAGCGGGGCGGCGTAGGTGATGCCGCGTTGCTGGCACTCCTCGACGTCGTACTTCGGCTCTTCGAACTCGTACTTGACGAACTCGAGGCTCGAGCGCTCGGCGAAGTCCTTGATCGGGAACACGCCGCGGAAGACTTCCTGCAGGCCCGACTGGGTGCGCTTCGCCGCAGGCGTCACGCGCTGCAGGAAATTCTCGTATGAGCTCTTCTGGACCTCGATGAGGTTGGGCATCGGCGCCACCGATTCGATGTGGCCGAAGTAACGACGGATCCGTTTGCGCGTATTGAAGGCCGTGGCCATCGTGCGTCCTCGATTAGGTTCAAGGGCGGCGAACTACCCCGCTGCTGTCTCGGAACGCGCGACCCGCCAAAGCCGCTCGTCCCATCCATTGCAGTGGGCCACTTATCGAAGCGGACCGGCCCATATGGGGAGCCTAGTCCGCTTTGAAAAGAAGCCCGATAGGGCCGGCTCCCGAAGGAACCGGCCCGACCGGTAATCGTCTTACTTGAGCTCGACCTTGGCGCCTTCGGCCTCGATCTTCGCCTTGAGCTTCTCGGCATCGGCCTTCGGCACGCCTTCCTTGACGGGCTTCGGCGCGGCCTCGACCAGGTCCTTGGCTTCCTTGAGGCCGAGACCGGTGATCTCGCGGACCACCTTGATGACGTTGATCTTCTTGTCGCCGGCGGAGACGAGAACGACAGAGAACTCGTCCTTCACCTCGGCCGGAGCGGCGGCTGCACCGCCAGCGGCGGCAACGGCGACCGGAGCAGCGGCGCTGACGCCCCACTTCTCTTCGAGCAACTTGCTCAGGTTGGCGGCTTCGAGAACCGTCAGGGTCGAAAGCTCTTCGACCAGCTTTTCGAGATTAGCCATTGTAGACTCCTGTATTCCTAACTTCCGGTATCGTGATCTTCGATGGTTTGACGACTAGCTCACGCCGCCTTCGCTTCTTCCTTGGCTCCGTACGCCGCGAACACGCGAGCGACCTGACCGGCCGGCGCCACGAGAACACCAGCGATCTTCGTCGCCGGGGCCTGGAGGAGACCGATGATCTTGCCGCGCAGCTCATCGAGGGACGGCAGTGTGGCGAGGGCCTGGACGCCAGCGACGTCCAATGCTTCTCCGCCCAATGAACCGCCGACGATGGTCAGCTTCTCGTTGCTCTTGGCGAAGGTCGACACGACTTTCGCCGCGGCGACCGGATCCTTGGAGTAGGCAATGGCAGTCGGACCCTTGAACATGGGACCGAGCGCCGTGAAGGCCGTGCCCTCGAGGGCACGCAACGTGAGCCGGTTCTTTGCGACCTGGTAGCTAGCGCCGGCTGCCCTGATCTTGCGACGCAGGTCCGTAACTTCAGCGACGGTCAAACCGGATTGGCGAGTGATCACCACCAGGTTGGCGTCCTTGAAGGTACGGTTCAGCTCGACGATCGCCTCGGCCTTTTCCGAACGATTCACGGCTTTCTCCAACTTAGGCCCGACTCGGAGGATCCAAGTCAGACCGGCTACGTTACAGACTACGTAGCCTTCGTTAGCGGCTCAGCGCGAACGAAGACCACATGGTCCTGCTCGACTGCCCCGGAAGTTCAGGCGCACAGCGCGGCACCGGAGTGCTGCGTTGAATTCCCTTGCCCCCGTCTGCGCCGGCGGGTTTCCCCATTACGCCCATCCCCGAGAGGACGGAGCACCTGCGGTCTCGGACAGGTGAAGCTCGAAGGCCTTGCAGCCCTCTTCGCTTCGATCCGCCGCCGACCGAAATCGACGACGGAAACTCGATATCTACGCGATCAGCTGTTGATCGCGGTGGACGGGTCGAGCTTGACGCCCGGACCCATGGTCGAACTGATCGACACCTTCTTGATGAAGGTGCCCTTGGCGCCGCTCGGCTTGGCGCGATTGATCGCGGTCACCAGCGCCTTCACGTTGGCGGCGATCGCGTCCTCGCTGAACGAGGCCTTGCCAACGCCGGCATGGATGATGCCGGCCTTCTCGGCGCGGAACTCGATCGAGCCGGCCTTGGCGGCCTTGACCGCAGCGGTCACGTCCTGCGTCACCGTGCCGAGCTTCGGATTCGGCATCAGGCCGCGCGGGCCCAGAACCTTACCGAGACGGCCGACCACGCCCATCATGTCGGGAGTGGCGATGCAGCGATCGAAATTCATCTCGCCGGCATTGATCTTCTCGGCAAGATCGTCGGCGCCGACCAGATCGGCACCGGCAGCCTTGGCTTCATCGGCCTTGGCACCGCGGGCGAACACCGCAACGCGGACCGACTTGCCGGTGCCGCTCGGCAGATCGACCATGCCGCGCACCGCCTGGTCGGCGTGGCGCGGGTCGATGCCGAGGTTCATGGCGACCTCGATCGTCTCGTCGAACTTGGCCTTGGCGTTCGCCTTGACCATCTTCACCGCCTCGGCCAGCGGATATGCCTTGTCGCGATCGACTCCAGCCGAAGCCGCCTTGTAACGCTTGCCCATCGCCATGGCTTACTCCACCACCTGGAGGCCCATGGAACGGGCGGAACCGATGACTTGGGCCATCGCTGATTCGATCGAATCGCAGTTGAGATCCGGCATCTTCTGCTTGGCGATCTCCTCGATCTGCTTCTTGGTCACCTTGCCGACGATCTGCGTGCCGACCGTCTTGGCGCCCAACTCGATGCCTGCCGCCTTCTTCAGGAAGTAGGTGTTCGGCGGGGTCTTGGTGACGAAGGTGAAGCTGCGGTCCTGGAACACGGTGATGACCACCGGGATCGGCATCCCGGGTTCCATCTTCTGGGTGCGAGCATTGAACTGCTTGCAGAATTCCATGATGTTGACGCCCTGCTGACCGAGCGCGGGCCCGATCGGCGGAGACGGATTGGCCTTCGTAGCTGGCACCTGCAGCTTGACGTAGGCCTGGATCTTCTTGGCCATTGTTGCCCTCCTATGGGCGACGTGGTCCGGCCATGGCGGGCCTCCCACACCTGAGTTTCCAGCCAACCCCTTGATCCATAAGGATTTACAGGATCGGTCCGGCCGAATGCGAAAAGGCCGACCACGAGGCCAGCCCTTCCGAAGGCGCGGGGTTTAGCAAGTTCCCCGGCGCGCTACAACCCCTCATTTTGAAGCTTTGCGAGGGCCCTATATGGGGCGTCTCTAGAGCTTTTCCACCTGCGCGTAGTCGAGTTCGACCGGAGTGGAGCGGCCGAAGATCGAAACGGCCACCTTCAGGCGTGCCCGTTCCTCGTCCACATCCTCGACCGTGCCGTTGAAAGAGGCAAACGGGCCGTCGGCTACCTTGACCTGCTCGCCGATCTCGAAGCTGACGGCGGGCTTGGGCCTTTCGACGCCTTCCTGGACCTGTTTCAGGATGCGGCCGGCCTCGGCCTCGGAGATTGCCACCGGCTTGCCGCGGCCGCCGCCGCCCAGGAAGCCCGTGACCTTGGCAGTGTTCTTGATCAGGTGCCAGGTGTCGTCGGTCAGGTCCATTTTCACCAGAACATAGCCCGGGAAGAACTTGCGCTCGGTGTTGACCTTGGCGCCGCGGCGCACTTCGACCACTTCCTCAGTGGGCACCATGACCTGGGAAATATCCTCGGCCAGGCCCTTTTTCTCGGCCTGTTCGCGGATCGAAGAGGCGACCTTGTTCTCGAAGCCCGAATAGGCGTGAACGACGTACCAACGATGAGTCATGTCACGAAACCCCGAGCAGCAGCTGGACGACGAAGCCGATCAGCTTGTCGGCGAGCAGGAAAAACACAGACGCGATCAGCACGAAAATGAACACCATGGAGGTGGTGATCATCGTCTCCCGCCGGGTCGGCCAGGTGACCCTGGCCACCTCGGAGCGGACCTCGCGGATGTACTCGACTGGATTTTTCAACATTATCGCCATTCTTCAAATAATGGCAGGAGCGGAGGGACTCGAACCCACGACCCTCGGTTTTGGAGACCGATGCTCTACCAACTGAGCTACACTCCTGCAGTCTTCGCCGTCAGCTTTTAGCCGACGGCGATCTCTTTAGCACCTATTTCACGACCTTGGTCACAACACCCGCACCGACGGTGCGGCCACCCTCGCGGATGGCGAAGCGCAGGCCCTCATCCATTGCGATCGGCTGGATCAGCTCGACCACCAGGCGTGCATTGTCGCCCGGCATCACCATCTCCGTGCCTTCAGGCAAGGTCACCACGCCCGTCACGTCGGTCGTGCGGAAGTAGAACTGCGGACGGTAGTTGGTGAAGAACGGCGTGTGACGGCCACCCTCTTCCTTGTTCAGGATGTACGCCTCGGCCTCGAAGTTCGTGTGCGGGGTGATCGAACCCGGCTTGGCCAGAACCTGGCCGCGCTCGACATCCTCACGCCCCACGCCGCGCAGCAGCGCGCCGATGTTGTCGCCCGCCTCGCCCGAATCCAGCAGCTTGCGGAACATCTCGACACCCGTGACCGTCGTCTTGGTCGTGGCCTTCAGGCCCACGATCTCG
>Ga0302314_10021396_pt1 | contig 10654 bp, 8 predicted proteins | sample III_Palsa_N2_3_FD_200533 | JGI IMG/M metagenome (GOLD analysis project Ga0302314, IMG submission 200533) | Peat permafrost microbial communities from Stordalen Mire near Abisko, Sweden - III_Palsa_N2_3 | ecosystem: Environmental > Terrestrial > Soil > Palsa > Peat permafrost | place: Sweden... | reverse complement strand
GTGGGCTTGACGTCGCGGTCGATGAACGTTCGCACAGTATCGACCAGCATGGACTCTTCGTCGCTGAGCGCGAACGTCATCGCAGTGCTGCGCGATACCCGAGCGCAGATTCGGTGGTTGTCACTTCCAGACCTCCCGATAGTGAGCGACGACGTGCAGCGACATCCCGTCGCCAGCGCGATGTCTCCTTCGTGCCGGATACTACTGTCAGAATCAAGAGACCGGACCAGGGTCACACGCTCGCCCGGCTTCCACTTATACGCATTGCAAGACAGGTAGGAGCCCAATTTTCAAAAGCGACATCAGTGTCAGAATTGGCGCCTCGGCCAGTTTTAGTCACGGTCGTGGTGACAGACCGCTTCCAGCATGACGCCGAACGGGTCAAGCCAAAAAGTTGCAACATAGGACGGTTGATACTGCGGAAACGACTGCGGCTCATGGATAACCTCACCACCGAGACGCTTAACCAGCTTGCGCACTTCATGAACGGCCGACCGTGTTTTCACCATGAAGGCTAGGTGTTGCAGTCCCGCGCGATGCCGCGAGTACGCCCCCGCCGCGACCGCCGGATAGAAGAACAAGTAGGTGCCCGGTTTTCCCTCCGCTGGTCTAAAGGCGAACTGGTCCTCTGCTGCTATGAACAACTCGAATCCGACCAAGGGCATCAGTTCGTCGTAATAGCGTTTGGCGGCCGCGAGATCAGGAACGTTGATACCAAGATGGCCCAGCATCCCTTGAATCTAAGCCGCCAGCCGCTGAGAGCGGTCAAAATAGTTAAAGCTTTAGTCTTATGCTGTCAGCTTGGATGAGACCGTGCGCCCGGACGGTCAAGCGGAGGAGGTCGTATGAAGGTTCGCCTCGAGCAGTCGAAGTGCGTGGGTCATGCCCAGTGCTATGCCGTCGACCCGGAGTTGTTCCCAATCGACGAGTCCGGCTACTCCATCCTCGAGGAGCACGAGGTGCGGCCAGAAGACGAGGAGCTCACCCGGGATGGGGTCGCCGCATGTCCCGAAATCGCCCTCATTCTCGAGGACGGCTGACGGGCGGCTTGCCAAGCGGTCGCCTCAACCGGCACACTGCTTACATAGTTAACCAAGTGTACTTTGTGGAGTGACATGCAGACAGCTGATTGGCGTGGCCGCCTCGAGTTGCTCCTCGCCGAATTCCGCCGCCGTCAAGCGGATGCCGCTCGGTCAGGTGACAAGCCTGACCGCATCGAGGTGGCCCGGGCCTGGCACGCCGAACTCGTCGATCACCAGCTGGCCGCTCCGGGGTGGCCGCGCGAGGTCGGTGGACTGGACCTGCCGCTGGCCGATCAGCTGGACTACTACCGGATGACCACGGATGCGGGCGCGCCGCCGCACCCGTGTCCGCTGTCGTTCATCCTCGCCCCGACGCTGATCGCGCATGGCACGAAGGAGCAGAAGGATCGATTCCTGACGCCGTTACTGCGCGCGGACGAGTTGTGGTGTCAAGGGTTTTCCGAACCCGGGGCCGGCAGTGATCTGTCGTCGCTGTCCACCCGCGCGGTCCGCGACGGCGACGTGTACCGGGTGACGGGTCAGAAGGTGTGGACCACGATGGCCGACCGCGCCGACTGGATGTTCGCGTTGGTTCGGACGGGTTCGGGGGACAAACCATCCGACGGCATCACCTATCTGCTGATCCCGATGAAGAGCCCGGGGATCACCGTGCGCCCGCTGCGCGACATCAGCGGCGCGGCGCACTTCGCCGAGGTCTTCCTCGACGACGTGGCGGTGCCGGTCGAAAACGTGGTCGGCGATGAGGGCGCGGGCTGGTCGATCATGCGAACCTCGCTGGGCCACGAGCGAGCCACCGCTTTTCTGGCCGACGAGTTCAAGTACCGCCGCACGGTCGATCGGGTGATCGATCTCGTTGTCTCCCAGGGGCTCGACGCCGACCCGCTGGTCCGCCAGGATGTCGCGCGGCTGGAATCCGGAGTTCGCACCATCGCCGCCAACAGCGCCCGCGCATTGGCTGCAGTGCTGCGCGGCGAGGATCCCGGCGGGGTGGCATCGGTGAACCGACTGGTCAAGTCGGAGTTCGAGCAGCACATGCACGCGCTCGCCTTGCGTGCGGCGGGCCCCTATGCGGCGCTGGGCAGCCGCGCATCCAACGCCGTCGACAACGGGCGCTGGACGTTCGGCTACCTGATGAGCCGGGCGACCACGATCGGCGCGGGAACCGCGGAGATTCAACGCAACACCATCGCTGAGAGCGTGCTTGGACTGCCGTCACACCGGGGCGAGGGCACCCGCGCAGCCGCCGTCACGCCCGGCGCACCGCTGGCTGTACCCGAGGAGGATGAACGCGAGCTGCGCGAGGTGCTGGTGGCGACACTGCAGGCCAAGGTGGACGAGGCGGCACTGCTCGACCGCAAGCGTCCCATCGAGGCGACTGAGCCCGAAGTGTGGTCGGCACTCACCGAATTCGGCCTACCGGGTCTTGCGGTCGACGAATCCCTGGGCGGCGCGGGCGCCCGACCACGTCTGCTGTACGCCGCCATTGAGGAGGCCGCGAAGGCATTGGCGCCAGCGCCGCTCGTTCCGACGGTGATCGCGCTCGACGTCGCGTTGCATTGTCGCGCAAAGACTTTGGTGCAGCGGATCACGGCCGGCGCGGCGGCCGCGTTCGCCGTACCCGTAAACGACAGCGGCTGGGTGACCAGGGGCCCTGATTTGCCCGAGTGGGACGGAGCGGGTCTTTCCGGTGTGATCCCGATCGTGGCGGGAGCACCGAACGCCGAGGTACTGGTGGTGCTGGCGCGGGTCGCCGATGGCGACGGCGAGGTGCTGGTGGCCGTCGACGGCGCTGCCGAGGGTGTTGACGTCACGGCCGATCAGCCGCTCGACGTGACCGCCACCCTCGGCTCGGTGACGTTGACGGCGGCCGAGGGTGAGGTGATCGCCGACGGAAACGACGTCGCCCGCGCGTTGGGCACGGCGCGCCTCCAAGCGGTCCTGGCCGTGGCGGCGGACTCCGTTGGGGTAGCTTCGCGCGCGCTGGCGATGGCCGTTCAGTGGGCGGGCGAACGGCATCAGTTCGGGCGCGCCATCGGCAGCTTTCAGGCGGTGTCGCACCGGTGTGCGGACATGTTGGTCGCGCTCGAGGGTGCCCGCAGCCAGGTGCTCGCGGCCGCCGAGGCCGACCTTGAGGAGTCCGGCCACTTGGCGGATCTGGCCGCCGCTGCCGCGCTGGATGCCGGTGTTCTCGCCACCGAGGGTGCGTTGCAGATCCACGGCGGCATCGGCTTCACCTGGGAGCACCCGATCCACCTGCTGCTGCGCCGCGCTCAGGCCAACGCCGTGCTGATCGGCCGTGCCGACGCGCTGCGAGACCGGGCTGCCGGCGAACTGTTGGCGCTGAGTCGCTAAGACGTCACATCGAGCAGGAAGACGCAACGTGGAATACGGAATGGGTCCCGAATTGGAGGCCTTCCGCGCCGAGGTACGGGCCTTCATCGCGGAGCATGCACCGCCCATCCCGCCGCGGGCAGGCGTGCGCAGCGCCGAGAACGAAGCCGAGCTCAAGGCAATGCAGGATTGGACGGCACGCCTGTTCGAAGCAGGCTACGTCGGTGCGGACTGGCCCGTGGAGTTCGGTGGCCGCGATGATCGCTCCGCAGAGCACGCGATCGTGGTGGGTGAGGAGCTGGCCCGCGCCGCGGTGCCAGGCGTGCCGAGTGGCAACGCGCTGGCATCGCATGCACTGATCCATTACGGCACCGATGAGCAGCGCCGCAGGCACCTGCCCGAGATCCGGGCGGGCCGCGAGCTGTGGTGCCAGCTGTTCAGCGAGCCCGGTGCAGGAAGCGACCTGGCGTCGCTGCGCACCCGCGCGGTGCTCGACAGTGACACCTATACCGTCAACGGCCAGAAGGTGTGGACCACCGACGGGCACTGGGCCGACTACGGATATCTGTTGGCGCGCACCGATTCCGATGCCCCCAAGCACAAGGGCATCAGTGCGTTCATCCTCGACATGTCCACCCCGGGCATCACGGTCCGCCCGCTGCGCGAGTTGACCGGCACCTCGGACTTCAACGAGGTCTTCTTCGACTCCGTCGAGGTGCCCGCCGAGGCGATCATCGGAGAACCAGGGCAGGGCTGGGCAATTGCGAACGCCACGCTGGGGCACGAACGCACCAGCGTGGGCGCCGCGGTCGTCAAGCTGAGGCTCGCCATTGACGGACTAATCGCACTCGCCTCGCACGTCACCGTCGACGGTCGCCCCGCGATCAAAAACGACCGGATCCGCGATCGGATCGGTGAGTTCAGCGCCGAGGTGGAGGCGCTCTCGGCGCTGACGTATGCCAACCTCACGCGTTGGCTGCGTGGCACCGAACGCATGCACGACGGCGCGATGGCCAAGCTGATGTTCAGCGAGCTCAACCTCGAGATGGCGCGCTTCGCCGTCGAACTCGGCGGCGAGCCAGGCGTATTGGTGGAGGGCGACCCGGACGTCCTCGACGGTGGTCGTTGGCAGGACGAGTGGCTCTATGCCCGCGCGTACACCATCGCGGGCGGCAGTTCGGAGATCATGCGCAACCTGATCGCCGAGCGGGGCTTGGCGCTGCCGCGGGATCGGCGCTGAATTTGACGTACTCCCCGCGATGAATGGCGGGGATTCCCGTGCGGCTATGCCGCTGCTGGGGTGCTTCCTGCTTCATCGCCTCGCGCCTTCCCAGTGTTGGGAGGACTTACCGGGGCTCCACAAGCGTTTCGTCTCTCCGCCCGCCCGGCGGCGAGAATGACCTTGGCGGCGTTGTGGTCGCGGTCGTGAACCACCCGGCACGCTGGGCACGCCCACTGCCGGATCCGTAGAGGGAGCTCGTCGAGCCGGTGCCCACACGCCGAGCATGTCTTACTCGACGCCAGCCACCGCGACACGCGATGCACGGTACGGCCGTAGCGGTCGGCCTTCTCGCCGATGATCCGCACGAACTGCCCCCATCCGGCATCGGAGATCGCCCGCGCCAAACGGCGGTTGGCGACCATCCCCACGATGTTGAGGTCCTCGACGTGGATCACTTGGTTCTCGCGAACCAACGCCAAAGCCTGCTTGTGGTGATAGTCATGGCGAGCACGCGCCACCTCGTTGTGCGCGACGGCGACCTTGCGCCGCTTCTTGTCCCTGTTTCTTGATCCCTTCTGGCCGCGGGATTTCTCCCGTTCCAACCGCGCCAGCTTGCGCTGCTTGCGGCTCAAGTGTTTCGGGTTGGCCACGTCGAGACGTTGATCGTCGGTGGTGGCGATCGTCGCCAACCGCGTGAGCCCGACATCTACGCCGGCCTCGCGCTGCACCACCGGAAGCGGGGCAGCGGCGACATCGACAACAAAGCTGGCGTAGTAGTGCCCATCGGGTTCCCGAATGATCGTGACTGACGACGGTGCGCTGGGCAGCTGCCTCGACCAGCGCACGCGGACCTCGCCCACCTTCGCCACAAACAACCGCCCGCTGGGCCGGACTGAGAATCCGTTGCGGGTGAGCCGCAACGACTGCCGGTGATCCTTGCGTGACTTTAGCCGTGGCCGACCCATCCTGCGACCTTTGCGTTTCCCGGCCGCTGAGTCGAAGAAGTTGCGCCAAGCGCGGCGGGAGTCGTTCACCGACTGCACCAACGCCACACTGGGCACCTCGCACAGCCAGGCTCGCTGCTCGGTCGTCTTCGCCGCGGTGATCACGCGGCGCTGAATCTCTGAATCCGACAGCGTGATTCCAGCCCGATACGCCTCGCCGCGGACCCGCAATGCGTCGTTGAACACCACCCGGACGCACCCGAACACCCGCGCCAGCATCTGCTGCTGGGGCGGTGTCGGTTCGATGCGGTAGCGGTAGCGGATCTGCATGCACCGACTGTAAAGCCGACCTGTGACAACCCAGACCTATCGCCGCTTCCGCCACAGCGTTGTAGTTGCCGCACGCGCATCTGGTGGGGGAAACCGACCCCGTGCATCTGCTGGTCACCTACCCGCACACGCAGGCGATTTCCGTCTTGGTTCGGCGGCTCACAAGCCGCACCGCCAACCCGGTGCATCGCGAATTCACCGGTGTCTGAGTCCGCGCTCACGTGCGCGGACACCTCTGGTCCCGTCCTACTTCGCCGTCTCCGGCGGAGGCGAACCCCTGTCCATCATCAAGCAATACATCGACGGACAATCGCGACCGCTCTGACCGCCCGGCTGGGCCCAACGACAAACGGGATGGGCTAACCCCCGACCGAAGTCCAAGGCTTGCGCCCAAGATCTCGGTCAGGCCGTGAGCAGCGCCGCGCGGTGTTCGGCGACGCTCCCGTTGAACGCCTCGTCGACCTTGATCCTGCGCAGGAACAGGTGCAGGTCGTGCTCCCAGGTGAAGCCGATGCCGCCGTGCACCTGCAGCGCCGTGCCGGCCACCTTGGCGGCGGCGGATTTCGCGTATGCCGCTGCGGCGGACGACGTTCGCGAGCGTGCAACAGCAGACGCGGTGTCCAGCGCGAGGGCCGCGGCCCACAATGTCGCCCTGCTCGCTTCGACAGCGACCACCATGTCGGCGCAGTGATGCTTGACGGCCTGGAACGAGCCGATCGGCACGCCGAACTGTTCGCGCTGTCCGGCGTAGGACACCGTCATGTCGAGCAACCGGGCCGCCGCGCCCAGCGCGTCGAACGCCCGGTGTACCGCCAGCGCGTCGCGCAGCAGGGCGACCGTTCCCTGCGGCAACTCGGTCCAATCGTCGGTCGTCACGTCGAGGCGCAGCCGCGCCCACGACCGGGTGAGGTCCAATGTCGTCATGGCGGACGTCGTCGGTGGCGTCACCACGGCGAGGTACTCCCGTTGGTCGACGACGCCGGTTACCACAACGGTCTCCATGTCGGCGGCCATTGGCACCGGGCTGCTGGTGCCGGTCAGGTGCAGCGTGCCGCCGTCGACGCGGGCACCATCGAAGAACGCCACACCCAGCAGCGCACCCTCGCTGTGCGGTACGCCGACGCTGTCGAGCAGCCATGCCGCAATGCTCAAATCGGCGACTGGCAGCGAACTTGCCGCGTATCCGTGCTCCTCAGACACGACGGCGAGATCTACATGGGTGCCGCCTATTTCGGGAGTGAGCAGCTCCAGAAGGCCCGATTCCACCGCATGCGCGACCGCCGCACGATCGACCGTGACTGCACTCGCGTCCAACGTCGCGCGGACCCTGGCGACGGGATCGCTTTTGGTGAGCCAGGCCCGCTCCGCCGCGGCGAGTTGATCCTGTTCTTCCGTCAACCCGAAGTCCATCGCAAACGCCTTTCACAAAGTTGACCTAGTAAACCATGTCCACTAGCTTCAAGAGAACGGCTATCCGCCGCGGAAGTCGATCCGGAAAGTCACGATGACGAGCATCCACGAGGCGCTGGGACGGCTCTGGGACGCCAACGACCACGACCGCATGTTGGAGTGCGACGGACGCTGGGCGTCCTGGGGTTCCGTTCGGTCGCTCATCGAGCGGATCGACCGGGAACTGACCGCCGCCGGGTGTCAGACCGGTGGCCGGGTCGCTGTCGTGCTCTCCAATCGCATGGAGTCCGTCGCGGCGCTCATCGCGATCTTCCGGGGCGGACGCACGCTGGTGACCATCAGCCCGCTGCAGCCGCCGGACCGGCTGAGCGCCGACCTTGCGGCGTCCGCTGCCTCCTTCGTCCTTGCGCCGACCGCGTTGTGGACCGACGAAGGGTTCAACCGGGCCGTCACCGGTCTCGGGGCGACCGGATGGAGGCTCGACGACGGCGAACTCGCCCTACAGATACGGGGCACGAAGGAAGCCGTCGGTGGCGACCCAGTGGTAGCCATCGAGATGCTGACCTCGGGTACGACGGGCGCCCCGAAACGCATCCCGTTGACCCGCGCACAGCTGGAGGCCTCCCTGGCGTCGGCGTTGCAGCACAACGACCGTGCCGGCGCCAGGACCAAACCCCCGTTGTCGGGCACGGTGGGCCTGGTGACGTTGCCCATCGTGCACATCGGCGGGCTGTGGTCGTTGTTGCAGTCGCTGGTCGCCGGCCGTCCGATCGCGATGCTCGATCGATTCACGGTGCAGGGCTGGCACGCTGTGGTGAAACAGTATCGGCCCGCGGTGGCAGGACTGCCCCCGGCCGCGATGCGATCGGTGCTCGATTCCGACATCCCGCGGGATGATTTGGCAAGCATCCGTGCCATCAATGCGGGTACCGCCGCCGTCGACCCGGCGTTGGTCGATGCGTTCTTCGAGCGGTACGGCATCCCGATCCTCGTTGTCTACGGCGCGACCGAATTCTCCGGCGCGGTGGCCGGATGGACCGTGAAGGACTTCCACGCGCAGTGGGTCGATAAGAGGGGCAGTGTCGGGCGTGCCTTTCCCGGTGTGCAGTTGCAGGTCGTCGGCGAGGACGGGGCGGTCCTCGGCGTCAACGAGAGCGGCAGGCTGCGGGTCGCCACGCTGCAGGCCGGCCGAGCCGGAGACTGGGTCACGACCAGTGATTTAGCGCATCTCGACGGTGATGGCTTCCTCTACATCGACGGCCGCGCGGATGACGTGATCGTGCGCGGCGGCTTCAAGGTGTCGCCGGAGACCGTCGTCCGCGCGTTGCGTGCGCACCCGGCGGTCGCGGATGCTGCCGTCGCGCCCGTACCGGATCAGCGGTTGGGCCAGATTCCCGTTGCCGCAGTCGAATTGCGCCCTGGGGCAGCCACCGATGGCGACGCGCTCCGGGAACATTGCCGGACCACGCTGACGCCCTACGAGGTGCCCGCCCATGTCTTCGTGGTCGACGCGCTTCCCCGCGGAGCGGCGCTCAAGGTCGACCGTCGGAGGCTGCTCACGATGCTCGAAGACCTTGGCGCGCCGACCGTTCAACCCGCCGGGGCAGGCTGAAACTGCGGCAATGGCAATCGAATCGGAAAGAAACATCGCGGCCGAAGCCGTGACTGAGGCACACGAGAGGCACGTTGAGCATGGGACGCGTTGAGGACAAAGTCGTTCTGATCACTGGCGGTGCCCGCGGTCAGGGCCGTAGCCACGCCGTCAAGCTGGCCGAGGAGGGTGCTGACGTCATCCTCTTCGACATCTGTCACGACATCGAGACCAACGAGTACTCGCTGGCGACATCGCGTGATCTCGAAGAAGCCGGTCTGGAGGTGGAGAAGACCGGCCGCAAGGCCTACACCGCCGAGGTCGACGTCCGCGACCGAGCGGCGGTCAGCCGCGAATTAGCCAACGCGGTCGCCGAATTCGGCAAACTCGACGTGGTCGTCGCCAACGCCGGCATCTGTCCACTGGGCGCTCATCTGCCGGTTCAGGCCTTCGCTGATGCGTTCGACGTTGACTTCGTCGGTGTCGTCAACACCGTCCACGCCGCGCTGCCGTATCTGAAGACCGGTGCGTCGATCATCACCACGGGCTCGGTCGGCGGGCTGATCGCCGCATTGCAACCCCCGGGTGCGGGCGGACCGCAGGGCCCCGGCGGAGCAGGTTACAACTACGCCAAACAGCTGGTCGACTCCTACACGCTCCGGCTCGCGGCGCAGCTGGCACCAGAATCCATCCGTGTCAACGTCATTCATCCGACAAACGTGGACACCCCGATGCTCAACAGTGAGCCGATGTACCGACAGTTTCGGCCGGACCTCGAGGCGCCGAACCGCGACGACGCCCTGTTGGCGTTCCCCGTCATGCAGGCGATGCCCACCCCCTACGTCGAAGCTTCGGACGTCTCGAACGCGGTCTGTTTCCTGGCCTCAGACGAGTCCCGGTATGTGACGGGGCTGCAGTTCAAGGTCGACGCCGGCGCCATGCTGAAGTTCTAGGAGGATTGATGACCACCACCGAGAAGACCGACGCCGACGCGGCCGCCGAAGAGGGTCGCATCACCGACGCGGACATCGAACGCGCCAAGGGACAGATTGGAATCCCCGTCAACCAGCGCGACGAGGCGTGGCACAAGCTGCCGTCCGCCGACGCCGTCACGCACTTCGCGTTCGGTTGCGGCGACGACAACCCGCTGTTCCACGATCCGACCTACGGACCGACGACGCGATGGCACGGACAGATCGCGTCGCCGACCTTCCCGATCGCGACAGGCCTGGATCAGACCCCGAAGTTCACCGATCTGGAGCGAAAGAAGTTGTTCCGCGGGCTGTTCCGCGGGACCGGCAAGTATTACTCAGGGGTGAAGTGGACGTGGTACCGCCCGATCTACGCTGGGCGACTTGTCCTGATGGAGAACTACACGCTGGACGTCCAGGTAAAGGAGAGCGAATTCTCCGGTGGGCGCTCGGTCAAGGAAACCTACCGGTATCTCTACGTCGACATTGACGGTAACCCGATCGCGACCCGTGACGAGTCGTACATCAGCGCTGAACGTCACGGCTCGAAGAAATCCGGCAAGCTCAAGGACATTCAACGCAAGCACTGGACTCCCGAGGAGTTCGCTCAGGTCGAGGAGGAGTACGAGGCAGAAGTACGGCGAGGCGCTGATCCGCAATGGCGGGAGGACGTCTCGGTCGGGGATGAACTTCCGGGAATCATCAAGGGCCCGTTGACCGTCGTCGACATCATCTCCATGCACATGGGCTGGGGCTGGGGTGGCTACGGTGTGGGGCCGCTGAAGTTCGCTCACCAGTTGCGCAAACGGATG